>OFQY01000703.1_pt1 | contig 12079 bp, 15 predicted proteins | sample 1542991 | NCBI WGS metagenome assembly OFQY01 (sample SAMN07774224, study PRJEB24372) | wastewater metagenome | isolation source: Exp Tend VB 10WW | collected 2016-02
TTTAGGATATATAAAAGATAATGTACAAGTTATATCTATGAGAGCTAATAGAATTAAAGACAATAGTACATTTGAAGAATTTGAAAGAATGTATTTAAATTGGAAACTAATTAATGCTGCTCGGGACGACCCTCGCTGAGTCTAAATTACAATATGCCCAGAGTTATATGAAAATAGATTTACCTATAAACAGGCACTTATAAAATAGTGCTTGACAAGATTTAGCTATTCTGATATAATAGTTTTATTAAGGGCCGTATGAAGCTGTGATTAACAGCATAGGCCCAACTCATAATGTGTGTTATAAAGAGATAAGGGGCCGCAAGCCCCCCATTATTAACACACAATGTTGCTAAGGTGCTTAACAAGTCCTTATAGCACATAGCAACAATATGTTCTTCATTAAACATTCAGAACATAAACAACATCAATAATAACAATCCTTGTTATATAAAACATAACAAGTCTTGTTAATAATTCTAATGGTTTCTTAACAGAAACATCATTCCTTCATTTCATTCAGTCATTCATAAGAATTATTTATATAGTTCTTTTCTTCTTTGTTTAAATAATGTTTAGAGGTTTTATGATAGAAAATAATAATGGTTGGAGTAACAACGTTACGAACAATCCTATGAAGGATGTTAAAGGAGCTTGGAGGTTGTCTACATTGTTCTGGGAACACCGGAATGATGCTTACATCCCCTTGTTCACTTTACAAGATGAAGATAGAGAAATAGAGGGTGTTGTTTACAAAAGCTTGAAGAAACTATATTTGTCTTATGAACACATCCCTGGTGCTGAATATGACTTCGCTCTAGAGGTGTTAGGTAGTTGGGAGCATTGGACTAAACTATGTAATGCTAGTCAAGTTAGGGATCACGTACAAAGCTGGCGTGAAGAGCTTGAAATTAAAACTAGGGCTAACGCTATAAAGAGTGTTATTAAAACGTCTCTTGATGGTTCTGCTGCTGGTGCTACGGCTGCTAAATGGCTCGCTGAGAAGGGATATGCTCCTAAACGTGGTAGACCTTCCAAGGCTGAAAGAGCAGGACATTTAAAACAGGAAGAGAAGCTACATAAGGAGATACAAGACGACATGGAACGTATTGGACTTAAGGCGGTGAAATAATGGCTCTCACAACAGCATTCATATATAACAATGATGAAGTCATTACATTCATGAGGGATAACAACTATCCCGTCAATTACAACGATGGGCTGTTAGCCTATTTCAGAGCATACTACAGCACTACAGGAAGTACACTCCCAGACTTGTTTATGAGATATACAAAGGATGTTGGGTTGTATCTAGTTATTCCTGTAACTACATTCTTCTTGTTAGCAGAAGATGGTAACTTCCTAGTAAAAGATGATGATAGTGGTAAACTAATTTTAGAGGGTGTGTAATGGCAAATACAAAGATATCAGAATTAACAGCAGCGTCTACATTGACAGGAAGTGAAATACTTCCTTTTGTACAGAGTGGTGTAACTAAACGTAAAACATTAACAGGATTGTTAACAGACTTTGATGTAGCTCGTCTTGTTAGAGATGGTAGTGATAATGTTATAGGATTACAAGATGCAGCTAGTGCAGCCATACCAGGTATTGCTTCATACACATGGGTGCAGTTCATAGCATTAGATCCAGCAGATTACAATGGTGTTTATGTTCGGGTTACAGATAAACATTCTTCTCCTAATGGCAAGGGGGGTTCTACATTTGTGGGAGATAGTACCACTACAGCAGGGTGGCAGCTTGTTAGTGGGCCAATTTACACAACATGGGCCGCACGCCCTTCCCCAGTAACTTATTCGTATATTCCAATTATCACTACAGACGTAGGTATTCGTAATCTGAGATGGGTGTCTAATGGTACACGCCACATACTAGAATCTGGAACATGGGTAATTCTTAGTAAGATAAATTCTGCTGTTACACAAACATCTTTAGAAGTTGAACAGCTTATGGCTTCTGTTCTCATTCCTAATGATGGAACCAAGAGCATTCTCCAGAATGGAGATATGATTCGTGTTACGGAAGTAATGGAGAAAACTGGTACTACAGATAAGCTAGACAAAGGTTGGCGGATTGGTAATGACAATGCTGTTACAGACACCAATATCAAAACGTGGGATAGCACTACAGTAACCAATGACGTTATAGCTCATCAAACTCATTTTGAACGTATTGCAGCAACTACCTTACGTGTTATTGGGGCACAAGCATTCGCCTCATTACCAGGGACTTCAGCAGCAAATCCTCAAGCAGATGTAACTATGTCTGATAATATGGATACTTGTAGTGGTGGTGGTGTTTACTTCAGTACAACCGGATTCCTAATTAAATCTGGTGGGTCTTTAGTGGATTCAGCATGTAGTTTAAAAACATGGGTGGTTGAAATCAATACCTGTGGAGCGTAAGCTATGGTAATGAGTGTATTATCAAACCTCCCAGTTAATGTTGGTGGAGCTAATGGAAACTCTGCTAATTTAATCTGGGCACACAATGGTGGAAACCTATCCTTAGTTACACCAATCACTGTTAATAATGCAAATACATCTAGACAGTTTATCAGTGGAGCTACTGCTGACCCAGTAACAGGGTTTGATTGGGATGATGATGTAAAAGCCATTATGGGTAGTTTAGTTAAATTCCCTATACTAATGATTGGACAAGGTGGTGTATCAACTACAGAAGCTTTAGTAGATGATAGATACACACGAGCTATTGAATTAACAGATTGTCCTGGTGTACCTGCTGGTAGCTACGAAATACGTACAGCAGTTAAAGTAAGAGACGTAGCTAATACAAACCCACAGGCATCCCTAATGTGGATTGCAGATGGAGATGAAGCTGCCACACTACGACCCCTAGAAAGGTTTTATTATTCATTTTGGTATTATGTTCCTTCAGATTTAAACGTTCTAACAGGCCAATCCAATGGGAATTGGAAAACTGCTATGGAGTATAAAACTGGTAGAACAAATGCTTTGGGTGGTAGTGGTGTTGGGGATTTCCGTTTCACTCTTGTTATCAACGGAGATAATGGATATTCAGAATGGCAAACCAAAACTGATAACCAAGCTAATGGATTCACAGCCTCACCACCCATAGTTGGCCCTAATGGTGAAGCACTAGGTGTTGCAGCAGATGATCCATACTGGGAAGAACGTGGTGGAGACAATGTTGGAATTAATCCAGGTAATTGGCATTTTATAGAAGTGTTTGTAAATCGTTCAGCTTCACATGCTGATTTAACGACAGGCCGTGCAATAGTGGCTGTAACACCTTATACAGGATCTACACCAGGAACTAGAGTTGTTGTATGTAACAAAACTGGTGGAGTTATGTGTGGTGTGGCAGCATTGCCAATTTGTAGATTCTTCCTTAATAACTGCTATTCTTCATCCCCACTTCCACATCAAGTACGCCAAACTGGTTGGAGACTGTGGGATAATATGCCTTATAGGATGATATAGAATGCCTTACATGACCAATGGAAAACGTGATTACAAGAAAGAGCGGGCCCAGGAGAAGGCTAATGGGGATAAACGGGGCAAGGAAAGGGCAATGCGTAACAAGGCCCGTAGAGAAGCTGGGTTAAAAGTTGGTGATCCTAGAGAAGCCGATCATAAGAAACCCTTAACAGAAGGAGGAAGTAATGCAAAGAGTAATGTGCGAGTTATATCCGCAAAAGCCAATGCAGCCAAAGAAGTCACCCGTAAAAAGAAAGAAGCCAAAAAGTGACACGTGAGGCCCTATGGGGTATACAGCAACCATTTAGAAAAATAGCAGTGTTGCTTAACATAACAATGAGTGCGGTTGTAACATATTGGTGTATTGAATATGCTACAGTAGCAGTTAATGTGGGAGCAGAACTAGGAGGCACAGCAGCAGTGATTGCTGCCATTATGGTTCCTAACGGAATCGTATCTGGGTTTGTATCTAAATTATATTTTGACATAAGGACATAAAATGAACTTCATCACAGCAATACGACTTATCTTCAGCATTCTACCACAAATTATAGATGCTGTTAAAACAATCGAAGCAGCTATTCCAGGAACTGGCAAGGGTGCTGAGAAACTAAAGCTGATTCAGGAAGTATTAACCACTACCTATGAACAGAGTAATAAGGCTTTCGGTACTTTTGACCAAGTTTGGCCAATCATTCAAGGAACAGTAAAAGCAGCAGTTAACGCATTCAACTCTACAGGCACATTCAATAAATAATGATTAAATATCTATTATCCATAATACTAGCGTTATCTTTCACATTTGCCCAAGCAACTACCCAAACAATTCACCCCATAGCCATTGTACCTAAAGTTGGGTCTGTAACAGGTAGTTATACGACTGTTGCAGCTGGATTTATACAATGCAACATTGACACTTGATGGATCTAAATTGCACACATCTTGGTATACAATGGTGATGCCTACTATTCCATCAGGTGAGGTAGTTAATACAATAGGTGTATCTATTAACTATAATGGCAATCCTTCTACTTCTGGTCAAATTTGGAAGGCACAATTACTTAATGTAAACACAGGTATATGGGATACAATAGGTACTACTGCTGGAGCTACTGGGGTTTTCTATACAATTACAGGAACAGTTACTAACCCCGCTGATTATGGATTACATGTAAGTGGAGCTAGTAAACCTCTACGATTTATATCCACTGGGCCAACTACCTATGCGTCTGGAGCACAATTAGATTTAGTTGAATTTGTTGTTACAAGTACTGCTCCCCCTACAAGTTGGATGCAATTTAATCGTTTAGCTAAGTGGGAAATTAGATATGCTGGTGCTGCCATTCCATCCACAAATGCTTTTGATGTAATAAATATAGATGGTGAGGACACCACTACAGCACAGATTGTCGCATGGAAGAGTGCTAATCCAGCCATTAAGGTTATATGTTACTTTAGTGCTGGTTCTTGGGAAAATTGGCGTGCGGATCAAGCCTCATTCCCATCCGGTGTGAAGGGTAACAACATGGATGGATGGGCAGGGGAGAAGTGGTTGGATACTCGCGCCATATCTACACTACTACCTATTATGACAGCACGTATGACTAGCTTTAAAAATAAAGGCTGTGATGCTGTAGACCCTGATAATGTTGATGGTGCTTTGCCAGGTAATAACACAGTGTTCCCGTTGACTGTTGCTGACAGTGAAGCATATGTAGTAGCAATTTGTGATGCAGCACATAACTTAGGGTTGGTTTGCGGTTTAAAGAACTTTACTACTTCTGCTGACACTTTAGAGACTCACGTTGATTTCTTCGTAAATGAGCAATGTTACGAGTACACTGAGTGTTCTGATTACAGTAATGTGCTGTCCGGTACAACTAAGCCTATATTTAATATTGAGTATAGCGGCAATACTGCAACTTTCTGCCCAATACAAAATGCTGCGGGTTTTGATACATTGAAGAAAACTTTGGCACTTAACGCAACTAGAACTGCCTGTCGTCCATAGGTATTAATGAAAGACAATTTTACATTAATAAGGGAAGCTGCTGAGAATGATGTAAGAACATTCATCAAACTCGTAGCTCCCTACATGCACTTGGGATCTGTGCATGAAGAACTGCTCTTGTGGAGTACCCGGCAGGATGGGCTTGACAACAAGCTCATTTTAATGCCTAGAGATCATCTAAAGAGTAAAATGGCTGCTTTTATAACAGCATGGTGGCTTACAAAAGATCCCACAGAAACTATTCTGTATGTAAGCGCTACGGCAGCACTGGCTGAAAAACAATTAGGACAAATTAAAGGAATATTAGAAAGTAACATCTATAGGAAGTATTGGCCTGAGATGATACATGAGGACGAAGGTAAGAGGGCTAGATGGACTACCAGTGAAATTATTGTAGATCATCCTAAACGCAAAGAAGAAGGTATTTCAGACCCATCTATTAAAGCTTCTGGCATTACGGGATCTGTTACAGGATTCCATGCAACTATTGTGGTACTAGATGACCTTGTAACGCCTTTAAACGCATATACAGACGATGGAAGAGAAAAGGTGGCATCTCTTTATTCTCAACTTGCTTCGATTGAATCCGCATCGTCTAGGGAGCTTGTAGTTGGTACTAGATACCATCCAAAGGATCTATATAATGACTTAATGACTATGAAGGAACAATTCTTCAATAGTGAAGGTGAAGAAGAAGAAATAGAAGTCTATGAAGTGTTCCAGAAGGTGGTGGAAATAGATGGGGAGTTTCTATGGCCACGAACATCTCGTAAAGATGGTAAGAGTTTTGGATTTGATGCTCAGATTCTAGCTAGAAAGAAAGCCAAGTATATAGACACCACGCAATTCTATGCACAGTATTACAATGATCCAAATGATCCTGGTAGTCAAGCAATAGACACATCTAAATTCCAATACTACGAAAAGAAACTATTGGAGAACATAGAGGGGACTTGGTATATCAAGGAGCGTAAACTAAATGTGTATGCAGCCATTGACTTTGCATTCTCACGCAAGGCTAAAGCGGATTACACAGCAATTGTTGTAACAGGTGTAGATAGTTTAAATAATCATTATGTTTTGGATATTCTAAGATTTAAGACAGACAGAATTAAAGAATACTTCGATAATATATTGGTTGCCCACAATAAATGGGGATTTAGAAAGATACGTGCTGAAGTTTCAGTGGCACAACAATCAATTGTGTCAGAATTGAAAGAGAGTTATATTAAACCAGCAGGACTGGCACTATCTGTGGATGAGTATAGACCATCCAGGCATGAAGGGGATAAAGAAGAACGTATGGAAGCTATTCTAGTCCCTAGATATGAGAACATGCAGATATGGCATTACAGGGGTGGTAATTGTCAATTACTGGAAGAGGAACTTGTTCTTAAAAGACCTCCACATGATGACATTAAAGAGGCTTTATCAAACTGCATAGCTATATCCAAAGCACCAGCACAGCATCAGATGAGAACACTAAATAACAACGTTGTATATCACAGTCGCTTTGGCGGCATTCGTTAAGGGAATCCAAAATGGTCGGAACAGTCGCTACAGTACGAAATATACAGGAAGTACTTGACAAAGATAAAGATGCACTTGCTGCTAGTTTGATAGCTATGTATACCCAATGGAAAATCCAGAGGGATGTGTGGGAATCTGAAAAGAAAGAACTTCGTAACTACATATTTGCAACAGATACAACTACTACTTCAAATAGTTCACTACCCTGGAAGAATAAGACTACCATACCAAAGATTACCCAGATAAGGGATAATTTACATGCTAATTACATGGACGCTCTGTTTCCTAATGAGGACTGGTTAGTATGGGAAGGAGATTCTGTTGATTCTGTGGATGTTGAAAAACGTAAGGTGCTAGAAACATATGCTAAAAATAAAGCCGTCAATTCGGGGTTACGTTCTGTTATATCAAAGCTATTGTATGACTATATTGATAATGGTAATGCTTTTGCTGAAGTAATTTGGGTAAATGAGACACATAAAGATCCTATTACAGAAATAGAAGAAACTACCTATATGGGGCCAAGAGTGGTGCGAATATCTCCATTTGACATCATATTCAATCCTGCTGCTGCTGATTTTAATAAAACTGTTAAATTCCGTAGATACATGAAGTCTCTTGGGGAACTACGAAAAGAGATGAAAACTCGCACAGATTTGCAATTCGACGAGAAAGTATTTAAAGAAATAATGGATAAGCGTAAAGAACTTACCAATTTCAGAGCAGAGGATATTAACAAAGCTGAAGGATACATTGCTGATGGGTTTGGTACATTGTCAGAATACTATGGCAGTGGTGTTGTAGAACTCATTGAGTTTGAGGGAGACTATTATGATAGCACTAATGATATTCTACATGAAAACCAGATTATTACCATTATAGATAGAACTCGTATTATTAGACGTATTGATAATCCAAATTGGCTTGGAAAGGACAATAAAGTACATGTGGGATGGAGGGATAGACCAGATAATCTTTATGCTATGGGGCCTCTTGATAATCTTGTTGGGATGCAATATAGACTAGATCATCTTGAGAACTTTAAAGCAGATGCTATGGATCAAACCATCATGCCTCCTTTGAAGATAATTGGGGATGTTCAGCCATTTGCATGGGGGCCAGGAGCGCAGTTTCATTTACCAGAGGATGGCGATGTAACACCAATGCCACCAAATGCAGCAGTGTTTCAAGTTAACACAGAATCAGCATACTTGATGCAGGTTATGGAAGAAATGGCGGGTGCTCCTAAACAAATGGCGGGTATACGCACACCAGGAGAAAAAACCGCATTTGAAGTTCAAACATTGGAGAATGCTGCTGGTAGAATTTTCAATAACAAGATATTGAAGTTTTCCACAGAAATGTTAGAGCCAATTATCAATCTGTATATTGAAAGTGCTAAACGTAATTTGTCAACCAAAGACGTGCTTCGTGTTGTAGACAATGATATTGGTGTTGTTGAATTTATGGACATCACTAAGGAAGACATTACAGCAAAAGGTAAATTACGTCCCGTGGGTGCTAGACATTATTCAGCACGTGCACAATTGATACAGAATTTGAATGGGATATTCAATAGTCAAATAGGGCAGATTATACAACCAGATTTGTCTCGTAAAGCACTAACCGGACTCATTGAAGAAGTGCTAGGGCTGACGAAATGGCAATTATTCAGAGATAATATAGCAGTAGCTGAGAAAACAGAGACACAAAAGCTAATGAATGAAAGTCAGCAAACCCTTCAAAATGAAGCACAAACTCCAGTTGATGAAGGATTGCTTAACACACCTCCACAATAAAGTCAAGAAATATATTGACATTTTATATATTTTATGATATAATGTATTTATAAACAATAAAAAACATTCTAAAAGATCCACAAGAATATCCAAAGCTTTCAAAATCTGAAGTACTTTCTTTCATCCAATTACAAATCTCCGAGCTAAAGGGAGTTAGCGAACGTAGTGCTTTCAATAAAGACAATTTTGAGAAAGCATCATGGCCATACCTCCAAGCCTATGAACTAGGCTATCAAAAAGCTCTTAATCAACTTAATGACTTTATAAGCATAAAACATGACTGATATTTTCAACGGAGTTGACCAAACTCCAGCAGCAACAGAACCAGTAGTAACTCTCCAACAAACACCAGTGATTCCACCAGAGTTATCTGAGTATGTAGGAGCCGGTAAGAAGTATGCCACTATCGACGAAGTTCACAAAGCTTTTCCAAATGCCCAGAAACACATCTCCACTTTAGAAGAAGAGAATAGGGTAATCAAGGAAGAACTTGCTAAACGTCGTACAGCGGAGGAACTTCTAAACGATATACAAAGTAGAGTCACACCTCAAAGTAATGGAGACACCATTCCTGCAAAGGTTGATATCCCAGATATATCAAGCTTAGTAAGACAAGAAGTAGAGCGAGTAAAGATTGAAGAGTCTTATAAACTAAACCAGAAAACAGTTGTTGACGAACTAACTAAAGTTTATGGTGATAAAGCCCGAGATAAGTATGCCACATTGGCTACAGAACTTGGGGTAACTACAGAAGCTTTAAATCAACTAGCACTCACTTCTCCAACTGCATTTTTTAAATTGGCAGGTATCACACCCCAAACAGCTACTAAATCTGGAACTCTAACAAGTGATGTTATTAAAGTCACTAACCAGAATTCAGACACTTCATCCTCAAGGGTTTCCTTAAATGGTAATGCTAAAGATGATGCAGCAGCGATTGCTAGGGCACGTGAATTTGTTATGAAAAATTTACAATCTTAAAGGAATGAAATGACTCAATTAACTAGCAACACAACGGCTTTTATTGAAGCCCAGATATACTCCAAGTATATCCTGGATAACTTAGAACCATATTTACTACCAGAGCTTTTTTGGCGTGATGTATCTGATTTCCAAAAAGGTACTACCCTTAACATTAAAACTGTTGGTGATGTTGTTCTTCAGGAAGCTACAGAAGATCAACCATTAACTTACAATCCTATTGACACTGGTACTATCACAATGACTATCACTGATTATGTAGGTGATGCTTGGGGTGTATCTGATGACCTACGTGAAGAAGGTAGTCAAGTTGACCAATTGATGGGCTTGCGTGCTCGTGCTTCTACCCGTGCATTCGCACAACACCATGAATCTCGTTTCTTGTCTGTTGCTGCTGGATCTATCCAAACCAATGCTTCTGTTAACTTGGTTAATGGCGTGCCACACCGTTGGGTAGCTGGTGGAGCAGGTGCAACCAATCGCGTTATGACTCTTGAAGATTTGCTCGTAATGCAATATGCATTTGATGAAGCAGATGTACCACAAGAAGGTCGTGTTCTTATTGTACCTCCTATTGTTGCTGCTGCAATGAACAACCTTACGAACATTGTTAGTGCTTCTAACAACCCAATGTTTGAAGGTATCATCAACACAGGTTTCCAACGCAATCATAAATTTGTTAGAAATATCTATGGTTGGGACATTTGGACTTCTACACGTCTTCCACGTAAAACTGCAACTGAAGCTCTTGATGCTTCTACATATGGCTTGGCCAATGATACGGCTGAGATTGGTGACGTAGCTTCAATCTTTATGTGTATTGCTGATGACAATTGCAAACCAGTTATGCACGCATGGCGCAAAATGCCTGGTGTTGAAGGCTGGAGAGATTCAGAATTGCGTCAAGACAAATTTCAAGCCGTAAGTAAGTTTGGTTTAGCAGGACAACGTTCCGATACATTGGGCGTTATCTGGACTTCACCAACTGCTCGCGCATAATAGGAGATATATAATATGACTATCGAAGTTGGACTAATCCGAGGTGTAGCTAAGAACTACGGCCCACGTACTACTAATGGACGTTATGGTGCTCGTGCAGATGATGATGTTATTCACACAGCATTGTGGACATTTTCATACGACGACTTACCAGTAGCAAGCACCAATAAACTCACCTTTTCAGTGCCTTCTGGTGCAATTCCTTTGGAAGCTTATTTCCAAGTGACCACTGCATTTGCTGGTGGTACTAGCTATGACATCGACTTGGTGGATTCTGCTGGTTCTGCTATTGGATCTGGTACTGATAAATTATGGGATTTGATTGTATTGGCAGAGATTGATTCTACTACCACTGTTCTTTCTTCCTCACTCCACGCGGGTACTAATTCAGGCAATGCTTTATTTGTTCCTTTGGCTTCAGCAGGACAATTGAAAGTAACCGCTGCTGGTACATTCACTGCTGGTGTAGGCACTGTAATCTTACGTTACTTGATTCCAGTTGCTCTACCATAAAATAAGTAGTTAGTGTTATTTTCCCTCTGGGATGATTTTGGATTGGGAATTCTCGGTCGGTCATTACCAGGGGGATTTTTATATAAGGAAAGGAAATGGGACTATTATCAAATGAAAAGCAAGTAGATAATTCTAGGCAAGAAGTAGTAGCCAAGATATTTACAGTGAATCCAAGTGAAACAACTACAACAAGAACACAGATTACCAACCGTTCTACTGCTGTAATATTGAATTCAACAGCAGGACAAATCACAACAGACACAACCTCATTGGCAGCAGGTGCTGAAGCTACGTTTGTAGTTACCAATGATAAATGTAAAGCTAAATGTGTACCAGTAGTAGCTATTGCTTCAGGTAGCACAGGAACACCTATGGCAGCAGTTACAGCGGTAGCAGATGGTAGTTTTAGTATTACTTATACTAACACCCATACTTCTACAGCAGAGACAGGTGCTTTAGTAATTAACTTTGTATTGCTTGGGGTAGAATAGCATGAAGATGACTCTTTTGGAAATGGTGCAAGATATACTGTCTGACTTAGATAGTGATACAGTGACTTCTTACACTGATACTGTTGAGAGTCAGCAAGTAGCTCAGATATTAAAAACTACCTATTTCAATCTAATTGATGGTAGGGACTGGCCACACCTGTATGATTTCTTCTCTTTAACATCAAATACAGGTAGTGGTATACGTCCAACACACATGACATTACCTGAGAATGTTATGGACATACAATATATAAAATATAATTGTATGGACTT
>OFQY01000705.1_pt1 | contig 12032 bp, 13 predicted proteins | sample 1542991 | NCBI WGS metagenome assembly OFQY01 (sample SAMN07774224, study PRJEB24372) | wastewater metagenome | isolation source: Exp Tend VB 10WW | collected 2016-02
TCGAACTGGCTTTATACCTTGCACGTTTCAACCGAGAACAACACGAGCGGCACACCTCATCCACCTGATTCAATCTTTGTCTACGAGGGGCCAGTTCCAAACAAGACTTACAGGGACGGCATCTGGAACGAAGGCGATCAGCTCAGGATTATCTGCAAGGGTGGAGTGGTTAGATATTACGTGAACTGCGTATATCTCTACACCAGCCCAACCGCGCCAAGCTATCCGCTGTACGCGGTAGGTTCGATGGCCTGCCACGATAGCAAGATCATGGATGCTGCATTCATTACCGGGCCGGGAGTAGGTACTGGCGGCGGCGGGATGACTCAAGGGGCCGAATCTGGTGAGGCTTGCGCGTCACCGTGGACTGTCCCGACTATTGCGGTGCTGCCGCAAGCTCCAACCGCAGGCGCACCGAGGGCTGTTTATTTCGATGAGATCGAGCCGGACTGGGGCGAGTTCGGGCAGAAATTTGGGGATGCTTCCAGCCGGCACAATACAATTCAGACGGCAAGGATCAGGCGGTTTGTCGTTGAATGGGATGGCTTAACTGAAGCTCAGGCACAAGCCCTTGACGCTCATTATGAATCTACGGGCGGGTGGATGGCCTTCACGATGACGCACCCGCGCACAGGTGAGACGATCACCGGATGCCGTTACGAGGGCTATACCAGGTCAAATCATTTGCGGGTCTGGTCACAACAGAGAAGCGCAAAGATAGTGAAATACCCAAACTAATGCAGAATTGCTCATCCAACTTGTACACCCTCTTAACCTCAGCCCAGCGCGATCTGGTGGGGGTTGACCTGTTTGAGTTCTATGCTCCGACAGAGACAGAGCTATTTCCGGAAAATGCGGTTCACAGATACGCTGCCACGGAAGTGCTTTGGTATGGCTGGAAATATGACAGGCAGGCGATCAGCAGAGGGGATGTCAGCCGGTACATTGACGGGCGGTTCAATAATGTAAATATTACGCTCTCAAATGTTGATCGGACTGTTTCAACGTGGCTGGGTTCGACTGAGATCGAAGGCTACCGGGTAGTGATCAGGATGGTCAGCAGGTCAGTAGATGACGACTCGGTTGTCCTGTTTGTTGGCAGGTGTGAGAAACCATTTGACGTTGATAATACAACGGTCAGCATTTCAGCAAAGCAGGATTTGGGCAGTATTGAGAATGATCTGCCGTGGCAGCAGTTCAGCAGCAAATGTCCGCTCAAGTTCAAAGGCACTGAATGTCTGGCCGGCCAGTTGCTTGCGGCGAAGGATGCGGCATATCAGGCGGCGTCAACCTGTAACAAGTCCTATCAGCAGTGCAATAGCTACGCGAACGCGAAGGCGTTTCAAGGGTTCCGGTTCAACTCGGTCAGCGATAACTTCAAGGTATCCGCTCGCAGGGGTGGGGCCGGGGGCGCACTGCTGGGGCTGGTGGGTTTAGGCAACAAGCGAGTCACCAAGCAGTGGACAAGTCAGGACGATGCGCCCTATGGCCGGTCTGTTCCGCTTGGACTTGGCCGGACTCAGATAGACCTGACAAGCGTGTTGTCAGCCGATACCGGGCAGTATCTTTACGGTCACTGGATCATCGGAGAGGGTGAACTGGCGAAGATCGTCACATACCGGAATGTTACCTCCGGCTGGGCTGACACGTTCCAGTTCCAGGGTTCGCACACAGGCAAATATGGCTTCGAAGCGGATCAGGAATCAGACAGCAATTTTCTAGGATATCAATATTATTCTCACCGGGGATATGTCGAAGTCACGATTAAGGGCGACAACCCCGACACTGGCGATCCGGTTCCGACTCTGGTGTCATTGGTTCTCTGGCCGAAGGTGGGGGTATTTGATGACACCTGCTTTACTGGTACGGAATGGTCAGATAACCCGGTTGAGCATCTTCGCTATCTGCTCACCGAGGAACGGGGGCTGAATTATGCCTCTGGTTGGATTGACAACACGGTAGCAGCGGACACAGCCGCCTACTGCAATGACCCGATGATTGACACTTCTGGCGGTGAAGATGTCTACGTGTCGACCAATGCAGGCACAGCCGGGACAGATTTCAAGCGGTATCGGTCAACCGGGCTTTACGACACCTACTATTTTCTATGGAAATTAGGATTGACGGCGACCTATCCGGCAGAGCGAGAGGCGACATACAACACTTACTCATCGACTGCCGCGCCGGCCACTGTTGCACCCTCGACCTACTACCGCAAGCGATATACGGCCAACTGGCATTTGAAAGAACCGATTAAGACGGTTGATTTTATCTTCAAGCATCTGCTCCCCTGCTTTCGTGGCTACCTGATCACCGGGGCCGATGGCAAGCTCCAGATCAGGTCTGAGCGGCCAACCCTGACCAGCTATCTACGGTCTACCGCCTCAGCAGGCGCAACCAGTCTGGCTATCGAAGATGCCTATGCGTGGAAGCAACTCAATATCCCGGTATTCTATGCCCTGATTGGCGTGGGTCAGTCCACAAGCGAGCATCGCAAGGTCACGGGCATCGCCTACAGTACCGCAGGCAATTCAATTACCCTGACGACCGGCACGACTGGCGGCGGGATAACATCATCAGCATCGGGCGCGACACTGGCAAATGGCACAACCAGCATCCAGTCTGAGGGCTATGTCATATTCGGCGGGACTCCGGCCTCTGGAAATGTCGCCACAATTACCCTTGACGGAGTTGCAATCGCTTACACGCTCAACTCTAACGACACTACCGGAACAGTGGCGGGCATCCTGACGCAAAGAATCAACGCGAATCTGACCCTTAACCGATATATTCAGGCTTCGTGGTCTCCAAACCTGCCCACAAAGGTTCTCATCCGGTCAAAACTGGGTACTCTCACCCTGGCATCGGGCCTGACGGCGACTCATACCACTGCCGAACTTGTCGCTCACGTTCATCTGCCGTTCTCTGACGTGTTGAGCGGATCGCTTACACGTGGGAATATCCTCAAGGACTCGTTTAAGTGGCCTTTAGGCGGCAAGCAGTCCAGCCACAATCAATTCGTGATGACCTACACGGATGCGCCACAGGATTTCCAGCCGACAGAGTTGAGGGAGAACGATTACGATCATCAGGACAAGATAAACAAGATCAACAAAATGGAAATCAGCGGGGCTTGCGTGGACAATTACCATCAGGCTGACAGGCTGGTTCAAGCGATGCGGTATAAATACCGCGAAGGGGATTACTTTTGCGAGTGGTCAACGGCTGGACAGGCTCTGCTATTGGAAGAGGGCGACGTCGTTTGTGTCAACCATTCCAATATGCCGGGGCAGAGAAATTTACTGCTCAGGGTTGAGGAAGTCCGGATAAGCTCAGATCACCGGGTACAGATCACTGGGCGGCTGTACGCTGACGCGCAGTTCCCGACATCGGCAACGGAGCGCACCGTTATCCTGACCTCTGGCGTGGGCTGGGCATCGTCTACACCGGGCCAGCCTTATAATCTGGTTATCACCAGCGCAACCTCCGGAGTGATCAGCACAACATTTAACTTCGAACCCGGCATCGGGACGCAGACGGCAAAGATCGAGGTATGGCGAGCGGGTGAGGCCGATTACACGGATACTGGCTTGCGGGTTCCAAGCAGCACAACCTACACCGGGATATTTGAACTAACCGGCATCCCGACATCTGGCCTGACGCAGATCAGGATCACGCCAATTAACAGCGCGGGAGTGGAAGGCACACCAGCAACGGCAACGTGGAATCCCGCGCCGGATATTTTAGAGACTCAAGTTTTTGATTGGTCAAACGATATAATTCAGGGTCAGGGAATAGACTGGCTCCAGGCTGAGGTATTCAGATAATGGCAACCTATACAAAAGTAAAACTGTCCGGCTCGACGGATGGCAAAATGATAAAAGTCGCGGCAACGGCCACGCTTGGCACGACAATTCACGCAGCGCACGCGACCTCATTAGATGAGGTCTGGCTGTACGCTGTGAACAGCGACACAAGCGCGAGGAAGCTCACCATTGAGTTTGGCGGGGCAACCTCGCCCGATTGCCTGATCGAGCAAACAATCCAACCTGAGAGCGGTCTGGTGCTGGTTGTGCCGGGGATGCTTTTAACCAATTCGCTGGTGATTACCGCATTCTGCGCGAGCGCGAACGTGGTAATGATCGGCGGGTTCGTCAACAGGATTTCATAATGAGCAGAAATTCATTGCTGGTTCCAACTCCCGGCACAGTTACGCCGGGGCAATACGGGGATGATTCGAACACCCCAAAGATTACCGTTGATCAGTTTGGCCGGGTCACGGCCATTGAAACAATCGGTACATCGGGCGCAGGCGGGGCAGGGACAACATCCGGCGCGTACTCAGGCAGGGCGGCGGCTGGGTCTGCTGGCGCGTTATTCCTTCCGACTGATGGCTACACCCTGCAACGCGACACAGGCGCAGCGTGGGTTCACTTCGGGCCGCTGTACTACCTGAATCAGTCTAAGGTTGTGTCAGACTTCGCGTGGATCAATCAAGGCACGGCAACGGCAACCGATAGCAAGGGCAGCATCATCATGAACGTGGCCGGGTCTGTGGGATCTTCGATCAGGCTACTCAAGCGGACAGCCCCGGCTACCCCCTGGGTGCTGACCGTGGCCGGGATACTGACTGGTATTGGGGATAATTCAATCAGGATGGGCGTCTGCTACCGGCAAAGTTCGGACGGTAAACTGGTCTACATCGGGGCCGGGTACGCTGCCAGCGCGTTCAAAATGGAAAGCTACAAGTTTACCAACCCCACGACTTACGCCGGGGCCACATATTTCTCTTACAATTACTCGCCCTTTGGTGGATTGATATGGCTTAGGATTGCCGACAATGGGACAAACCGGATCACCAGCACATCGGCAGACGGGCAAAACTGGCTGGCATTGCATACGGTTGGCCGGACGGACTTTCTGACGGCTGACGAGTTCGGGATTGCGATTGACTGCAACAATGCGGGGTTGGGTACGACCGGGAATTTCATGCACTATGTTGAATCGTAAAAAATTATTTCACTCAAGGGTTTATTCTAGCTGCAAGGCTGTTATGAGCCTCCTTTAATTAGTTGATGATACTAGGGGAGTGCGATCACTCCCCACTTTTTAAGGAATAATATTATGGCAGTTGGCACAACGGCATTTCCCACATCACTTGATACAGTAGTTGAATTGGTTGAGGTCAAAAACAATGCCAGCTCCACCCTCTCCGGCAACGTCCTGATCGGGGATGTCACCATCGGCGTGACCGATATTGCGGAATTTCCGACAACGGGCTACGGCACACTGACCGATGATCTGACTACACCAACCAAGACCGAGATTATTTCTTGGACAGGCATCAGTGGATCAAATTTGACAGGCTGCACCAGGGGAACGCAAGGAACGAGCGCGGCGGCATTCAGCAGCGGCAATTTTATTGAGGTCAGGCCGACAGCAGGACATCACGAAGCCCTACGCGGGGCGGTGATTGCAATTGAGACGAAGATTGGATCAGGCTCCGCGATTGCGGTCAACAAACTTGCAGCCTTGACAGCATCGCGTCTGATGGTCACTGATGCGTCCGGCTTTAGCTCTGTTTTGTCCGTTACCGCCGCCGAAGCCGGATACCTCAGCGGCGTCACCAGCGCCATTCAGTCGCAGTTAAATGCTAAACAGTCCGCATTCGGCGATCAATCCGCGAATCAGGTCTACGCCGGGCCAGTCTCAGGCGCAGCGGCAGCCCCCGCATTCCGTGCGCTTGTGGTTGCAGATATCCCCGACCTGACCGGCATTTATTCGGTATTTGGCCACACGCACAGCTATCAGCCACTTGATGCCACGCTGACCGCCTTGGCCGCGCACAACACGAACGGCTTACTGACCCAGACCGGCGCCGATACATTTACAGGCCGGACAATCACCGGGACGAGCGCAAAAATTGACGTGAGTAATGGTGACGGCGTAAGTGGCAATCCCACGCTGACCATTTCGGCCACTTACGCAGGCCAGTCCAGTATTATCACACTCGGCACGGTGACAACCGGGGGATTAGGAACAGGCGCGGTGCTTGGCGGGGTCACTATGACCCTGGGATCTGACGCTGACGGGGATATTTATTACAGGTCAAGCAATGTGCTGACCCGGCTGGCAAAGGGAACGGCCCTTCAACAGTTGAGAATGAACGCCGGGGCAACTGCTCCCGAATGGGCAGCAGCAGCAGGCGGCGGCTTAACCATCGGCACAACCGCGATCACAAGCGGCACGGCGGGGCGCATCCTGTACGAGACGAGCGGCAACGTGGTCGGGGAGATTGCGGGATCAAGCGCAGACGCGAACGGAGCCGTTCAGTTTGCGGCTACGGCGCGAAGTTCGGGTGTGGCGCAGTATTTCCGCATCAATACGCCAGCGGACACGGGGCAAACAGCATCAACGGAAAGCGTGGGCGCATATTTTGGCGGCAATGGTAGCGGCTCGACGGTCACAAGGACATGGGCGGCGGGTACGGTTGCGCTGCAAAGGGAAAATGTATTTGTTGCTCCAACCTACGCAGCAGCGGGGGCGACTACGATCACCACGGCGGCGACTGTTGATATCTCGTCACCTATAGTCGGGGCAAGCACAACCCTGACGACAAGTACAGCTTTGCGATTGGTAGCAAGCGCAGCAGCGCATGTGCCGCTTGTTATTCAATACGCGGCAGCGCAAACAGGCGATGCGTTCAGCGTATTCGATTCAAGTGCTACAAAGCGATTTTCGTTTAATGGCACTGGAAGCGTAGTTTTCAATATTAACGCGGCTACGCTGTACAATGCGGCGGGGTCGATTGCCATTGGAACATCGTCAACTCATAGGCTCATTGTCGCAAATTCAACCCTTGGGATTACCGCTCACCGCAGGGGATCAGACGACACATCGGCGCAAGAGACATTTCGTGTTTTCCGTGAGGGGAGTACGATAAACGGCGTCACTGGCGCGAATGGTTTAACGTGGGCTGCCCGTACAGATTCAACGGATCAGGAACAGGGGCGAATTGACGCCACTTGGACAGCCGTTGCAAATGCTACGCGCACATCAACTCTTAGTGTTTCCACTGTCACATCTGCGACAAGTGCGGTGGTAGGCACGTTCGGCAATGGCTTTGCATTAAGATTAGTCGCTCCGGCGGCTACGGCGGTCGCTCTCCGCGCAGACTCATCGGCGACGCCCTCCGCTGACATATTCCAGCTAACGAATAATGGCTCCAACAGATACACGGTTAATAGTTCGGCTACCGCAACGACTAACACTATGTCAGACGTGAGCGGCGGGACTCAGGTGCGCGGGACGCTGACGGAATCCGTCACCCTCTCAACCTCCGGCACGACAACGGACAGCACAATTGACCTGCCTGCAAATTCAATCATCCTGTCTGTCACCGGGCGCATCACAACCACGATCACGACCGCAACTGACTGGCGGTTAGGCGATGCGACAATCGCGGACAGGTTCAGCGATGCGAACGCTACGCTGACAAGCGGGACAACGACCGTGGGCATCAATCAATGGAAGGCTGACCGCACTACCGCAGGGCAGGGAGCGTTCCAGCAGTCAACGGCGAAGGTCAGGATCACCACTACCGGCACACCGGGAGCGGGTGTCATCAGAATCACGATTCATTACATTACGTTATCGGCTCCGACGAGCTAAGGGAGAATTAAACAATGCCAGCACCGACAAAACTATTCGACATCGCCAACGGCAACGGCGCGGTCATCGGCGGCGAGACCGTGACCAGGGGAACGCTGATCTGGTACAAGGACAATGCCGCAAAAAACAAGGTTGAGGATCAGTTTGCCCTTGCCTATGGCTATCAGACAACGGTTCCCAATCCGCTATTCGGGCAGAATGGGGAGCCTGCGACTATCCCGAACCCGCAAAGCAAGGCGACGTTTTTCAACCGGCAGTTGACGCAGTACATCAAGGATATTGTCAAATCCTCGCAGGTTCAGGCAGCAGCAGCAGCAACAGCAGCAGCGGCCAGCGCATCAGCAACGGCAGACACCGATTTACCCTTATGATCCTTGAAATTGCAATAATGGCAATGATGTCGGCCAAGTGGAATATTGACCCGTTCTCCCGGCTCGACCTGTTCCCGCCTTACCCGCGAATGGAGCAGGCGAACAAGGCGAGGGATAAGGCCAAGAAAGTGCTGTACAAGGATCTGCGATGCACCGTCTGGCTGTCTAAATACGATGTGGATGTCTACAGGCTTCACACAATAATTGATCAGGCTAAGTTCATCGACGGATGGAAAACAAAGATGCCGGTCAACTGGATCGGCACTTTCCACGACATGCCGGATCAGCAATTCAATGAAATGCTGGCGGGGATGGGCGTCCGGCCCTCAATGATTCAGGGACGATACGGAGGCCATTTACTGATGCTCGTTTACAGGCCGGACGGGTTGAAGCCTGAACATGTCATCCACGAAGCCCTGCATTATTACTATGGGGAGGACGATGTGCAATTGGCCGGCAGGCTGGGCGTTGAGATTACGTCAACAGACACAACCGCAATATCGAAAGAGATAGCCGCGCATTGTGATGTGCGGTAATTATTAACCATCAATCAATCTAGGGAGCGATACAAAATGAAAGCAACATTTAACCAACTTCAGCGCGGGTTCAATTCACTGGCAAAACTGGCATCGCAGGATCTTCCGGCCAAGCATCTTTACTGGCTGGGCAGGATAGCAAAGGCGGCTGAAACTGAAATGAAGAACCTTGAGGATGCCAGAATCAAGCTGGTCAAGCGGCTGGGGGTCGAGGACGCGGAAGGGAATTGGACAATCGCGGCTGATTCAATGGAAGCATTCAGCAAGGAAATCAATGAATTGCTGGAAGAGTCAATCGAGCTGCCGGGTGATCCGATCAAGTTTGACTCACTGGGTGAGGGCGTGAAGCTCTCAGCGATTGACCTGATCAACCTGGAATGGCTGTTTGAGGCTGAGGCGGCAAAAACAGCGGGAGCATAATTGAGTACTTTTAACTCAAAACAATTCAATACTGTGCCGTTCAACGGCTCGGCTGCTTCGGCGGCGGTTCTCGTCACCGGCATTCTGGCCGTTGATATGCGCAGCATTGCGGCAAACATTATGGACGTGAGGACAATAGCCGTGGCAAAACTAGGCGTTTCGATTACCCGGCTTGTGGCGGGGGATACGTGGAAACTGATCAGGACGTACACCGGACTGCAAACCGGAACGACGATCACGAAGGTCTACTGGACGGTTAAGAATGACCCGACTGACGCTGATGGCTCGGCCCTGTTCCAGAAGTCAATCACGTCCAGCCTTGCCGCTGCCGGCCAGATCACCGATGCCAGCAGTTCAGACGCATCAATCGCGTTTAACATTATTGCGAGCGCGGCGAATACGGCCAGCTTGACGGTTGACCAGGAATATTACTACGACCTGCAAGGAATTGGATCAGACGGCGCGGTTTACACGTTCGAAACCGGCTTGATTATACCGGCTCAGGGCGTAACCACCGCGAGCAGTTAAAAACGCAGTGGCGGCAACCTGGCGCAAAGGGTGAGGGGTTAAATGGTGGGCGCTCCGGCTGTTTGAATACATAAACTTACACTTTGATCGCGAAACAGATTTCGTTATCAAAATTAGGTCAAATTGGCATATTGCGTTCCTTTCCTCATCCTTTATGCGTTATTTATGCGTCGTTATGCGCTTATGCGCCTCAAATTTACCCACGTTTGCGGAACGTGGGTAGAAAAGGGCGGGTTTCTATGCGGGTTTGTCCGTACTATCGCCGATGTGCCATTCGCATCCCGTGCCGCAGTCGTCGGGCGTAGGGCACGGTACGATTAAATGCCCCGGTTTACAGCCGTGTCCAACCTGCCCGCATGGGGCGATACCTGTCTCGATTAGACGACAAGCACATTCACCCTCCGGTTCGTACAGGCCATCAAAGCCATTATCGACGAGCCATTTTTCCACGATGCCTAGAACGTCTATTGGTTCATTCATGATTTATTCTCCCTTCGTTTGCGTTTTACTAAAGAAGTGTTTTGTTGCCGTCAATGGGCGGCAAGTGGGTTGCTTTGGTAACGGCATCCAGTGAGTAGGGGTAAAGTGCAGACTTGGATCACGAACCATCGAGCAATAGACTATCCAATTTCGCTCACCCTCCCACCAAGCGGCGACTTGTACAGATATTCCCCATGATTCATCACTCATTGGATCGCCGTCCGCATCCGTGGCCTGACAAAGTAATATTTCAGTTCCGTCTTTTGGTGCTGTTTCGATAGGTTGCCAATTATTTGATTGCGTCATCATTGTTAAAACCTGTTGGTTCGCATTGCGTTTTCAATGGCTGTAATTAAGTCCCGGCCAATAACAGTCACTTCTGTGCCATCGTCGATTCTTATCACGACGCGATCCTCGTAGTTCCAATGATTGCGGACGGTAACACTTGGCATTTTATCCGTAGACGGTGGATTCTGGCTCTGATGAACCTGCACATTACATTCGACTGAAATCATCACCCTACCTCCTGGTTGTTTTGTTAATCCTTGTTGGACTCAACGGGCGTCTTTGAATTTCCTCTATTTGCCCGAATAGATAACCGATGCGATAAACGCAATAATATTGCAGCACAATCAAAAAGATCATTTGAAAAGAAAATTTCATCTCACCCCACCTCCAGATAATCCCCCGACGACTCGCCGGGAGGGAAAACGTATAAGTCTATATTCCGCTTGCGTCCGATAACTAACCATAAGACGCGTCCCGAATTGTTGTTATGTAGCCTTAATCCTGGCCTGATACTCTTGGCACTTCTGAGCGTTATACCCAGGGTGTCGCTCCATAAACTTTCGGCTCCGCTCCGCGCTACATATCCGGCAACGTCGTCGATTACCACTTCGTAAAGTGTTTTCGTCGTTAAACTCATGACCTTGCTTGCAGTGTGTCTGGTCGGCGTTTCGCCTGCGTCTGTTTTCCTGCAACGTGATCGCTTCCAGGTGTGCAGGATTGCAGCACAGCCGGTTCTTGCATAGATGATCTACTTCGTATCCTTCGGGAATGCTCCCGATATAATGCTGATACGCGAACCGATGCGGGTTTGTCTTCTTTGCACCGCGCCGACCGTCTGCTTTGAACTCGCCATATCCGCTACTTGTGGTTGAGCCTATCCAGTTCCAGCATGGCGCATTCCGCAACCCGTTTTGATTGGATACGTGAATCTTCGCCTTAAACCTGTCAATGGCCGGAGTGCATGGCCGTGGTGCTGTATTCTGTACCATTTGGCCCTCGGCGTTGAGCCGGTAATCTTCTGATAGATATACCTGAAACTCGTTTACTTTTCCCTTACCGTTTTCTTGGTTGGACATGGTTTAGTTCCCTTTCGCTCTCTAAATTAGCCAACTTTAGCTAACTTTTTAGCTGACTCCATCGCGCATAGTGTCAGTTATGGTTCACTTCCACGAATGCGGTTCTCGCGGCAGGATCGGCTTTACAGGCGAACCAAGCTCCCTGTAAAGCGTATAGGCATCTTCCCATGCCTGCGCCACGTTTTGCGCGTGGGCCAGTTTTAGCTCAAGCTCCTGCACTATCGCCGCCGCAGCCTCGCGGTTCACGGTTTCTTCGCCGTCGTTGTCAAAGCCGGCGCAAGGCAGGTTCATTATTTTGGTTAGCGCGTCGCTCATTTCTCCTCCTCGCCGCTGATCGCTTCCCGCAGCCTACGGGCGCACGTCTCAAAAACACCGTCCGCCGTCTTGTCATACGTCGCTATCGTTTGCCATTCAGCATCCAGCGTAGTCAGCCTGGCTACCATCGCCTGCATATCCGCTTGCGCGGCGGCAAGCTGCGCTTCGAGTTCGGTTATGCGCGCTTCGGATCGAACGCAATTATGAGTAACGGGAAACCCGTATTCCTTTATCTCGGTTTTAATGTTCATCTCTCATCCTCCCCTAAATCGTCCAGCCTCGGCGCGTAGCCTCGGCAATAATCATTTCAACTTTACCTAAGCACTCAGGGTTATTCGCCCAATGCT
>OFQY01000706.1_pt1 | contig 12019 bp, 8 predicted proteins | sample 1542991 | NCBI WGS metagenome assembly OFQY01 (sample SAMN07774224, study PRJEB24372) | wastewater metagenome | isolation source: Exp Tend VB 10WW | collected 2016-02
CCTCCAGAGTATGCATATTCAGTTCCATTCACGACAATTTTTCTATTCGCATCAGAAGCGAGAAATCCTGCACCCGATGCGTTCCATACCGCTTGCCCGTTGTGAATAGTAATCGCTGGCCCAGCAACCTCGCTCGTCAGGATGTCCGCCATGATGAGTGTTATGGTGTCCGCGGTAACGCTTCCGATGGTAAAAGTACGACTATTCGCAGTTGACCCAGAAACATTTAGTGTGTCACCCGATGCGAAACCAGCCGTAACAAAACCAGCAGCCGAGTCAGTAATCGTTGCTGGTGTGACGCCAGCACTTCCAGCAACAAAAGCAATTGTCGCTTTTGCAGTCATTACACCCTGCATAGTTATGGTGTTTGCTGTATTTGATTGCACTTTGGCGACCCCGCCACCCCATGAATAAATATTTGAATCCCCAAGACACATAAGTAGACGTGTAATTCGCTCGGTAGCGTCCCACCACTCAGCAAATTCAATTTCAGCACCAGAGAGCGCCGATTTGAGAGTGTACCACGTTCCTTGATGAGTAAATTCTAAGGTTCCAGCAACGTCGTAATCATAGTGAGAACGCAAGGCTACCTGTCTGCTCACACTTGTGTCCCACTCGTATGAAGATCGTATGGGTCCCGTATTTGCCACAGCAGAGGCTCCATAGAGTGCCATGCCAGCTCGTGTGACAATTCTATTTGCAAAATCCACCAGCACATTCTTAGAACCAGTAGAAAGATATTCCACACTCATGTTGGTGAGCTCTGGTTTTGAGGCGTACCCTTTAAATCGTTGTGTAAGTGAAAAGTCGCTCATGTTTTTTATAGGTCAAAATTTGCGTACGTCTGCTGTTGTGCCAGCCTTTCAGATGGATATTTTCTCGCATACGCGTCGTACAGTCCACCTTGCCCAACATCTCCAAGAATTTTAGCGTAGTGGTTGTACCCCTCCTGTGCTGCACTTCCCCGTCCACCTTTCTTCTCAAGTTCTGTGATAAGGTCAGAAAGACACTCAAAGGTAAGTATGGTGAATGCGTCTGGATCAGTGTTTATTATTGTGGTGCCATCAGTAATCGTCTCTTGCCATGCGCCAGTCGTCGCGTCTCGGAAATGATATTTTGAGTAGTATGGGAGCTGATAGTAGTCTCCCAGCTGGTCGGTCATAGAGTCTACAATGACACCAGTTATAGCTGTACCCGCAGGATAGGTGAACGTGATTTGGCTATAGACAGTAGTGGCGAGGTTCGCTGTACCCGTCTGTGTAGCCGTAGAGAGATCAAATCGAAGGAGATTCCACCCCACCCGAAACGCTGTACCATCCTGCTGTGTCGTAACAGTTTTTGAATAGTATGCAGATGCCGAACTGCCACGTTTAAGCGCCACAGAGGTCATCACAGCTGGCATATAGACGTACAAAAATACCGAGTCACGTACTCTCCACGTAGAGAAATCTTGCGAAGTGAGCGCTGTTGCTGTGAGCACCCCTGAACCAGTAGAACCCGACAAATCAAAGCCCATCGCAGCGCTTCCAGCGACATAATTTAATGTTTCCTGGAAAAGCCCCGAAGCATCTACACTTGCCGTCCAGCCAGTTGTTGTCTCAAAGTCTGCGAGAGTAACAACATCACCACTCGGTAACCTTCGTGCATTGAGGTACGGGGTGTCGTCCATCCAGTCAATGCCCATCGTGTTATATTCTCCACGCAAAGAAAATTCTCGAGAAAATCGCGGAGTGAAATCACCTGTCCCTGGGTTCCCCTCTCTCCCTACCTGTGGGAGTAGGTCTATTGGTAGGTGGAAGTCAGTTGGGAGCGGGTACTTCGTTACGTTGTCATAAATTGGACTAGAAAGAGTTGCTGTACGCTTCACACCCTTCATGTCAATTTTTGAAGCCATGCGCCAAAGAGCGGTATACACCGTATCGTTGAACGACGCGATGTCAGACGAGCTTGAGCCCCCTATTTTGGGTGTCACAGCAGAAAGGAGTTGAGATACAGTGAATGGCATAAATTTATTTGTTACTAAATAGGTCTATTATCTGCTTCACACTAAATACTGATGCTGTGAGGGCTATAAGTATCTTAGATGCTTCGATTAAAAACTTTTTTAAATTTCCCGCGGTCGTAAGTGCATCAAGCACTGGGTCCACCTTCTTGTCTAGCGCGTCCACCTTCTTGTCTACATTTGCAATCTTTGCGAGCAATTCTTTGTGTAGCCCACTTTCCTCTGCTTTTGATGACGCGTGGCTCTTCGCCACTACTTCCTGTAAGCGATCAAAGAGGCTATCTTCCAGTGTTTGTATATCTTGCGGTGTCATGTCATTTGTGATGAAAATCCCAGCAATATGAACAGCTCTGGTCTTGCCGTTTCCCCCATGCGTGACAGCTCATGCCCGGTGCTTTACATGGGCACCCTTGGAAGAAATAGAGGATTTTGTTTATAAAGTTTCTCCTCCTCTTTGCTGGTTTGTTCTGGTTTTTCATGTTAAGTGCTGGTTTACGCGGTCTCTCTCACTGAATAATTAACTGCCCCCGACTAATAATGGTTTGCCCTTGATTGATGATGAGCCGGGCTCCGGCGAGGGGTGTAGCTACGGAAGTGGTGTAGGTTATATAGTTTGATTGTATAAAGTCAGACGCAGTCAAAGAACCATCACTTGGATTTGTTGGGGTGGTAAAGTTATTTGAACCGTCGTAGTTATTTGTGTATCCAGAAACACTATCATATTTCCAATCGACACCAGAATCACCAATAAGATCGTGGTAGTAAACATCCCCCCCCGTCAAAGTAGGAGAAATAGAAAATGATGATGTTTTCCACCCGGGCAAACTCGCCGCGCTAAGAGCAGAAGATGCACCAACTCCATTCGTAAGAATTGTACGAGCACTATCTGTCATAACTCCTTTGAAGTTTGCAGACACATTGAAGATTGGGCCATCAAAAAAGTAAACTGTTATACTTTGTACAGATATAGCATTAGAGGGAACACCGGCATCAACTTTTATACCTTCCATTTCGTTTGCCCCATCATTCCCACTTGATGCACCTATGCTAGTGTTTCCAAATGTTGGGTCTACTGTTATTGGATAAGTAGCGTTGTCAAGAAAAAACTGCGGAATAGTAACAGAAAGAATGTTATTTTGAATGTTAAGTTCCCCCCATGTTTCATCACCATTTGCATCAATCGCTTTCGGCCGGTAAATGTGTGCCACTTTACCCGTAGCATAGTTTGTTGAACCAATGCGGTGATTCGCCTTTGTTTTAGAATATACGGCATAGCTTCCCACTACATTGTCAGGACGTTTTGCTCCTTTTGATATTTCTTCTGAAGTAAGGGCTGGCTGATAAAAAAAGTCAAAGTCCTCTACTCCTTCGAGTTTGTACTCAAAAACATTCGTTTCCGGTTTCTTATCTACAGTGAAGTCAATATCAAACTCATTTTCCGTTCCCTCTTTCGGCTCAATGAAAGCGGTTGTATCTCCATTTTTATATTCCATTCTCTTTGAGAGAAATGGACGGGAGGCGGACTTTATAAAATCTCGGCGTACTGCTCCGAATGCTTTTGACGCCGGTACTTGTGGAATGATAGAAATCTTATATTCATCATTCCATCCGATAATATCCATTTGTGCTTTGTCTTTGTGTACTTCTACTCGTTCTTTCTGTGGGATGTCGGATATTAGTGCAAGATCAAAGTGCGTTCCCTTATCTTTATAAGGATTGACTTGATTATCCGCAACAGCAACCCCGCCCGTTCCGAGAGCAAGTGTCGCGCCTATTGTTGCGATTGCTTTTTTGGCGTTCATTTTCTCTTTAAGGTTAAAGCCAAATTCCACATAAGAAGTAGTCCGATAACGAGCCACTGCCACTCATCCTGTGCGCTTTCGGTGATTTTTCCGATACTCAAGTTCTCCACTTTCGTATTCAATTCCTGCACTGCTTTCGTAAGGTACGCCGTGAGTTTTGGGTAATCATACCCGCTTACCTGTCCATCTTTGCCGTAGGACACGAGCTTCGGGGTGGCTTTCAGTGCTTCTTCCGCGATAAATCCGGGCTGGTCTTTCGCTGTGCCGTATTCTGGTTTTAAGTCATAGAGGATAGGATGAAGCGCGAGAATGTTCATCAATCCGCCATCTATCTCGCGGATATTCTCTTTCCACCTGATACTGGAGAGCGAGCACGCCGTTGCACTCTGCTCCACCTCAAACGTCGTAGTGTTCCAACAGAGGTAGTCTCCTGTGTTTGAGTTTGTTGGCCCGGTGATTGCCATTGTTCCCACCACCGAGAGCGTGCGCCACGGAGAGGTTGTTGCGATACCGAAAGCGGTACTCCCACCTTGTAATCGCATGGCATCCATAGTGCTGGTCGCTTGTGTCGCCGCTGAAGAAGTAGCGAAGTACAGGTTGCCTCCCGCGTTCCTCATCTCCCAGATGTTTGAAGTAGGCGAAGCATCGGTGAATGCTAGTTGCGGTTCCGCCGAGTCGGAGATTACCAGTTCGCGATGAGGCGTAGTTGTGCCAAGCCCCCATTCTCCGGCAGTCGTTATTCGTCCCGCTTCTACTGCGCCATTATTTCCTACTTGGAAAATTGTCGCATCAGTCGTTCCAGAGCCCGATGTGGACTTAAGCGTCAGCGTACTCCCCGCACCAGTGCCTCCTATAAGAAGCGGGTCAGTGATATTTGTCGTAAATGTTGGGGTTGTATCAAAGACCAGTACACCCGAACCTGTCTCATCACTCAGTTGTCCGGAAATACCGGACGACAGAGTTGTCGCGGTGAATGCCGAGGTTCCGTTGCCAATGAGAAGCCCTGTGAGGGTGCCGGCACCGCTTCCACCGTTTGGTACTGTGAGCGCCGAGGCCAGAGAAAGTACACCAGCGCTATCGAATGAGGATGTTGCCGTGCTACCAAAACTTGCTTTCGTGAGAGCAGAAAATCTTGTCGTCGATGCATTCGAGACTGTGAGCCGTGTGAGTGTCGGATCGTAATCGAGAAGTCCGGTACTGCTTGCCTGGCGGAAAATTGAGCCGTCGCCGTAGAAGAGACCACCGAAGCGATTGGTGGTGGTGCCTGTACCACCATAAAGAAGTGGAATCGTGCCAGCATTCCAAGTCCCCGAAGTAATAGTCCCGAGTGTGGTGATGTTGGTCGAGCCGGCCCACGTAGAGAGCGCAGTGTTTTCTACGTTGTTAAGGGCGAGTGTTGTTTTGAGATTTGCTGTTGAAGTACCAGCAAGAGTGGTGGCGGTCGGAGCGTAGAGAAGATTACCGATGGTGTATGACGTATTCCCTGTACCACCATAGGGAACGGCGATAGTAGCACTTGCCAAGTCCCACTTATTGTTAAATGTCTGCCAGTTGGCAGCGGTTAAACAGCCGAACACAGAGACCGAAGCAGTGTCACAAGTAGTTCCGCCACCAGAGTATGTAAGTCCGTTTGAAAAGGTAGTACTCGCCGCCTTGTAGACTTTTCCGAGTGCGTTTACTGCAAGTCCGCCCGAAGTGAGGTCGGTTATGGCAAGGTTGCTCGTGGTTGCGTTTGTGGCGGTAAAGCTCGTTGTTGATGCGTTTGTAGCAGTGAGGCGGGAGAGCGAAGAGTTATATTGAAGCCCAGAGTGGCTCCCTAGGGTCGCGGGTGTCGCACCGGTGGATGTCCAGTAGGGGATGTAGCCGGATGTTTCTGCGGTAGATGTAGCGACGTTGCCGGAGCCGGAGCCGCCAGTAGCTGAAAGCGTGCCACCCGAAAAAGTAAGGTTAGAACCGATTGCTACTGTCTTGAGAGAGTTCGTACTGTTATTGTCACCGTAGAGAATACCCGAAGGCGATGATGAGCCCGTACCGCCTTGATCTGTGATAAGTACGCGAGGAGCCGCACCGAGACTCACTATCCCTGTTTGGTTCAAGCCGAACATAGCTCCAAGGGCTACCACTGCGCTTACTGCCATGTATACTAAGATGTTCATTTTCTTATATATGTTACGTCTAAACTTTGTGCATCTTCAGGAGTGAAAGTGAGAGAAATCGTCTTGCCTGAAATTGTCCAGTGAGTCGTCTTAACAAGAAATTGTCCGTTGTAGTATATCCAAGCCGCGTTTCCATTTGCCGCTACATTGTATGTAAGGGTGAATTGAGTCGTAGAGCCGTCTCCTGTAAATGTCTGGTGTTGGGGTTCCCCCATTCCTCCGCCTCCGCCACCACCACCTCTGCGTTCTCGTACTGTTTGTTTGATTGTATTCAGTTCTTCGAGAAGTCCAGCGATTTTTGAGAGAGTTATGAGGTTGCTTGCTTTGTTCACTTTATCCACAGTTTGTTCAGGGGTATCAGGTGAACCATTTTTGCCCGGTTTTCCGTTTTCTCCTTTTTCGCCGTCAAAATAGTCCTTTCCTTTTTTAGGCGTATACCCCGGGTCTCCTTTTTCTCCTTTGAGCATTTTGAGTGTTTCGTGTGCCCTTTCCATTTGAGCATGAGTACTGTTGAGAAGTAAGTCAGCTTTTCTCTCAAACTGAGCAAAAACAATATCTATGTCTTTTTGTGTAGAGTTCTTGAATTGTCCCTGTACTTTACGTATCGTATCAGAAATATCTTCATAGGCTTTCTCAACAGCGCGAGCAATGTCTTCTTTTGCGTCTTCAATGATGCTGTTTATGTCTTCTTCAAGCACGCGATCAAGCATTCCTTCCATCATAGAAAGCATGGGTTCTTTCTTGTTTTTCTTTTGCGCGATGAGTTGTTTGACGGTTGGCATATTTTTCTATATTATAACATGTTTGGACGCTTCAAAAACCTGTGAATAAGCCATGAGTTGATTTTTTCCATAAAATACCATACAATTTGTTTATTGATATTTTTGATCTCCTTTACGACCAGAAAAATCGGGTGCTGGCGACAATCCTTTTTGGGATAGAGAAGATGGAGAAACCGCATCCTTGGATGCCCCCGTTCTCCAAAGGAGATCAAAGTTATCAAGATATTTCATATCGGATTGAAAAGAGGTAACAATAATGTTGCCATCTTTTTTTATGACTTCAAGATTCACCACATGTGGTCGTCCTCCTTTTGTATCCTTGATTGACTTTGAAATAAGAAATCTATTATCTATATCACCTTGCCTTATTTCGTCAGGATTTTTTAATATATCAGGAATCAATTTCATCAACCTATCACCTTCTTCTTTTTTTTCAGCAAGATGTTTTAGTGATTTTTTTGTAAATGAAATAACTCCTGTTGCACCGATAATTTCTTCTATATTTTTTGACAATATAAAAGGAGTACTGATCAAAGCAAAAGGATTTTCTATACGATTTCCTTTCGGTATCGCTTTTAGTTCGTTGAAAACCTTATCTAGACTAGAAGAAACTTCCCCCTTGAACGGTGCACCTGTTTTGTACAATGCCGATGCTGGTTTCACTCCTGCAAGCAAGTCTTCGGCATACTTCGCAAGTTCGCTTGTTGACTTGTCCATATTTGCCCCCGTCCTCTCAAGTATTCTTTCCGCTCCTGTCCATTGTGATTCGGGCATCTCTTTTCCTACCCGCACAGCGTCGATATAGTCTGTAAGAGTCTGCGCATCTTCAGGATGAAGTCCTTTCACTTTCTCAACACCTTTTTGAAAAAAGTTCTTCGCTGTTGCCAGATGATTCGCTATGTCGTCGGCGTTATTCACAGTTCCGACGGTATCTTTTCCCACGAGTTTTGTTACTTCCCGTACCAGATCGTTGTGCGTTTTTATCTTCGTTACATCGAGCGTATTGAGCTTTTGCGCTATTTCTTTCTTCCCTTTGAAGTCAAGTTGTGCGATAACTTCTTCTTTGAATCTTTGCGCGGGTTTGAGGGAGATGTCGTCAAGAGAGAGACCGAGTTTTGGGTTTTCCACAAAGTCCTTGACTTTTTCTTTCACTTGCGGTAGTATATTGTCATAATTCAATTTTTCATCTATGGTACTACTACTTGGGGGTATATTTCTTGTCTGGGGAGCGTATTTGATACTTTCCCGTTCTAGTTGGGATATTGGCTCTATTTGGCCTTTTGACGATTGAGGCGCCACTAAATCAGTTCCAATATATTCACCTTCCTTGAAAGCCCCTGAAAGAATGGGGCGACCTTGGTTTATTATTGCCCCTTCTGAAGCGGGATTAAGGAGAAGTCTTAGTTCTCTGTCCAGTCCTTGTTTTTGAAGCCACAGGAGTGTATCTGTGTACGCTTTTGGATTAGTACGTTCAAGCTGTTTCAATATCATACGCTTTGTTGGCGATGCGATAGAATTGCTTGTAAGCATCCGCGCCATCATTTCACCCCCCGCCATGCCTGCGAGTCCTCCTGGCACTCCTCCTGTAGAAGCTCCGATAATCGTTCCTCCAAGTCGTGTCATATATTTTCCCATTCTCCCATAAAGTACCTTCTTCCCATCGAGATTGCGAAGCGTTTTCGTTGCCTCAAGAATATCTCCAATATCTCGGTTGAGTTGCGCGACATCCATGTGTCCTGCTTTGGCGGCAGTTTCTTCTATCGTTTCTTGCGCAACCTTAGCTATCATATAGTCTACATCACCAGAGAGTTTATCCGCTTTCGTAAGAGAAAAACCTTTCTTCTTCCACCGTGCGCTTTTTATCTCATCCAAGTCAAGAATGTTGATATTGTCTCCATAATCACTTCTATATTTTGCAAACTCTTTCTTTATTTTCTGCACAAGTGTACTCGCATCACCTGAAGCGATATTTTCAGCACTCCTCGCTTTTGCAATAGCTTTCGCTTCAAGAGATTGTGTCGCTATTGGTTCCGTAGAATATGAGACCTCTTTGAGAGCGCGCCGAGATACTTCATGAAGCGGTTTTGTCTGTTCAAGTAGCTTATCTGCCTGCGCATTTGTGGTAAACGTTGTTCCTTCGTAGTCCGGCACGATACCACTCTCAGCAAGCACTCTTTCCGGCGTCCGGCCCACTGTTCCTGCTTTATTTTTATACTGCGTTACCCGTGCCGCCTTTTCGCTTACTTTCCGCGACTGCGATCGTCCAAGAGCGATATCTTGGTACGTATCTTCAAGAGAGTTTACCGCATTTTGCAATCGTTCTTCTTTCGGAGTCGGTGTAAGTGTTTTTTTAAGTGCGGGAAGTCCACGTCCGACAAGTGGGATGCCAGCACCGATAGTTGTGCCAAGTCCAGGCTTTGCCACGTCCAATCCTGTTTCGCCCTCCTGAAGATTGTGCGAAACATCAAAAGCATAACCTCCTGCCGCACCTGTGCCGACTTCCTTTGCGGTTTGCTTACTGAAAAAAGGCACAGCTTCTCCTTTACCAAGCAATGCCAGTCGTGCTTTCCCCAGAGTCCCTGTTTTTAGCCCTTGAGTTGCCTTGCCGTAAGTCCCCGCAGTTGCTATATCAAGGGCCGTACCTCCTATTTGCCCCGCAACTTGCAGATTTGTTGGCAATGTGGTTTCTTCTTTTACCCCGCCGCGCAATTCTTGAAGTTGAGTTACGTTTGAATTATATGTACGTTTCAGTTGATCGGCATTTTCTCCCGCTTTTTCTTTTTCCTTGATCCTTTTGAAAAGCTGTATGTTTGAATCAGTGAGTTTGCTGATTTGTTCAGCATACACTTCGCTTTGATTGCCAAAAGATTTTGCAATGGTCTTACCGAGTTCTGTCTCCGAAGGTGCGAGTGCTTCTATTGCCCCTTTGGCGAAGTTTTTAATAAAACCTAAAGGAGAGTTTGCTTGCTCTGCTTCTTTCTGTGCTTGCACTGCACTACTCGCGATATTTGCTTTGCGTATTGCCTCGCTTTCAGATGTCTTCGGAATATCAAACTGAAAGTTCTTCGCTTGAGTCTTCCCGCGGATAGCAAGGCGTGCATCTATGCGATCAAAAGCAGATACACCAGATTGAGAAGTGGGTGCAGTAAAACCGCTCTGCTGTTTCAACTGTTGGATTTTTTGCAACTGTTCGGGAGTTATTGTCATATACCAAGTTGTTGTGCTATTTCTAGTGGCGAAGCATCAGGAGCGACAGAGCGTATCTGGTCGTAAAGTGCTCTATTGTCATCAGACTGTTCGACAAAAGATACAATTTTATCCTCTGCGTTCTGTTCGTTCGCAAGAGATTGCGCTGTGTCATTATTTGGATTCGTAAAATCATATTCCGTAAGAAAGTTCCCCCCGTCAGATATGCCATAATTCCCCATTGCTTTCACCTTTTCATTGCGAAGATTTGTGTACTGTTGTTTTGCTGAATTAAACCGTCGGTCGATAACATCCATGATATTTTGTTTTGCCACATCGCTCACAAAACCACCATCGGGATCGATATACCCGTTGAATTTCGCCAATGCACCCAAGAAGATGTTACCTGAGCGATTTGCGCCGGTAGCGTACTCTGTTTCTCGTACCACAGAGGTCGGATCAAGGGTTTTCATGAGGTCATAAATAAGTGCAATGTCTGTTGCACCGTCCCCTTGCCCCACATTCGCTTTTGTATTGAGATATTTATTTTGTATCTCAATAAAATTCTTGACCACCGGCGACCCCTCAAACGAAGACGAAAGTTGATTTGCAAGCGTTGCTTGTTTTGAACTTAGCAAGCCCGCGTTTTGTGCCGCCGCAACCTTTGCTTTTCTGTTTGCGTCGATAGAAAGCCATTCGTCATAGCTTCTTTCAGGAAGTCCTGCCGCCGCTCGTTGAGCGTTGTCAAACTGATATTCCTGCACACTTGTTGGAAGCGATTTCACATCTTTGAGATACCCACCCGCCGCTTTTATCGCGCTTCCGATGTCTTGTGAAGCAGATACCGCGTCTACAATTTCTGGCGGTGCGCCATTTTTTCCAAGATCCATAAGAATGGAAGCAACATCTTTATTAAACTGTTCTGTTTTCTTTGTTTCAGCCTCTCTTTCCTCTTTCGCTTGAAGCGCGATAGCATTACTATTCTCTATCGCTTTCTTATTCAATTCCTCAAGCTCAAGTTGTTTGTTCTGCTGTAATTCAGCAATAAGGGTCATCTTTTTGTCAAACACCTTCCAATTGTTATCCAGTTGCGCCTGTTTCGCGGCGTTCTCAGCTTCTATCTGTTGCGCATCTATTTCAGAAAGACGTTGTATGCCCGATCGTTCCTCTTCGGCAAGTATGCCGCCGAATGATGCCGTATATCGCTCTCCGCCAGACCGTGTACCGAGGGTGTTCAGTTGTTTCTGTCTCCGCATATTGATGTCTTCCATCTGCGCTTTTCTCTGTGAAAACATCTGCTGAATGTTGGTTATCACCCCTTGAGTGAGTTGGTCTTGCTGTGTTTTGTAGGCATCAAGAGAGGAGATAGCGTCCTGTATCGCTTTGTTCCCCTCCTGTATGTCTTGTTCAAGTTGTCTTGCTCTCGGGTCGGCGTTAAACCAGTTGGGCGCTTCCCCGCCAGAGAATTCAAGATTCTTTGCCATAACATCCTCGTATTTTGGGTTCTTGTACTCCGCTCCGGTATTGGGGTCAATAAACGAATACTCGGGTTGCGTTACTTGCTGTTGATTCTGATCTGCTGATTGTGTCGGAGTTATCCCCCTATTCGCTATTGTGGTATCAAGTTTGGTAATGTCTTTCTGCACTTGGTTCGCGGCATTTTGAGTTGAGAGTATCCCTATCGGAGTAGTCTTGCCCGCGTCAATCAGTGTCGGGTCGGTTTTAAGCGACTTCTGTGCAGAAAGAACACCCTGATACTGTTCATCAGTAAGCCCCGTCTTGGCGAAGGTGGTGTCGTCTATGGTGTAGGGGTCTTTGTAGAGCATGTTATTGAATTTAGTCAATATTAACCACACTATCGCTTGCAATGATGTAATACCAGTGCAGCCCAAAATTCAGGACAGAGGCTGTATCGACACTCGTTTGCTTCGCATAAATCTGAACCAGATCACCTGCACTCACGCTTATTTCTTGGGTGAAGGTATCTTCGAGACCATCGTCTCCAGCCTCTCTTAGTGTTGGTTGCATGGTATTAGTTGATTATTTTTTCTGCTTTCACATAAATGCCTGTATACGAGCAAGTGTCCGCAC
>OFQY01000707.1_pt1 | contig 12013 bp, 16 predicted proteins | sample 1542991 | NCBI WGS metagenome assembly OFQY01 (sample SAMN07774224, study PRJEB24372) | wastewater metagenome | isolation source: Exp Tend VB 10WW | collected 2016-02
CCCGCCGCCGGCCGCTGCGCCCGCGCCGGTTGCGACGCGGATCGCCGCGGCGGCCCCCCGCGCCTTGACGGCGGCGGCGGCCAGGCCGGACACAAGCGCCGTCACGCCCGAGATGGCCCCGGCGAACCGCAACGCCCGGACGGCGACGCCGACCGCGACCAGGGCCCCGGCGACCTTCACGATCCCAGGGTGCTGCCGCACGAACCCCGCGAGCGCGACCACGGCCGGTTTCACGAACGCGATCACGTCCTTCGCGCCCGCCGCCATGCCCTCGATGACGCGGCGGAAGTCGCCGCCCGGCCCCTTCCCCTGCCGCACCTGGAGAATGAACGTGGAGAGCGCCGCCGCGCCCTTCGCCAAGAGCGGAATGAGCGCCTGCCCGAGCGAGACTTTGATGCCGAGCATCGCCAGGTTCAGGGAGCGTTGCGCGACGACGAGCCGCATCGCGTTCTTGACGCCCTTCGCGTCCAGCGACGCGCCGTACTCGTCCACGACCCGGCGCATGTCGCGGAGCTTCTGGCCGCCGCCGGCGAGCGTCGCGATCAGCAGTTGGCCGCCGCGGCCGAAGAGCTGCTGGGCGATCGCGGCGCGTTGCGCGCCCGGCCCGAGCCGCTCGTACCCGTCCGCGACCCGCTCGATCAGTCCCTCCATGTCGAGCTTGCGCAGCTCGCCGCCGGAGATGCCGAGCTTCGTGAACGCGTCCGCCTGGATCTTCGACCCGGCCGAAGCCTTCACCTGGTTGCGTGCGAGGGTGATGAACGACTGGTTGAGCTGGCGGGCGGAGATCGCGCGCTGCTTGGCTATCACCAGCCACTGCGACGCGGTGCGGGCGTCCATGCCGGTGACCGCCGACAGCTTCACGGTGCCGCGCGCGAGCTCGCCGACCTGGCGGACGGAGTCCGCCACGAACTGGGCGCCCTTGAACACCCCGAACGCGGCGACCATCCCCCCGGCGAACGACCTCACCTGCTGGAGCTGGCCGCGCAGCATGCCGCGCACCCGGCCCGTTGACCGGCCGACCGCGGACGCCGTCGTGTCGTAGGCGCGCAGCTCGCGGGCCTTCGCCTGCTCGACCGCCGCCGCCGTCTGCTGCGCGGACACGCCGGCCGCCTTCTGGGCCCGGATGATCTCCGGGTAGGTGCGGCCCTGCTTGCGCAGGGCGGCGACCTGCCGCTCCGTCGCCCGCGAGACGGTCGTCGCGGCCTGGGTGGCTGCCTGCGCGACCGTCCGCTCCGCGGCGGCCGCGGCGCGCTGCACCTGCCGCCACTCGCTGGTCTGCCGTGCGGTCGCGGCCGCCGCCTTCTGCCCCGCCTGCTGGGTGACCGTGGCCTGCTCGCGGACCGCGACGCCCGCCCGGGTCGCGGACTGCGCGATCTGCTGGTTCGCCGCCCGGATCTTCCCGCTCGCCCGGTCGCGAACCTCCATGATGTAGGTGTAGACGAGGCTCTCACCCACCACGGCCGCTCACCTCACCTTGCGCGCATGACCGCGTTGAAGCCTTGGGCGAGGAGCTGGCACAGCGCGTCGAAGCGGGCGGCGTCCAGCTCCCGGTCGGCCTTGACCATCTCCCCGACCCGACGGTCGAGCTCGACGAGCTCCGCCATGTCACGGCCGGCGAAATCCGTGCCGCCAACGGCGGCGTGGTAGGCGAGGCGGGCGCGCATCCCCATCCACCCGTCGAGCGGGCCGCGGGCCGCTAGGGCTTTCCCTCGGCGCTGCCAGCGCCGAGGAGCTCGCCGAGCAGTTCGCCGGCGTCCTCGAAGTCGAGGTGCTCGGCGAGGAACTCGACCGGCGGACTGTCGCCGGTGGTATCGGCAAGCAGGATGGCGATCTGCGGCACGAACGCGCCGACCTGCTGGTCCGGCGTGGCGTCCTCGGGCGGGTCGAGCGCGAGCAGGTCGCGCATCACGTCCGCGGTCTTCTTCCGGGGACGGAACTCGCGGCCGCCGATCGTGATGACCGACTCCTCCGCGCGGGCCTTCGCCCGGCTATCAGCGTCGAACGTGATGGTGCGATTCATGGTGCTGCTACCTCCTTCGCCCCCGCAGGGGCCCTGGGGTTGTTGTTGGGTGCCCCCACGGGGGCGGTCACTGTCACGTCGACGGGCCCTGGGGCCCGGTCGAAGGCGAGGTGGAGCATCTGCGCGGCACGGGCGACGTCCCGCTCGTCGCGGACGCGCGCGGATGCGATGACGTCGCAGTCGAATGCCTGCGCGAGCTCGCGGGACGCTTCTCGCACGAGCGTCGCGGCCCGCCGGATCTTCTTGCGGGCCGCCAACGCGCGACGGTCGTCAGCGTCCACGAGCGCGCCTAGGGGTTGGGGACGGCGGCGGCGCCGACGAACTCGACCTCCACGTCCTTGTTCGAGCCGTCGAGGTAGCAGCCGAACTCGTACTCGGAGGTCTGGTCCTGCTCGAAGCTCTGGAGCGGGTTCGCGCCGCCGCCGGTGAGTCCCCGCTGGTAGATCGTGATCCGCATCACCTCGGCGGACGGCGGGGTGGTGCCGGCTGCGCCGCCGGTGAACGTCGCGGTCATCTTGTCGCACTCGGCGAACATCCGCTCGAGCTCCCACCCCGGCTGCGGGTCACCGAAGTTGATCTTGCCGGTGATCTTGCGCTTGCCGAGCTTGTTGCGGGACGGCCACCACACCTTCCGGACCAGGCTGTCGATCGCGGAGGTGCGCGACTCGACGCACTGGCCGGCGCAGTACCTGGACCCGAAGTTCGACAGCAGGCCGTTGTTGAACGTCATCTCCAGGCCGGCGACGCACGGGAGCGTGACGGGGGTGGCGCCCTTCGTGACGACGAGGTCGCGGAGCAGGTACACGTCGTCGAGGGCGGCGAACGACGGGACGTGCGAGCTGGCCGGGGCCAGCGGCCGCGTGTACAGCGGCTTCAGCGCGACGGCCATGTCGCCCTCCTGGTCGACCGGGAAGCTCAGGGAGACCGTGTCGACGGCGGCGCCGATGAAGTCGTCCTGCTGACCCTCCCTGACCATCTTGCCACGAAATGCCCTGGGCACCTGGGCGTCGGTCCCCGCGAACTTCGACGTGACGGCCGCCGGGACGGTGCCCGAGTTCGCCGGGTTGGTGGAAAACCAGGCGGGGAGGACCGCCCGGAGCATCTCCGGGTAGGTGCGGCACCCGAAGCTCGCGACCGGGTCGGCCGAGAACGGGCGGGGAGCGGCGACGCCGCGGACGCCGCGAACTTCGTCCTCGCGGTCACGCGGGTCTGTGTTCGCGTCGACGTTGCCGGTGCCGTCCCTGACGGGGATGTCGATGGTGGGGTCAGCGATCGTCGGCGGGTACGCCCCGGCCGCGTCGAGGTTCGTCCCGCCGGTCAGGCTGTTGGTGTCAGTTGCGATGGCGAGCCAGCGTGCCACGGGTCACTCTCCGTCCTTGGTGTTGTTGTCGGGGGCGTCCGTGGGCGGTGTGCTGGCGGACGGGGGGGGTGCGGCGGCGGCTTCGGCGGCCTCACGAGCAGACCCGAGCTCCGGGTTGGGCTCGTCGTAGCCGTCGGTGTTCTTGCGCTTCGCGGCCATCGGGGTCACCTCACGGGTAGGTCCGCACGACCTTGAGTTCGAGCGGGATGCGGAATGACAGGTAGGTCTCGGCGCCGAGGCGCTCCGAGCCGGTCTGGAGGCCCAGCCGGCGGCCGGACGCGACCTGCCCGGCCAGAGGCGCGGTCTGGTTGAGCGCCATGTCGAGCGTCCGGATTGCCTGGTCGGCGCAGTCCTCGAGGCCGAGCATTTCGCGGCCGTGGTCCGGGGACGGCGACCCGACGATCACCACGTCGACGCGCAGGAGGTCCTCGACGCGGCACTGGTCGCGCCGCTCCGTCCGCGACGCGGCCGCGAGCTCGTTCCACAAGGCCGGGGCCTGGAGGTGCGGCTCCCACCACCGGTACACCTCGAGCTGGTAGCCGGACGGGGCGATCGTCTGCTCGACTGTGACGAGCCCGTCGATCACGGCGGTGAGGGTCATTCATGCCGCCCTCCTGATCGCCGCGTCGATCTCCGCCATCCCGGCCCGCCAGACCCCCTGGAATGCGCGGTCCGCGGCGGGCTTGGCGTCCCGGTAGATGTGGCGGGCCCGCTGGCCGCGCACGGAGGAGACCTCGACGCCGCCGGGCAACCGGAACGCCTTCGCCTTCCGCGGCCGGATCGGCTGGTGACGGGGCCCGTAGACGCCGGTGCCGGCCTCGACGTACCGGGCGCGCCACGCGACCTTCTTGGACGGGGCGACGGTGACGTGGTGGCCCTCGATGTCGGTCCGCACCCTGACGCGGGTTTCGGCGGCGAGCTGTCCCGTGGCCCTGGGGATTCGGGGTTGCACGACGGCGAGCGCCGCGGCGCCGGCGGCCCGGGCGACCTTGCGGGCGGCCTGGTCGGCGGCGTGGAACGCGGCGGCCGGATCGGGCAGCCGGCCGGTGATCTCGACGCCGACGTTCATGGCCGCAGCCGGAGTGCTTGGGGGCGGTAGGCGTCGAGGGTCGCGGCGACCGTCGGCGGGATCTGACGGAAGTAGGAGGCGACGCCGCCTTCGGGGTCCTGGGTGACGTCGGCGAGGCGGGCGTTGCGTTCGTAGAGGGCGCGGGCCGCGAGCACGACCGTCGCCTCGCGAATGTCGGCCGGGACCGCCGCGAATCCGAACCGGCCGGTGACCTCGACCGGCCCTGAGGTTGGTGAGGTGAGGTCGAGCCATACGGCGGGCTCCCCCGCCCGGCGGGCGACGAGCGTGTAGCCGGCCGGGTCGAGCGCGACCCCGTCCGTGGTGATCTCGGTCGCCTCGCGGATGTCGGGGACACGCACCCGGACCGAGCCTGGGTCGCACCGCACCGTCTTGATCGTGTCGGGGGCGGTGTCGTCGACCGGGTCCTCGGCCAGGTAGGCGGGGTCCGGGAGGAACAGCCGGCCGGTTCGTTCCGCGACGCGCGCGGAGGCGGCGGCGAGGAGCCGTTCGTGCAGGGCGGTCTCGTCGAGGCCCCGTCCGTGCGGGTTGAGGTAGGCGGCGAGGTCCTCGACGGTCGCGAGCAGCGCCGCGGGGGCGAAGACCGGCGTCATCTATTTGTCCTCGGCGGGCTTGCGGGCCTTGTCCTGCCCGGCCCGCCGCGCCTTCTTCACGACCGCTACCGCCGGCGGGTTGGGAGCGGGGGCCCATCCGGGCGGGATGGGGTCGCCGGCGATCACCAGGCGCGGGGCGCCGTCATGATCGAGGTAGGTGCCGGTGGCGGGTGCGGTGTCGTTGGTCACGGGGCGGCCGGGCTCGGGAGGGTCGATGGGTGTGGGGCCGGACGCCATGGTGGTGTCCGGCCCCACTGTGTGGTTAGACGGTCGCGACCTTCGTGAACGCGGCCGGGTAGGGGATGCCCGATGCGAAGCGGCCCTCGGCGAGGACCGCGACGAGGTTGCGGATGAAGAAGTCCGCGTGGCTGTCGGACGCGAGGACCTCGACGCCCTCCCGCACCCAGAGCATCAGCTGCGCGAAGTCGCCGACGAGGACCGTCCCGGCGGCGATGACCGGCGTCGGGATGACCTGGAGACCCCACATCGTGGTGGCGCCCCCGATCGACGGGGGGCCGTAGAGGTAGCCGCCGGTCCCGGCGGACGCGCCGCTGTCGTCGCGCGCGAGGCGGACGGTCTCCCAGTCCGACGGGTGGATCAGGACCGCGGTCGGCTCGAAGAACCCGAGCCGGATGAGCGTGATGCCCTTCTGGACGCGGTCGCTGATCGACCCGCCGCCGCCCGCCGCGATGTTCCCGATCCCGGACGTGTTCAGGGCGCCGCGGAGGTTCGGGGCGGTGCCGTTGCCGGAGACGAGCTGCTGCTCGAGGCGCAGCTGGATGCCGCCGGTCAGCAGCTGGTCGATGATCGTGCGGAGCTGGCCAGCGTCGGCGAGCGCCCGCTTGGTCGCGGCGAACCAGTGCGGGATCGTCTGCACCGGCGCCTGCACGACCTGGAAGGCGGCGTCGGACTGCGGCTTGGTGCCGGACGCGCCGGACACGTCGGTCGCCTCGCCGGTCTCCGCGGCCGCGTTCGTGAAGCTGGTCTGCTTGACGTACTCGACGGTGTCGGAGTCGGTGTCGCCGATCGTGATGACGTCGAGCAGCCGGACCGGGCGCAGCGGCAGCGGGTAGTAGTCCTTGCGGTCGGGGCGCACGAACGCGCCGGCGCTCGTGGCCGAGGCGCCGGTGAGCGCGGCCTTGAGCTCGGGACGGTCGAGGGCCTTGCCGAGCGACTCGATGCCGATCGGGGCGGTCGAGTTCAGCCGGCCGGACTCCCGCAGCCGCTTGTACTGGTCGCTGTCGGTGACACGCGATGCGGCGGATGCCGGGCCGGGCGTAGCGCGCCGCTCGGAGTCGGTCTTCTCGTCGGCGGCGGGAGCGGGCGGCTGGTCGGCGGACAGCTCGAGCAGCCGCTCGTGCTGGCCGCGGAGCAGCGCGACCTCGTCGGCCTTGGTGCCGTAGTCGCGGCCCGCCTCGTCGACGGCCTTGAAAGCCTCGGAGTCGGGACCGGTGTCCTCGGCGCCGGTGAACGCGGTCTTGGCGTCGTCGAGGGCGGTCCATGCGGACTGGGCGGCCTCGGTCGCGGCGTCCAGGCGCGTCTTGATCTCGTTGCGCTTGGCCTTGAGCGTGGTGGCGGACATGGGTGGTGTGGCTCCTGGTTAGAGGTGGCGGGGCGCTACGGCCGCCGTCGCCGGAAGGGCCGGCGGCGGGTGGGGCCTACGCGCGTTCCCGTCCGTGACGGGGGGCGCCGTGGCGCTCTTGATCTGGTCGAGGCGGGTGGCGCTGTTCGCGCCGACGAGGACCGGGCCGGCCTCGAAAAGCTCGATGTCGATGAGCTCGCGGACCTCAACTTCGAGGTCGTCGACCTGCTCGGTCACCCATTCGCTTTCGAGGACGCGGAAGCCGAAGCTGAACTCGCGCAGCGGCGGGCGGCCGTCGCCGCCCTGGGCCTTCATGGCGGCGTAGACGGCGCGGGCTTGCGGGTGGTCTTCGTCGTCGGCGACCAAGAGGCGGCCGTGGAGCTCGAGGCCGCGGTCGGTTTCCTCGGCGGCGAGGGTGGTGCCGATCGGCGGGGTGTCCCAGTCGTGGGCCCACACGATCGGCGGGAGGCCGCGCCCCTCCGGCGGCGGCCGCAGCGTCCGGGCGAACGCTCCGGGCCGGATGCGGTCACCGGTGGAATCGATGTTGCCGAAGACGGCGACGAGCGCCCGGAACTCGCCCGGGCCGAGGCCGTCACCGGCGGCCTTGAGGTCGGCGAGCGGGAGCGTCTTGCGCTCGTAGGTTCCGGGGGTGCGCGCGTCCGTGCGGCGCTCACTCGTCGTGGTGCCATCCATGGCGCCCGCAAGCATGGACGCCGGCGCGGCGGGAACGGGGGTGCGTCCGTTGCTGCGGACGGGGCGCCGAGACGCTTCGACGCGGCGTCGCGGGGCGGGCAGCCGCTCGTCGCGGGCGGTTCAGGCGCCGAGTGCTTCTTGGACGGCGGTCCGGGCGATGTCGGCGGAGTGCCCGTTCACGCCGGCGGCGGCGAGCGCGGCGGCGAGCGCCTTCTCGACCGCCGCCGCATCCGGGGTGGCGCCGCGGCCGGCGGCGACCGTCGGGAGCATGCTGAGCGGCGCGAGGTTGTTCGCCGCGACCAGCGGCTCGTCGGCGGCTGGGTCCGGGAACGCGGGCCGGTTCTCGAGGCGACGGATGTCGTTGATCGTCAGCGCCCCGGCGGCCAGCGCGTCGCGGTAGGCGGCCATCCGCTCCCTGGGCTCGCCCTTGAGGACCTCGCCGAGATCGAACTCGACGTAGATGCCCTGCCCGGCCCATGCGGGTTCGGCCTCGACGAGCTGCGCCTCGATCTGCGCCTGGACCAGCTCGAGCCATGGCCCGAGGACGGTGGTGTAGAGCATCCGGTGCGCCTCCTCGAAGTTCGAGAAGGTTCCGTGGTCGAGGATCCCGGCGATCGGCTGCGGCACCCCGTACACGGCGGCGATCTCTTCACGGTTGACGCGCCGCTGGTCGATCAGCTCCGCCTCGACCGCCGTCTGGGACGGGATCTCGCGCAGGTCCTTGACGGCGCCGGACAGGGCGACGGGCCGGTTGGCTTTGTCGGGGCCGGCGTGGTCGGCGTCCAGCGCCCGGATGACTTCGGCGATGGCGGGGTCGTCGGCCGCGACGCGGTCGTCGAGCATCGCGGCGACACCGACCCTGGCGCCGTTGCGGAGCATTGCGTCCGCGTAGCGCTGCGCGGCGTCCTCGGACCGGACGGTGACGCCGAGCGGCGCGAGCGGACTGACGCCGAGGTCACCGTCGGGGCACTGCCACCGCCAATGCACGACGTCGCCGGCCGCGAGCAGCCGGACCGGGCCGGTCGGCGGTCGGTGTTCCCAGGCGAGGACTGTCCCGTCCTCGAGGACCGGCCGTAGGTGCCGCCAGTCGAGCGGCCAGAGGCGGGATGGGGGCGCGCCGACGGACGGCCGGACCTTCTCGGCGACGCGGTTGCCGTGCACGAGCAGCCCGGTCGCGATCCGCCAGCGCAGCTCGAGCGGGCTCAGCCCGGCGGACGGCTGGGTGAGCAGGCGGGCTAGCGGATGCGCCGGGTCGAGTCGCTCCCGCCCATCGCCGGCCGTCCGGTATGCCTTCAGCGGCAACCGGGCGATCTGCTCGCCGAGCGCGCGGACGCCGCGATAAACCCACGGCTGGGCTTCGTATAGACGCTGGTAGGAGACCGGCTGGCCGTCGATCATCGTCAGCGACCCTGTGCCGTAGGAGGACAGCGGGACGCTCGGCCGCTTCAGGCTCGACGGGCGGCCCGACGCGGTGAGCAGCCTGTCAGCGAGCGACGCCATCGCGTCAGGATGGCGGGTCGGGCGGCGGCTGGGCGGCGGGGTCCGCGGGGGCGGATGGGACGGTGAGCAGCACGACCCGCCCGACGGGGATCAGCGCAGTCGCCGCGAGCGGCTGCGCGCCGGCCGCGGTCAACAACCTTGCGTCCGTGATCTCGAGGACCCCTGCGCGGACACCGGCCAGCCGGCCGGCGACGGACTCATCCGCCAGGTGCACGACGACCCGGCGGCCCAGGTATCGGCGCGCAGCCCTTGCCTTCATGCGGCGACCGCGAACAACGCCGGCGGCGACGGCCGGTCGGCGGTCGCGACGCGGTAGGCCATCGCGGCGGCGATCGCCGCGTCGATCGGGCGGCGCGCCCGGCCCTTCACCAGCCGCCACTTTTCCCCGCCGATCGTGCTCTTCGCGGCCGCCGCGCAAACCTGGGCGGTGAACGCCTCGTCCCCCGGGTGCTCGACCAGGCCGCCGCCGACCGCCCCCGCGAACCGCATCGAAGCGTCCGACATCGGCGACGGATCCTGCGAATGCTCAAGCACCTCCACGCCGAGCTCGTCGCGGACGCGCTGCGCGAACCGCTGCCCGCCCGCGTTCGGATCGAGCACCACCCGCACCGCCCACCGCTCGCACATGGCGACCAGCGCGTCCCACACCAGCCGCTCGTCGAGCATCGTCCCGTCCTGCGGCGGCACCAGGATCACCGGCCGGCCGAACCGGACGCGCTCACCGCCCAACGCCTCGCACGGCACGAGCGCCGTCGTGTCCCACTTCCACCCCAGGTCGACACCGACCAGCACCTCGGCGCCGTCCGGGATCTCCACGTCCGGGAACGCGCACCGCCCCCAGTCCAGCTCACTGATCGCCGAGTCGTCGTCCTGCGCCCACACGTTGCAATGGAACCTCGCCCACTGCGCCCGGCTGGTGCCCGGAGCGTCCTTGACGAGCCGCAAATCCCGTGCGGTCACGAACCGGGCAGGGTTCGTGCGCTTCACCAACCGCAGGTCGTCGAGATCGTCATCCGGGCCGAGGGACCATTCCTCCAACACGAACGATCCGTCGCGGCCGACGGCGCGAGTGTGTGTGCCGCGCTGCTCGACGACGCCCTGCGCCAGCGCCGCCCGCCGCAGCAACCCCAACGGCGAGTCCGGGTCCGACCCGGCCGTCGAGATCGTCACCAGCTGCCCGCCCCTCTTCCCCAGCCCGCCGCGGAACACCGCCAACAGCTCCCCGGACGGGTGGCGATGCAACTCGTCCACCAACGCGAGCGTCGGAGCGACGCCGTCCGCCGTGTTCGCATCCGCCGCCAGCACCCGGATGAACCCCTGGTCGCGCACGCTGAGGATCTGCCGGGACCCCTGCTTAGGGTCATACCGGCCGGCCAGGCCCGGTGAGCGCTTCGCGAACCCCACCGCCGCGCCGAAGATGATCCCCGCCTGGTCACGGCTCGCGGCCGCGATGTAGCAGCGCGCCTCGACCGTCACCTCGAGGTGGTAGAGCGCGAGCGCCCCTAGCAGCACGCTCTTCCCGTTGCCCTTCGGCAACAGCACGACCAGCTCGCGCACTCCGGCGAAGTGGTTCGCCAAGATCCTGGTCTGGAACGGCTCGAGCCGGAACTGGGAGCCGTCCTCCAACCGCAGCAGCCGCGACCACGCCCGGAAATGCTGGAGGGTGCCCGGACGGCCACGCACCTTCAACGGCGGCGGGCCCGTCCAGCCGACCCAGCGACGCGCATGTCCCTTCGGGACGCCGACCTCCGACGCGGCCGCATCCACATGCTCCCCGGCGGCGACCAGCTCGAGCAGCTGCTCGTCGGCAATCCCCTCGTAGACCACGGCCCGGATCGGATCCAGGTACCCCAGGTGGCGGCAGATCGCCCGCAGCATCCGGTGATCGCCGGTAAGGCCCATGATCTGCACCGCCTCATGCAGCGTCAGGTGATGCGTCGAGACGTTGCGGCTAACCTTCGAGTCCAGCACCTTCGCGCTCTTCCCCATTCGCGGGGCGAGAGCCTCGGCGCCGCCTGGGTAATCGTGGACCGTGTTGTATGCAGCATCTGCGACGGCTGACATGTGAGCGACCTCCCTAGACACACGTTTTTTTCTGGACGCCCGCAGCGCACCATGGCGCCATGGACACACACCACCAAGAAGCGACCGCCGACGCGATCGCCGAAAGAGAAAGGCGCGGCGTGCTGCTGCCGCGCGTAAACCTCCGCCTGCTGGAGACCAGAGTGCGAGCGGAGGGGGAGGAGACGAAAACTGACGTCATCGCAGAGCGAACGACCCTATGGGCGCCGTGAACGGTATCGGGGCCGGACCCAAACGTGGTCGATACGAAACCTGGCGCTCGTCGTCATGGATCGTCGTGACATCCAACGACTCCATCACCGGATTGCTCGATACCGAGTGGACCAGGTGCGGCGGTAGCTCAAGCAGCAGGCCCGGGACGGGTTCAGGTCGATGGATCTCGGTCCACCGATGGTCGTAGAGCGCGTAGTGCCTCATGCCTGCGCCTCCTGCAATTCTGACGGGACGGTCGGCCCTACCTGTTCTAGCCCTTTCCAAATCGCCTCGACTGTCTTTACCCGCGGGTTGGCCGTCTCACCACTCCGGATCTTGCTCACGGTGTAAATGGGAACGTCGGATGCCTCTGCCACCGCCTTCAATTGGCTTGGAGAGAGCACACGAAGCGCTTTTTGGAGGGCTTGAAAGGTGTTCACGGACCTAATTTACCGAACTCGGTAAATTAGGTCAACCGTACTCGGTAAGCCATGCCGGATATCTTTGGGGTATGCACTCCACGAAGCGATCGAATCTCCGGGAAGTTGTCCGGGCCAACTGCATGGCTCTATTTCGACATCATCATCCCGAGCGGGACACCATGTCCTGGTCCGGACTTGCGCAGGACACGGGTATAGGCAATGGCACGGCTCAACGCATCAACGAAATGACCTCAGATGCCAGCCTTTCCACCATCGAAGCTGTGGCTTTACGGTACGGCCTGGAAGCGTGGCATGTTCTGGTGCCAGGTCTCGACCCGAAGAACCCTCCCGTGTTCCTCATGACGGACTCGGAAAGAAAGCTCTACGATTCACTGGCCAAATCCGCGTTAGCCGTCACCAGCCTGAACCGATAACGGCTCTTGCATCAAACCGGCGAATACCCGTCCTCGAACGCCTTGGCC
>OFQY01000708.1_pt1 | contig 12005 bp, 15 predicted proteins | sample 1542991 | NCBI WGS metagenome assembly OFQY01 (sample SAMN07774224, study PRJEB24372) | wastewater metagenome | isolation source: Exp Tend VB 10WW | collected 2016-02
GGTTTCGTCTCGTGACTCGGGACGTGGATCGGCACGGCACTATTATCGAGCCGGGTGGCGTCGATACGACCGCTTTTGAGCGTAACCCTGTGTTCCTGTGGATGCACGACTCGGGTGGGTCGTCGAAGTCTACGCCGCCGCCTGACGTGGTCATTGGCCGTGTCGTCAGCTTTGAGCGGACGCCGGATCATTTCGACATCGAAGTTGAGTTTGACGACGACGGCGCCGACGGCCTCGCCTCGACGTGTCTGCGCAAGGTTCGCGATGGCTTCCTGCGCATGGTCAGCATCGGCTGCAATGTCGTCGAAGAAAGCGCCGTTCGCATCGGCGACGCCACCGTCCCAGTCTATACGCGAACGGAGCTTCTAGAGTGCAGCCTGGTCATTGTTGGCAGCAATCGGAACGCCATCAAACTTGACCGCGCCGCCGTGACGAAGATGCTGCGCGATGCCGACGCCGTGGCCATTTCAGGCCCTGCTGTGCCCCCAACCGCACTATCAACCGCGCTGCCCGCTCGCGACCAAAAGCAAGTCACCACCGTCGCTGTCTATGCCAAGCGTGAAAATTCGATGCTGTGGGGACGACGTCGCGATGACAACAAGTGGACGACGCCCGGCGGGCATTTGCATGAGGGTGAGAAGCCGAAGCGCGCGGCACTGCGCGAGCTGTACGAAGAGAGCGGTATCAAGGCTAAGAAGAAAGATCTTGACTATCTCGGCGCCGTCGTGAATGACAAGGGTACAATAATTCACACGTACCGTCTTGACCTCCCCGCTGAGGCAACGCCGGATCTGACGCGCGACCCTGACAAAGAGATCGCGCACTGGGAGTGGATTCCTCTGCGGGACGGGCGACTGCCCGACGAAGTGTTGCAGAATCTGCACGCGCCCAAGAACACCATCGTCGCTGCGCTGCGACTTGATCGCGCCGTAGCTGGCGCTGGCGGCCCTGCTATCGATGCGCTGCTGAGTACTGAAGTTGTCAACGCAGAAGTTAGCGGCATCGGCAGCTTTGGCTTTGACGAAGACGACGATTTCGACTATGAGCTGCTACCCGACGGGGCCGCAGACGGTGGCGGTATGCTCGTGGTGGCCAGTATCAGAGCCGAGCGCAATCATCCCGCTACGCGCGGTGTCGTCGCCCATGCCAAGTACCCGATCGTCGATGGCGTGTGGGACGCCGACGCTGCGGTCAATCGTTGGCGCAAGTGGGCGAGCAAAGACGGCAGCGGCGACAAAGAGCAGATGGATTGGGGTAAGTACGCCGCTTGCTTCCTGTGGTTCGACAGCAAAGACCCCGAATCGTTTGGCAGTTACAAGTTTCCGCATCACGACATTCGCGACGGCAAGCCCGTGACAGTCAAGCAGGCCCTGTTCGCGGCGGCTGCTAGACTCGGCGCTGCAAAGGGCATCCCCGCCGCCGACATCGTCAAGATGAAAGCGCATCTAGCTTCTCACTATCGGGAAGCCGATATGGTGGCGCCGTGGCAGCGTGTTGAGCATGACGTTCCCGGTGGCTTCGTCGCAGCGTGGGCGAATGTGCAAGCGGGACGGGCTAGTACCTATATTCCCAACGCGATGCCGCTGCCAGTTGTCATCACGACGCCAGCCGACGCGCCCAAACCAACGGCATTACCTGTCTCGTCCGTTATGCCAGGCCCAGCCATCGTCGATCAGGACAACATGCCCTACGTCATGGCCTCGACGACGCTGCATGCTTTGCTGTTTCCGCGCGACAAATTCACTATTGAAACCGCGAAAATGTGGGCGCAAAAGCACGGCTACGCCCCAGTTTGCGTCGAGGACGAAGGCGACTATATGGAGTTCGTTCAGTTCTCGGCGGACCTGTTTAAGCGCAACGGGCTCGGGCCTGATTGCAAGTTCTTCAATGCACCGATCGCTGACGGCGTCATCGGCGTCTTCGGCGTGCTCAAGGGCAAGGGCGACCGCGGGCTGCTTAGCGCAGTGGTGCGGATGGGCATGGTCGGCAAGGTTGAGGCCAAGACGATGCCGTCGCCGCTAGTTCGGTATAAGCCGACGAAATCGAAATCGCCACGCGTCAGCAAGACGACCGAGCGTCTTTGGCGCCAGCTCGTCGATACGACGATGTCGTCGTCGGTACGTGCAGAAATTGGGTATGGGCTCAGCCGTTCCGTCGGTGCCATGGCGACGCCTGCTGCGCCTTCGACCTGGACACTAGAACAGTGTCTCGCCGCTGCACAAGGTCGTCGCGGCGATGTCGCCGTCAGGCATCTACTTAACGGCGGCGACGTCGGCATCGTCGAGGCGAAGCGGCTGTTGCAGCGTGCCCTGATGCGGCTGTGGCGGTGCAGGTTTGTTGCGCAGTAAGCAACCGTTTCGCCTGCACTAAGCCAATATCACGAAATAACGCACCCAATAAGCGCATTGTCTTGATCGCTGTCCGTCGGCTTAAGCCATGCCGCACATGCTGCTTATTGGCCAGCATAGCGACGTAACAGCGAATGACACGACGCGCTGTAGCCAAGTCGAGGGCGCGACCGATGATGACCGGGTCGTCGAGGGTGTGCAGAAGTACGAGATACTTCCGGGGTTTCTCTACATCGCGAAGTATCGTACACTTGACGACGTTGTTGCTGTGGTACGCTTTGATGGGTTTATTGCGCATTGCTAATCCTGTCCGACCAGCGTAGCCACGCCACCAAACACACCACACCCGCAGCTGGACCTAATGTCGCACTGCCCTTACCGGGGCCGTACTCCATTTCAAGCTGCTCCCAGATCGACATGTGTAGGTAAACGTCAGCCATGTGAGCAGCGTCACGACGTAGTGACTCTGCCACTGGCGCAGGCACTGAGGGTGGCACGAACCCTGCTAGGCTCTGTTGGTAAGCGGCGACGGCATCGCGCGGGTTAATGCCCGCTGACAACCACGATGTGGCGTGTCGGCAGACATAGTCATACTCTTCACCGCGACCTTGTGCCAAAGCTGCATAGGCTTGAGCGGCGCAGCGACGATACCCAATAAGGTTCGGCTTGCTGAGGCGAGACTTGTCGGTGTCGGCGATGTGAGTCATGGTGTCTTTGGCTTGCGATATTCGCAGTCAACAAGCTCCATTCGGGTGACGATACCAGTCGCGACTGATGATTGGGATTGATTGGCGCATCTATTTGCCCAACACTGGACGCGTCGCGTCAAACGGCTCCCAGCCAAGCATCATCTGCTCATCGAGCGCATCGTCGCAACAATCAAGCCACTCGTCGAGATGCCAACGTGCAATCGTCGCAGATACACCGTTAGCGTCAGGATCGGCGTCGAACCAGACGATGATCCACGTGCCGTCCCATGGAGCCTCGGACATCGGCAGCATTCGCCGCAACGGCATCGCTTCTGCAGTAGATGCAACGCCCTCGGGCGGTAATGGCTTCTCGATCCAACCCGTGAAGTAGTCGCTGGTGTAGCCACGGTTATCGCCGAGACACCAAAGGTTGTCGCACCACGCGACGCAAACGACGTCGCCTACACGAGTACGTACGTCGAAGAAAGCTAGGATCTCGGTGCCGTCTCGCGGCGCACTGGACATCGGTTTCTGTCTCATCGTTTCTCCTGTCTATACTACTCTATACCCACCGCCACCCATCGTCAAGCAAATAAAGCACATCCACACGCCTCACTATTACCCACCGTAGACGCACATACCTTACCGTATACCCTTGCTAGGAGATCATTGAAATGAAGACCGAATCCCGCGGCGTCTACCGGGCCGCAATTCAACACGCCCTTGAGCACGCGGAGATGCACGCCCGTATGCTGGAAGATGGCCACGTCGCCGACGGCGACAAGCCGGCCCATCACGCCATGGCGATGCGCGCACTTGACGAAGCCGACTCGCTGCATGGCATCGCCCGCGCTGCCCTGTACGGCATTCACGGCAGCCAGGAAGTCGTTGTGGACGGCGGACACAGCGAAGGCGATCTGGAGTTCGTCGCGCCGCGTATGGCTGACGGCGAGTTGAAGACCCGCTTCACCGAAGTCGTCACCAAGGTTGGCAAGCTGCCGCGCAGTCTGCGCAGCATCGTCTCGACTGAGCTTGGCACTGTGGACGGCGAGATCGTCGAGGAGAAGCTGATGGGCTTTAAGGCCGATCGCGAAGCTCTGACCTCGCTACGTCGCACTGCCACCGAGAGCCAGGAGCGTCTTGATCAGGCTGAGCGGGAGCGCGCCATCGAAGAGGCTCTTGACAAGCGGCTGCTGTCCCCGGCTGACGCGAAGAAGCTGCGTGGTCTGGACCCCAGCACTGACGCCGTCGTGGGCAAGCCGTGGTCGCGTGCGCGCGTTGAGCGCTACATCGCGGAACGTGCCGAACAGGGCCCCATCGCCGAGATCGCCCGCCCCGGCATCGAGCGCACCGTGTCGGCGCCTGCCCCGGCTGCCGCCCCGTCGCTGTCGCGTCCGGCTATCCGCTTCGGCAACGTCGAGACCTCGTCGTCGCCCGCGCAAGTTCAGAGCTTGGCTCAGAACTTGGCCGCGCACTTTGGCTTTGACCCCGCCGCGATTCTCGCCAAGGGCAACGCCGCAACCGTCAACGCTTCGGATCGCGCTGAGTCGATCGCCACCCGTCGCTAACCTCAAGGAGAACCCTGTTATGGCTACGTCCTTTGTCATCGCCCGTAACTACGGGCAGAATCCGGCGCCGGGTCGGCATCCCGTCAAGCTCGACGCCAACGTCAACGCCGAAATCGGCCTCATGCTCTGCCAGGTCGCGGGCTACGGCCAGCTTCCGGCCGCTGCCAATGCGGCCACTGGTCACATGGCCGGCATCGTGCTGGAACCCTACAACAACACTGGCGGCGCTCAGGGCGCTGGTAGCTGCGTTGTGGACAGCATCACCGCGTTCTTCGCGAACGATGGCACCCACCCCTGCACTCAGGCTCATGTGGGCCTGACTGTGTACGCTTCCAGTGGTACGACCATTAGCAGCGACAGCGCCGACGGCCCGCCCGCCGGTAAGCTGATCTCCTTCGACAGCTCGAATCAGCAGGGACGTCCCTGCGAAGTCGCGCTCAACTGCTTCACCTCGTAACCGTCAAGGCTAGGAAAGGAATCGAACCATGATCATCAATAGCGGCCAGCTCTCGACGGGCGAGGTCATCATATATAACGGCATCGTGATGCAGGGTCTTGAGAACGCCCTCTCCACGATCAACGACGTCGTCGCTGAGAAGATCGCGCTTACCCGCCCGGTCAACGTCGGCGCGCAGGACGGCAACCCGCTGTCCAAGCACATCCCGTCGGACATGTTCTTCCCGTTCGCGCCTCCGACCGCGCGACCCGAGGACTTGACCTCGACGGATCGCAGCTTCAACCCAATGGTGCGTAACACCGTCAAGATCTCGGTCAAGCCCTACGGCGCTGGCTACGACATTCAGCGTAAGGACTTTTACAACGACATCTATCACACGCTGGGCAACGTCCCGAAGCTGCTTGCGCGTGCGATGATGAAGCTGCCCGACATCCTGTTGGCGGGCCTGCTGCGCAACGGCAAGACCACCCTGGACTACACCGGGACGTTCGCGTTCTCGACGACCAAACCGAAGTCGGTGAACGGCGCTATCTCGGGCACCTACAGCAACCTGTACACCTCGTCGCCGCTGACTGCGATCAACCTGGGTCAGGTCGTCGCCGACATGATGTCGCGTGTGAACGAAGACGGCCTGAACTTGGGCCTGATGCCTGACACCCTGATCGTGCCGCCCACCCTCTATCCCGCCGCCGTCATGGCGTGTGAGATGAAGAATGCGGTGTTCTCGGGTACGGCTGGCACCGGCAACCTTTGGCCGGGTCAGGCCAACAACACCGCGGCTGTCGGCGACAACTGGGTCGCGCACACTGGTCTGATCAAGCAGATCGTCGTGCTGCCCGAGCTTCTGGACGGCGGCGCCTCGATCGATACGACCACGTGGTATGTGGCTGAGTGCATGAACCCGGCGCATGGTGGACCTTGCGGCCTCCTGGCTGCGATGGAGCCTGGCTTCGAGTTCCTGACGAACCTGAATCCGTCCGATCCGCAGGTGTTCTACAAGAATAAATTTGCCTGGGCGACCGAACGGTATGCCGGCGTAGGCTACGGCGTCACGAGTTACTTGAGCCGCGCAGAAGCTTAACGATTACGCCCACTTGTCGTGGGCGTAGCACTAGCGACTCACCTTCCTGGGTCCACCGACATGGACCCATTTCTTCCCAATCACAATTTCTGAAATGGTCGTCTGACCTACATTGTAGGCAGCGGCTAGTTTCTCCTGATATTCGCCATTCGCGTAGCGCTCGCGAATCTCGACAACCTGTTCATTCGTGAGCTTAGCCCGACCATTAAACTCGCCTTTGATTCGATCGCGCGCAATCGCGTCGTCCGCGTTGTTGCGTACTGTACCTGCGTACAGATGGTCAGGGTTGACGCATAGTCGGTTGTCACACTTGTGGCAGATGTACAGGTCGTCGGAGACAGGCCCGTGCGTCTGTACGTACATGTAGCGATGTGCTCGCCACTGTCGGCGATCCACTTCCAGAACACCGTAGCCGCGCTTTTCGATGGTGCCGCGGTATTCCCAACAACCCGACGGCATCTTTTTCGATTTTGCTGAGGAACTGAGCGTAAACTTGTTCATGACTGCGACGAGGACGACCCATGTGTGATAAATCCTTTCAGTGTGCGAAGATTGCCGCGACTAGATGACCTAGCCACCGATCAACCAACAAACACATACTATCACGATCGCAACGGTCGGTCAACCATGCCAATTTGCATGGGCTCGGAACGATAGAGAAATTTCTTCACCTTGACACGACGCCGCCGTCGTAGTACAATCGCCGCACCTATACAAAGGACACCCACATGGCCAAAATGACGTTGCCCACCCCGCAAACCATGCAGACCACTATGCCGACGCCTGGACGCCCCGCTGTCGTCGGTGCCGTTGCTAACAACGCTGCTGTCACTGTCACCCCGGCGCTGTCCGTATCCGAAGTCGGCGAGCGCGCTGCCGACATGACCACTGACGTTCAGTCTACTCAGACGCTGCCTGTTCAGTCGCTGACGATTACGCAGTCTGTTCAGGGCGACCCAGGAGCTGTCGCAGCCGCGGTGACGGAGACGCTGGCCGTGCCTCGGGTACTGGAGCCCACGGCGACACAGGCGCAGCTAGCTCAGCTTGAGCAGAAGCTGCAGCGGCTGCAGGTCGAAGTGGTTGCGCTGACGCAGATTGCGCAGAGCACGCAGGCCACGCAGAACCAAGCCCAGCAAACCACCGCACAGTCGATCGCACAGCTCACGCAGAAAACCCGCGAAGCCGTCGATTTGTTGACGCAGGGGCGCAACGAAGATTTCGCGACGCTACGCCGCCAGATCCATGAACTGTCCGCTGACATCGCCGCGCAGCTCACCATTGTCAGCGAGGCCCTCGCCGCCCGCGGCATCGTCGCCGAAGTCGTCAAGCCGAAGCTGACGCTGCATCGCGTTCGCCGCGTCCTCAAGCCAGCCGCTATCAATGGCGATGCTGTGGTGCTCTACTACAACCCGCGTCAGGCTGGCGACGGCGGCACGGTGCAGGACGAGATCGAGCTTCGGCTGAAGCCCGACGTGGTACGCAATGTGCATGTCGGCTACAAGCTCGACGTCCCGGCCGGCTACGTCTGCGACGTGTCGTTCGGCAACGACGTCGTAGCGTCGTATCGTGGTCGTGGCGATCAGGAGCTTGTGCTACCGCTGCGTGCCCGCCCCGCTTTCGGTGCTTTGCTGTCGTCGGGGCAGGAGCTGTGCCGGCTGACGCTGCGCAAGGCGGCAGCGTTGGATTTGGTGCTTGTGGAGTAGCGGGAGAGTTATTGACCCCGCCTAGCCGCCGTGCTACTATGCCTGCATGCTCATCGGCTTAGCAGGACTCAAACGATCTGGTAAAGACACCTTTGCACGGGCATTGACGGCGCAAGCGCAGCGCAACGGCTTCGCGACGGCGACATCGGCTTTTGCTGACAAGGTTCGCGAAGCCGCGGGTGTCGTATACGCAACAAAGCTCAGCGACTTCACCGACGACAACCTCAAAGACAAAATCGATCCTCGTTGGGGCGTCACTCGACGCCAGATGCTGATCAACGTCGGCGACACGATGCGGTGCAGTGACCCAGACCATTGGGTCAAGCTGTGGCGTCTGCGGTACGACGATATCGGGCAGACAGTAAGTATACCACGCGCTAGCCTGTGGGCGAGTCCCATCACCAAACCAATTCTACACGTCGTCACCGACGTCCGCCGCGCCAACGAAGCCGCAGCTATTCACAACCTCGGGGGTGTCGTCGTCCTGATTCAGCGGCCCGGCGTTGAGTGGAACGGCCACATCAACGAGAAGCTGGCGACGCTGCCTGATGTCACCTACTCGACGCTGCCCGATGATTTGCGGGACGGGACGTGGGGGCAGCATCATGGCGATCGGCGAGTGTTCGATGCCATTGTGCGAAACGACCGTGACGTCGCTGCGCTAGCTGCTGAGGCTGCCCAACTGCTACGTCGTCAGCATGAGGTTGACCATGGATGAACAAATGTGCGCTATTCTGAAGTCGCAGGGCTGGTCTGAGTCGCTGGGCCGAGATAGCAAAGGTCGGCCTTATTGGGCATGGGCACGGGACGGTGCGTGGTTCCATGTCGTAGCACACAGCCATGGCGCTATTGTTGATACTCAACAATCCTACGGAGATGGCCGAGCAGCTCAGACTGTCACACATGAGGTTAAGCGCTAATGGCATATAACGCTCGCGTCGTCTGCGACAGTATCGGGCCGCACGGCATTCGCCTCATCACCATAGAAGTGACGTACCCGCGATTCGTCCACAGTGAGTTGCTGACGCACCGGGTCTTCAGCCGCAACAGTAGCTCATCTCGCGCCATCCCGATCGAGAAGATGATTCAGCGCGTCATCAGCGACCCCGTCATGCCCGTCTCCTGGGGCAAGAACCAGCGCGGCATGCAGGCCGGCGCGGATTTGTCAGGCGACGAGCTGGCCGCGGCGCAGATCGCTTGGCTGCGCGGACGCGATGCCGCTGTCGAGACGGCCCGCGCGATGGCCACAGCGGGTCTACACAAGCAAGTCGTCAACCGAGTGCTAGAGCCCTGGATGTGGATCACGACGCTCATCACCGCGACGGAGTGGGACAACTTCTTCGCGCAGCGCTGCCATCCAGACGCGCAGCCAGAGACCCGCGTCGCCGCCGAGCTGATACGCGGCGCGATGGCCGCGTCTGTGCCGACTCATCGGCGCTGGCATATGCCGTATATTACCGCGGACGATGATGAGTTTGATTTGGGCTCCCTCCCTGCCCTCAGCGTAGCCCGCTGCGCCCGCGTGTCGTACCTGACGCACGACGGCAAGCGCGACCCTGAGGCCGACCTAGACCTTGCGCGGCGTCTTGTCGGCGCGCGTCCCCCGCACTGGTCTCCCTTTGAGCACGTCGCAGAGGTCGCACAGACGACCGATTTTATCGGCAATTTCCGTGGTTGGCGGCAGTACCGCAAATTTTTCTCTGACGAGAGTGGACAAAGGCGTTGACACGTCGCGACGACTCGGCTAGGCTTTGACCAGGAGGCGACATGAACATCTTCATTCTCGACGCCGACGTCGCAGCGTCGGCACGTTATCATCAGGACGCGCACATCGGCAAGATGCCCCTCGAAGGCTGTCAGCTTCTCAGTACCTGCCACCCCGCTGATGTGGCACCGTACCGACACACCCATGTCAACCACCCGTGCGCACTGTGGGTGCGGTCTGGTGTCGGTAATTACCACGAGCTTGTGCGCCGCACTGGGGCACTACTCAATGAGTCCGCATACCGCGGGCACGGCTTCAGTGAGAACGTGGCAAGAGCCTTGCATGTGTTGCGTGATTTATACGGCCCTGTGCGCATAACTGGAAATGTCGATCCAGACTGTGTCAAGGTTCAAGTTCAAGTTGGCAACCAGTGGCGCCGACTGCCTGTCGTCAGCGGTGACAGCCAACTTTCGCCCTTCGCCCAAGCCATGCCCGAACAATATCGAGGCCCCGACGCCGTCGCCGCCTACCGCGCATACTACGTCGCCGAGAAGCAGGGACACTGGCGCAAGGTTCACACGAAGCGCGGGCTGCGCCTGCGCTGGCTGCCTGCGACCTGGACTCGACGCGACCCGCCGCCGTGGTGGCGCTGGCTGCCGTTGCCCGAGCGACCTACGGCTGAACAGATGCAGAAGCTTGGCTTGACGACGCTTGACGGCGTCGAGATCGTGGTGCCTTTGGCGTCGGAGTTGCAGGCAGTGAAGCCGTAATCCACGTAACTACCTTGCCTTCATGCCCCTACGTCTCCTCGCCCTCATCACCCTCGTCTTAGCCTGCGTCCCGCCCTACCTTCCAGACGCCCGCATCCTCGACGGCTACGTCACGACGGCGCAGATGCAGTGTCGCAGCGCCAAGCCCGCTCAGAAGGTGCCAACGTGCAAGCGTAGTCTAGCTTGCCTTCAGGCCGCACAGCAGGCCCAGCACGCCACGCAGACGGCGCTGCTGACAATGGCTCGCATGGCGGACAGCTACGAAGACCGCGCCATCGCGACGGCGTCGTATCAGGGTGCTGTCGCTGTGTGTAAGTCGTTGGGCATCGGGACGGGTGGTGTAGATGCGGGTGCGATGAATAACGTCGATGCTTCGTCGCGCGACATGGGCGTGGTTGACGGTGCCACGCCACGAGACGCTATGGTGGTGCCGCACGACATGGCAGTGCCACGCGATGCTTCTGCGCACGACGCAGCTTCACCACACGACGCCACAAGCTCAGTCAAGTAAAGGTCCACATGCTCGCCGAACTGTTCAAGATTCTCGCCGACATTTTCAAGGCGTACAAGCTGGCACGTGCCGAACGTGCCGCCGCTGACACTGCGAAGATCAAGCCCTTCGTTGACCACGCCGACGCTGCTACCGACGAAGTCGCAGCGGAGCTGCGGCGCAGTGGCGTCGATGTCGTGGCCGTGCCGCCGGCTAAGCTTGTGAACTAGCTTAAATGTCGGGCCTAGTCATCAACGGTGGCGAAGTCGCAGTCGTTGGCGCGGCGACGAAGTCAGGCGAAGTACTGCCGACGCCGACGGTACGTAATTGCCGCGACGATACCGCCCTGACATTGCCAGGTCGTAGCTATGGCCAACGACGCCGTGATGTGCGCTTTGTGGTGATACACACGACAAAGGGCTATCCTGACCACACCATGACGTCGCCGCAGTATCTGCGAGATGGTGTTGGGCCGGGACGTATAGACCGGGTCATCGGCAACTGGGCAGAGGGCGATCGAGTCGGTGGCGCTGGCATCGTGATTGACGCGGATGGCGTCGCCTATTGCCTCTGCGACCTGGCTAAGTTTGCGGCCTACCACTGCGTCGGAATGAATCAGATTTCGATTGGCATTGAGGTCGTACAGCAACCAGACGCAGGGCTATACCGTGGCCAGCTTGATACGCTAGCCTGCGTCGTCGAGGCGCTTGCTGTCGCTTTTAAGCTACCCCGTGTCGTCGCCATGCCGTATCGTGGTTGCCGCGTCGAGCTTGACGACGGCGCTTACGCTGGTGGTCTAGACGGCATCGGCGTCGTCGGGCACCGTGATTGCTCTGACAATCGTGGCTTCGGCGACCCCGGTGACTTCTGCATGGAAGCGGTGGAGCGGTTAGCGGGGTGGGGCCGCGGGTAGGCTACGCTGGCATAGCGTTTGCTATTGCCCACGCCAGTTCAAGCCGTCTATCTTCCGGCACAAGCGGTAAGACAGCGCTGTAGAGTGATGTAGGTAGTGAAGCTATACTGTGGTAGTTGGCATCTTCTAGCTCTGCTTCCGCGGCACAAAGCACCTTCTGTGGATCAGCGACCTTGTGGATTTCAGTGAGATTCGGTAGGCTGTCACACATGTCGCAAGGTTCGACTTCGTCTTCTTCTGGACAGCCACGCCAAACCGGACCTCTGACACCGCACTTGCAC
>OFQY01000710.1_pt1 | contig 11973 bp, 25 predicted proteins | sample 1542991 | NCBI WGS metagenome assembly OFQY01 (sample SAMN07774224, study PRJEB24372) | wastewater metagenome | isolation source: Exp Tend VB 10WW | collected 2016-02
GGCATGTACTTATACACGTCGTCGCGGAAAAACTTGCCGAGATTCCACGCGCGTTTCTCTTTGTGCCACTCGCTGCCAGCGTACCCCTTGAGAGCAGCATGCAGGGCCTCCACGCCGTACTTTTTACGAGCGCCGAAGTAGTACCCCGGTTTCTGTTTCCGGTAGTCTTGCCCTGTCATGGATTCCCAAAATGTGCAGAATGTTTCAAAGTCTGCATAGGCTTCTTCGTCCTTGGGTTTTGTTTCACGTGGAACATTCTTGCCCTTACATGGCAGTCGTTGCGGCAGCATTGAAAATGCGCCGTCTTTATTAGTATTATTTTCTTTGTCTGTTTTCTTAGTAATAGCGACCCCCTTATGGGGTTCGCCTGTGATTACCGTTTGGGGTTCGCCAGTCATCCCTATTTGGGGTTGACTGATTATTTTATAGATAACTTGGAATTGAATATACCAATAGTTTTTCGCTGGCACTCCACGCTTTTTAACAGCCACAATTGACGCCTCTTGAACCTGTTTTGTAAACCGCGCGGCCGTCTTATGCCCAACGTCAAACAGCGACATGATGTCATCGGCTGTGAAAAAGAAACCTCCATCCGCGTCTAATTGGCCTCGCTCCCGCCAGTACTTATACTTATACAATAGCTCTGACGTGAACACCGCGACCTCTATACCAACAAAGCGGGCCAGCTTTTTATTGACCGACCAATATGCATCGGCAGAAAGTAGGTCGATAAGTAGCCCTGAATAGTCGTTTTCTTCGCTCATTCTACCTCGTATTCCTTGGAGGGGTTAGACTCCGTTATTTTGTATAATTGCATTATAAATAATCGGAGTAATGGCAGCCATCAAGTACACTCATGGCAAATAGGGGCCGAAACTTTTAACGATGGATTTAATCAAGCTTTGAATCTTCACCATTAATGGCTTAAATTCTAACCGTTGAATCCTCAAACTTAACCTTTTAGCCTTCAACTTTGACCGTTAAGATTTGTCAGCTTAACAGGCTGTTGCTTTTGCCAAGCGGTATACGATTGCTCTACCAACTGAGCTACGATTCCAAGCGGAATCGCAAGGAGTCGAACCTTGGACACATAGTTTGAGCGAAGGTTTTACATCGATCCGCACGATGTCCTATTTTTAAAAGTGTTTCGCCATTACTCCGCAAATATCACACGTCTATTTCTGTTCGTGAGTTTGACTCAGACAGAATAAAATCCACCTCCTTTTCGAAGTCTTCAATCTCAGTTTCAAGTGCCGTAATTTTCTCGGCAAGCTTCACAGGGTCGAGAATTATAACTTCATTGGCTTCACGAAACGGTTTGCCGATGATCTCATAATCCTCTTCGGTCAGCTTCTTATCAGCGCCGCCCGCGTTCTGCGTTACCATCTGCGCGATCTGTTGTTCAATCTTCGCGTTGCTGTTTGTCGCGTGCTGCGTCATCTGTGCCCGCTGCTTTTTCATCTCGGCAAGTAGCGCCTTGAGGTATTCGATTGACGTTTTCTTTTCGATTGCCTCAGTCACGGTATAATCTTGACCGCCGATATTTACGCGCGTTACTGCGTTCGACGCCATGATTCCGGACTTCATTTTACGGCGGTTCTCAATGAGATCGCGCACCGATTGTAAATCAGCCTTAGCCTGCCCGTCGAATTCTTTAGGGTCAAGACCTTTGAACATGGTGTTCTTGATCTTGCCAGTTTTGCAGTCAGTAAATACCGCTGCTGAGATTTTGTTTTTGATGCGTGCGTCTTGCAGTTTAATTTCTGCGAGTGCCCGCGTGATTGTTATTTTCATTCTTTACTCCTTAAACTTAATGGCCTCTGGACGCTACCGTTGCCAGCTTAAACAATGGGATGAATCACCGTCTAAACTCGGTAGCGGCCAAAGGCCACTATGTTCATCCTATTTTCACACCGGCAAAGTGTGCGCCTCTCGGCTGACTCTTTTCTTCGTCTATCCTGTACCCTGTAAACTCTTATTTTACTACCTTTGGTTATAGAATGCGCAAAAAAAACTACGCAAATAAGCGCTCTGATTTTGCAACGCGTGGTTTACGCCATGATGCGCGGTTCTCCATATGCCAGTTACTTGATGGCCACGGATGCGCAACGGCGCGCGATGACTTTGGCAGTCCGGCGATCATGCCTTTTCCGCGCCCGCCGCCTTTTGACTTCTTGAACAGCGCACGCTTTTCAAAGTCTGACATGGTGAATGGATTCTTTGCTTTAGCAGTGAATCCAAAAAGCCCTTTAACAAAGCTCGCGAATGCAAGCAGTAGTGATGTAATTTTCATAATTCTCCTTTTTACTTATCTTTAAGCCACCGCACAGACCTCTGTAAGGGCTCTGCGGGAACTTGGATCAATCCCCGCTCATATCAAGTTCAATATAGCCCCACGGCTCGCCCTTGAAAAATCCGCGCACGTTCGCCCAGAATCTTTTTTTTCTGCCGACGGGGATCATAAAAATCCTGGCCTTAAACTGAACCGATATATCCCTCGCTGTATTTGATGCCATCTTTACCTCTTAAAAATCCCGGCCATCGGCGCCAGGGAATGGAGTCTCAGGAACTGTTGGAGACTTTTCGTAAATAATTATCATAGCCCGTCAACCTCTATACACTGTGGGCCGTCCGCTTGACTTTGGTGCGAACTTTGCCGAGGCCGCCGCATTCATCGCATTTTTTTAGAACCATTTCGCGACCATGACCACCCATGCCGCGACATTCTCCGCAGTCTCGCCACTCATACGTGAACCGCTCAGGCTTAGGGCGAAATTTTTCTAAGCAGTTAATAAGAAAATCCACATGTACAGACTCTGAAGCATAGTAATCACCAATGTATTTCTTTAGTGCCATAAACCGTACCCTCCGTCTGCTTTAACCTTTCTAACGGTAAAGGGTCGTGGCGGGGAGATTGCTCAGCCCCGCCTATGACTCAGACAATATAGCCAAAAGGGATGAGCGCGGCAAATTAAAGGGCTTAGATTCTCGGCCTCTCCTCCCACATCACGCAGTAAGCTATGATCCCCGATGCGTCACGCTCTGGAAATTTTAAAAACTCGTGCGGCTCTTTGCCGTCGTTTATGAATTGCAATTTATTGTACGCCTCGCGTTTCAACTGCCAAAACTCATGCTCAGTAAGTGACGTTGTGGATGTCGGCACAAACTCGTCACGCCCAAAAATTTTACGGTATCCGCCATAACAAGGGTCACCGGTAGTGAGAAACGCCGCCTCCATGAGCAACCGTGACACGATCTCTTTCGGTGCTGAGATTTCCTCAGACATACCGAGAATCGTACAGCGTTCAAAATGCGCGTTGTTCTGTGATACGTGGCGCTTCGGGGAAATCTTGAACGGGCGCAACCCATATCGTGCACCCTTGGCGAGACTCGCGCCCCATTTGAGAAACTGTTCACGGGCTGTCGTGTCCATGACATACTTTGAACCGTCGCCCTCTCCGTGGAATTCCAACGCCTCACGCATTATAGGTGCGGCCCATCCTCATCACATGGATTATCAATGGCAATTTGTATAGCCTCAGCCAAGGTCTCGACTCCGGAATTCAATAGAATTTCTATAGCCTCGCGCTCATCGTCATCTGAATACATCAAATGTCGAGCAAGCTTTCTATCGTGCAAGATTCCTGCCATGCGTTTCTTTCTCGCTTTCTCATCGGCTGGCAATTCAAATAAGAGCGCCTGTTTCATGCGTTATCAATTACCTCCAGCGCCTCACTACTCATTGACCGCACTCTTTGAAATAGCATAAAGCCGCTTGAATTTTTGAAACGGCACTTTGTCGATTGCGCCGGTCTTATGGCTTTGAATATAGACGACACCTAAGTCAGCACCCTTGACCGTCCAAAACTGATTGATTGAGCCTTTCCTTGCCCATACCTGCCCGGCCTCAATATGTCCCGGCTGTGTCGAATCTAAGGGCGCTACCGTGGATTCTGTGGCGTCTTTGAATCCCTGTTTTCTGAGCATTGAATACATGACGGCCATTTCCTTGTGGATGTTTCGTTCAAACAATCTCTTGAAGCTGCCGGGTTCTTCGCTCGGATCATGCACGCAATATGCTTTACCGTCTGCGTTGACGTAGATCAATCCCCAAAGGCGCGGCATTTCTTCGACTGTTAGAAGTTTTTCATGGCAGCAATAATAACGCTTTTGCCCCATGCCGGTTTCTGGCGCCATCCTGAAAGGCTTCTTTGCATCGGCAAGAAAGTCAGCGCGTGAGGCTTTGCATTCAATGACGATGGACAGGCCATAGGTGCCGAAGCCAATGACGTCGGGTTCTTCGCCGGGTTGTAAAGTCTTCGCCTCTTTGAATGCGACACCGCACCGGGTTTCTTTCAATATCCACTTGTAAGCGGCGTGGACTAATTCGGTGTGTGTCATCTTTTTATCAGCCTCCGCAGTGTCTCGTGATGCTGTTCGACGGCCGTGTTCCATGCTTGTTCGTATATCTTGGCCCGCTCTTCATGAAAATCGCATCTGTCTTTCATCACCTCATACTTCGCTTTCCACTTAGCGACACGGATATCAGCGAGAGCCCATCTTACCCAAAGCCAAAATTTCATAATTTCCTAACCATCCCCCAGAATGCCGCACCGCTGACAATCAGGCATGAAACCCACTGAGCCAATTGAGCCTTGACACTCCATAAATCTTGTGTCCAATACGGGCGCAAGTATAGATAACCAGTATGCACAGCCGCGAAGATTAGAGCAGTAACGCCGACGGCTAAGGGCATGAGGACGGCTTTCATTTGTTTATCCTATCGCTCTCGCGTTTGATCGCAAAGGCAAGTTCAACGGCAAAGCAAAATCCAAGCATTCCGCAAGCCACCGACGGTAGATACCACGACTTAATAAATGCCTCAACTGCAATCGTAAAACATGATGTAGAAAGCGACCACCAAAAGACGATTTGCTTTTTATCTGGATACCTAATAGGCCTCATGTCTCACCCTCTTCGCTGATTATCTCGTAAGCATCAAAACAACCTTCACAAAGCGGCCCAACATTGTCCGCAGTGTATTTAGGTTCCCCGCTGTGGCTCTCTTCGCACTCTATACAGAAAGGGCTTCCAGGTGGGTCGAAGTTGTGGAGGGTTGCGCTCATGGCGTGGCCTCAGTTGGCGTGGATTCTGTCCATCCCTTGTCTCTCAGATAGCCCCGCAATGCTTCGGGGTCGTCGTTGTTTGCATCCATGATCGTGATGACTGCCGAGCGGAAATCTTCTTTTGGTAAATCCTTGGCCTCTTTTTCTTTCAGCCATGCAAAGCCGTTTTGAATATCCAAAGGCAACGCCTTGATTCTCGCGGTCGGCGCGGGCTTTTTCTCTGGCGTAATATCTTTTGGCTCTGGGTCTGGCATCTCCTCAGGAGAGTAAAGACCGGCAATGTCAAACGCCTTTCGTAAACACTGAGACTCTGCCACCTTACCGATCATAGTTCGTGGTTTGGATACCCATAAGTTAGCACACGTTGTGTACTCCTCCTCGTAAACCTCAGAGATGAATGGAAATTCAGCATCCTTGCGCCGTACTGTGCAAACCGCTTTATACTGCCAATCGCGCTTGACCTCAACTTCTACTTGTTTGCGGTCTTTCCATACAAGTTTCTTTACGTCTATAGGTTCATCAACCTTTTCGACCCGCGTTTCCATTCCACCGAATTGCCCTGTACGATGCCCGATAGATAAGAAGCCATCGCGGCCCGTGAAAATAGACGCTGGCGCGGTGCCATACTTCACTATCCATATTTGCTTGACCAACGGGTCTAAGCTGTATTTATTGGCGATGTGGCACATGAGTTGAAACTCTTCATCGCTTGCGCCTTTCGCCACCATCGACTTGACAAGCTCAATCTGCGAGTGCCAGTCTGCTTTTTGTATATGATTCTCCATTGTCTTACCCTCTCTTTTTATTTTACAAGTCTATACACTGACTCAGCCAAGCGGCAAAGAGTCTCGCATTTTTCCACAACCACGGGATGCGCGGATAAACGCGCGTTGAAAAACTGCACCATATAGTTAGCCATAAGGTCAGCCGCAAGGTCTTTGTAGTTCGCCTGTAAATCTTCGATCCGCGCGTCGTGCTCTTCTAATTCGACATGGATTCTGTCCCGTATCGCGTTTACTCTGTCGATGTCGTTTTGCAATCTCTTAATGATTGCAGATGTAGTTACGATCTGTGATAGGTTCACTTAATCCCCCTTAGCCATTCAATCTCTGCCTGCATAAATTCCGGTGGAGCGAATGCGACAGTCAGCCTGTCACTGAACGACATTATCGCTCGCGGGTGCATCGCGTACTGAAATAGTTTTGCACGACGCATCCTATCGCGCAAGCTCTTTAGTGTTGCACTTTTTGCCATGCGGAATGTCCTAACGCACGGGTGTTTTTTATCCCTGATTCTGTCTGCGATACTCATTAGTAGCACCTCGCCCCAGATTGTATCTCTGTATGACGCCATGCCATTTCCTGAATCTCTTTTCTTTGTTGGCGGATTCTCTGCGCCTCGTTTCTGCGATCTTGACACTCATGGCACTCTTCGTGGCTCCAGTAAATAACACGATGTCCGCGCCGCTTGCATGCCATGCACTGTGTTTCGCATCCGCCAGCTTCTTCGCCGTCGCCGCGCCATATATAGTTGTCGTTGCCTTTGATTGGTTTCATGCAGTCAATGTACTACAGGGCGGATACGCTGGCAAGTATTTTTTCACAACATGCCCGCAATAGATTTACAATAAATACTTGCCGCCGGATTCGCGATTGTATACTTTACCTGCATGCGAACACTCAAGAAAAAAAAATGGTACGCCGTTCAGGTTGACCATGACACAAAGATGAAGCTCGGAGCTATAAAGGGGGCGCTCAAAGATTCAGAGGCTCACCATATAAGGAACGCCGTAAGCGATTACTATGCAAAACGTGAAAACGACAAAGCCCGCGCCGATGGGGTTGCCGCTGCGAGAAACTACCTTATCCGTTTGGCCCGCAAGGCTAAGGGGGCGCTGTGAAAGAATGCGGATGCTTCGTCAGAATAGATTCTGAACTAAAGGAAAAGACCGGCGACCCCGAAGCGTCGCTCAACTGGGTAGCGAGAATGTCCGGCGAGTGCTATCCGCGCTTGTCGTACACGTATCGCAAAAAGAAAAAGTCTGGTCAATTCCATGGAAAAGAAACAGAGGGTTCTATAATCCCGACTTACTGCCCGTTTTGTGGCGTCAAATATGACAAGCAAGAGGTTAAGCCATGACTGCGCAATTCGAGAAAGCAAAGAAAGAGAGCATCCGCTGTGATAATCATAACTATCTGAATGAAAAGGATTCGGAGTATATATATTATATACGCAAAGAGTCCGAAGCATTCCGAAACATGGTCCACGAAGCAGGGGAAAAGGCAACCGGCCAGACTGTGGACAAGATACTATTCTCATGGGAGGAGACATGACTGATTTTAGAGAACTCGCAAAGCGGGTGAGGAAGGGGGAGAAGTGAAAGATTCAGAGCTGATCGAAGCGCAGAAAATGTATATGACCGGGGCATTTACTCTACAATCCATTGCGGAAAAATACGGAGTTACAAAGCAGTATTTGCAATCTGTGTTAAACGTAAACGGGCATAGAGCGACGCTAAAAGCGGTCAAGAAAATGCAAACGCTAAACAAAGAGATCATTGCAAAATACGACCAGATGCGGGAAATTGTGGAGTTTTTAGCTCCGTCAATCGACGCTTTGAGAGTTAAACCGTGACCGACTCCCGAGCCTTTTTAGAGCGTTTAGCGAAGGTGCCGACTCACGTTATGTTGACGCCGGGGGTGCATCTATGGCGAGACAACGACTATGAGATTCAGGTCGGCAACATAGGCCAAGGTCGTGAACTATTTCACGACATCGCGCATCCCACGCAGTTTGGAAAAATCATTGAGTCGGATTCGGCTTACCGCCCCGTCCCCGAACACATTCGGCGCTCGGCAGCTTGGTGGGGGTTGTATAACAGCTTGGCAACGAGCAACGCGGGCGCTCGGTTTGAGTATGATCCACACGACAAGGCGTGGCCGCTCTCGACATACCTTGACAGTATTGTCAGGGGCGTTAAGGGTTTCGGCAGTCGCGAGGCTTTGAAAAAGTATATCCCGATTCTCGGCGGAGAGAAAACAATAATCCATTATCTTTCTGAAGGCCCACTTTTGGATGGGTGGGTGGGGGAGCAATGAGTAAGCAGGCTGATATTCTCGATATGTGTTGCGGTTCACGCATGTTCTGGTTTGATCGCAACGATAAACGTGCATTGTTCATGGATAACCGGAAAGAAAAGTTCATGCTAAAAGACAAGTCGTCCAAAGGAGGTAAACGTGCTCTCGTGATAAGTCCTGATGTTGTGGCAGATTTTACAGCCACGCCTTTTAAGGATAAGAGCTTTCAGCTTGTCGTTTTTGACCCTCCACACTTTAAGCGAAACGGCGAAACGGGTTGGATGGCCAAAAAATACGGTACGCTTTCAGAAAATTGGCCTGATCTATTACGGGCTGGCTTTAGCGAATGCTTCCGAATTTTAAAGCCGGGCGGAATTCTGGTTTTTAAATGGAATGAAAATGAAATACCACTAAGAAAAATTCTAAGCCTTACCCCGGAAAAACCGGTTATTGGGCAGCGCGGCGGAAAAAATTTTCAAACGCATTGGGTTGTCTTTATGAAGGCGCTAAAGTGACCCCCCTCAAACCCGCCCGCTTTATGGGAGCGATTAAGGAATGACGGCATACTATATTATGCAAAGAGCCTTGACACGCCCAGTCAATCAGTCAGCGGAGCGCATGGCTAAGCAACCTTTACTATCAATCAATGACCTCGTGCGGTGGCTATTCGCTGCGGGCGGGGTCTTCGTTTTCGTGTACTTTGGCAACACCTCGAAAGAATCTTGCGACTCTGCAATCTTCGGCGTCAAGACAAATTCAACCCAAGTGCTCGGCGTGCTTTTAATCGCGCTTGGCCTCGGTGCACCTATCATTATGAAATACCTTGCCGGAAGAAAGGCGGACGCGGGGAAATGAATGCCCACATTTTACGTCTGTCTATTCTGCTTGCCCTTTGTCTGCATTGCTTGGGCTGCTCTATGGGGCCGGAGTTTGGTGGCAGGTGTAGGGATTGGTTCGAGAGCTGTATAGCATGAGAGTCAATTCAGCCATTATTATCATGCTCGTTGCCGGTGTATTGCTGGCAAATATACTTTTCTCGGAGGTTTCATGCGCTACACTTCATTGATATTTTTGGGGCTTTTTTTTTGTGGCTGTGCATCGATGCCGCCATCTGTAAAGATAATCGAACAGGTGACAAAGAATGAAGACGCCATAGAGGAGATAGAGGAAAGCGACCTCCCCGCACCGGTAAAGGCCCGCGCTGTCTCTGCCATCCAGAACACCCAAAAACTGGCCGTAGAGGCTTCCGCTGCTTGGGAGACGTGCAAGTCCGACCTATCCGATCAGACCACCGCAAAATGGAAATGGTGCGTTCTGGCTGGCATCCTTGGAATGGTTGGCGGGTTCTTTATCGGCCGGAAGTTCTAAACCCATTTCGGGTTAGATCCGTCTTTATGATACCATGCGAAACACTCAATCGACCGAGAATCAACCCACTTGCCGTTAATCATTTTCTGAGTCATGAACCGCGTGCAGTCCATGCGCTGATCATTCGACTTCGGCCATGGGTCAATCACTGAGAGGAACGGTTTGCCGTCTTCGAGGTAAGATCCGTTGGCAATCATTGAATGTCGGCCCTCGTCGCGAAGCTCTACCAATGCGCCCCACTGAATCAGGTTTACAATCTTCTCGAAACCTGCATCTTTGAAATACTCGTATTCTTTGGTGTAGCCTTTAGGTCCGCCGCCGATCTGGAAATTTATTTCATGGTTGGTTACGTACCCATGCACGGAATCGCCATCTGTCGCTTTCTTGAGGCCGCCGCGCTTTATCGCCTCATCGTTCGCCCAGTTTAGGAACTTTAGGTCAGGGCATGGCAGATTCTTAATCGACTTCCGTCCGTAGCTCCACCCCATGAAAATTTCACATTCCCACATACACAACTCTGCCGCCGCTTTGTCGTCTATGTCGGTCTGCCAAATATGATTGATCTTGATTTCATTGTTTGCAATCTTCATTTTGCCCCCGCATCTCTTTGATGTCGTCTGCCACACTCTCAAAACGTACCTGCATGACCTCTATCGCCGTGGCTATTTTTTGCATACTGTTGTGTGTATCGTGGAACTTGGCCAGGATTGCCTGCCATTCGCCTTTCTGCTCTTCGATAGCCCGTGAGATCAAGCCAAATTCCCTTGTATCGTCCTTGGCGTGGAACTCTGCCGCCGCTGCATGGGCTTTGAATTCCGCGTCAATGTTTGCCATCTTGCGGGAGGCTTTCCAAACGAACCCGGCAGCCGCTACCGCAAATGACCCTCCGGCTCCAATTATCCAATACAGGACCTTGAAAATATCTTGCGCTGTGGTTTGGTGGATTACGTTTTCCATATCTTACTCGTAGATTATATTGATTTTCCCACCGTCAAACGTATCTGATCCGTTTGAAGTCGTTAATCTTACTCTGTCAAGAGCGGCTGACAAGCTTTTTACACCTCCGCCAAAAATAGGATTAAGCGACCCTGTATGGCCTGCAATTCCTAACCCCGCAGACCATGTATTTGTCGCCGAGTCCACAAGCATCAACGTCACGACTCCTGAAATAGCGTGCGCCCCGTCTCCGCTTGGGGTTAGCAAAAAACCCGCAGTGGAAGTAACACCACCACCACCACCTGAGGAAGCTGCGGCCGATGCGTAGCCGGTTGTTTCCACCCCGCCCGCGTCGCCTATTTGTATTAGAATTAACGCTGAGCCATTGGTTGAAATCTCACTAAGGCCAACAGTAATTCTCTTGACCCCAGCCGGTAAGCTAGTGAAGTCAACGCTCGTACTTGATGCTGATTGCGCGGTAGCAGACTTAGATGCTATGTATGTTTTCAAATCCGCTGGCGTAGTGTATTCGTTATTGCCACCTGCATCTAAACCGACTATCTTTTCAGCGCCGTTGAGCGTCCCCATAGAAGACCATGTACTCCATTTTTCGTTCGCCATATCTTACTCCTTCACCATAAAACTGCCGCTTTCTGTTATCATAAAATTATCGCCCTCAGTTATCATGTAATCATACACAACCGGAGCCGGTGGCCGCGCCGATCCATAGGAGAGATTCGGGTAAAGCCAATTGGTCAGCTCAAATTCAACCTCTGAATAAAAGTGCTTTTGCTTGTCGAAGGTGACTTTTGTTATGATTGCCGGTTCGCGGTAAAGCTTCTTGCCGCCGCCTAGGTTATGCGTGACAAGAACTTTAGTCCCTATGGTGAAATCATACGGCGCTCGCTGGTCCCCTGTTGGATAGGCTTTACATCCTGCCGTAAGTCGTGCACGGGGTACGCCGTTATACAAGATTTTTCGCTCGCCGAAAGTCTCGGCCGCTGTCACATTGTCGTAAAGATATTGGTACGCGTCAACAGATGCACTCTGAGCGGAGACCGGCTGCCATCTCTCTTTCGCTGCCCATCTTGTGAGAACCGCCGTCTCTACCTGATCCGAAGCTATCTTTACTTGTCCGCCTGAATTATACAAGGTATCGTATGCGTAAAATATCTGTGATTTGTCATAGGCTATACTGACATCACCGGTAAGCTCTGAATCCGTTACCTCTAAGGCTATCCGGTATCCGTCGTACTGCCTACCGCGAATCACATTGATAATGCCGTTTTTGTTCGTGGTAATGTAAAGGTCAGTCATGTCACAGATTTTCTTTATGTGCTCGCTCAGTGTGGCCTTGTTCTCATACCTGACAAACAGCCTTAACAGATTGCCGTCCGCCCGGTCTGACGAGTCCAAAGCTGTGAACGATGACCCAATGTACGCGCCCAAACCGGCAGCGGTCAGCG
>OFQY01000711.1_pt1 | contig 11933 bp, 22 predicted proteins | sample 1542991 | NCBI WGS metagenome assembly OFQY01 (sample SAMN07774224, study PRJEB24372) | wastewater metagenome | isolation source: Exp Tend VB 10WW | collected 2016-02
TTTCTTTCAAGAGTCGTCCGTAGGAGAGATGAACTACACCCTCAATCGCTGCAAGTAAATTACCGACAGTGGACTTTCCTGACCCTGGTTTACCGATAATCCAAATGAAGATCTTCATATCCCTATGTGACGAAGTTGGAACCTGCCTATCACAAATTTAAATGCTAATTTAACCCATATCCCCGCCCTTTTGTCGTACATCCTTTATTGCGAGTTCTATTTTTTCTTCTATTTCTTCTGATCTATCTTCTCTATAGTCACTGCCTAAGGCTATCGTAATGTTTTTTTCTTGTTCAGTGTCTCTTTCAATTGAGTCGAGTACCATTTTTTCGAGAGCCTCTTCGGACGATAGTATTTTTTTGTTTCTCTCTTGAATTAAGTTGTATTTAAAATAAAAGATACTGCCTATAGTTATCACTATAATCCATGCTAAATCTGGAGTAACTTTAAAAAATAGAATACCTGTCAATCCGGAAAGTATAAATATAACTGCATTATTTTTTCTTTGTTCGAGTGAAGAAATTTTAGAAGCAAGATCTTCCTTTAGTCTTTTTAATCTAACAATTTTACTGAAATACATAGTTTATTTACTGTTTTCCTAAGATGAAGTGTAGTGAACTTATGGGACGAAGTTGGAACTTGTTTAGCTGCTGAAATAGGACTACAGCTTGATACCGAGTCTGAGTAAGTCTACTTTCAGTTTAGCATTCCCCTCAAACAAGATTGGGGTATAGTCGATCTCTCCCGCTGTTTCAAGGCTTTTCGGCGCATCGTCAATAAAAATGACTTCTTCGGGTTGTAGGTCAATTTTCTGAAACAGAACAGCGAATGCCTCCTTGCTCGGTTTTTGATGGCCAATCTCAGCAGAAATCACGGCTTCATCGACGAGATCCATGATCCCCTCACTAATGAGTTGCTGACGCAGCTTGGCTGTATTGTTGCTGAAAATACCGACCTTGAAGCCTTGTTTTCGGAGAATCGGGAAAAATCCGACGAGCTCGGTATTGATCCGGCGACTCGCGATATGATCAAGAATCACCTGGCGCGATTGCTGAATCGCATCCTGCGAATCAGTGAGGTGGCTCGCGACGACAGCTACTGTCTCCTCCCAAGGAAGGCCGTCGACATTGCTGAGGTGATTATGCTTGAAATACTCCTTATGAAAATCATCGATCGATATCCCGACAATCTCGGCTACTTTTTCGAGAGGGTTTCCGTCGGGTGTAGTTTCTATGACCCCACCGAAATCGAAGACGACAGCCTTATATCTAATATCCATAAAATGATTTGCTGGGGAGGAAGGGATCGAACCTTCGCATGGCGGGACCAGAACCCGCTGCCTTACCGCTTGGCTACTCCCCAATGGACAGCTGTTAGTTTTTAGCTATTAGCTGCTAGGAAATTCAGAAATACAAAATACAATCCCCGAGTACTAAAATGTCCCTCATCAGGACGTTTTGTATGGTACGACAAACCTGAAAATATTTCAAGGGCATGCTCTTGATGAATCAAGAAAAAGCGCCTGAATCCCAGGTTTGGGAATCAGGCGCGGGTCACGAAGGCCAGGATGCGAGCGAAGCGTATCGCGTGGCGGAGTTCCGGGTACAGAACACCCCGATCTTTCGCCAGCCGGAGATAGAACTCTATCGTTTCGGCTATCTTGCGGAGCTGCTTGCTGATCGGGCAGAAATGAAGCGTGAGCGTATTGTGTATCCGATCGGCTATCTTCACCCGCACGACTGCGAATTCAGCTGTCTTGAAAGATGAATGATAGATGATATCGCACTCATCTTCCGAAGCGAAGTAGATGGCGGAGAGCTTGGTGAGGTGGAGGACGTACACAGCGAGCGTCGTGCAGTGATAGTGCTCGAGACGCGTATAGGTCCAGTAGTCGCCGAAGTGCTCGATGACGTCATGGAACAGTGCCGCAATCACTTCATGGATATCACGGCTCTTGAGGTGTATCACGATGATGACGGTGACGGCATGCAGATGCGTCATGTAGGGTTCACCGCTTTCACGGGTCACATCACGGAAGACGTACTCCATGAGATCGTAGGCATCGCGTATCTTCTGCTGTTCCTTGGCCGTAAACGACGTATGGAGACGAATGTATCGGAAAAGCGACTGTTTGGTTCGGTAGCGCCAGAGGCGATACAAGAGCAGCAGGAATTGCAGCATGATGATCTCCTCGGATCGATGGGAAAGAACTGATACCCGATTGTAGCGGAGTTCCCTATGAAAATCAATACTCCCCGGGTGGGGAGTATTGATAGGAACAGGAGTGAGGCTAGCGGCTAGATCTTCAGATAGCGACGGATGGCGAATGAGGTAGAGGTCGATGTCAGAAGAATGCCGAGCAAGAGCAGTCCGATGAAGATTATTGGGAAATTATGCAGGAAGAGCGATTGCATATCCCCGGCTGGTAGCGCACCAGCCGTAATCGGAGCGAGCGAGCGTGAGACGATGAAGAGCAGGATCGAAGAGATGACCGCGGAAATGATGCCGTAGAGAGCGCCTTCGAAGAGGAACGGCATCTTCATATAGAGATTCGAAGCACCCACCAGACGCATGATCTCGAATTCCTGCTGATGTGAGTGGATCGTGATGTACATGGTGTAAAAAGTGATGATGAGCGCGACAGCCACGAAGATGCTGCCGAGCGTGAGACCGGCGGTCGTCGAGGCGCGGTTAATCGTCTGAAGACGCTCAAAAATACGCTTGTTCTTGGCGTAATTGATGCGGTTGATATCTTCCTTGAAAGCAGAGCCCTGGATCTGATTGGCTATGACTTCGTAGTATTCCGGCTGGGTCGCCTTGATGATGAGCGAAGCGAGCAGCGGATTCTCTCCGATCTCCTCGAGCGCCTTCTTCACGGTCTCGTCATCCCCATTCTGCGCGAGGAACTCTGCGAGGGCCTGGTCGCGGGAGACGTATTCGACCGATGCAACTTCCTGGGTGTATTTCTCGAGCGTCGTCTTGACTTCATTGATGCGGTCTTCAGTGACGTCTGGGTTGAAGGAGACCGTGACGTTGACCTTGTCCTTGATATTGGTGAGGACCAGATGGGTCGAATAGGCGATGAAAGCTGAGAGTCCGATGATGAAGAGCGAGAGCGTCAGGATACTGATCGTCGCAAACGAAAGCCAGCCGTTGCGGCGGAAGTTCCGCATGCCTTCATCAAATGTCCGCCAGAGCTTGAGAGTTTTCATATTTTGGACGCGTTAGACAGTTTTCTCAGATCCGGATGATGGCCGAGGAGTCATCACATATTTCCCCTGTGCCTCATCGCTCTTGATCCTCCCGGCTTCGAGCGCGATGACACGGCGGCCAAGCTGGTCGACGATGTCTTTGTTGTGCGTAGCCAGGATGACGGTCGTGCCGAAGGTATTGATCTCGAGCAAAAGCCGGACGATTTCCTGGGTCGATGCTGGGTCGAGGTTGCCGGTCGGCTCATCAGCGACGATGACTTTCGGACGATGGATGAGGGCTCGGGCGAGCGAGACACGCTGCTGCTCCCCACCGGAGAGCTCGCGCGGATACTGCCCCGCCTTGTCGCTCAAACCGACAATGTCGAGGATTTCCGGGACATGCTGATTGATTTCTTCCGCATCGCGGCCATCGACTTCGAGCGCATAGGCGACGTTCTCAAAAGCGGTTCGGTTCGGCAAGAGCTTGAAATCCTGAAAAACAGTGCCGATATTACGTCGGAAGAACGGGAGATGCTTGCGGTTGATCCCGCTGATTGGACGGCCATTGAAATACAGCTCCCCTGCTGAAGGGATTTCTTCAGCGTAGATGAGCTTGAGGATAGTCGACTTGCCGGCACCGCTGACACCGACGAGCGAGACGAACTCGCCCGGCATGATGGAGACCGTGACGTCATCGAGGACCGGCTGTCCAGGGAGGAAGAGTTTTGAGACGTGCTCAAAATGGATGATGGGAACGATATCAGACATATTTTCTTTTTCTTTGAAACGATCCTTTCTATTTTCCCCTACTTTCGCAGAGCGCGCAAGTTGGACTCGATGAAGATGTCGAGATGACCCTCAAGAACGCTGTTTGCATCACTGGTCTCGACAGTGCTTCGGTGGTCTTTGACCATGGTATACGGATGGAGGACATAGGAACGGATCTGATTGCCCCACTCAGCGCTCTTCACCTCTCCCTTGAGCGCGCGACGCGACGCTTCCTGCTCTTCGAGACGCATCTGGGCGAGCTTGCCGCGGAGTATCTTCATCGCCTCTTCGCGATTCTGGAGTTGGGAGCGCTCGCTCTGGGAGGCAGCGACTAGGCCGGTCGCGAGATGCGTGACACGGACCGCGCTCTCGGTCTTGTTCACATGCTGGCCGCCGGCGCCCGATGCCCGATAGGTATCGATACGGAGATCTTCGGAGCGGAGTTCAAGCACGGCATCGTCTTCGATGACCGGCAGGATCTCGACCGAAGCGAACGACGTCTGACGGAGACTATTGGCATTGAAGGGCGACAGCCGGACGAGCCGATGGATACCGGCTTCGAGACGGAGATAGCCGTAAGCGTAGTCGCCGGAGATCTCGATAGTCGCGCTCTTGATGCCGGCTTCTCCACCGCGGCTCTCATCGAGGATTTTCGTCTTCCATCCGCGGATCTCAGCGAAACGGAGATACATGCGCAGGAGCATCTCGGCCCAGTCCTGGGCATCCACGCCACCGGCACCGCTTCGGATCGTCAGGATGACATCGCGGGCATCGTGCTCGCCTCCGAGCAACGCCAAGAATTCCCACTGAGCGAGAGTCTTCTCAAATGTGGCAATCTCAGTCTCCATCTCGGCCGAGTCCTCCGCAGAAAGATCGAGTGTTGCCAGATCGATGAGATCGTTGATATTTTTTTCGAGCGTCTTGAATTTCTCCTGTTCGCTTTTGAGGCGCTCAAGTTCCTTCATGACACTGCCGGCTTTCTTCGGGTCGTTCCAGAAGCCGCCCTGCTCGCTCTCAATGGTCAGTTCGGCGATGCGCCGGTCCTTGGTAGGAAAGTCAAAGATAGTCCTGCAAGTGCAGGAGTTTGGATCGGAGCTCTTCGAGGATAGCGGTCGGATTTTCCATAGTTTTCTCATTCTAGCGCGAAATAGCCAAAATAAAAACCCTGCGGAAGAGAGATCTCTCAAGCAGGGTTTAGGGCTGAATCATTTGCGATTACAGCTCGAATTTTTCATAGCCGTACTTCGTATCGTAGTCCGGCAAGTAGGTCATGCAGCGATCTGCATCGGTTGATGTGGGGTGCACCTGATATTCGTTGTCATCCCCCAGGGGATGCGTCCGAATAATATAGTCCTGCAATTCGAATGCTTGGGTCGTATAGACGCGCAAGATCTTCGTCCCTTGCCACATACCGCGTGAGGCACTCTTCGAAAAATCAAGGCATGTCTGCCTCAAAAAATCGATTAGCTGCTCACGGTATGCCTCATCATATCCGACATTGATATCGAGACAATGCGTCTCAGGAATATCTGTAGTCACAATGAACTCCTCGAAAAGTTGGTAAACTCCAACCGCCAAGACTACGGGAGCTCCCAGTTTTTGTCAATATGGATTTGATGCGCGCAGCTTGAAAAAAATCATGGCTTCGGGTATACTCTTCTTGTTTCGGAATCTTTGGAAAGAAATAGGCCGATGTAGCTCAGTTGGTAGAGCGACGCACTCGTAACGCGTAGGTCACCAGTTCAATCCTGGTCATCGGCTCATTGTTAGGTCAGAAAAGCGGCGCACTTCCGCCAAAGGCGGATAAACTCCACGCACCAGGTCTCCAGTTCAATTCTGGAAGGTGGCTCAATCGAAAAAAGAGCGGCATTCTCGCAAGAGGTCCGCTCTTTTTTGTTGGTCTTCGGTCAATTCTCTGGGGTGAGCGCGGTCTCCATGGCTGCTCGCAAGAGATCGTATTCGACGGCTCCTGAGAAGAAGCGATCGCCGATGAAGAGGGCTGGCGCCGCATCGAGGCCGAGTGAGCGAGCTTCCTCCCCTTCAGAGCGGACCTGGTCCTGATAGCGGTCCTGATCGATGCAATCAGAGAAAGGTTTCCAATCGAGCCGGCCCATCCAGGCGATGTTCTTGAGTTCCTGCTTCGTATTCGGCCGACGTTCGAGATCGCGCTGCTTCCCGAAGAGCGCGCTCGCATACTCGAAATACTTCCCCTGCTCATAGGCGCAGAATGCAGCAGCAGCGAGGAGCGGAGATTTCGGATGCGCTTCGAGCGGAAACGCCTTGAAGACAAAGGCGGCACGATTACCATACTCATCGAGCAGCTTCTTCATCTGGTTCTTGTGGAATCCCCCGCAATAATTGCATTGAAAATCGGAGTAGAGCACGACCTTGAGCGGAGCGTCCTTCTGCCCGAGCACGATGCTCCGGTCATCGAGAGCCGGGACATGGAGGTATTTGCCAGCGGGCAACCCGAGTCCTTCCATATCGAGAAGGAAGCTCTGGCCTGATTCGCGGAACAACGGAGTCGCCTGGGCATAAAAAGCGGTCTCCTGGATGCTTTTGCCGAAGATGAAGGCTGGCACTGAGAGGATACCGTGCTGCTCAGCGAGTGCCTGGCCCGCATTGGATCCTGATTCGACAACCGAGACGGAGAGGGTCGGGATGACCCGGCGCAACCAGAGGAGCGATTCATCAGTGTTGCACGCGGCGCACGCGGTATCAGTGAGTACCGTGAGTGCGACTTTCGGATCCGCATAAGAGACCCAGGTCCGATCGTTCTGCTCGAGAACCTCATGATCATTGATCGCGTGCTGCGAGAAGCCTCGTCCGATGATGAGCTGGCCGATATCGACGAAGAGGCTGCCAATGAAAAGTCCTCCGAGAGCGATAGAGAGCGCGAGGAGATTCTTCGTAGTGTCGTTCATGACGGTTTTCTGCATAACAGGAAGTGAAGAATTAACGCTTCTGATCCGGACATGCCGGGCCAGCTGCCTGAGACGGTTCATAGGCCAGAGACGCGCCCTGGTCGATCAGACGCTTCTGGAGAGCATTCAGGCTCATATTCGGAGCATCCTCGGCAAGACGGTAGTCTTCGTACCCGATCGTAGCGAAGGATCCGAAGAGTAGCTTGAGGCCGATACCAAGGGCGACCGCTAGGCTGAACAGAATCGAGACCGTTGTCGGGTCAAGATCGCGCTGAAGGAGCTCGCGACATCCAGATCGGAGTCGCTGAACAAGAGAATCACTGGGGTATTCTGCAGTCTCTCTGGACGATGATTCGGAGGATAATGGCATAAGAGAGCGGCTTGAGGGAATATCTGACATCGGATTACCCTAGCACGGCCAGTCTTCCTTCGCAACTGCGGGCGATACTGGAAAATCAGATCCCGATCAGCTCATCGAGCACATCATCGAGCTCATCGAGCGAGCGCGTGCCGACCGCTTCCTTCTTGACGGTCTTCTTTCCGATCGCTTCTCGGACTCGGGCCGCGGCATTGGCCGGACTCATATGATGCAGGACCGCTCCGTTGACAGCGATATTGGGCCCGGATTTACAGAAGCGGAAACAATCACCGGTCGTGGCAATATCGGCCTCGTCCGTGCTGAATGACTGTTTGAGCGTAGCGGCAATCTTCTCGCTGCCCCGCTGGCAGCAGCTCGTATGGGTGCAGATGCGGATGTGAGTTTTCATGGGAAATCAGTTGATATATTGGCGTCTGTTCTGTTGACAATACCTCATTTTCAGGGTAGAGTCAAAACTTGAAGTTTCTTAACAACCATAGCTCATCAGAGCGTCTTTCAAGGAGAAAACCATGATTGGAATTATCTTGAAGCCGGGCACCTTGCCCTCTCTCGATAAGTTTTTCGAGCGGGCACCGCTCACATCGCCGCTCTTGGCATATCATCTCGGCTTTGCTCCGAGACGGATTTCAAGCAGCTACGTCGATCAGATATTCCATCAGATCGATCAGTGTTTCCTCCGGGGCGAGCAGATCATGTTTCTGCTCGATCGTTCGGAAACTGAAGAGCAATATCTGATGCCGGTCTGTGGCTTCGCGCTCCCCTGTGAGCACGCCTGGCGTGTCCGCGTTTCGCTCTGCTATGAGAATGATGTGGATATGGACCGGTATTTCGAGGCCTGGCTTGAACGGCTCTGCATCTATGCGCGTCGCTCCGGCACCGTCACCTCGATCTATCTGGAACCGAACGATCATCTCCGTCCGATCCTGAAACTATACGGCGGTTCCGAATTCATGCGTTTCAATCCGGAACGGAACACCTATGTCATTCCGCTCCATTAATCCCGGATACGAAATAACCTCAAAGGAGGAAACACCATGGCAGCCTGTCTCTTGGAAGACCCATCGATAATACCGGTGGTCGTGTCGGCCGAGAATATCGATCATCTGAAACGGCTCGGCGTACTGGATTGTCTGGTCGGCAAATGGCCGATCGGCAATACGAGCATCGAAGAAGTCATCGAATCTCTTCTGCGTACCGCAGAAAACCCCGAGACCGTCGCGCGGATGATCTATCGGTATCCGTATCATCCAGAATCCGGTGAGCAGGTGCGTGCTGAGCTGATTTCATTCACTCTGCATGCCGCTGCCAATCAAGCGAAGTGCGTCGATATCCTGAAGCAATTCTGCGCCTAAAAAAAGGAGGGTACGATCATGTGGTCGCTGGGAAGTGAAATGCGATGGCTCTGGCTCATCTGCGAAGCGGGCGAAAGACTTGCGAAGCAGGATCCGAATCATGAGCTGCTGCGCCTCTTCTATCAGCGCGATGATGCTGTCTGGAATGAGTTCCAGGCGCGCTTCGGTCAGGAGGAACACCTGGCTCCGGAACAGCAGCGAGGACTCCCGGTGCAGACCTATTTTTGGGAGCGCTATTGTCTCGCATTAGAATCGGCATGCAACTCTGAGTCGGATGAGTCTCTTCCGGAAACCGGATGAAGACCTCTCAACAACGACGGGGCGATCATACACGTATGACGCCCTGTTTTTTTATACAAAAAAACAGCCCGCAGGATCAGTTGATCTTGTCGGGCTGTGAGACACGAGGGTTATTCCCTGATAAAGACGGTTTCTGCGGGATCGGAGAGATCGTGGATAACCAAGCAACCAGCATCGCTCTGTAAGAGCTGCTCGATCGGCGAGAGTACCCGCTGTACTCCTTTCGGCGGGACCCAGAATCCCTGCCGATCCATACCACCCTCCGAACAACCGATGTGGAGACAGCCGACATAGCGAAGCGGATTTTCGGAATACGTGACGGCTCCGGCGGGCGGCTGATACGCAGCATCGCGCGGTGAGCACAGTGTGACTGGATCACCGGGGAATATCGCTTGACCACACCAGGCACAGGGAATAGTTGCCTTGTTGAGACAATCAAAGCAGAGTAGCGGCGCACCTTCGTTGTCGTGCAGCTTTACACCGCGTACGGTGTCATAGGCTTTCAAATAGCCATAGATCGGCGTCTTGTGCCCGCACTGTGCGATAACAAAGCGCTGCAAAAGCAATTTTTGCAGGCGAAACCGGAGTTGTGAGAATGACATGAGACTCTCCTTGTTTGAGAAACGATGGAAAAGAACGTGATTATTTGTACGATAGAATCTACTGTACGTCAAGAGTTCGAATCGATAGATACTCACGTCGTCATTACTTTTTTCTTGCGAAGAGATGCGTTATGATGAATACACTAAAAAAGATAGTGTTACCCCTATGGAAATCAAGACCATACGAATCGAGCGGCGTTCGCTTATTATCGCGAGTGCGACCATCGCGTGCATGATGACGTTTCTCTGGCAGGCAGCGTGGCCGGCCCCGTTTATTGATCTCGTGCAAGAGAAAGGTTCGATCGTGAAGGTATATCCTCATCTGAGCTGGGTTGACGTCGATGTGCAGATGGAAGACGGTCGCGTTCTCACTTGTTCCGGGCGCAGCTACAGTAAGACCTGCTCCGAAGCGGCATTTCTCGCGGCCCAAGAAAAAGGCGGGGAAGTGCGCGTCTGGCACAATGGCTCTCGTATGTATCAGGTAATCGGATCGGATGGCGCTGTTGTTGTCCCCTATATGGCTTTTGCAGAGAAGCGCCTGTTCGTGCTCGGTCTGGAGACCCTCCTCCTTGGCATGTTTGGTCTGCTTGTCTACCACTATCGGAAGACGCTTCGGGCATAGCTCCCCGTGGCAGTATCCAGGAAAGAAAAAACCGTCTGACAGGGTCAGGCGGTTCGGAAATGGGAGTGTGTTCACCCCTCGAGAGATTGTGGCTGCTTGAGAGCGTAAGCTCGGAATATTTTTTTCAGGCCATAGGAGACGATGCCGAGAATGGCTCCGAAGACCATCAGAAAGATGGCGACTGAGACGAAGGCTGGTTCGTAGTTCTGCAGCCGGATCAAGTCGGTGCCGTACAGCGTCAATATGAAGATCCAGTAAGGAGCGATCAGCGCACCGTAGCGCAGCCGGCGTTCAGCTTCCCCGTCTGCACACAAGCGATACGTGATCAGGAAGAGAATCAGGCTTCCGAACATATCGATTGCTGAAAGAATGAAACCGGCCAGTACTCCAAGTAGCGCTGCTCCGATGAGCAGCCCTCGTGTCTTCATGATACTTTCTCCTCTTGCGCATCCCTACACGGTTGCGCAGTGTCGTGATAGAAGGTGTGTAGTCCTGATAAAAAAAGAACAAGCCAGCGGTCTGGCTTGAAGTATTGAAACACTGAATATCAGAATTGTCCAGTATCAGATACGGCCGTAGCGGGATTCGATCTCATCGAGGATGCGATCAATAGCGGATTTTGTCGCAGGGTCAAACGAGAGGAGTCGCGCGGTTCGGAGCGACGAAACAGCGCTCTGATGAGCCTCTTCATCCGGAAAACCGTCCTCAAGGAGCGCTTCGACCTCGGAGATGAGCTCAGCAGCACTGCTTTCGCCGATATTCTCAGCCGACTTATTGTTGTGCGGATACTCAAAGCCCATAGCCAGATACGTTCATATCAATGCTGCCAGTGTACCCGATGAACAGGAGGTCTGTCGAGAGAAAAATCTCTCTACGAAGATTTCGTCGTACGAGTCGCTTGAGGAGCGGCCTGTGTTTTGGACGGTACGCTGACTGCCGGGGCATCCTTGGTTGGCGGTGCCATCTCAGGAGCTTTCTGGGCTTGTCCTTCGGATCCGGTAGTCGCAGCACCCGAGATAAAGGAATAGATAATACTAAACAGCACAGCGGCAACGGCGATGATAGGATAAATGATTTTCTTGCCCATAGGATTGATATTCGATCTTACTTTGAGGAGTACGATCATCGCCCCTATTTCGACGCGAGAGAGTTGACCAATATCTCGATCTATGGCACATTAGCGTCAATCAGCAAAAAAGTTCAGCTGATACGACAGTTCTTTTTATTGAGGAGGTAATGCGATATGTCAGAGAATCATGATGTAGAAGATAGTGTCTTTCTTGCTCTCGAAGAAGCGAAGCGACTAAGGTTTAAAGACCCTGATCACGAATTGCTCCGCTATATCGAGCACGCGGAAGATCAAGCTGTCTGGGAAGAATTTCTCACACGTTTCGGACCGCCAGATCTGAGTCGCGAAGAGCGGCAATCGTATGCGGCGATGGCATCCGTCTATACCACCTATATCGTCGCGCTGCGCGATGCCAATCTCGCTACGCCAGAGCAGCTAAGCCTGCTTCCAGAATGCGCCGAGCATACAGCATAGGCGCTTCTGACCAACGAGGCCTGAGTGAATTTTCACCCGGGCCTTTTTTCATTTCCGGCTTGATTTTTCGGACGAAGAGCGATACGCTGCGGCTAGTTGTTTTACAAGGAGAATGACATGAACACCCAGATGCCTCCCGGTGCGATCGTCACTCGTGATGATCCGCAGATGCTTGTCCGACTACTCTCTCGGATGCTCGATGTATCCGAACATAACGAATGAGAGATACTCCTGTCCGATATCATCCGTTTA
>OFQY01000712.1_pt1 | contig 11911 bp, 12 predicted proteins | sample 1542991 | NCBI WGS metagenome assembly OFQY01 (sample SAMN07774224, study PRJEB24372) | wastewater metagenome | isolation source: Exp Tend VB 10WW | collected 2016-02
TCTACATCATCGCCAACAAATTGTCTTGTAATATACGCAAACTGCTCTGGATAGCTTAATCCTGCGAGAAACTTTATACCACCAGTCTTGACTTCATCTATGCCACGCGGGACGTAAAGACCACCATCTGGGGCCAAACCACCAATAATTGCCGCTTCGAATGTTGCATTTTCCGCCCCGCCCCTTGTACTCATATATTCACTCATGCGTGAAACTATACGCCACAAAGACAAGTCTGCAAGCACTAGGGTTTTAGGGTAAGGATGGCAAGAGATTCTATATGGGGGGTTCGGGGGAAGAAGTTATAGCCTTCTAGTGATGCTATCTCGTAGTTTTCTTGCAGGAGCGCAATGTCTCGTGCCTGGGTGCTTGGGTTGCAGCTAAGATAAATGATAGACGATGGCTTCACTTCGTTGATGTGTGCAGTGACATCTTTATGCAAGCCTGCGCGCGGCGGGTCAACAATAACAATCGAATCCGCTGTTATGTGCTCCATTGCTCGTTCGCTTGGGGCTTGAATGACCTCAATGGCTCGTTTGGCTTGCTTTGCATTTTGCTCAGCCATAGCGGTGTTATTTTGGTCAATATCAACCAAGATATCTGCACCACAGGCTATGCCTATTGTGCCCACGCCAGCATACATATCTACAATATTATTCTTGCCTTTGGTTTGCTCTTGTATTTTCTCTGCAGCTTGTTCAAATATCGGCAGATTGACCTGGAAGAACGAGTGCACATCATAGCTTATTTCTTTGCCCAGCACTTTGTCGGCGAGCATGACGTCACCGTATGCATACAGTTCTTTTGTCAGAACACTGGCAGGGCTTTTGGGGTTAGAAAAGCACACGGCAGTACCCTGACAGAGGTTTTCCAGCTCTGCCAACTTTGGGAAGTTTTCGTCTTTTACGAACAGCGCAACGACAGTATTTCCCGCCTGATCACACCGGATGACCACTGTTTTAAGCTGGCTCCCGCGGATATTCGCTGAGTTTAATATCGTGCACATTTTTTGTGCAACTTCATCAATTTCTGGCCGAGCAATACTACTGCCGTTTACAATGCGCTTGCCATGCGTACCGCGATTGAATAACGCGGTGTGCAGACCGTCGTCGTCCGCCCAAAAGCTATATTCCATCTTGTTGCGATAATGCCATTGCTGCTCTCCTGCGTAAAATGGGATATCATCCCGTGTGATGCCTTCTCGGCTCATAGCCTCGGCAAGTATCTGTTGCTTGGCGGTGTTCTCTGCGTCAAAGTTCATAATTTGCCATGGACTGGTACTAAGGTATGCCTCGTCCTTGGGCTCCTGGCGTTCGGGTGAGACTTCGATAACTTCTATGGCAATTGCTTCGGCGTAATCACGACGCTTCTTGCTGATTTCGATACGGACATGTTCACCGGGAAGTGCGTTCCACACAAACACCTTGCGACCATCAGCCAACGTACCCAGCCCTTGCCCACCATGAACGAGCTTTTGGATTTCTACGACTTCTTGCATTTTATTTGCTGAGGCCGACAATCAAGATGATAGCGAAACTGAGTCGTCCCACGATATCAATGATGAGGTAGTTGCGTTCTAGAACTTCATAGTTTGTCCAATTACGGAAACGGCGAACGTAATTGTAACCATTGAATGCATATAGTGCACTCGTAATGAATACTGATGCGTATAGTGCATAGACGTACCATGGGTAGCGAATCATACCCCATAGCGGAGTGCCGAAAGCAAAGGCAAGGATGATAAGCCATGGCAACGCACCAGTAAATAAGCTGATGCCATAGGCAGAATAGTCTGGTTTGGCTTTGGGGTCGGCGTTTTGACGCTCAGACAACCAACCCAACGCCGCGGTAACCACGATGAGGCCACCGACGAGCTTCAATGTCATAAAATCTTGCACACCGCTGAGCCCAGCCACGACACCAAGCATTGCGCCACTGACGATACCCGTACTGGCCCAACGAAGCGGGTTAGAGCGCGTCTTGAGGGCTTGTTTATAGCGCTTTACTTTGTAGAGGTTAACGACTGGTACAATTGCTGAGACTAGAAGAATCACAACCAAAACCCACCGTACTTCAAGGTCATACAGATGGTGAATCGCCGGTACAAATACCGTTCCAGACTTGCTTGCCAGTTCATCAGGCACTACGAGCCCAGTGAATATTTGCACACTTGCTGTTGCCATGAGCACCACAGCCGCTATTGCGCCTGCCACAGACACAAACACATGTGCTTGTGTTAGTCGCTGTGGTAGTTTTGGTGATTTTACTGCACGTCTAAACGCTGAAGGCTTGTTCACTACCTTTGTCTTGCTTACTTTTGCTGCTGGTTTTTTTGCTTTAGTTGATACCGATTTAGTCGTTACTTTTTTGGCGCTTATGGCCTTTTTGGCTGGCGCTTTTTTAGCAGCTGCCTTTGATTTTGCAGTATTAGTTTTTGCCTTGGGTGATTTCTTGGTTGTTGCCATGCAGATACTATACCACGAGTAGTGCTACACTGAGAGCATGAGCGAAATTGCAACACTCGGCGGCGGCTGCTACTGGTGTCTTGATGCATTCTATCGACGCCTCAAAGGCATACAAAAGGTAGAATCAGGCTACGCTGGTGGCCACACTCAAAACCCAACGATTACAGAAGTCTACTCCGGCACAACTGGGCATGCCGAAGTCGTTCAGCTTACCTATGACCCAAACATCATGAGCTATCACGATATCTTGGAGGTATTTTTTGTCATGCACGACCCAACTACGCTGAACCGTCAGAATTATGATGTTGGTGAATGGTACCGCTCCATCGTTCTGTATCACGACGAAAGACAACAAAAAATAGCAGAGGCGATGATCACCGATTTCGCCGCAAAACTATATAAAGACCCGATCGTTACTCAGCTAGTGCCGTTTACAAAGTTCTGGCCTGCCGGAGAGGACGCGCAAGATTTCTACAACAAAAATCCAAATGCCGGATATTGCATGGCAATCATCGACCCCAAAATCCAAAAACTCCGCCAAAAATTCGCCAGTCGGCTTATAGCCTAGTCGGTAACCTGTACGCTGCGCCAGAATGCAATGTAGTTGCTGAAATCTTTCTTGACCGTGTCAATTGCGCTCGGTAGTGGCGCAGGATAGCTCCACGCGTCGTCCTTGCCTGCACCCTCGCCTTCGCCAACGTTAAAGTATTGGCAAACGCCCTTCCATGGGCATGTATAAGGCGTATCGCTTTTGCGCAAAAACTCTTGTTTAACGCTAGCCGGCGGGAAATACCAATTGCCTTCAATATATATCAAGTCTTGCCTATCTGCCTCCGCGATAACCTGATTGTTCCATACTGCTTTCATACTTTTTATTATACCAGTTCTGGTCTACAATTCCTGACATGATTTGGACACCAGAACATGGAACTCCTATCAGTTCTGACGAAACCTTAGATTTTGTGATTGAAGCATGCATGGATAAAGGCACTGAGGTTGTGGTCGCACGAGCAATCGACAGGCTCAGAACTGATCAAGAACTGCTTGCAGGATACGTCGAACACCTCGGTCTCCTTATCGGCAGACTAACCGGCGACCCAACCGTACATGGCGCTTTTACAGCAGGGGCAGGTTTGGCAGCACTATCCTATAATTTCACGGGGTATTACGCAAATGTCGATGAACAAAGCCTCCACGTATCTATGGACTACCTGAGGACTCAACCCAAACCAGAAATATTTGATGCTGCGACAGCTGTTGACCTTCAGCTAGCCTCAATGCTCGATTTCGTGGCTCCTGTCCTAGAAGGAGGCTATCCAGACCAAGGTGGTGGACTACAAAATATGCGGCTTGGGGCTGGGTGCGTTCGTATCTTTCTTGGACATGCACTAGCAAGCTAAAACTACTCCGTACGAAGCGCCTCGATAGGATCAAGCTTGGCTGCTTTACGTGACGGGAAAAAGCCTGCCAAGACGGCTACAGCCATGAGTATTACTATCAAACCGATAATCTGCGGTAGTTTGAATATAAGCAGGTCTTGACCGGGCTCAAACTGAACCTTTTTGGTTATCCATGGGTTGAGGGCAGTCCCTAGAGCAAATGCAATACCGGCACCAAGCGCACCACCAATAAAGCCAATCCATGCTGCTTCGAATCGGAACAGCCTACCAACATCGCGACGGCGCATACCAAGTGCTTTCATAAGACCAATTTCTCTTGTCCGTTGCAAGACACTAATATACATAGTGTTGACAACGCCAAACACTGACGCAACAATAGCTATCAACCCAAATGCAACGACAATACCCCTTAAAACGGCAATAATTTGATTTAGGAATGCTTGGGTTTCTTTAACGCTTTGCGTCACAAAGCCTTGCGAATTGATACGATCCTGAACCGTCTTGAGTATGTCTGGGTTATTGCCGTCTTTTACGCGAGCATAAGCATACTGATACTTCTGATACTTGTCGGTCCCTCTATTAGCAAGGTCGTTTAGGTAATTTGCGTCTGCTGTACCTACATACATATATAGCTCTGTGCCGGGCTGCGAAGTAACTGGTTTTTTCATAACTGCAGCAATGGTGAATTCTTGCTCGGACAAGGTATCACCTGCGAGCTTCTCAAGTGTTGCTGGGTCTACAGAGCCATTCTGAAGTTGGGCTTGTAGAGCCTGCTGGTCAATTGGCTTGCGTATTGCTAAGGTAAGTTTTTGGCCGATAGCATCAGATGCCGAACTAAAGCCAAGCACAGAAATATACGCCTCAGGCAGGAGTAGTTGCCGGTTCTCCAAGGGCCGCGGGATAGACCCGGCTGCCAAATCTGGGTTCTGTGCAGGGCTAAATGCAGTTATCGAACCAGCAAATTTCTTTTGATCAGTACGTGTCACGTACTGTAGATTTAGCAAGATGCCCTCGCGCACCTCTTCGACACCTTCAGTAGCGCGAAGTGTCCCAATATCGGCTGCATTCAACTGCTTGACCTGTCGGGCTGCACCGTTGACGCTATCTTGCCCCAGGTTGTCATCGTACTCGATAGGCTTGTTAGCATCACCACGCCCGAGAGATGCCTCATCCTTCACAACAATCAATTCCGCCGGATCAAAGTTGTCACTAATAACCTGGTCAACGAACGATTGAGCTCCATTGCTAGCAGCCAAAGTCATAGTTAGGGCAAATGAACCAACCGCAATAGCCAGTGCAGTGAGAATCGTCCTGGCCTTGGCCGACCGCAGGCTCCGTCCACTTCGTCGCAATACATCGCTTACTCGCATTAGATTACCTTTCTCTTGGATGCAGGATTTTTTTCCTGTTTTGCGGTTATTACTTGGATGAGCTTACCATCCTTGAGGCTTACTTGCACCTCGCAACGCGACGCCAAGTCGTGGTCATGCGTCACAATAACAAGTGTCGCTCCAAGCGTTTTGTTGAGATCAAACAGCATTCGTATAATCTTTTCACCTGTTGTGCTGTCAAGATTTCCTGTCGGCTCATCTGCAAAGATAAGTTTTGGTTTATTCACAATCGCCCTGGCGATAGCCAAACGCTGCTTTTGCCCACCAGACAAGTTACCCGCTTTGGCGTTTATTTTCTCGCTCATATCAACTCGCTCAAGCGCAGCTGTAACCAACTTCTTGCGACGACCAGCAGATACGCCAGCGATTTCCAATGGTAACGCAACATTTTGGTAGCATGTTTGATTAGCCTCAACAAAAAATGCTTGGAATATAAAACTCATCTGTGTGGCGCGGAAGTTATCCAAGGCCTTGGTTTTGAACTTATGGATATCATCACCGTCTATCACCACCCTACCTGATGAAGGGTGATCAAGCCCACTCATTATATGCATCAGTGTTGACTTGCCAGAGCCTGATTTTCCAACAATAGCCACCGTGGAACCGTTTGGGATATTTAGAGATACGTCATCTAGAGCAATAAAAGCATTTTGTTTCTTGCCATAAACCTTACCTAGCCCCTCAACTTCAATCATTGCATCAATTGTAGCATTAACGTGTTTTCGGTTCTAGAGTAGAATGGGCGACTTACTCTTTGTTTTGTAAGTTCTTCAGTTCGAGTGCCCAGACTTCTGGGTAAATCTTTTTGATAGACTCATCCGTATCACGACGTAACTGCGGGAAGATTACTCCCTCGCGCGCTGTCACGCCCTCGAGCATCCAAAAGATTCGCTCGCTATGCCCATACCCACACGCTGGTGGCATTGCGTACTCAAGCATTTCCACAAAATCGATGTCCAGCATCATGGCCTCATCATCACCTTCGTCCCGCATCTTCTGCTGCTCCATAAATCTATCCAGTTGATCAATCGGGTCGTTAAGCTCACTATATGCCTTGCAGGCTTCGGTACCGCCCAGCATCAAGTTAAACTGCTCAGTCAGCCGCGAGTCATCTGACTGAAGCTTGGCCAGTGGCTGCAAGAAATCTGGTATATCAATTAAGAATGCTGGTCCGGCTATTTCGACGCGAATCTTCTTCCATAGTTTATCGATTACTCGAGAACGATTATCGATTTTCTCGACTTCTCCGCCAATTTTCTTGAGCTCTGTAACTGCTTGCTCGAGCGTACATGTGTGCACATCCAACCCATATCTGTCTTGCAAAAGCTTCACAAAACTAATCCGTGGCCAGTCTTCGTCGTCTGGGCCAAGGTCCACCGTAAGTCCATTAGCAAGAGTAAACGTACGCATGCCCCACGTTTCATCAGCAACCCGTCGAATCATGCGTTGCGTTAGCGTCATGCCATCCTGCCAATCGGCGTAGGCCCAATACCACTCCATAGCCATGTGTTCAGGTAGGTGCTCGTCACTATAATTTTCGTTACGGAATCGTGGCCCAATATCAAATACCTTTTCGTACCCACCACCAAGTAATCGCTTCAATGGCAATTCGTGTGAAATACGGAGATAGAAGTCTTGGTCAAGCGCATCCATATGGGTCACAAACGGGTTTGCGTCTGCACCGCCAGTTGTCTGCTCTAACACAGGAATGTTTATTTCGTTGAAGCCTTCTTCGTTCAAGAAATCACGAGTTGCCTGCCAGAACTTACTACGACGCAAAAACCGCTCGTATACGTCATGATTCACGTTAGTGTCGATATATCTACGACGAAGTCGTTCTTCTTTGTTGGTAAATCCCTCTTGGGCTGTTGGCATCGAGCGAAGTGATTTGGTCAATAACCGAAGTGTCTTCACTGCCACAGAAATCTCACCAGTTTTAGTCTTGACCACATCACCTGTCGCTTCCACAAAGTCACCACTATCAAGAAGGCTGAGATGCTCTAGTCCAATCTGACTATCGACAGCAACTGTCTTGGCAACGTCACCTTCTTTGAGAAAGAGTTGTACCTGCCCTGATGCATCCTTGAGCACAACAAAGGCAAGCACGCCAAATTTGCGGATTCCAACTATCCTACCTGCTACCGTCACCGCTTGGCCCTCAAGCGCAGAAAAATCCTGCACAACAACTCCAGCCATATGCGTACGATGCGCTTTGGCAGGGTATGGGTTTACACCAAGCTTTTTGAGCTCTTCAAGTTTACGTAAGCGCTCGTCGCGCAGTTCTTTGAGATTTGCCATTGCCCTAAATTATACCGTATCTAGTGTGAAACCGTACCTTTGGTGCAAATCCAATTATTTACATGCTATAGTAAGATATGGAAACAGACAACGTCCTACACTTTGTCCCAACCGACCTTAGACCGCCAAGCGAAGATGCCCGGCGGTTTTTTAATATGCCCCTGAAGGTCTTGGATAGCGTAAACCTCAGTTATGCGCTAATGGATGAGCTGGGCAACCAGACTTATGAAACAAGACAAAAAGTAGCTACAGCCATCGAGCTCGCGGCATACCTACACGAAGAACAGAGAAGAGGCGGAACGTTCCCGAACAAGCCATATATCAGTCACCCCCTTCGTAACGCGCTACGTATCACACGGTATGGCTGTGATGATCCTGACGTTATTATCGCCGCTATCCTGCACGATACGGTCGAAGACCAGGCTGCCATTATGTACGAAATCCTATACGGAGAACAACCTGCTGACGAAAAGAGCGCAAAAGTAGGGGCATTGGCCCTCATTACTGACTTATTTGGTAGCGAAACAACTCGTATCGTCGATTCCGTAACAAATCCTACGCTACCAACTGATTTGACCAAGCAAGAGCGTAACCACGCGTACTTGCTCCACGTTACTGATGTGATTCAGGACCCCAAAGTATTCCTTGTTAAGTTCAGTGACTGGGTAGACAATGCCGTAGGTTTATACCACACCGAAGGTGCTGAAATGGTTACAAGACTAGCCAGCAAGTATCTTCCGCTTGTGCCAGTATTTACCTCAGCCTACGCACAACACCGCGACAACCTAAACGTCAGCAAAAAAGGCTTAATCCAAATAGAAAATCATCTACGTCTTGGTAACAAACGCCTGCAGGCCCTCGCGGCATAATGTATCTTTTACTAGTTGATTTCGGTAATTTTGTAGGTTGCCGTCTCTGCTGGAGTAATAATCTCTACTGATTCGCCAAGCTTCTTGCCAAGAAGTGCTTTACCGATTGGTGATTCGTCGCTGATTTTGCCGCTCAGTGGGTCCGCTTCTACCGTGCCAACCACCTGGAACTGCTTCGTCTTGCCGTCACCCTTAAGTTTTACGGTACTGCCTATCTGGACCTTGCTTCCGTCTTTTGGCTTTTTAATCACCTCGACGTTGCGCAAGATATGTTCGACTTCGCTGATTCGGGCTTCGATTTTATCATGCTCCTCACGAGCAGTCTGATACTCCGCATTCTCGCTCAAGTCGCCCAAATCACGTGCCGTTTTGATACGATCAGCAACCGGTGCACGCTCAGCAATAAGAGCAGCGAGCTCAGCTTCCAGCTCAGCAATACCATCCTTTGTTAACAAAAATGCCTTATTCATAGTCTTAAGCCTCCAAGCCTACTAATCAAATACCAAATCAAATAACCCACTTTTACTGTCATTCAGTTACGGCAGAGTATAGACCTTTGCGAACCCTATGACAACCTTTTTATGAGTTCATCTTTGGTAAGCATTTCCACATCCGAACCAGTGCGCTGTTTATACTCATACTGACCACTGGCAATTGTTTTTTCGCTCACTACGACACGATGTGGTATACCCATCAATTCGGCATCAGCAAACTTCTCACCAGGGCGCACATCACGGTCATCCCAAAGGACTTCTATGCCCTGACTCATAAGCTCATCGTGCAGTTCTTGTGCCTCGGCAGTGACATCACCAATTTGTACCAAATACACCCGGAATGGTGCAATATTGTCGGGCCAAATCAGGCCATTATCATCCGAAAAGTGCTCAGCAATCATGCCGACAAGTCGGCTCACGCCAATACCATAACAACCCATAATAATTGACTGTTTCTGACCCTTTTCGTCTGCATAATACACTCCGAGTGCGTCAGTATACTTTGATTCGAGCGGGAATATATTGCCCACTTCTACGCCACGCTTCTCTACAAAATCCGCTTTGTTAAGCCCTAGCTTTGCGAGGTTTTCATCGGTGTACACTTCCTCATTGATAGCAATTTTTTTGGCTTCGTTCACATAGATAGTGTCCTCGCCAATCTCACTAAGCGTCTGGAACTCATCACTGAATCGTTCAGTGAAAATACCACCATCCGCATATGTTCGGTATGTGATTGCACCGATACCAAGCCGATCATAAACCTTATGGTACGCAGCGGCGGCCAGCTCATACATTTCTTCGTGCTCTTCTTGAGTCCGCGCCAAACTATACATGTCTTTCATGACAAATTCGCGGCCGCGCAGCAACCCGCTCTTGGCTCGCAGCTCATTTCTGAACTTATTCTGTATTTGGTACACACTAAGTGGCATGTCCTTGTATGAGGTAACGTACGTGCTCAGAGCGTCCACAATTGGTTCTTCATGTGTTAGCCCCACGCCCAATTCGGTACCATTTGCGAGCTTTGTCTTGAACCAATTGTCCACTTTTTTGTCGTCCCAGCGGTCGGTCTTTTCCCAAATGTCTTTTGGCTGCAAGGTCGTCATCATGACTTCTTGGCCGCCTATGGCATTCATTTCTTCTCGTACGATATTCTTGATGTTTTCGAGCACACGCAAGCCAAGCGGTAGATATGCGTACACGCCAGCCATTTCTTTGTGAATAAACCCAGCACGAATCAGAAGTTGTGCATTGCGGGCGACTTCATCTGCAGGAGCGTTTTTTTGTGTTTTGGTGAATAATTGGGATACTTTCATAGCCCTATCTTACCACGCGTGTTACTTTTACACCCTCCATGCCGATGTTTGGAGCGCAGATTCTTGAGCTGATTCCATGCAGCGCTGGACGCCGCGCAGCGCGAACCTTACTATCCATACCGCCTCTGCCTGCCTCACTTTTACCTCTGCTCTGGAGCATTCGTAAGGTTGGATGGAAATTAATGCCATCCACCGTGTCCACCAGCTCTTTATCGTCATCATAGACACCACCGTTTTTTGTCCAAATAGTGAAGGTGTCAGCTCCTACGACTATAGAGACCTGTGCTGCACTTCCGTCGTTGTCAGCAGCTCGGCCAAGAGCCATGAGCTCTTTATTACTTACCATGTCGGGCTCGTTTAGTATTGTCACAACCTTACTCTCCGAGTTCTGCCTTATGGTTGATGCGAACAACCGACGCTCTTGCCTGTTCGCAATGCGGTGATACCAGCGGCCAATCCCGAGCTGGTGAGGAGTTATGCCCGTTGTTGCAACGGCGATGTTATGTCGCGCAAACTCTTCCTGCCACGCCATAAACATAGGCGCAAAACCCATGCCAGATTTCTGTTCGTTAGTTAACTTTCCTTCTTCGTAGCCCAGCTCAGCTGCAATGCATTGGCCCAAAGCAAGTGCTCCAGATGTAACGACAACTAGACCATCTCCTCTTTCTAGAAACCTATCAATAAACCCTTCGACATACATTGAAACATTTGCCTGGTTAACGCCAGTTGGACCAGCGACTAGGTTTGTGCCGAACTTCTCTACATGTAATTGACTAGTCATTTCAAACTCTTTCCTTCAACCAAACGCAAGATAAAAAACGGTCCGGAGACCGCTTGCGTTTGATGATATATCGAACAAAGCCTCCGGTGTCAGACCGGGGCTGGTGGGGTTATAACAAGTACTTTGTCATATATCATACTAGTATCTATTATAGCACTAATCTGCAAACTAAGCAATCTTCCATATGTACAGCGCTATGAATGCTACGCCGTTCTGGAGCATGTGAACCCCAATACTCGGCCACAGACTCTTTGTTCTTTCGCGCAAATAGCAAAGTACCATAGACAATACGAAAAAGCTGATGGCACCACTCCAGAAGAGCCCATGCTCTGACTGGTTAATATGCGCAAGGCCAAACAAAGCACTCACTACAATCGCAGACCAGATGAACGAAAGACGAGCACGAAGATTAGTGAATAGAAATCCACGCATCACGAATTCTTCAACAAGTGGTGGCAAGATAACAAGCGCAAAGAACAAAGGAATCAAAGCAGAGCCCGTAGTCGTACCGGTAATGCCAAGATCTTGCTTCTGGTCAAGGTCAAGTGCCGGCAGGATATTCCGTGCTATAGCAAGTGTAGCGGTGACCAACACCAATACAGCACCATACCCCAAGAATGCGTAGCCAACATGTTCCACCTTGAACCTGCCGATACCAATGTCAGAGCGCGATATACTTCGACGCTTCATGAAAGCATAAATAACCCAGACTGTCAGCGCTTCAATTATTGCTATGAGCAGGAGGTATAGCCAGTGATTATCGGTAAATTTTTGATTAATCTGCTCGCCATTGAGGCCTCGGTAGCCGGGGAGCGCCAAAAGAATTATGCCAAATGCCGCAGCTCCCGCAATCTGAGTGCCAAAAAATGCACCAACAGTGATAAGTGTGCTCGCAATGGA
>OFQY01000713.1_pt1 | contig 11904 bp, 12 predicted proteins | sample 1542991 | NCBI WGS metagenome assembly OFQY01 (sample SAMN07774224, study PRJEB24372) | wastewater metagenome | isolation source: Exp Tend VB 10WW | collected 2016-02
ACAATCACTCCTTGCGCTTGGGTGGCAATACAATGGTGCACCCGCATCTTTGTGGCTAGCCAATACTCCTATCTTTGATATTGTCTCGCTTGTGATGATTATACTTGGTTTTTACTCGTTGCGATTCGAACGGTCGCTGAAGCGAGCACGGCTCCAGATCGCCGTACCGCTACTATTTGGTGGGCTTGTTCTAATTGGTGGGCCAGTCAGTTTTGTTGCCTTGTCCGCCATATTGTCGGTGCTTGTCGCTGGTGGGGTTGCCTTCATGCTCCAGCAGTGGTTTGCCGTATTCCCACGAAACCCATTTGCTCGAACTCTCGCAATTACGCTCATCGCCATCAGTGTAGCTGGCATTGGTTATTACCATACCTACCGCTATTTCGTTGCCTGGCCACAGGCTTCGCAAACACAGACTGCATTTAGTGACAGCTATCTGGTAAAATAGAGTAAATAAGAGGAGAAATACAAGAATGAGTAAGTTTGACCAAGCCAAGATGTTGTTGCAAATGAAGAAGCTGCAAAAAGAGTTACAGAAGATGGTAATCGACGTAGAGCAGGGCGATGGCGCCGTTCGTGTTGAGATCAGCGGTGACCAGAAGATTAAAAAGATACATATCGACCCAGAATATGTCGATCTTGACGATATTGCAGAACTGGAGCGCTGGGTAGAAGACGCAGTCAAGGACGCCATCCAGCAAAGTCAGCAAGTTGCCGCCGAGAAAATGCAGCCTTTTATGGGCATGCTTGGTAACTTAGGGCTCTAGCAGCATGTCATTGCTCCCTCGAACGCTCGAGGACCTTATTGAGCAGTTCGGAAAGCTTCCTGGTGTCGGTCCGCGCACCGCAGAACGTTATGCACTTGGCGTCCTCAGACGCCCTGATGGCGATGCCAGCCGGCTGGCACGAAGTATCGAACGTCTCCATGCTGGCATCAAGACATGCCCTGTTACCTTTGCGCTCATAGATAGCGACCAGGATATATCCCAGCTTTACAGCGACGCCACCCGAGACAAAAGCCTTATAGCCGTCGTTGAAGATGCAATCGACATCGTCGCGCTCGAAAAGACCACTCAATACGCCGGAACCTACCACGTATTAGGCGGGCTTATCAGCCCCATCGATGGTGTCATGCCAGAGCAACTCCATCTTTCAGAGCTCATCAAACGCATCCAGGATGACAAAGTTACGGAGCTGATACTCGCCTTGAATGCAAGTGTAGAGGGCGAGAGCACAGCGCTCTACGTCCAAAAAATGTTGTCTGACGCTAATATTGACATAAAAATCACACGGCTCGCCAGGGGCTTGCCTGCTGGACTTGATCTGGAATACGCCGACCAAGCCACTCTATCCCGCGCACTAGAGCACCGCACAATCCTCTAGACTGCACGCCTCTCTATTCGGCGCGCTGTTAATACCGTATACTACAGATATGAATTGGAATGATTTGAGGACGATACTGGTGTTGCAGCCAGAAAACCCGGACGCAGACAGCGTCGCAGCAGCGTTGGCACTCGAGGAGATACTGGGGGATGCTGGCAAACAGGTGATTATCTATAGCTATGTACATATTCCTGACTACCTGCACTACATCCAGGGCACAGACCGAATTGTCGAAGAATTTCCTAGTGAATTTGATGCAACAATCGTGGTGGACACCGTGACTGCAAGCCTACTAGAACATACACTGACCGGCGGACGGCTGACAGCTATTCAGAATAGACCTACTTTGGTACTCGACCACCACCCGGCCGATAGCGACCTACCACTCCCAAACGCAGAATATTATCATGACTCAGCCAATGCAGTCTCAACCGGTGAACTCGTCTACCGACTAGCCCTCGAGCACAAATGGGCAATAAACCCCATGGCTGCAACACACATCGTGGAGAGCATCCTCGCCGACACGTTAGGACTTACCACAGAGCCTGTAGGCGCAAAGAACGTCCAGGTAGTAGCAGAGGCATTGAAGCTCGGCGCATCAATGTCAGAAATCGACGTACGACGCCGTAGCTACATGAAAAAGTCAGCCGAAATCGTTGCGTACAAGGGCGTGCTCCTCCAACGGATTGAATATCTACTGGGAGGCAAACTGGCATGGCTCATCATCCCATGGGACGAAATTCAAAAATACAGCCCACACTATAATCCCAGCATGCTCGCACTTGAAGAACTCCGAAACGTTCAGGGCGTTGAGCTCAGTATTGCGCTCAAGACATACCCCGACGGTAAAATAACAGGGAAGATACGTGGCAATCTGCCGATAGCATCGGATTTAGCAGGTCACTTCGGTGGCGGTGGTCACCCGTACGCAGCAGGCTTCAAGACGATGGACTGGTCACTTGCCGACATCAAGCCAGAGATTATACAGATTGTCACTAAGCTTCTTGACAGCCAGCAGTAGAGCAATTACCATACACTGGTAATGAAATACATGCATACAACAAATTGCTGCCAACGCACACCGTGCGCTTGTTGTCCTTGCTGATATTTATCTGAACCAAAACATATGAGCTCGGGCAACCGAGCTTTTTTAATACCGACGCGAAGGAATACCATGACAGCACCAAGATTTACAGAAAAGATAGAACTATACAAAGAGCTTCTTACCCAACTTCTACCAGACGATCCGAGCAGAACGCTCGTTATAGCCCAAGCAACACGCTTTGCGCTCCATGAACTTATCGTGCGGGGGGACGATACCCTTATCGACGACATACTACCTTCATATACCGGCACAGAGCTTCTTGCCCATACGTTAGCAGGGAAAAGCATCGTGAGGCTTGGTGAATATGTTCTGCACACAGGGGCAACCAGATATCCTCATGTATCATTCAACGGGTTTCGAGATACCATGTTTGGGGCAGATCCTGCTGGGCAGCCGATGTTTGACCTGCTTCCACCCGAAACGTACCAGAGAAGTGTATCAGCTGGTACAATAGACACATACGCATGAAACTCTACAATACACTTACCAGAACGGTCGAAGACTTTGTCCCAGCCGACCCCAGCAACGTTAAAATGTATGCCTGTGGTCTGACCGTCTACAGCCAGCCCCACATTGGAAACTGGGTTGCGTACATTTATTGGGATATTCTTGCTAGAACACTTCGCGCTAACGGATACACCACTGACCACGTTCAGAACATAACTGATGTTGGGCATTTGACCTCAGACGAAGACGTCGGCGAAGACAAGATGCTCAAAAGCGCACTCCGTGAAGGCAAGACTGCGTGGGAAGTCGCTGAAACATACATGGCAATCGCTGACCATGAGGCATTTGAGCTACTCAAACTCAATCGCCCCACCAATATGCCTCGGGCAACTGACTACATCAATCAGCAAATCGCGTTCGTGGAGGCACTTGAGGCAAAAGGATTCACTTACGTTATTGATGATGGCGTTTACTTTGATACCAGTAAACTATCAGACTACGGCAAGCTTGCACAACTCGACATTGAAGGTCTCCAATTTGGCGCACGCGTTGAAGACACGGGCAAGAAAAACCCAACTGATTTTGCTCTCTGGAAGCTTACTCCAAATGGACAGAAGCGAGACATGGAATGGGACACAAAATGGGGCAAAGGCTTCCCTGGATGGCATCTAGAGTGCTCCGTTATGGCACGTGAGCTACTAGGTGACCAAATCGATATTCACACGGGTGGCATTGACCACATACCTGTACACCACACTAATGAAATCGCACAGACCGAAAGCCTAACAGGAAAGCAATTCAGTAAATTCTGGGTCCACGCCAACCACATCAAAGTCGACGGAACTAAGATGAGTAAATCAATTGGCAACATCTATACACTTCAAGACATCATCGACAAAGGATATGACCTGGAGGCGTTCAAGCTCCTCGTTTTGAGTAAGCACTACCGGACCGAAGGGAACTTTACCTGGGAAATTCTCGAAGCCGCACAAAATCGACTCAATGAACTCTATGCTTGGGCTGACCTTCGGCATCAACCAAGTCGCGATGACATGTCAGTAGAGCTGGACCAACTTTTTAAGAGCACTCTAGATGGCGTAAATGACAGCCTCGCGCACGATCTTGACACCCCAGCTGCGCTAGCACATCTCGCCAAGTTAGTCAGCTATATGCAGGCCAATGCCGTTCCGGGTGTTGAAGGTAATCACACTCGTGGCGCACTTGCCATACTCGATAGTCTGCTGGGCCTAGGGCTCGACAAACGGCCTGACATTACCCCAGAACAAAAACAACTTATCAAAGCTCGTGAAACAGCACGTAAGAACAAAGATTGGGCACTGTCCGACGACATTCGTAATCAATTACATGCTCAGGGTATTGATGTCAAAGATACCGAATACGGCTCCCAATGGCGACGTGCTACAGTCGCTGCCCGATAAGTTTAACGACTTCGCGGACCCTATTCGTATAACCCCATTCGTTATCGAACCAGGCAGCCAAACGAACGACAGTACTCGCCCCGCGTGGCACAATCTTGATGTTGTTTAAATCAACCAATGCGGAGGCAGTTTCACCAATAATACCCCGAGAGAAGGCATCATGTTCAGTCGTCTCGATGACACCCTTGAGCTGTGGGTGCTGTTGTGCACTCAAAAGAATCTGAACGATTGTGTCTCGCGTAACCTTTGCGCCTATATCCAGTGAAATGCGTGCGACACTCCCATCATCAACGGGAGTCCTAATGCTATCAGCATCGAAAGGTACTTGTGGCAGTAGCCGAGCTACCTCGATGTCTGATCCTGTCCCGGCATAAATCAAACTTTCGGCGCTCCGTCTTGTAGAAGTTTTGTTGCCGCTACCATCGAGGTGTGGTTGTGAATTGGTGCGTGCATGAGTCACATGAGCATACGCAGATTGCACAGGGAGTGTGCCGAGAAATAGATTCAGCACCGGAGCTATGCAATTTGTGCTACAAGAAGAAACAGCTACTACTTTATCTTGGACAGCTTGCTCCAACATTGCTTCCGTGTCATTAACACCTCGTACAATCGTCACGACGTCTGGGTCGGGGGATGGGGAGGATAGAACAACCGCGTGTGCTCCTGCTGCAATATGCTCACGTGCAGTGCTCATCCGATCGTAGATTCCTGTACACTCGGCCACCACAAGCTTTCCCGAAAAACCAGCCCAGGTATTAGGCTTTAGGTACGCGGTATCAACAATTGGCAATTTTTGTCCGTCGACGAATAGCTCGTCTTCGCTTGCGACAATATCATGACCGACGAATCGACCATGAATAGAATCCAGGGCTAAACGCTCTCTGACGTCACGAGCATTTATAGCTCTATTACCGACAGCCAATAAAGATAGCTGTGGGTCGTCAATTGCTTGCCTTGCGTAGGGTATGCCGATTCTGCCCAGACCGTTTACTGCCGTGTCAACGACTTCACTCATGAATCAGTAGTAGCCGCCTGCTTCTCCACCGTAATCTTTTTCATGTCGTCTTTAAGCGGTTCCAGCAGGTTGCGCCCTTCCAGGTAATCAATAATAAGGATTCGCAGACAACCAGCAACTGGAATAGCGACCAAACCGCCGAGTAAACCATTGAAGCTCACACCAACAATAACAGACGCAAATACCAGAAGCGGCGACATATTGGTTGAGTTTGCTTGAATCTTGGGCTGGATAGCATAGTTTTCGATTTGTTGATACGTAATGTAGTAAACCAATACACCGAGCGCTGAAACGGGGGACGTAAACAACGCAACCGTGCTGACAATAACGGCACCGATAGTGTGTCCAACCATTGGGATAAGTCCACAGATAAACACCACTACCATAAGCGCGATTGGATAGCTCACATGGAACACAAACAATGGGACTAATATCAGTACTGCGGCTATAGCAGCCAGCGTAACCTGGCCGTTCACAAACCCAGTCACAACTTTGTACATATCGTGCATGAGGCGCTCCAAGTGACGCTCTTTATCGTCGGGAGTCAGTCTGCGGCCAAGCGCCAACCAGTATGGTCCCTCGACAAGCATCATATATGTCAGTACAAGCACGGTAAGCGTCGAGAACACACTGCCAGATATGCGCGTCACACCTGACACTGCAGACCCACTGACATTTTTGAGCCGGTCGGCAAGCTCGCTCGACACTTTGTCAGTCTGATCTTCAAGGTTGTAACGACGTACAAAACGACCAAGGCTACTATCTTCGGAGCGAACTTGCTCAACTAGCCCTGGTGCCGCCTCCAAGAACCCACTTGTTTGTTTGACCAACGGTGGCACAAGGCTGGCCATAAAGCCAGCGATGAATAGCACCACAATCAGGAATGACAGCGCAACGGCAAGCGATCGGCTTCCGCGACGTTTGCCTGGTATATGCCTCGCAAGCCATTGCACGGGTAAATTGAGCGCGATAGCTAAAAACAGTGCTGTAAATATCAGCGTAAGCGCATGGGTGGCATGCTGAAGCGCTGCAAAACCAATAAATGAGGCGATGACGAGCAAAAGTACCCGAATAACAGTCGTGTTTGAAACGGTAAGTTCGACCGTTTCATGTTTTGGTTTTCTTGTGAATAAACCCATGTGCTTAGTATTATTGCACTTCAGCTGGTGTGATGCAAAATTGCAGCCTGATACAGGCTAAGCACACGTGCGCCAACAACACCAATATCATACTGGTTCACCGACTCTTGTTGTTCTGCATGAATACGTTTGCGTTCGTCAATGTCGTGGATAAGGTGCTTGAGCGACTCTGCAAAAGATTGCGTATCCCGTGACTGCACAAGACATCCTGGCCACTGGCTCAGAACACTCCGATACCCAGGGTTGTCTCCGCCGACAACCACACCCGCACCAGCAGCCATGGCTTCGGTCAATACGATTCCAAAGCTCTCGCCTGACATAGCAGGGAACACCGTCAAGTCCGCCTTGGCTAAGTACCCAGGCTTGACTGACTCAGTAATAAAACCGTCAAACTTCACGATATCTTGTAGATTGTGCTTGGCTACATAGCGCGTTAGCTTGGGCAGCAAAGGGCCATTGCCACCGATGCGGACCTTGATACCATTAACGCCTTGGTATTTTAACTCTCGGACGGCCTCGAGTAGCTGCATCGCGCCCTTTCGTTCGACCAGTCTGCCTAGAAATGTTATCTGAACGTTAGCGGCGTATGTCGTACGGGCTTTGGTGGGGCGAAAAGCCTGCACGTCTACGGGATTAGGCACTACTACTGCGTTGGCGCCATACGCACTGAGCGCAAAGTCGGCCGCCGGTTTTGAGGTAGCCGTGATTTTATCAAACTTGCGTATATTTTTGCGTTGAACGGACCCTAGTAGCTTTGTGCCGGTATTAGACGCCAAGCCATATGGCAAAATATGAAATGTCCCAACCAGTGTCTCTGTACGAGCACACGCAATCACTTTACCCGCCATCAGCGGACTGTATGGCATTTGCACGTGCAGCACATCGAGTTTCAGCTCATCCAGCAATGCTCGAATTTTGGCTTTGGATGCAGGCAGCGGAATAGCCAACTGGTTACCATTGAATGAAACTTTTGCTGTTTTCGAAAGCGAATGCACGTTAGGAATATCTGTTCGCTTGGTCTGGCCAACAAGGTAGTACACCGCGTGGCCTTGGTCTGCCAGCCACCGTCCAAGCAGCCGAATATATTGCTGCACACCGTCCGGGCGGTCCAGGGTGTCATCAAATACTATCCCTACTCGCAGCGAAGAGGCGGAGCTAGAAGACACTCTTGTAAATTCTTTCATACTGATCAACGACGTTTTTATATGAGAACTGCTGCACGTACACCTGTGCCCAGTCAACCCAGTGCTTGCGAAGACCTTTGTCGGTTACGAACAACTCAAGACGCCGCGCAAAATCAGCGGTGTCTTTGGGGCTCACGATAGATAACGCTCCCGTCTCTTGCATAACCGCAACATAGCCAGGGTTGTCGCCCGCAACGGTAGGGATACCAGCAGCCATTGCCTCCAAAAGGACAATACCGAAACTCTCGCCATAACGGGCCGGCGAACAAAAAACAGTAGCCTCGTGGAGCAGACGAAGCTTATCCGCCTCCGTAACCCATCCATAGAACGTCACGTTGACACCAAGTTCTTTCGCAAGTCTAGCAAGTTGCTCATGGTCAGGGCCCGTACCTGCAATGCGAAGCTCTACATCTGGCTGTGATGCCTGAAGCGTCTTCATGGCGCGCACAAGATACACCAGGCCTTTGCGTTTCTCAAGCCGACCAACATACAGCACATTTGGGGCCGATGACTTCACACCACTTGGTCGCTTGTATTTGGCGATGTCTATACCGTTTGGCACAATGGTGATTCGTCGGTCGGTTAGATCACTCGCATAGTCCGCTGCCGCAGTCGAAACAGCAGTAAAGCTATCTAGATACTTCAAAATTGATTTGGTATACGGGGTAATCACGCGCTCAATGGTTCGGCTCATGACCGTTTCTGGCAATTTTGCATGGAAAGTGGCTACATTTTTGGCACTGCTCCGCGTCAAAATCTGGCGTGAAAGCAAAGGAACCCATGGTTCGTGGAAATGCAACAGGTCAAACTGTTCACGCGCCAGCAGCTCTTCGACGCCGCGCGGGTCAACACTCACCGATATTTGTGCCGTAGTGTGAAATGGCGACTTCACATCAGTGGACCTACCCAATAAGCGCACAAAGCCTGGGATAGACTCTGGCACTTCGCGTGGCTGTGGCGCCACGATAAGCACTTCATGACCACGCGCTGCTAGTTCTTGCTGCATAGCCAGAACGCATTCTTGCACGCCACCACCTTTAAACAAATTATACGGACAGACGAGCCCTATCTTCATGCTCCTCAGTATACCAGAGCCACTAGGATGCCAATAAATTGCGGATTCGGTAGGGAATCAACCCTCGAGCTGTTTCTTTGTCTGCGATAATGCTTGGGGCGTGCGAATCAAGCTTGGCCTTGGCACTATTAAAGCTCGAGTAGATTACTCGTAAATGTTGTTCGACCAAGTTATTGTCAAAGTATCTGTCTGCGTCAACACTGATGTGCCAAACGGGCAAATCAACTCGGCGTTGGCAGTTGTCCAGCGTCAAAAACTCCACGCTCGTCTTCATATAGGTCCGGACTTCATTGCAGCGCCACAGATGAACCTCAAACTCTAGCATCGTTTTGAGCTCTGGCTTGCTGAGCCCAGAGAACTTACTCTTGGCATTACGCGTGTGACGATACGCTGTCTTGATAACAAATGGGTTCAGCATAACATTGCGGAAAAAGATTGCAGGTAGCCGGTGGCTAAAGAACCGTGCTGCATTGAGATACATAAAATATCGCACCTTAGTAAATACAAATTCATCTTTGTGGGCAAATCCTACGGTGCTCACCACCAAATCAACTCGCTTGGTCAGCTCGGGATACTTTTGCAACATGCGAGTCGCTACAACAAACCCAAAACTAAATCCTACAATAGTCAGGCGCTTACGTTTGTAGCGAAGCTTCACAAAACTGGCCAAGTAGTCAGCCATATTATCGACAGTCGCTTCCTTGCCAATCTTGTATAGTGGGTCCATCCCGCCAAATCCTGGTAGATCCGGCATAGTCACTGACCCATACTGGTTCAGCTCTTCCACGATGCCCCAACAGCGTTCAATTGATGAGTGATGGCCATAGATAAACAACATGTTCCTGGTTTTGCCTTTGGGCGCAGGCATATACAGCATGCGGCCAGACATACCATTTATCTCTAGCGGAGAAATGTATGGAGCGGATTTGGCAACAACTTCGTCTGGCATATGTCACATACTCTAGCGAACACACCTTGTTTGAGCAAGCTACAAGTAGCGTTTGTATAGTTTCCATGCAAACGACGGTGAACCAATCGAACTGTCGAGCGCCACGGGAACCGTAACCGTATCCGCACCAACTCGTGCGCTCACCGTCCCCACAACCGTGCCAGCGGCTGATCCATGGGGCACTGCCTGCAAATCTGGCTTAACCGCAGGAGGCAAAGGGGCCCACACGAGACCAAATGCATCCTGCTGAGCCGTAGCAATCGCTTGCGTACCCCACGGAGCATTGTATTGAGCAACCTTTTCTCCCTTATAGACGACGGGCTGAACGCGGAATCCCGTCTTTGTATCTGTCACTAACTGCTTGCTTGCACGCATCGCATCCGGCACCGTCGGCGCACCAAATACCGTAGCAATGAGTGTAACTTCATGACTATCATCCAGCGTGTATTTCAAGGAAATCACAAAACATCCACCGGCCTCATCAGTGTTACCTGTTTTGACACCGGTCACTCCATCCGAACCCAGCAGCACATTGGTATTAGGGACCGCGCCAATACCTGGCACATCAACCTCCGGCTGACTCACCACCGCAGCCAGAACTGGGTCTTGAAGCAACAATGCAGCCGCCAATGTCATATCATGTGCTGTGCTAACTGTTTTTGGCGAAAACCAGCTCGCATCAGCGATCGTAGTGTGTGCAAGCTGCTGGGTGGCAAAGTACTCATTTGCAGCCGCAGCATAAGCATCGACAGACCCGTATGCCCAGGTAGCAAGCATATCTGCCAGGTTGTTAGCAGAGAGCACCAACAGCCCATCCAAAGCCTGCCGTTGGCTAATCTGCTCACCGGCCGTGACCGGGTATACCGATCCACCTTTGGCCGCATACTCCCTATATATCTGCTCGTCATGTGCAGTGAACGTAATCAGCGGTCCTTGCTGCCCAATTTGCAGTGGTTTTGCCTTAAGTACCATAAGCGCTGTAAATATCTTGGCAGTACTTGCAGTAGGCGCAGGCTTATCCGTGTTATGCTCATCCAAAACGCCATAGCCAATAGCGCCAATCGCAGATTGGCCATAGGCAGGCCATGGCAAGCTCAACGGTGCGATTGCTTGTTGAGTGACGGGATAAAACGACGGCTGCACATCAGAAACAGACTGGCCGAGAGAAAACACACCTAGGCTCGCCACCAGGACTACTGCAGACACAAATACAGTAGAGAACCGTACCCCCATCTTACGTAGCCGCCTCTTGCGGACCGCATACTGACGTTGCTGTTGGCGCTTGCGTAGGTCGTTAGGGTAAAGCACATGCATGTTGCATACAAGTATACCCCAGTATTACTGGAGCTGAACAGGGAATTGCCAATTGAACGCTTTTACGCTAAAATCGTACCAGTTATTGGGGAGTGGCCAAGTGGTAAGGCACCAGTTTTTGGTACTGGCATTCGGGGGTTCGAGTCCCTCCTCCCCAGCCATGAAAAGACGAGTCCGTTTGGGCTCGTTTTTTTATACGCTTTCGGTAGGTTTGACTTCGCAAATACTGCATAAAGCGAGCTGGCTCCAGACCTAGCCTAACCTATCAATGGCTTTGATTTGAATTATTACTGCTTTTATTCTACTATTACACAAATGCCTGGGATAGAAACACCAATCAGACAAGAGGCTATACCACAAGAAGCACAGCTAGTTGCTCAGTTCGATTCGAGAGAAAGGCTGGGCGTAGACTTCAAAGAGCCTGGGGGGTTAGCCCTACTCGATGCAAGGCTAGATGTGTACCGCACCGAGGTTAGCCCTGGTCATGAACGTTTTGACGTGACAATCGATCACCCCCCATTAAACGATAAGACCTTACTCGCACTACTTGGAGAAGTTGCACCCTACAAAGATGGTTTTGGGCCAAGCGCAGGAGGAACAATTGGTGACTGGGTTATTCTTGATCCACGTGACCCTTCTGGGCAGAGCCCCGTACGTGATTCTTCGGGCCTCGTGAGACTGCATCAGCGTCTTGGCGGTGCATGGAATGAGTTTGCACTAAGCCAACCTGCGTTTATTAGCGTACTCCGGACCGGAGAAACTCCCTCATTTGGCACAAACGGTCATTTAGCTCGGCTAGCCAACATAGGGCGAAGCAGGACCATCGTTAAGCAATACATACAGGAGAACAACGATTC
>OFQY01000714.1_pt1 | contig 11881 bp, 10 predicted proteins | sample 1542991 | NCBI WGS metagenome assembly OFQY01 (sample SAMN07774224, study PRJEB24372) | wastewater metagenome | isolation source: Exp Tend VB 10WW | collected 2016-02
GCCAGGACAACATCCTGGCTTTCTTATTTTAACTTATCTTGTTTGATTCAGAGATCAGCAAAGGCATCTTCAATTGCCTTCTTTGAATTCTTGCCTGCTACAGAATCTGCAGCTTCTTCGGAACCAAAATCTCTATCATGTCCAGCTTCTGCATTATTACCTGCAGAACCTCCATTGAGTGCATTGTCCAACATTTCTTGAATCTTTGAACTTCCCTTTACGTATTGCTTGAAGAAAGCCTTTACATCAGGAATTGATTCTACAATCAATTGAGCAGCTTCTTTGCCTTCTTTACTAAGCTTTGAAGACTTCTTACGAGGAGATACAGACCATTCAAGAACTTTTCCGTTTGATGGACCAAATACCTTACCTGTATCTGTTGCAGTTACAGTAAGATCATATCCCTTTTCTGTATCTGTAAGATCTTCTTCCTCATAATCTGGATGAGCAAAAGTGCTCATATAGACTTTTTGGAGATTCTTTTCAGAAAGTTCCCAAAACATTACACCTTCTTCTTCTCTGCCACGAACAATGATTGGTACATAGTAACTTGGCTTAGCACGGAATTGCATAAGCATCTTGAAAATGTTCTTATCAAGTCTTGGACCTGATTGAAGGTTGACAAACATTTCATTAATTGGATCATCCATACCAAATTGGAATGGAGCTACGAAACGTCTATCAGCAAGGATCTTGCTATCATAATACAAGACTTCTTGTGCTGGTTGTCCATTTCCATCGTCATAAGGAAGGACTCTGATATCTGTTGTGCCTTGTTCTGGCTTCCAGTATTTGAGACGAAGTTTATTCTCGTCTTCTTTTCTAGAACCGCCACGGTTGTTGGACTTGTTTGCGAGATTATTAAGTTTATTTTTGATTGCGTCTAAATTGTATGCCATTTTAAATTACCTTTTTATTATTTTCTGTTACGGAAATGTGAGTCTGAGTTTTGTTATAAACAGTTCATAACATACTCACATCTTATAGGAATAAGTATGTGTCAAAACTGATTTTTTGTCTAAAATTAAGAAAGAAAAGTGATTTTGGATATTATTTTTTTACTACTCATTCTGGAAGTTTTGTGATGTTTCCATCAAGGTCTTTAACAACATTATTGTTAACTTCTGTATATTCTTGCCAAGGAACATGTTTGCCTTTAACCCAAAAGCCCCAACTTTGTACTCTCTTACCAGCAATAAACAAAGTCCACACTGGAAGTTCGTTTTTTAAAGAGACTCTGTGATAATCATCTTTAGAAATTTTGTTAATCTTGCCTGGACTGAAGTCTTTAAACCTTTTAGTCCAGTCATCAACAGTCATTCTCTCTTCTGTATAAGAACCATCAAGAATTAAACTAATAGACCTGTTCCAAGGATGATTGTGTAAATGTCTATCAGAATCAGAAGCATAAAATCTATGAAGCAGTATCTCCGGAAAGATTCCTTTGTGCTTTATGTAGGTTCTCTGAAGATATTTTGTCCCATTGGTATAAATGACAAACGTTCTATTTTTAAGAAGGAAAATGATTTTCCATAAAATATAGTTCATGATTTTAGAATAAAGCGACATATTGATTTTCTTTGTTGACAAATTATGGTTATTGTATTATCATATTGTCATTATGAATAAAAATAACAATATTATTGAAGTGCATCTTGATATGGATGGTGTTTTAGCTGACTTTGATGAAAAGATTGAGTCTCAATCTGATCTTGCTCAAATTCGTGAGTCTTTGAAGCAAATGTCTGCAAACTTTAAACAAAAGTTGAATAACAACCAGGACTTTCATTGGAAAGATTTGGAAATGTTTCTTCGTGGTCCACAATCAGATCCGGATTTACATCGTCTTAAGCGACGTTTGAAGGAAGGTAAGGAAAAGATCTTTTCTTATGCTTCTCAGGAAGGTTTCTTTGTGTCATTGAAGAAGATGCCAGATGCAGATGAATTGTTTGCAGGAGTTGAAAAGCTTTTGAATGGTAGCAAACCAAACATTTTGACTGCACCTTTGGTTTCAAATCCAACTTGTGTTCAAGAAAAGAAACTTTGGATTGATTCTCATTTTGCTGGAAGATATGATAAGTTCCGAGCGGAAAAGAATAAGCAAAATTTTGCTCATTCGCGAAGTATTCTTATTGACGACACTCCTAAGAAAGTGAGAGCTTTCGTTGAAGCAGGCGGAATTGGAATTCTTCATCTCAATGCCAAGGACTCTTTAGCAGAGCTTGAAGACATATTTCAAAATAAATTTGGAAAGAACGTATCTCTATAAAAGAGGCAATTTACCTGTAATTGCATCTACTAATTTTGAATCAATTGGACCAATGGCAATAGCAGTTGCTGTTGGTTCTTTAAATTCTGTCAAACCACTATCTACAATATAAGAGCATGGATATCCTGCCATGGCAGCATTATTGTAGATAACTTTTAATTCCTCTTCATCTTTGCAATGAAGACAAATTTTCTTGTATCCATTTTGATCCCAGGCTTCAACTAAATGTTTTGGAGCCGATCTAAATGCTTGCAAAGAAGCGTGAGCACCTTGAGCCACAGTCTTACCTTTTCTCATAGGTAAGTCTTTGCGTATTACAATAACTTGTTTTACTTCATTAAAAGTCATAACTTAAATTTCTTTATGAAAAGAAACAACTTCAGTTCCAATAGCTTGGGAACCACATCTACTAAATCCCAATACTTCTCTTAATTCATCTCTTGTAATTGATTTTGTTTTAATTAACAATTCCAATCTGTCAAAAAACATTTGTTGTTTTACTCTTTTTATTTCAACAATCTGTCTTTGTTCATCTATTGTCAAAGGAGTTTTTGTACTCATAATATTCAATCCAATACAGACTTCTTTTCAGAATCAGAAGCTTGTGAGCAAACAAGTCTAAATGCCGTTTGAAGCAAAATTGCAAGCTTTGGAGCTTGGTAAACATCCAAGCTAGATGCTGTTCCGTTTGACATTGTGGACAAAGATGTAATCGCATAAAGAACATCTTCGGACAATGGAACTCCTGCATTGTTGAGCCACCAGATTGAACGAACGTTTGGTGGCATAATGCTATCAAGCTTCTTGTTTATTTCATATCTCATGCCACGTTCAATATGCCAAGCAGATTCTTGTGCAATGTAATATTCTTGATCTGCATTGCCAATTTTACCAAGATGGTAAAACAAAGCAGCAACAATCAAATCATCTTTACTTACGGTTGATCCAAGAGCTTCATTCATTTGAATCATTGTTTTCAACGTCATTAATGAAGATTGAACAAGACCGCCAGCATAAGCACCTACAAACTCTGTGCGAGTGGAAGCAGGAGCAACAGAAAATCTAGATTTAAGGTTGTTTGTGAGTGCAAGTAAAGGCACTCTAACAGATTCATTTTCAACAGATTGGACCAAGCTAACGAATTTTTCATAATTCTTTTCTATTTTTTGAACTTCTTGAATGGTGACATTATCAGCAGTTTTCACTTCTGGTTTCTTCCATTGACCTTTATTTCCGTATGCCATTTTAAATTACCTATTTTTTAAACTTTCTCTTTATGTTCACTCATCTTATGTCTAACAAAGATATGAGTAAACCAAATAGAGGTTCAAATATTATCTGATAATTTTGAAACTTCAATTGGAAATTCTGTATGTTCTAATCCTTGAATATTCTTTCCACCAAATGAAGCAAGTTTCGATAAAATGTGTTCATAATCATTATGAGCATCTATTAACAACGCATCATGTAAAACAAATATTGGAACAATTTTATCAATCGTATTTGTTTGAATAAGTTTTTGAATAATGTTTGCAAACCCAAACAAAGCAACTTCCACAGCAGTTGATTGAATAAAATAATTTAAAAACTTATATTCGTCTACGCCTTCGACAAGGATTGGACGTCCATAAAAATTATACATAATCTTATGTTTATTTGGAACACAAAGATTATCTTTTATAAAATCTATTTGAAATGCTTCAAGCACAAATGAAGATATTTTTTCTGCAATCTTTTTATCTTCTATCTTCTCTTGTTCGCGAAGCTTTTCCACAATAGCTTCTTTGCCTGCACCATACATTGCCATTAAAATAGCAAGCTTGGCAGTTTTTCTTGTAACTCCAACTATACCAAGCTTATCTATAACTTCATTATAAATGTCATCACATGTAGGAGATAGTAGGAGTGGAACCTTAGTAAAATATAGAGGAGAAGAAAGGATAGATAACAATACTCTTGGTTCAAGAGATTTGAAATCTAAATAATAGATTTTACCATTAGAGCCAAATCTTGATTCAGATAGAATCTGATTTCGTAATTCTTTTGAAATGGTTAATATATTAGGAGAACCTTCAGCAACTTTAAGTCTGCCTGTTGTCGTACTGTTTCTAAGATATTTAATAGGAGCTTTTATATAATCGTTTCTAGACTCGTCAGGAGTGAATCCATTCAAGATATCACGGTTAGGTGTTTCGGGGCTTAGAAGGGCTTTTAAAAACGATTGACGATGTATCTTGGCAGGTTGTAAAGATTCAAATACAATGTTGTGTTTTTGATATACATCAAAATAATATTGCAAAGATTCTACAGATTCAAGTTCTGCTTTGATTGAATGAATATATGTTGTAAGTTCTTTTTTAAAGACATCATTTGGCAAACAAAGATTCCAAGGCAATGAAGTGTTGGTATCATCATCTAGGAGATTGCCATACATTTTTCTATATTTGATAGAAGGCGGAAATTGACTTGGAACTTTGAGTTTATAAATTTCAACAATATCTTCTTTAAATTCCTTTGTTCCAATAGCACAAGAGTCAACAGAATTAAAAAACTCTGTTGACAATGTTGGCTTTTCTGATTTATCTGCGATGTTTTCGAAAAGTAAGTTACTTTCAAACTTGTCTCCAAAAATAGCAGAGCCTTTTATATAAAGTTTATTGATACTCATCCTAATAGGTTATCATAAAAAAGATATGGATAAACAAGAATCTTTTTACAAATTATTGTCTACGTCCACGTCCTGTTGGTCTTGGAGAAGTATCATTGTTTAGGCTTGCGAATGTGGCATCAAGTCTTGAATCAAATTCTGCTACAGTATTTTCATTAAGTTCTTCTGTAAAGTTCGTAATCTGTGTAAGAATATTGATATATTGTCCATAACCATCCATGGGTGCCATTCTTACTCTTGAAGTAAAGTTTCCTGGTTCTATGACATGATTAACGCCAACAATTGCATAAAAATTATCTGCCGTTGTTCCTGTATTGAAATCAACAAAGAACTTTTGACCAATGGTAAGAAATGGACAACCAATAGTTTCAATTTCCAATTGAGTTGGAATAACTCTCATTGGAATTCCGCCAGGATTTTCTCCATTTGGTTCAACAGAAGTTCCTTGTCCAGAACGAAGCATGTTAATTGTACTAAGTTGTGAATTCTGTTGAGAAGCTAGATTTGCTTTCTTTACTGTACTTCCACCAGCACCATAGATTATGTATGGGGAGTTTTCCATAAAGAATCTTTTAAGTCTTTCTGGACCTCCAACAATTCTATATCTTGTTGGTTCTGTGTCGGGAATAACTTCTAACAATTCTCTGTCTCTTGCTTCTTGAACTAATCTGTTAAAATCAACTGCAGAAGTAATTTTTGCTGTTCTTGCGGAAGACAAGGCATTTCTGGCAGAAGCTCTCGCTGCAGCCGTACTTCTTCTGCTTGTTGCTTCTGCTTGTTGAACTTCAATGTTTGATTCAGCCACATGATAATCTGTTATTGCTTCACCAATAGATGAAATAACTCCATCAACTCTAGAGTTATTAATCTGTTGCAAACTTTCATATGGAGTATTTAATGTATCATAAATGTGAATCTTTAAAATACTTTTATTATCTTGATAAGCAATTGTTTCTGTTCCATCATTGATTTTACCAGGACTTGTTTCAATATGATATCCAATGACAGGCATTCTGAATTCACCATTTGGAGTAAATGATTCAAGAGCTTCAGATAACTTCTGCATATATACAGCACCATCTTCTTCTCTTGTTGTAGTTCCCAAAGCAATGTTTTCTGCATCAGAATCAACTGTTCTTTTATAAAGTTGAGATATGCCATAAGACCTTGACATTGGGTCATCTACAATGTTTGAAGTTAGCCATTCAAGGAAATCTCTAACAGAAATTGAAAGAGATTGTCCTGCTCTTTCATATCTCCACAATACCAATTTGGTATAAAAATATTCTGCATCAACAAGAAATTGACCAACATTCAATCTATTTGCTTTTCCTGCATATAAATTAAATGGATAGAAAACCAATTGAACGTCATCAAATTTACCACTAGCAGCCAATGGTTCTCCGACAAAACTCAATAGAATTTTGGCAAGAGAAATCTCACCTGTGACAGATTGATCAATTGAATATCTTTGTTGAAGAGTCGTAATTGCTTGTTGCGAAGCTTGGTCATCTCTTCTGTTCGAAGAAGCGTTTCTGCTTGCAGTTGAAGATGTGGTTGGTCCAAGTAAAGAAATTGCATCTATTTTTATCGGATCGACTCCGTTAACAAGACTATTAACTTTATCTTTCATTTGAGAAGAAATACTTGTTCTTAGTTGTGAAATTAATCCAGTTCCGCTTCCTGTTGCATTTCTTGCACTTCTTCTACCTCTACCACCCGTTGTGGTAGCAGTTCCTAGAAGTTCTATCAAATCCGTTCTAAGTCTAGCTGCAGCAGATTGTTGATTACCTCTTGCAATTGTACCAAGGCTTGCCTGAAGTCTTGCAAGTTCTGCTAAACCTTCTCTGCTAAGAGTTAATAATGAAGATGTATCACCAACAGAATCTAAAATTTGAACTCCTCTAATTTCTGGTTGACTTGCTGCGCCTGATTGATTTCCAAAAACTGTTTGTCTCAAATCACTTATAATTCTTTGAAGTCTTTCAATTTCTTGAAGTTGATTTCTAAAACTATCATTATTTGCAATTTGTTCTGTATCTACATCTGTAGCACCACGCATAGCAATTCTAAGATTAATATCAATTTCACCAGCTTCGTTCATCGAAAAGTTTGAGTTGATTACACCAAACTTTTCTTTAACTCTCATTCCGTTAAAGATGTCAGCATAACTGTTTCTTGTTCCAACAATTCTTTCACCGTCTGCGTGATACCAACCATATTCGATTACAATTTCATTGGTTCCATATAGTTCTGGTCTTACAAATTCTGCAATATCTGCCAATCTACTTCTGTCGTGAAGTTTCATTTTGATGTTGCCAGTTTTGTAACTCATAGCTCCTCTTGATGGAGCAACATCAAAATCAACAGACAATAAGCTTAAAAATGGTTGAAATTTATCAAGAACGTTTTGGCTATGAATACTTTCATTATTTGGAAAATTTGCATTGACCAATGTTTGAGGCATTGTAAAAAGTTCCATACCAGCACTTGTATAATTTTGTACTCCATCAATTCTGTTTGTTATTAAAGAAGAAGTAATTTGGTTTGCTAATGACAAACTCATATCTGGTGAACCTTCTCTGACATTTGAAGCACCATATAAAAATTTGCCAAGAGACATAGCATTGTATCTATTGTCTGTTGTTAGAGGTGGTCTTGCAGTTTTAAATTCAACTACAAGATATGGAGAAATTCTATTAAGTTCTATATTTGGAATACCATTGAACATAATAGTTGTTGGTCCTTCAAATCTTTTATTAAAAGAAATTCTTGAACTGTTTGCAAGAATTAAAGAAAGTCCTGGAGAAATTAATTTATTTGGACTTGATAAAGAACTATTAATTGTAGAATCTTCGCTACTGTTCAACATTGATCTTACCGAACCTTGAACAAATTCGGAATTAGTATCAGAATCTTCATAATAGATTGCAAATGTATCTCTTACAGCTTGTTTGGTTGCTTCATCACTTCCATTTGTTAAACCATTAAGTTTTTCCAAAAGTCCAGCCATTGTGTATGAACCAAGGCAATCATCAAGAAACAAAGACATGATTTGTCTGTCAATGTTTGTGGCATTGAGATTTAATCCCCTGTTTGGATCGGTTAATTCTGTAACATTTCTACCAGCAATAGCTCTAACATCTTCAAGAGAAAGATTTGCAATTAAATCTTCTGAAGTTAGAACACCATTATATTTTGACAAAGTTCTTGTTGCAAGTTCCATTAATTGCAATCTTACGCTTTGTGGTAGTTGGGCTGCCATGAAATTATCCTATGTAACGTAACACGTCTGAAATATCTGGAACAACAACATAAGTACCTGGCATTACTGCCATTGAATAACCAATATTGCTAGCTGCTGCAATAATCCAATAGTATCTTCCATCACCATATTCAATTCCAGCAAGAGTATCCAACCTCATTCCTTCATTGAAAGAAATTTCTTTGGTTTTAATATTACCATTTTTAATATTTTCTCTGATAATTGGAATCAAATACGATGTTCCATATTGTCTATTGAGATCTAATTTTGGTGAATTTGAATATCTTGAAATTGCCATAAAAATTACTGTTGATTATTTGTTCCGGTGTTTGTTGGATTTTGTTGTCTCTTTTGTTTGAGTTTACGCATAATACTTCCAACATTATATGGAGCACCAATCATAAATCCTTGAGAATCCAATCCAGGATTGATATCAAATATTGGAGCAAAGTCTATGCTTATTCTTACCATTGTAGGAGCTCTGCGATGTTCTTCTCTATCTGTTGCCCAAATATCTGTATTGTCAAAATTGTATTTAATAGATTTGATAAATCCTGCCATACCTTCACCAGCAGTTGTTTGGAATGCTTTTAAGATTGCATTATTTTCTGGATTCAAGAATTCTTGAACAAATGGATTTATTTGAGTTTCTGTTGTTGTGGTAGTTGTATCAATAGTGTTTGCTGACAATATAGAATTGACATTTGGTTTCAACAATGAAGCTGCCATACCATTCATTTCAAGGAATACTGTTTGACCATTAACAGTTGCTTGAACACAATCAAATATCTTTGTTTCGGATGAAGCGTCAGATACAATTTGAACTACAGTTCCAATTGGAAGAATTAAATTTTCTGATCCATGTTGAACATTTTGGGGAGTATTCAATGCTTTGTATGAAAAAGTATCAGGAAATCCTCTTCTTTGAACTGTCTTTGAAACAGAGAATTCATGCATTAATTCAAATCTAATGTTTCCAAGTTGATTATATTGTTTTTTATTTAGATTTGCATAAACAACAGAAACATTTCTAAGTTCTGTGTTTGTTCTATTGACAATGGTTGTAGAATTTGCAACATCTGGTTCACCTTTAAACAAATTTGTTCCAAGACCAAATGTTCGTGCCATATCAAAATCGGAATAATTTGTTGTAAACAAATCACCAAGTCTCATTCTTACCAATGGTGAATTGGTTGGAATTTGAGAAAACGGTTGAACAAAGTTTTGTTTTAAATCACCTGTTGGAGTGTACTCAAGCCTTCTACCTTCAGAATATTGAGGCATTGTAAGCATTGTAAGTTTGTCAATCTTAAACCACATTTCATCAAAATCTTGTGGATTTGTAGCTACCATTGTGAATTCAAGAGAAACGTCTCTTGTTGTATTCTTCCATTTATAAGATTTACCAACTCTGCCGTAAGACGTTGTTTCTTCCAAATCTGAATTAAATCCGTCGCTCATTGAAGATAAGAATGCATGAAATGAAAGTATTTCATTTGTTCTTAAATCATGAAAATAGAATGGCATATAATATTCATTCAACTTCTCTTCAATTGCTGCAACATCTTCTGGTGCAAGTCTATTTGTTATCCCGTTTGTAGGTGATTTGAAATAGTTGCCTTTATTCAAATCTAAGATAGTTTTTGAGTCATTAAATTATTGATTTGCGGCGACTTTAACAGAATCAGGAAGAAGATACATGGATGAAATTGTGTTGCTTGCCCATGCAGTTCCACCAGCACCTTTGTTTACTTTGTTTGAAAGTCTTCCTTTTTTATGTAGCACTTCCATTTTAATGTTTGTAGGAATAACATCTGGTTCTTGGTTACTTAAATCATCTTTAAGATATGTGCTTGTACTTTCATCCAAGTATGTGAATATTTTTTCTTGATTCAAAGAAGAATCACCAAGAAGTGCCATAACATTCATAAACTTAAACAAACGATTGTTCTTTAAGTTCGTGATGAGTTTTACAGTGTTTTCAAATGTGTTTGAAAAATTGCTTGTTTCTTGATTCCCAATTGATCCAACTTCAAGAGTTCCCTTTTGATCTTTTAATCTTCCTGCAAATGGAATGTTATAAACAATGTCAGTTGTATCTCTAATAATTGTTCTAAAGATTGTGTTTCCATATCCAGGTGAAGAATAAACAATGTTACCTGAACTCTCTGCATCAAAGAACATCTTTAAACCTTCTCTGACACATTTTGAGTAATCATTTTTTGTTGCAACCAATCCAAAGAAGTTGTCTGTGGAAATTCCCGTGTCCAAAAGTCCACTAAGAATTGTGCTTCCCTGATCTGTGGATTTTGGAAGTCTACTTCCATTTGAATAAATGCCAAGATTTGCTTTATGAGGAGAATAGGCAGAATTGTTGTTGTCTGTACTGTTGCCAAGAGAAGCTATTGATCTAGAAGATTTTTTATATGTATCCAAAGCAGCAGCCAAAGCAAGAGTCATTCCTTGAATAACTCTCATCATTGCCTGAGAGGCAACCAAAGAAGATGCATCAGAAAATCCATCAAAAGGAACCAATGGATTATTTGGACTACCAAAACTTTTCTTTGCAGTTCCAGAGTTTGACAAATCATTTGGAGACTTTACTGGATAGTTTTCATTAACAGATGCCATAATGTTATTGGCTCTGAAGTCTTCATATCTTACTCTTTGTCCAAGTCTTGCTTTGCCTGGAGCTAACGTAGCTGCAAATGCATTAAAACTTTGCTTTGGATCTCCCTCATCTTTTGGTACATAATATTCACCAGAAGCTTTGAGAAGAATTTGAACACCAAGATTCTTAAGTTGATCTATTGTAACAGTTTTTGCGTTATTGTTTGGATTTGCTGCATGGTTACCAAGTTCAGATTGGATTACAAATGAATTGGTTCCAGAATTATTTTCTGTTGGATTAACATCTTGTCTGACATAAGGATTTGAAACAGAAAATCTTGCCGAACTTTCCATTCTTTGTGCAATGATTTCAGATACAACGTTTCCTTGTCCACCCTTTTCAGAATTTGCATTAACATTATTAACAAGATCTTCAAATGTAATTTTACCTGTGTTTAATTGTTTTCCTTTTAAAACTTCTAGTTTTGTTTCAGGATCAATTATAAACAAGCCAGTATTTGAATTGGCATTAAATTTATCAACAGCTTCTTGGCTGTTTAAAGAAGAGAAGAATGTTTTCTCTGCACCATGTAATGAGTTTTTAGAAGAATCAATGGGAGCAGTAACGTTACCGCCTGGACCTCTAATTGAAACTTCGTTTAGAGTTTCGCCATTACTAAGAGCAAACATGTTGACAGAATTTTTTGTTTTACTTGCTGCATAGTTTCCAATTGTAACTTTTTGTTCTTCAATAATGTCATCTTGACCATCATCGTAAAAACGAACGGTCTTAACAGAAGCATCGCCTTCACGCTCTGCATTAGTCAAGACTATAGAAAGTCTGTTATTGTTATTATCATTTACTGGTGGCATATGGATTAAATACGCTTCACTTAGAAATGTCTTCTAATGATTTTTCTAATGGCTTTAGAATATTGTTTTCAAAATCATTTGTAAGATTATTCATGTAATCAAGAACAATCTTTTTTTGATCTTCTGGCAATTGATTTAACAATTCATCAAAATCTGGTTGTGATTTAATGGACTTAAACAACGAAGGTTTTTCATC
>OFQY01000716.1_pt1 | contig 11860 bp, 11 predicted proteins | sample 1542991 | NCBI WGS metagenome assembly OFQY01 (sample SAMN07774224, study PRJEB24372) | wastewater metagenome | isolation source: Exp Tend VB 10WW | collected 2016-02
GGTAGCGCGGCCAGTCGCCGAACGTCACCAGCGGGGGCTTCGTCGGGTCGGCACGGTGGCCGCGAGCTCGTGAGCCGAACGCCCCACGCGCCGCGGGCGAGCTGGTGATGGTGAGCGTGTCGCTCCCGAGGCCGTCATAGATGATCGCCTCGCGCCCAACCCACGCGATGCCCGAGCTTGGGACGCTCGACGAGCTCGCCAGCACGACCGAGGTGGCCGCGCTGGTGACGTCCGACGCGAGGAGCGCACCGATGCGTGCGCGGGCGCCCGAGAGCACCGCCGTTGCGACGCCGCTCGCGTCGAACAGGTCGAAGGTCAGCGCCTCTACCTTGGCGTCGCCTTTGAGGACATCGGTCTTCTTGTAGATCTCCCAGACCACGTCGGGGTCGAGCCACGCGCGGACGGGCGACAGGCCCGACGAGCCGGGGAGGTCGTAGGTCAGCGCGCCCGTCCCCGGCCACCACAGCGCATCGACGGTGCCCGAAGACACGGCCGTCGCCGTCGGTGCTGTCCCCGCGGGGACGAGCACCACGGGAACGCCCGCGATGAGCACGCAGACCACGAAGGTCTCCGGCCCAGCGAAGCGGCTGGCGAAGTCGATGTGTGAGGTGGTCATGGGAGAGGGCTACGGGGCGCCGCAGGCAGGGCGGTCAGGCGTCGAAGTGGGTCGGCACTCTTGAGTGATGGCGCAGTGGTTGCCGCACCTGCCGCAGTTGGATCTATCGAACACCGTGGTGCACTCGGTCAGCAGCCCGCGGGGGTCGCAGTATTGCGTCCCGGTCGGGCACGCGGCGCCGTCGGGGAGGAAGCCCGATCCCGCGTCGCTGCTGTAGGTCGTCGTGGGCCCCTCGGCGCCGCACGCGGCGAGGGAGAGAGCGAGGACGATGAGTCGCATGGTCGGAGAGTACGCGCGCCATGGCGGGGCTGTCACGCGCCTCCGCGGGGGTGTCACGCCCGTGTGCCGGTCGGTGTCGTCGAGGGGAGCACGAAGCCCCACTTGAGCATCACGTAGCGATTCCACACGGGGTCCAAGCGCTCGGGCTCGGGGAGGTCAGTCGCCAGCCGCCCGACGTAGTACCGCTCCGAGGTGGAGGCGACCACGTCAGGCCAGTTCTCCAGCGCGAGGGCGCAATCGCCGTTCTGCGCCGCGGCCCACAGGTCGACCACGCCCCACACCCGCGTGGCGACGGTGAGGCCCGCCACGTCGTACAGGTACTGCGGCACGGCGTAGAACGGCGTCGCGGGCGACTCGGCCTCGGTGGCGCGTGTCGCGTCCCACGGGATGAGCGACGACTCCATCTCGCGCTCGTAGTGCGTCGTGGTGCCTGCGAAGCTGTAGACGAGGCCACCCGCGGGACGCTCGCGCGCGCCGCTGCGTCGAGGCGTCCAGACGCCGCCCGAGGCGCTCACGAAGAGCCCGAGGTACCAGGGCTGCCGCGTCGCCGTGAGGAGCAGCGCCGCCGCGCTCATCGCCGCGGTGAAGCCCAACGCCTTGCCGATCGCGGTGGAGTGCAGCGTCGTGATCTTGAACAGCGTGTTGCCGGTGATGCTCACCATCCCCGTCGTGGCGTCGATGGCGACGGCCCAGGTCACGCCACCGGGAAGGCCCGGCGCTGCCGCCAGAGCCGCCGCGAGCACGCGGATCGCATCCGTGGCCGCGGGCGCGAGGTTGACCCTGTACGTGCCCGCCGCGAGCGTAACCGTGTACGGCGTCGCCCCGAGGAGGAAGGTGAATGTCTCGCTGGTCGTCGTGAACGGCACGGCCAGCGCGGTGCTGATGATCCAGCCGCTCACGTGCGCGCCCTCGCCTGCCGCTCGCCGGTGGCGTCGGTGAAGCGGCCCATGCGCGCGCCGACCTCGTACGCAGCCGCCTCGCGGCCACCGATCACAGGGGCGTAGAAGTGAAACACCTGCTGCGGCGCCGCGTTGTCGTTGACGGGGCGCGGGTCAGGCCCCAGCCGCTCGTGCCGCGCCGACCCGCCGCCGCTCGAGGCGCCCCCGCCGTGCGACGCAGGCGCGGGCGCGGCCTGCCCCGCGAGGTACGCGGTCGTCCCCGCGGCCACGAGGTAGGCGCCAGCCGCGAGGCCTGCGGTACCTGCGCCCGCGAAATTGCCGCTCACCAGGAGCCCGAGCGCCTCCGCGGTGTAGAACGCCGCTTTGCCCTGCGATTCCTTGGAAATCGCTGCGAGGCTCGACGCAGCGATGCCCTCTGCGAACTGCCCTGCCGTCTCCTGCCCTGCGGCGAGAGCGACGACGTGCGCCGAGATGGCGTCGCCGATGCCCTTGAACGCAGCATCCAGCGACTCCGCGGCCTCGCGCACCACGTCGACGTGACGATGGTGCTGCTCCTCCATCCGGTCGACGAAGGTCTTCTGCGCGTCCACCTGCGCGTCGAGCTCACGTTGCGCGCGCTCCTGCTGGCGACGGGCCGCCGCGGCGTCGAGCGCGTCGCCGGGAGCTCCACCGGGGCCGCGGCGCGTCGAGGCCCGGCGCACGGCGTTGTCGTTGGCGGCGAGCGCCTGGCGGACGCCGTTCGCTTTGTCGGCGGCGCCCTCGTCGTAGGTCGCGTCGTCCTGCGCGCGCTCGGAGTCGATCGCAGCGCGGACGGCGTTCTCCTTCTCCGCTGCGGCCTCGTCGTAGTCGGGGCTGTTAGGGTCGCGCCGACCACGGCCACCACGCCCGCGCCGAGCCGCGTCGCGGCGCATCGCCAGCGGGTCGTTGAGGTAGTGCGTCCGCGCAGAGCCGCGCGCCGTCGATGCCGGGTCGAAGTCCGAGCCCAGGTCGTCGTGGCCGTAGCCCGTGGCGCTGCGGCCTGCGACGCCGCCCGATGCTGCGGCGCCGGTTGGGCCGCCGCCCGTGCGGCTCGTGTACGGGTCCGTTGCGACGGCGTTGAACGCGGCGATGGAGCCCGCGGTCTCGTTCGCGCGCGCCTGCTGCCGCGTGGTGTACGCGTCGATGAGCGCGCCCGCGTTCTGCGGCTGCGTCATCAACTGCCCGACGAGGCGCAGCCCATCGGCTACGCTGGAGACGTTGTTGACGACGCTGGTCAGCGCGACGTCCGCGGCGGTCGAGAACAGGCCCCACATATAGGCCGCCGTGGAGCCCAGGGCGTCCATGTCGGCCTTCAGGTCGCGCACCTCACCCGTGACGCCCGTGATGCTCTCGCGGGCGGCGTCGGCGCGCTCCTGGATGTTTTGAAGGTTCGTCGTGAAGGCCGACGACGCCGTACGCATCTGGTCGCCGATGGAGTCGCGGAAGCGCTCCATCCTCGTCGCCGCGCTGTCGGTCGCCTGATCGACGCTCTCGGCGTGCGAGGTGAGCGCGGCGAGGCGCTCCTCCGCGGTATGCGAGGCGCCCGACACCGCGGCCATCTCCTCACCGAACGGACGCAGCCCGCGCGCGCTGCCATTGATGAGGCCGTTGGTGAGCGAGTTGACCGCGTCGGTCACGGTGCCGCCCGTGGCCTGAGCGTACTCACCCGACACACGCATCAGCGCGTTGAGCTGCTCCTGCGTGACGTGGATGCCCGCCTCGAAGAGCCTCGCGGCAGCGGCTGAGGCCACGGTCTCGTCGACGAAGCGCCCCGCCGCGGCGCTCGCCACGTCGAAGTCGAGGCCCATCCGCGCGCTGTTGCGACTGAGCATGTCCTGCTCAGCCGACATCGCCGCGATGGACGACGCGACGCGATCGAAGGTCGCATACGCAGACTGCGCGACGTTGATGGTCGATGACAGGGCCGTCGCGTACGACGACCACCGATCAACGAAGCCGGGGCCCGACGGCACCGCCGCAACCTGCCCCTCGGCCTCGGCGACCTTGCGGATCTCCGCGGCCGTGCGCGGCGCCTGCTCTGCGACCTGCGCGAGCGTCGCGCGGAGCTGGTCACCCGTGATGTGCCCGTCACGGAACGCGGCGATGAGCTCGTTGAACCGCTGCGCGCTCCGCTCGTTGGCGGTGGCGAGTTCGATCGTCTGCCGCTCGAGCTTCGTGAACGACCCCAGGATCTGGTCGAGTTCGAGGTTCGCCCGGTCTGCGCCGGAGAGCTCGATCGGGATCTTGAGGGGTTCGTCCATCGGGGTCGGTCAGCGTTTGTTCTGTGCGTTCTCGCGCGCGCGGATCGCTTCGTTGCTCGCAGACACGTCGCCCTGCGCGAGCAACACCGCGTCGAGCGCGGCCACGTCCCAGACGTGCGGCTCACGCCCGAGCACGCCCGCGACGGTCATCCCACCGGGGAGGCCCTTCGCGAGCCGCAGCGCCCGCGCGATCTGGCGAGCCCACGGGGAGAGCGTTGCCGCGAAGGGGCACGTGCAGTGCGACGCAGGGAGCGGTGGGAGGGGCTCCCCCTTGCGTCGCAGGGGCACCAGGCCGACGGTCTCGGCGTGGTGGCGGGCCTCGTCAGCGAGGTCGGCGGGGAGCGTGGGCGGGGGCTTGTGGCCCGCGCGGGGGCAGCCCCAGCGACGCTGGAGCTTCTCAGCGAAGCGCGTGCGCGACTCGCGCTCGTCGTCCGCTACTGGGGCGGTACGGAGGTCGTCGAGGGTGCGGCAGCCGCAGAGGGCGCGGGCGGTTTCGAGCGCCCGGGCATCCACCCAGCAGGCAGCTCGTAGAGGCCCAAAGGGTCAGCGCCCTCAGCCTCCTCCCAGTCGCCCGCGTCGGCGCGGCAGATCACGACAGCCTGGAGCTCCTCGAGGAGCCGCATCCCACCGTGACGCTGGAGCTGGCGCAGCCACGCATCCGTCGCGGCGGGGGTGCCGTCGCGGCCGGGGACGAGCGCGGGCCGCTCGACTTCCCCGGTACGCGGGTCGGTGGTGCCGGTGACGCCCATGAGGCACGCGAGAATGACGCGGGCGAAGTCCTTCGCCCCGCGGATTGCGCCGTACTGCGCGGGCGTTACGCAGGCGATCTCGTACAGACGCGGCTTGCGCCCCTCGACGAGCGGGAGCTTCGCGAGGTCCGCGGGCGCGCGCGTCTCGACGTAGCGGCCCACGAGGACCTTCCACTCGGGGTGCGTGCGATCGAACGCGGGGTCGCACTGCGGCTCGCAGATCTGCGCGACGAGGAGTCCTTTTTCGAGGGCCATGGCGTGTCCTGTCAGATGATCGCGTAGCGGATGGGGGTGTAGGCGAGGTCGCGGTCCTCGGCGGTCGTCGCCGACGCAGGCGTGAGCGTGTCGCGCAGCGCCTTGAACGCGATCTTGTAGCCCGCGCGCCCGCCGCCGGCGTCGACGCGCACGGGCCGCTCGGTCACCTGGAAGCGGGGGATCTCGATGGCGACCGAGGTGGTCACGGTGGAGACGTCGTCGTCCGGGTCGCAGTGCACCAGGAGGTGGCGGATCGTGCCGCTGTCGAAGGTCGACGTGGCCTCGCTGTGGTCGATGCGGATGACGAACTCACCGCTGACGGCCATGCCGTTGTCGCGGCCCGAGGTGTCCAGGAAGCTGTTGATCCCCGAGCGCACCGCGCCGTTGCCGACGGGCGTGATGTTCTGCGCGACGTTGATCTTCAGCGACCCCGGCTCGATCGTGTACGCCGTGCCGTCGACGTAGACCTTCGGGTACCAGCAAAGCGGGTCGCCCATGTCGTCGTCCGCGGGCGACACGCCCAGCGACCACGAGGGGGAGCTCAGCGTCGCGGGGCCCTGGTAGCTGATCGCCTGCCCCTTGAACGCGATCGTGGGGATCTGCCCCACCGCGGGGAAGCTCATCGACATCGTCCCGAACGCACCGAGCACGCGCTCCTCAGTGTGCGTCCCGCTCGCCATGTCGACCATGCGTTGCTCGATGCTGAGGTGCTTGTTGCGCGCGTCGGCCAGCACGAAAGTGCGGGTCCCGCGGACCACCGTCGACGTCGCCGGGATGCCTCCGAGTGCGGGCGCGACGGTGAGCGTCGTTGACGCGATGGACGTGATCCGCCGCGGGCTCGACCCTACGAGTACGATCATCCCGGCCTTCATGCCGGTGACCGAGGTGCAGTCGACCGTCGAGACTGTCGAGCCGGAGCCGGTGACAGTCGTCCCGACGACGGCCGTCCTGCGCCCGAAGCCATGCTCGAGCAAGAGGTCGTGCGACAGCTCCGCGGGCGTGGCCGCAGCCACGAGGCGATCCGCAGAGAGGATGCCGCGCATCTGAATCGTGGCCTGCCACTCGGCGACGGTCTTGCCTGCGATGTGCGCGGGGTTGTCCGTGCGGAGCGGCGAGTCCGTCGGGACCGCCACCATCTCCTGCGTCGCCTTCGTGAGCAGCGGCGCGCCGCCCACAAGCGCGATGCGCGTGACGCTGCCGGGGTGCGTACCGGGCGTGGTCTCGCGGGCGAGGCCCGCGATCTGCTGACGAAGAACTGCGTCGCGCTGTGACATGAGAGCTACTCCACTTCGATTTCAGCGCCTTCGAGGGAAAGCGCGAGTTGTTCTGAGTCCACACCCGGCGTTGCGCCGCGGCCCGCGCGCAGCTTCCGCGCGATGGTCGCGGTGGTGTTGGTGACGTACACGCCCGAGCGCAGCCGACGCGCGATCTCCATCTGCGCCTCGTGGACCGCGTCGTGAGCGATCGTGGCGAAGGTGCTGCGCACGGCGTCGAAGCCTGCGCGCGCGCCTCGCAGCGCCGCGGGGCTGAGGCCCTCGATGAGCGGGTGGTGGCGCTGGACGAGGCGCCCGAGCACGATGGTGTTGGTGGTGCCGTCGTCGCGTGCATCGGGAACGGGCTTGATCGTCGCGAAGACCACCGCGGTCTGCACCGACGCCAGCGCGCCGCCGAGCATGCCGCGCAGGCGATCCTTCGCGCGCGCGATGCCGTCGGAGATGCTGCCGAAGCGCAGCACGATCAGCCCCAGCCCGGCGCCGTCGCCGCGGAGGTCGAGAGCTTCCACGTGAGCGGAATCGTCTGCACCCACCGCAGCGCATCGGCTTTCACACCCGTCGACGGACCGATGGCGCAGTCAAGGGCGACGCCGTTCCACACGGCGGGGAGCATGAAGATGAACCGCAGCGCCGCCGCGTCGTTCACGGCCTTGCGCGAGCACGCTTCGAACGCCCCAAGCGACAGATCCGCCTCGGGCGGCGCGAGCGAGTCAGGACGCGCGATCTGGTACTGCACCCGCAGCAAGGCACCGACGAGGGTCACGTGCGGGCCCTGGTAGGCGTCCGCCTGTCCGCCCGGCGTCTCGAAGGTCAGCGGCATCCCGCTGGGCGTCCAGACGAGGTCCCACGTGCGGTCCACGACCGACGGGGGCCACTCGGGATTCTCCAGCGGCAGCGTGACAGGGGACTCCGCGAGCGTCGCACCCGTGACGTAGCGGCCACCCGCGGTGTAGGTGCCCGCGAGCAACCCCGCGAGGCGCGTACGCAGATCGTCGAGGAGGGCGGACACGGCTCAGCGGATCCATCGACGCCGCGGGTTGGAGGTGGCGCAAGTGCCATCCACCACATCCACGTCGTCGCCCGGCGTCGAGCGTGTGCCGTCGACCCATTGCTTGAGTTCGGCGACGGCCGTGTCGCGCTGGTCGTGGAACGGATTCTTGCCATTCTTGTCGCGATACTGCTGTTTCGGGTCGGCGGCGTTGAACACCGCGATCACTGCGACGCGCCGCTTCATCGCGGCGGTCATGTGTGCGGTGGCGAGCGGGATCGGGACACCCGCCGACAGCGCGGCCTCGTCGATGAGCGCGCTCGCCGTCTCGCGGAAGAGGAGCGATGTCGCGTCGTCGGCGATGCCGAGCTGGGTGAGCTGTGCCGTCCCGATGAGCTGCGCCCATTCGGCGTGCGTGATGTAGCTGTTGCCGGTGGCGTAGGGCATCGGGGTGGCGCTGCGTGATCTGCGGGAGCGGAGGGGAGCGCGCGGCGGGCGACGTGAACGGCGGTCCGCCGCGCAGCGGGATCAGGCGCCGGCGTTGGCGACGAGGAGGCCGAAGAGGTGGGCGTAGCCCGCCCCCGCGGTGAAGGTCGATGTGACCTGGTCGAAGCGGATGGTCGAGGCGGGGATCAGCACCACGCCCGCGGCGATGTCCGCGCCGATGGTCGCTTCCTTGATGCCCGCGGTCCCGAGCAGCGCGGTGACGTTGCCGCCAGAGCCGCCGAGGATGTCGCCCTTCGTGGTGTGACCGGTCTGCGAGCTGGAGAGACCGATGGCGCTCGAGGAGCCGCCGGTGAAGCCGGTGGTGACCTCCCAGTACCCGCCCATCACGACGAAGCGCGAGCCCGTCGGGAGCGTGGCGAGCGCCGCGGCGTCGGCCGTGGTGTAGGCGATCGCCATGGAGAGGTCGATCGGCCCGGGGCAGCGCAGCCAGCGGCCCGCGGTCGGGGCCGCGGCGGGCGTCGCGACGAACAGGTCGTCGCCGGTGAGGGTGCTGGTCGAGTGCCAGTACCAGTGCGACCCGTCGGCATCGACGAAGACGCGGTTGCCGTGCGTGAGGTCGCCGAGGTCCGTGATCGCCTTGAGGGCGGTCAGGGTCGCGGCGGACGCGGGGACGGGGGAGCCCGAGGCGCAGACGGCGGTGGGCGGCGTGGTGCCGTCGCCGTAGACGGGGGCTCCGTAGGGGGATTCGTGACGGATCGGCATGACGATGTGCTCCGAAATTGGGGTGGACGGTGGTGTGCGAAGCGCGGGCTCGCGCCCGCGCGGGGTCTCAGTTGGCGGTGCCGGTGAGCGCGAGCGTGGTCGAGGGGCCGGAGCCCGCGATGGTGACGACCGCGCGCACGAAGCGGTCGAGGCCGCTCATGGTGCGGTACTGGCTCGCGGTCGCGGTGAGCGGCCCGAAGCCGTCGACGGTGCGCCAGGTGCCCGAGGCATAGGCCTCGCGGGTCTGGATCTGCACCTGCACAGAGGCGCTCGTGCCGCTGATCGCAGTGAGCGCGAGGAGGAGGCGCAGCGTCGTGCGGTCTCCCACCTCGTAGATGGCCGAGGTGTACGACGCGGTCGCGGTCGTCGACGCGATGATCAAGACCTCGTCCTCGTCGTAGGCCTGCCCGGCGCGCGGGCTGTAGCTGAACGTGTTCATGAGCGAAAGCCTTTCAGTCCAGAGAGCGAGGGTTTCGGCCTGCCGCAGGGTCAGGCCGTAGGTGCGGAGCTCATCGACCGAGGCGCCGAGCACCTCTTCGACGGCGAGGACGCCCGCGGTGAGGAGCAGCGCGCGGTATGGGAAGCCCGTCGGGAGCGTCGTGCCCGAGACTTCGAGGCGCCGCGCGTGGAACGCTATGGCGGGCCCGGGCAACTGCAGGCGCGTGCGCTCCCGCTCGGCGAGCCACAGGTAGCGCCGCGGATGGGCGACCCGTGGGCCGGGGTAGTTCGTCGGGAGCGTCATGGCGAGCGCAGGTCAGCGCGCGCGCGGCGTCGGGGTGACCTTCGCCGCCGCGGGCGGCGGCGCGTCCGCGACGATGGGCTTCGTGGCCTCCGCCGCGGGCACGATCGCCGCGACCGCTTCGCGCGCGGCCTTCTCGCGGCGGAGGCGATGGAAGACGAGCGACATCAGCGGCTCTTGAGGACCGCGACGCCGGCCTTGGTGCCACCCGGCATGACGCTGTAGGCGTGGATCACGCCGTACATGTTGCCGATGACCATGTCCACGTCGGCCGTGGGGTCGCGCTCCATGTCGATCCGCACCGACGGGTCGAGCCACGCGAGGATCGAGCCCTTCTTGGCGAGGAGCGACTTGTACGTCGTGGGGCTCCCCGCCACGACCATGTCGCTCTTCGCGGTCATGCGCACGCCCGCGCCGCCGAGCTGCGAGAGGCGCCCGCCCTGCACGTCGGTGTAGAGCGTGCGGCCGGTGGAGTCGGCGAGCTGCGCCGCGTCCCAGTAGGGCTTCGGGTTCACGGCCCACACCGCGAGCTGGCTGTCGTCGAGCTCCTCGCCGAAAAGCTTGAGCGTCTCGACGATGGCGGTGGTCGAGATGTTCGCCGAGGTGCCGTCGTACTCCATCGAGGCCGAGGTGGCGCGGGCGAGCGCGCGCTGGAGCGCGAGGGTGTCGACGGCGCGCGCGAACGCGAGGGCGATCATCTCGCCCGCGATCTCGTTCACGTCGCGGCCGTACATCTTCGCGCGCTGCGAGAGTTGCGTCATCGAGAAGCCCTTGAAGAACCGGACGACGGTCGCGGTCTCGCTGGACATCGTGAGCTTGTCGAGGCTCCCAGCCGCCGATTCGACGATCACTGACGCCTCGCCGCCGTCCTCGATCGACGGGACGGTGATGGTGTTGCCCACCTGCGCCGCGCCGGTGGCGAGCGTGGGGTTGACGACGACGGCGCCGCTGCCCGCCAGGGCCAGCTTGCCGGAGAAGCCCTTCATCACCTCTTCGGCGATGATCGTGGGCAGGAACAGGTCGGAACGCTGCGTGGTGCTCATGGTGTTTCTTGGTCTCGACGCGGGTCACGCCGCGTCACGGTCGGATGATCGTGGGAGTGGCGTGGTGGGTCAGCGCGCGGTGCGGGCGCGCAGGGAGTCGGCGATCTTCGGGTCGTGGCGCGTGATGGCGCCCTTCTCCGCGGCGGAGAGGGCGAGCCAGCCCTCCTTCTCGGCCTTGAGGATCGCGGCCGAGACCTCGGCGGAGGCGCCGCTGCTCGCGCCGCGGTGGCCGCCCTCGGCGGGGGGCAGGTGCTCGCCCTGGGGGACGACGCGGGGCGCGACGGGCACCCACGCGCGGAGCTGCTCGATCGACTGCGACGCGAGCCAGCCGTCGAGCGACGCCGACCACTTGCCCTCGGCCTTGGCCGTCGACAAGAGGCCCGCGCGCTCCACCTTCTCCGCGGCCTCGGCCGCCGCGCGGGAGGCCGCGTGCGCCACCTCGAGGTCGCCCGAGAGCTTCGCGACGGTGGCGTCAGCGGCCGAGAGCTTCGCGGTCAGCGCATCGTGCGCCTCCGCGCGGGTCTTCATCGACTGGAGCGCCGCGAGCATCTCGCTCGGCTCGACCTTGCCCGTGAGCGCCGCGAGCGCGGCGAGCGTGAGTTCATCCATGGTCTTGTTCCTCGTGGTCGCGGCCTGTGCCGCGGGCTGTGCCGCGGAGCGCGCGGCGAAGGGGGTGCGGGTCTGGGTCTTCGGCGCGGGGGGCGGCTTGAGCGAGGCCACCAGGTCGGCGAGCGAGGCCACGCGGTCGGCGAGCCCGGCCCCGACGGCGTCGCGGCCGTAGCGCACGCCGGCGTCGAGTGCGGTGATGGACGCGGCGGTGAGCGCGGGGCGCCCGGCCGTCACCTCGGCGCTGAACATCCCCGCGAGGGACATCACGCGCTCGGTCAGGCGCTTGCGCGCGCCCACGCTGATCGGGAGCGCGGGGTGTCCGTCGGTCTTCTCGGTGCCCGACGCGACCACGGCGACCTCGATGCCCTCGGCGTCGAGCTCCTTCGCGCGGGAGATGAGGCAGGCGATGACGCCGATGGAACCCACGCCCGCGGAGTCGCTCACGACGACCTCGTCGAACGTGCTAGCGAGCCCGTACGCCGCCGAGTAGCAGCCTGCCGCGGTGTGCGCGACCATGCGCTTACCCGAGGCGGCCTTGGCGGCGCGCAGCGACCGCATGGCGTCGAAGAGCCCGGCCACGGTGCCGCCAGGGCTGTCGAAGGCCATCACGACGGAGGACACATCGGGCGAGGCGAGCGCCGCGCTGGTGCGTCGCACGATGGCGTCGTAGTTGTCGCAGCAGACCCACCAATCGGCCGAGGCCATGAGCGGTCCCTCGATGCGGACGAGCGCCACGCCGTCGCAGATCTCCACGTCGTCGAGCCCGTCGCTGTCCTCGTCGTCGCCGTAGTCGGCGCGCGCGGGTGCGGTCGGCGCCACGAGCGAGAGCACGCCGCGGGCGCGGGCTTCGAGGAGCGCGAGCGCGTCGGCGTCGCGAAACGGGTGCGCGGCGAGGGTGCGCTTGCGGCGCGGGGCGCGTCG
>OFQY01000718.1_pt1 | contig 11844 bp, 27 predicted proteins | sample 1542991 | NCBI WGS metagenome assembly OFQY01 (sample SAMN07774224, study PRJEB24372) | wastewater metagenome | isolation source: Exp Tend VB 10WW | collected 2016-02
ACTCTACGTCAACGCGACCAGTACCCAATCAACAAAATACCGTTAGCTTGTGGCTGGCGCGTTACGCACTTAGTTAGGCATCGCTACCTTTGAAAATCTCAGCAGCGCATTTGACTATAGCAAGTCGTGTCGCTGCCAGTTTGTCGCCCTTATGGTTGCTGTATTTTTCATAAACCATAAACGAATCGTCGCCATCAATACCTAAACATTCAGCAACTTTCACGCCCATAACCATTTGCGAAATATCCATACCCAACTCAACACTCAACTGCAAGGCTTGTCCATCGTCATCTATTGGATTCCACAGGGTCATGTGAGTTAATGGATGCCATGCGCCACCATTTACAGCCTTCGCCGCTAGACTCAGCAATTCTTTATTTTCCACAATCCTCTCCAATTCATCGTTAAAAGTTAGCGTATCTAACTCTCGCTCAACAACGATAACAACCCAGCCAATTATTGTGCAATGTTTAACGCTCTTGGCAACCTTGCGCATTTTGACTTTGTTGTGGGTTGTTACGTGTTAGCTTTTTAGTTAGGCATAGTCAGTTATCTAAACTATCCAGCCAATTTTTTATGGCCTCGGTCTTATTCGGCAAAGCGTCAAACTTCGCCAGCCTCGCAGCATCGGCAGCATCGGCAGGGTTAAAATAAAAACCATTCCGTCTTACCAATTTTGCTAAGTGCTTTTCTTGGCGTGTTGGCATTGGTATGCCAATATCAAAACCGCCAAAGCAATTTAAATACCAAGTTACTTTTGAGTCAGGCCAGCCTATCAACTCACCTTCCTCAATGTTTTCGTCTGATCCAGCGCAAAAACCAAATTCCTCTAGCAAAAGTTTTTCGTTCCAACTTAAACCATCACTAACAGTTATTAGGCCGCTTTTGTCGCGTTTATAATAGCGTTTCATGTCAACCTCCTTATTTAGCAACATTTAAAACAACGATGGTTTCGCCTTTCAAACAGCTATCAATCTTGATAAGCGCGTCCGAACCAGCTTTGCTGCCTTCACTGTGCAAGGCAGCCATAAACTCATTAGCTGGCATTTCGCGGCAAATTGCCACAACCTTAGCAACTGTTTTGCCGTAGTTAGCAGGCGCATCGCTTTGTGCAAACTGGCAAAGACTAACTTCAACTTTTACGCCGTGGATTTCGTGAGTTGTGATTGTGTTCATGGTTTTTCTTCCGTTTTAAGTCGCGTTGTGCGTCTTGATGATTCATTGTATAACGCTAGACATATATTGTCTAGCGTTATACATAACAAACCGACGAACGGTAGTAAAATCAAAATATCTCACAGGCTGGCGTATGCCCAACTCTGCATTAAGTGCGATAAAGCCTCAGACAGTTATTGTAGGTTCGCTGTCCGTTAGGCTTTACGCCTTACGCACGTAGTTAGATTCAATCAGCTTCAAAAAATAACGCCCACTTTTCAACGTGTGCATTAAAATTATCGCTAGTCTGCTCGTAGTAATAAAAAACATCACCATTCCACATTGCAACTTGATAGCCTGTCCCGTTCCAGTCAGGGCAATAGCAAATCAATGGCCTATCTTCGGGCGGTGTCACTCCACCAATAACATCAATCCAATTCATCATAATGTTGTACTCTGTTTAAAATAATCACTTTCCGCTTTCCGCCAAAAATACGAATTACTTGGCGGCCATCCGTTTTTTAAACAGTAGTCCATCATCCAGTTCCATTTAACAGTATTCATCGCAATCTCCCCATCTAACTCTCATTGCAACCGATAACCACCCAGACGGTTGTGTAAATTAGTAAGCCGTTTATGTAGTGGTTACGGCTGAATTGTGGTAGTTAGGCAGTCATATCATCATATAGTGCAAAAACTATGAAGCTCTCTTTTTGCTAGTATGTAAGCATTAGATGCTTCTTCTAATGTGTCGAATCTTCCAACAACTTTTACTTTTCCATTTATTCCAATTGCGGCAACGTATTTCCTATATTTATCATAAGACACACCCAACACACCAAGTTTGTTATTGCTATTTGCCTTTCTTAAATTTTGCATATTTTGCTTGACGGTCACTTCCCGAAGGTTGCATATTCTATTATCTAGCTTATCTCCGTTTATGTGGTCTAAATGGGCTTCAGGAAAATACTTATAAGTTAATAACCAAGCCAGCCTATGCGCTTTAAATATCTTTGGCTTCCCGCCATATTTAACATTTATATTCCTATACCCTGATTGACTTATTGTCCCAGCCTCTTTTCCCCTAACAACCCAACTAACTAATTCCGTATTTTTCCAGTAAAAAATTCCAGTTTCATTTTCATAAAAAAGTCGTTCATTGAAAAACTTAAAGTCGTCATTCATCGTAATTCCCCTGCCTAACTCTGCATCAAACCGATAACCACCCAATCGGTTACTGTAAAATCGTCAGCCGTAGCGGTGGTTACGGCTTATGCGTTGGTAGTTAGGTTTTACTCTCAAGTACCAAAACCCAAGAATCGTGCGGCATTGTCGCGCGTCCATTGCGCCAACGGCTAACTGTCCCCTCTTTGACGGTTAGCTTTTCAGCCAATGCCTTAACTGACAGATTCCGTTCTGTCATCAAGACGCGCAGATTCTTAGGTGTAAAACCTGCCTCTAATTTTGGCAGGTCGCCAATCATTAGCCATTCACTCATAGCCAAACCTCGACAAAACCAATGTGCTTAAATTCGTTAGTCTTAACCACAACCCCATCCACAATCTTTTCTGCACTCACGCGCTCACTAAAAGCGTACAAAGGTTTAATACCTCGTTTCTGTAAAGCACGCTCTAATGCGCCCATAAAAAATGGTGCGCCGCCAATCATTACCGATTCTGCACCATGTGCTTGTGCCAATTTTGCGACTTCATAGGCGCGTTCATGCACAGTCTCCGCACTTGGTAATCCAACAAATGTTAGCAACGCCTTCATTGTCGCCAAGTCATTGCCAGTTAAATCAATAACACCCTGTGCAACCTGTTCGGATGTCGCCGCGTGTTGGGTTAAATTCAAGATTTTCATATCAATATCCTCAGTAAAATTAACAGTGTTTTTTGTACATATCTGCAAACTCGCGCAACTTTCTTTGCAGTCTGCGAGCTTCTTCAACTTCTGACCGATAATCGCTACCAGCCAACAACGGCAAGTTTTTTTCCAAAACATCAAGGAATGGCGCAATTAACGCAAGTTTTTTTGGTGCAGCTTGGATAGCTGCGGCCTTTACTTTTGCGCCGCAATTCATACGTAAATCTAAAAACACAGACTCTAAATTCCAAAAAGCAACCCCTTCGGATGATTTTGCAAAATCAATAACCACTTTGCAGACAGCATCAAAACAATTTTTTGATTGTTCTTCATATGAAATCGCTTTTACTGCCTGCTCGGCAGAATGCTTAGCGTTTGCTGCTATTGCCTCAGCTCGTGCGTGTGGCAATGCTGCCAAGATTGCAGCTTTCAAAGCTGCGTCCCCATCAATATCAAACTGGTCGTGCCACAAGAGAAATTGACAAGCACCTTTAACTGTGCTCGCTTGAAACGCAACGCCTGCGTCGTATGGGGTGCTGATTGTTACTGTATTCATGGCACTCTCTAATCGGTTGTTGTTTTCGATGTATCTATCTTATCAATCTTTTAATGATGTGTAAACATCTTTTAAAGATATTTTGCACATAAAAAAACCACTGTGTAAGTGGCGACTACAAATGCCTAACTCTGCATCAAACCGATAAAGCCCCAGCTAACTGTGCAAGTTCGCTGTCATCGGGCTTTACGGCTTATGCGTTGGTAGTTAGACGCTACTTGGTCACTTCGCATTGCTTCTCAATTTCAGCAAGTGCATTATTAAACATCATCTTTAATTGCTCGTGCTGCGCTTCATTCATAATTGGTATTGGCACAAATAATATGCCCGCGTCTTTCAATGCCTGTACTGTTTCTAATGCCTTACGCATATCAATTGGGCTTGCTCTGTTCATTATCAGCACTCCTTTAGTTTTTGAACTTCAAGTTCAATTGTCGTTATCGCTGAATAATATGCAGGTCGCCAATCATTAACAAAACGGTCTTCGCGCATCTTGTCTTTTATTGCCACGATTGCAGCTTGTAACGCCTCAATTTTAGCGTTTGCTATATCACGCCTTTTTTGTGCAGGTGTCGCCCTTTTAACCATTGGCTTTTTTGATAAAAGGTTAGCCAATATTTTTACGTCTTTAGCTTGCATTTAAAACTCACCTCCAATTCATCGCAAAAAGTGCCTAACTCTGCATCAAACCGATAAAGCCCCAGCCGCCTGTGTAGCTCAAACGTCAGTTAAGAAGGCTTTACGGCTTATGCGTTGGTAGTTAGAACCTTATTTATCAGGCCGCCACGTTATAGCTTTTCTTAATAACGCCTTTCTCGCTACTGCCAACAACACAAGCATTAACCCATATATTGCCACTCTCAAGCCGTCGAATATGGCCACGTCTTAAATGCTGTCTTGGGCTTTCGTGTGCGCCTGTTCGTGTGCCAGTGCCTTGTTTTTGCGTGGTTTTAATCGTCAGGCATTTTGTTTCATAAAAAGGCAGGTTCTTATTTGCCGCACCTCTTTCGCCTATTTTTGGAATTTTTGCATTATCAATAACGACATTTTTGCAAGATAACGCCTCCAAAAGCTCAAGAACTATTCTTACCTCGCCGCCAATGTCGTGTGCTGCTTCTTTCAGTGCGTAGGCAGGGGTTACGCTATTAAGGCGCATATCAAGAGTTGACGGCAACAAGAAACCTAGATGACCTGCAAAAGCTACAGCATCATCATCTTTTTTAATAAGGCTTTCTAGTTGTGTAGTTCCGTGCAAACTATCCCAATCGCAAGGGATAATCCATTGCGAATAGCAAGGAGTCCAAAATCCACGATTCATAAAAAATGCACTAATTGTTATTATTCGCTCAGACCTTAATAAAAAATCTATGCCCTTGCTATTTGCATCAAGCCCCTTTGCTAACAAATCACCCATGCCTCCAAGTTTTTCTTTATTTGAGATTACAATGTCGTTAATGTGCTTCATTACATCACTGTTAGTTTCAGTAGCAACAATTAGCCGTTTTTCGCATATATTAGGCGTAAGTTCGTTAAAAGAGCCGTCATCGGGAATAAAACATTCAATAGTTATAGATTGAAACGGCAAGCGAATCTCGCTTGATTTTAAGCCCTTCAAGCTGTCATCTAATAAAAGTCCGCCGTCTGGCATAGTAAAATGAACCGCATTTTTGATAACGCCCTGTAGCGTTTTTAAATGTGCTGCTTCTAATCCAAAGTATTTATCTCCATTAGCTTTTAGCATTTTCTGATAGTTTGGAATAAAAGCGTCCAAACTCTTAACTACTTGTGCCGCATAGTTCTTTGCTTGCATAAATATCTCCAAGTTCACTACGGTTCTAACTCTCATTCAAGCCGACACTACCTCAGCCTTGCTTTGTAATAAGTCAGGGGCGGTGCGGCTTAATTTAATCAGTTAGAGGTTAATCAGTTCATCCACCAAATCATCAAAACGACCTTTTCCACTTATGTTCAACTCATAAAGCTCCGCAAACTCACGGGCGTTTAATGTTCTTAGTTTTTCATATCGTGCTTCGTTTTTCTTTGCTGTTGAGTGTTTTTCTAAATAATAAGCGGCCTCACGCATTAGCACCGTATCTGCGCCCATGCAATGCTTTCTATCCGCTTCAATTACCAGAACTTTTTGCTCAATTCTTTTAATTAAGTTTTCAATTATCGCAACTTCTTCGCTAATCATAAGCACCTCTAACTCACGTTGTAGCGCGATAATGCGCCAGCTAATTGTGTAATGCGCCTGTCAGTGACGCATTACGGCTAAACTACTTAGTTAGATTCAATCTTTACATTCAGGTTCTACATGGTAGCCATCGCCACACAACCAATATCTAAAACCACGGTAAGGCTTTTTATTATCAGCCGTTCCGCATTTTTTGCAGATTAAAATTCCAACATCAGCAACATATTCATGCTGTTTTTCTTTTTTGCAATTTTGTTCGTTATCCATCGCCATCCCCCATCTAACTCTCGTTGTAGTGCGAAAACAACCCAGCCAATCATGGTTGTTTTCTGCACTGTTTATTACTATGTTCAAACTAAAGCGTCTAGGTTGTTTCGCCTAAACTTTTTAGTTAGATACTTCTCAGTTTGGCAAACAATCATCGCTATAATTTTTAGCAACCCAAGAAGCTATTAACTCCATCGCTTTTTTAACACTGATTTTTTCATCTACCAAACAATTCAGCATGTTTTCTAAATCGTATGGGTTTAATGCAAAATGGTAGCAAGTGCCTTTTTCAGCGTTAATCTTTGCTAAGTCGGCCTTGTGCCATTCCCTCAGTAATCGAGCGTTTTCTTGTTTCAGCTTTTCTATCTCTTGCATTAATATTTCATCACTCATCCTCTCCCTCCATTTCTTTAATACACATCTCAGCGTCTTCTTTCGTGTCGCAATACTTCAAAATATAACCATCGCTTTCAACAGCAAATAGTTGCACGCCAAATATGTTTGTAGCCATAACTCGCCATTTATTCATATCTATCTCCGCACTCTATCGTTAATCATCAACGCTTCTAACTCTCATTCAAGCCGATAAATACCCAAGCTATCATCAAGTTTCTGACTTTCAGCGTGGGTATTTACGGCTTAATTTTTTAGTTAGAGTTTATTTATCAGCTCATCTATCTGCCGCTTGCGTTGTTCCGCCAACATCTTAATATCAGTCCATACGCCCGCAGGCACAGGTCGAGTACCATCTAGCCAGTGCGTAATTCTGCGCGGGTCAACATTCAACGCTTCGGCCAGCGAAGATTTCCAAGAATTACCAAACAGTGCAATTCCGCACTCTGTTAGTTTTTCATTCTGATTCATTGCTATCATCTCTTTTGCAAAGAAAACGATTAGTTCTAATCCAAGATTCATGCTCATCTTGTTGTTGACAAGCCTCTTTAATCGCTTCTTTTTGTGCAAATATCTTTTCGGCTTCACTATAAGCAATGCCAAAATTCACATAACGACTACCAACAATTACATTTTTAACAACCCAAAAATCTCCTTCTTTTTTACCATTTCGTACAAAATGCTGTACACCAACACGAAAAAGAACTTTTTTAGGTGTTTCTATCGTTACCATGCCGTTATACAAAGATGCTGTTTTCATTTTGGATTTCCTTATTGCCCCTTTCGGGGCTTTACAATTTACGAAGCGAAAGTAACCAAATCACCAGCTTTTACGCCAATTAAGCCATACTGTTTTTCAAAGCTACCGCCAGCTTTTAAAACAAACTCCTTGCTTACTTTTTTCACAACCAACGCACTGTACTTTGTACCAGCACCAGTACCTTCTAATTTTTGACCAACTACTGCAACACCAGCTTTAACAATAAATTTACGCATTTTCATTCTCTCTTAGAGTTTGGGTTTCGCACTATTGCGTCCCTATGTTGTATATTATAGTGCAAATATATTTGCACGTCAACAGGTATTTGCGTCAACAGTTAAAATAAATCGCTATTCCAAAAAACACTCTAACTCTACGTGAAGTGGGATGATATGCCAGCCACTTACTACGCATCTTTTAATGTTTGTGATTACACCGCACAGGCTTAAATCTGTGCGGCATATCACCCCTTACGCACTTAGTTAGACGCTACTCCACCCCGCAACATATCCGCTTTTCATTTGCTCGCGTACAGTGTTTTGAATTAACTGCGTACCCCAACAATTCAGCATCGCCATTGCAGAAAATGACAAAATCATCCCTGCATTTCTAAAACTTTCATTTGCATACTTCATTTTGCTCTCCGCACTTTATCGTCAATCGTCAAGTTTCTGCTTTCCGTGTGGGCATTTACGGCTTAATTTTTTAGTTAGATACTATTCAATGTACTTATAATCAGGCTTTTCAAAGTACCAAACAGGGTTTTCTAAAATTTCAAAACCTGCATCAAGCAATAGTTGTTTGCCATCGCTGCCGTCTTTTGCTAATAAAGTGTGGTCGCTTACTTCATCCATACCAAATACATTCAATTTTGCGTGGCAATCGGGGATATAGCCATGCTTCAAAAAGTAATCTTTTGGGCTAATACTCCACTCCCCAAAAGCATTATCTTTGTGTTTTAAAGCCACCCAACCATCAATTTGTTTATTCATCGCAAATACTCCGCGCATCTAACTCTCGTTGTAGTGCGAAAACAACCCAGCCATTCATGGTTATTTTCGTCACCGTTTATTCCAGTGTTCAAACTAAGTCGCTTAGGTTGTTTCGCCTAAACTACTTAGTTAGGCACTATGCCCCAGTGCCAAGCTCATCAATCAGTGCGTTTTGTGCGTCCTGCATAACTGCCAAGTAATCACGTTCACCGTCAGCACTCAAACGCAAGCAATAATCCTCTACAGCACTGCTTATGGCCTCCCATTGTTCGTCGTTAAGCGTTACCGTTGTTGTCGGTTTTTTGCTGCAAGTGCCAACAATAGCAAATTCCACGTTGTCCGCATCTTCAAACAATTCATCAAAACAGTAACTTGAAAAGCTATCATCCGCTCGCCATTCACCACTCATTACATCTTCAAAGCTCCCGTACTCACAGCCATGCACAGCAACACTGCTCGCGTAAGCAGAAAAGCCAATTACACGGAAAATGCCATCACCAATGCTTGTGTTTTTGTAAAAAACGATATTGCCCTTCTTAATCTCGCTAATTAAAAAGTTAGCGTGTTCTTGGTGGCTATAAAAACTATCAACAACATCTAAACAGTTTTCTGCGCGGTATAAATCAACATTACTCATCATTCATCTCCACTGCTAAAAAGGTGCAGTAACCTATAATTTGTGTAAAATCGTGCCTAACTCTGCATCAAGCCGATAAAGCCCCAGCTAACTGTGCAAGTCCAAACACCACTTGTCGATTTAGGCATAAATTCGCCATTTTGAAAAATAGGCCTATATTTACTGATTGTAATAACCCTTAATTTTATCTATCGCCTCTACCGCCGAATAACAGATAAAACACGCATAACCAAAATCACTAGCAGCTTTTAAAAACTTGGATTGCTCAGAACTAATTCGACCTTTTGCGCTTTTCATTTCAATGTACAAGCCCTTAGAATTGCCTATTGCCACAGGCATAAACAAATCAGGTACACCTGACAGCATCCCTTGAGCTTTTGCCTTGCCTTGAGCGTTTTTAGTTCGTTTCAGCCCGTTTAAACTGCTATGCAACATCCACAAAAACGGATAATTGCGCTCGTTAGCTCTTGCCCACGCAATAACTTTAGCCTGCTCTATCGCTTCAGGTTGTGCATTACGCCGTTTTAACTTTATCGTCTCGCCTGTTTTCGCAACTGCTTTTTTGATTAGTGCATCCATTGTCATATTAAATCCTCTGATTGATGAAACGGTCATTAGCCGATTGACTGCGCCAAACTTCAATCCTTGCTTTGTGATGGTCAACTAACAGTCTGTAATGCTCATCAGCCTCGATTGCTGCCTGTAAGCCTAATAGTAACTCTCTGTACTCTGGCGCGGCGTAGGCATCGCTCTCCTTAGCCGTTGCGCTTGTTGCCTTACTCGCTGCCATCAACTTAGCTTTAAGATGTTTCTTGCCATCTTCAATAACTATCCGACGCGCTCTTGCTCGTGATATTTCGTTATCGTCATCGCGTAGAAACTCTAACGACTCGAACATTTGCGCGTCTGATATTTTCATTTGTCACCAATTATCAAAAAGGTAAGTCAGTGTCATCAAAAGTATTAGTCGGTGCTTGTCGCTGCGTTGGCTGTCGTGCGCTTTGCTCCTGTGCCTGTTCCCGCTTCCCATCCTGCACAAACTCAAAGCTAACCAGCGTACCTTTCAAACTAGACTTCCCGTTGTACTCGTCAATATGCAAATCATCGACACGCACAACAATCTGCTTGCCCTTGCTAAGATGCTCGACTACTTTCTCAGCTTGTGCGCCCCACATTGCAAGGTTTAACCACTGGCTTTTCTTGTTTTGACCCCATCCTACGTCATACACAACAGACACGCTTAAAACAGGCTTACCGTTCGCGCTGCGTAACTCCGCATTTTTGCCAATTCTTACAAGTTTAGTAAACACAATAACACCTCATATTTTGGTTGTTGCAATCCTTTGCTGATTTAATCCTAGTCTGCAAACGCAGCTTCACACGATTTATAACACTCGTTAAAAAACGCAATCGACTCTTTGTCGCCTATGCTTTTCGCCAACGCATGAGCATCTTTTACCGCTTGCTGCAATGCCGACAAATCAGGCGCGGCCTTCATGTCTTTGACGCACAGTTCACGCTCATCATTTGACAGTCGTTTTGGTTCGACTGGCTTTGTTTGTTGCTTTTTATCTTGTGGCGGATTAGGTTTGCCTTTATCACTCGCACCATTACCATCGTCATCTTCTTGAGCAATACCGCAAAAAGCTGCCAATGAATAACGGCGAAGGTAAGTGATTGCAGAACCAATGCCCTGTGCGTCTTGCTTACCAACAGGCGACGAACACACGTTAGAAATAAACTCGCCGCTTTCATGTATCAGCATTGTTTCAACACTGGCAATTGGCGCAGCGAATGAAGGCAACTGCACTATTGCAATGTTATGCTTGCTAAAAACAGGGCGGATAACATTCAAGACGGCGGCTAAGTCAGCGTAACTTGACTTGAAAAACTCGTTTTTAGTGTCTTTGATTGCGTTCTCAACTTCCAATTGAGCAAGTGCAATAGCCTTAGCTAACTTGCCAATAGTTTCACTTTTATTCACGATTCAACTCCTTTTCCATTACTTCAATATGCCGCGCAATAACAACATCACGGCTTTCTTTTTGTTCAATTGGCCACTGTTGGCCATAACTCACTTCTGCATGAGCTTCGATAAATTCCATAATAACCTCGCTTTTTTGTATTCAGTCATTTTATCAGTTGTCACTTGTCAGATGGGGCCATAATTCATCTAAATAAAAGAATGTTCTTGTAGTAACAAGGGATACACTTCCCAGTCATTAACGACTCATCTTTCATCATCGTCTCACGTCTGCATAGCTCGCAGATGAATACTTTTATCTTCACTTTTTGACACCTCGTTTTATATAATCAAGTTTTCGTATCTCGCAAAACGACACCACGCTTGTACGATGCGCCCCTATCATTTTTCCTATCTCGTTTGCTGAATAGGTAGCCAATAACATTTTGAGCGCGTCTAAGGCTTTCATGTCTTTATGGTGCTTAGTGATGTAATTGGCTAACTTGCGTACAACGGTCTTTTCATTATCCGCCCAACCTGCGCGAATGTTTTTAGATGTTGTTTTCTTGTCCTGCTCAATACAGCGTATTTTAAGCCTAGAACACCTTGTTGCCACTGTTGCCCATGACGAACCGCATAACTCAGCGATTTCACGGCTTGTGTACAGTTTGGCAAGCATTCTCAGGCCATCCACTGGCTCAAGTTCTGGATATTGTGATTTTGCGTAGATTAAGCACTTAGGTTGTCTAATGTTCATGGTCAACTCCCTATTTCCTGTATGACGGCCAATCAAGCAAAAACGCCTTTCCGCCACCTTCGCGCATTCTGTCAAAAACACGTTCCCCCAGGTATAACTTGCATTCATCAATTGACAGGTTTGACAAAATGATAGTCGGCCTTACATTTTCATAACGCGAGTTGATAACGTCAAAAATAATATTCTTTTCGTAATCTGAACCAGTCTGCACTCCGACCTCATCAAGAATTAACAAGTCGCAAGTTTCATAGACTGCTAAAACCTGCTTTTCAGAAAACTGGCTTTCTTTGTGGTAAGTGTCTTT
>OFQY01000719.1_pt1 | contig 11833 bp, 12 predicted proteins | sample 1542991 | NCBI WGS metagenome assembly OFQY01 (sample SAMN07774224, study PRJEB24372) | wastewater metagenome | isolation source: Exp Tend VB 10WW | collected 2016-02
GTCGTTGCTACCCCAACAGAACCCAGTGAGGATGATCTGTTCAAGAACGCTTTCAAGTCAGCACTCTACCCAAAACGATAAATTTTTAGGAGAACTTAATCATGGCTTATCAAGGTAATTTGTACGGTGACATCACTACCCGCGTAGGCGTAGTTGCTGTTGCTAAGTTCCTCGCGCACGCTCAGAACGAAATGTTCCTCGAACAGTATGCGATGCAGGAAATGATCCCGCAGAATAAGGGTCAGACCCTCAAGTGGAAGCGCGCTATTCCGTTGCAGGTTTCTGCTGTTGCTCTGACGGAAGGTGTCACCAAGGCACCGAAGATGTATGAAGACGAAGTGGTTCAGGTGTCCATTAGCCAGTATGGTGACTGGATGGGCTTGACCGATGTTATTGCTGATACGCACGAAGACCCGGTTCTGAATAAGATGACGGAAGTTCTCGGTCAGCAGGCCGGTGCTACCAAGGAACTGATTATCTGGAACGCCATCTCGGCGGGTACTCAGGTGATCTATACTAACGGTACTGCACGTACTGACGTGAACACCCCGATCACTTCGGATGACCTCCGCGCTGCGGTTCGTCAGTTGAAGCTGAACCGAGGCAAGAAGATCACGAAGCGCATCCCGGCAAGCACGGACATTGCTACTGAGCCGGTCAATGCTGGTTACGTGTACTTTGGTAACACCGCTCAGCAGCGCGACTTTGAGGAAATGGATGGCTTCGTTCCTTGCTACAAGTATGCGGGCTACAGCCCCATTTCTGAGTGGGAAATCGGTTCGGTTGCCAACGGCGAAGTGCGCGTTGTTCTGACCAATCATGCTGTTCCGGACTACGGCGCTGGCTCGGCTACCCTGAACGGTATGCTCAACAACGGTTCCAATGTTGACGTTTACCTCGGTGTTCTGTTCGCTCAGGATGCATTCGGTGCTGCGAGCCTGAAGGGCCGTAACGCTGCAACCATCTCGGTCGTTAACCCGAAGGTGACGGTTGAAGACCCGCACGGTCAGCGCGGTATCGTGTCGTGGAAGTTCTGGTACGCTGCTCTGATTCTGAACCAGAATTGGATCATCCGTATCGAAGCTGCTTGCACCGACCTCTAATCCACGACGACTCTAGGAGTATTTAACAATGGCTACTTATACGACTGAAAATTATACCAACGGTGCGCGTCTTCGCGTAACCAGCGACGAGCCCAAGTGGCAGTCTTTCACCCACAAGATGCCAGCAGGCACGGCATACGCGACGGGCGATGTTATTCAGTTTGCAAAGCTTGGTGTTGGTTATTCTGCTACGGCGTATGCTGTTGCAACTAACGCATCAATTGCGGCTACGACTGGTAACAGTCTGTTGAAGATCGGTTCCACGAGCTTGGCGGGTAACATCGCTGACTTCGGTGGTGATGACGCTTCGGTTGGTGGTTTCTGCTCTGCTGATGCTAACGTCTCTGCTGGCGGTGACGCTCTCTCGCTGACCCTTGGTACGCTTGGTACGGCTGTGAGCACGGGTGAACGCACGATCACGCTGCGTGTTCTGGTGGCTAAGCAGGAAACTGCGGCTGCTTCGGAAGGTACGGAACGAGTCCGTTATTCCAGCCCGTACACGCTGTAAAGAAATGACAATGTAACAAAAGAACAGGGAGGGATTCACACCCCCTCTCTGTTTTTCTTTGTTTAAAAGGTGTGATATATAAACTGGAGAAATAAACCGTGAATGATACCACTAGCAACGCCGCCGTGTTGGCAGAGCTTGAGTCCCTTCCGATGGGACCGCTCCGCTCGCGAGCCGCGAAGGTGTATAGTGTGAATGCAACTAATACTATGACCAAGAAGGAAATCATCGAGCTTATCAAGGAAAAGATGAACGGCGCTGGATTTGCTGTCATCTCCGCTGATGACAAACCGAGTCCGGGCTGGAGCCGGATTACGCTTCACAAGATTCCGGGTATGAGTGCCCATCCTGAATCTGTTAGCATCAATGGGTACACTTGTTACATTCCGAAAGACATCAAGGTTGATGTCCCCAATAAGGTCGTTACGACTTTGAAGAACTTGAAGCGTCAGGAGTTGTTTGAGGATTTCGAAGAGGCTGTTAACAGCCCGCGTCGTTTCCAGTGGCACTCTGTTGACGCCTATCCTTTGACTGTTCACGATAGCACGCCCGGACCTGATCCGCGAGAAGGTCACGAGAAGGCTAAGGAAGCTAAGCTGCGTCCTTACCGCGCCTATATGAAGAAGTTTGGTCGCTGGCCGTATCCGAAGGAATTGCGTGCGGTCCTGTTGAACGGTAAGTTGGAAGGATTTAGTTCGCTTGACATGGAAATCTCTGAACCAGAAGCCGCGTAAGAAGACCTAGAAAGAGGAGTCAGTACATAATGGCACAGCAAACTTACCGTCAGCTAGTCAATAAAGCTTTGCTTGAGGCAGGTGTAACGCTTGACGATATTGGTACTGGCTCCTCCTTCACTTCACCTGATGACAAGATGCACTCACGATTCAAGACATGGGTTGCGGATAGTTGGAAAGAAGTACAAATGATGTACAGTGAGCTTGAGTTTACTATCAAGCAAGCCAGCATCAAGTTTCAACCTCGAATCTACATTGAACAGAACAGTACGAGTAATGACACCCCTGCTGCTGGTGCTGTATTGATCGGTGCTACTAGTGGTACTAAGTTTGCCGTTGGTCGAAAGATTGACAACACCACTGCTGACATCGATCTTCGCTCAGGTGCTTGGGCTAGCGGTACTGCAAAGGCTTTCATTGGCTTGACCACTGAAGGATTTGCTGCTTCTAGTGAGTATGGTGTTCCGTTCATGTTGAATGAGCAAATCGGTCTTTACCAGAGTGACGGTACTACGCTTACTGAAGCAGCCTTTGCACGATACAAAGGTACTGGTGGATTCGATCTGGCAGTAGAAGTCACTGATCTTCTTGAACCACGCATGGACACTTTCTTTGTTCATCCGATGGCAGGTGATGCTGACACCGACTTCAACAGCACTGATTACACGCGAACCCGATTGGACTACTTGAAGTGGGAACAGTTTAAGTTGATTACTAGCCTTGAGCAAACGCTTGGTCAACCCTATGTGTTTTCAGTTAATCCCCGTGGATTCTACGAATTCTACCCTAAGCCCGATGGCCCTTACATCCTGAACTTCCACTATGAATCAGAACCGCAAGTGCTTGCTACTGAGACTGAAGTTCTGAGTCCTGCTTTGAAAGAACAGTACGAAGATATTATCATCTGGCGTACTGTCATGCACTATGCTGACTTTGACAGGAAAAACGAAGTTTGGGCACGTGCCAAGAAACGATACGACTACTACTTGAATCAAATTCTCAGGAAGGAAATGCCACCCGTGACACACGCCCCGAGTAGGTTCTAAACGTGAGTGAATATACCTTTGACGCTATCCCTCTGACTGAGGGACTTGACTTCAACACCGCAACGAGCCTTGCAAAACCGGGTTCGCTTCGCGACGTGTTGAACTATGAGTTTGTAGATGGCGCTGGATTGAAGCGTATTGATGGTATGCGTCTTTATGATGGCAACAGTCGCAACAAGACTGACAAGATTTTCTACATTTTGATTCCCGGTGTTGCAGCTATTGCAAATAATTCTATTTTTGCAGATCATCCTTGGTTGTACGTTGACAGCGACGATAATCCGAACAAAGTACCTTTTGGGTATATCGCTTGGAATGACGCGGACTTACCATTTGATGACACGGACGGTGGTGGTGTAATCATTCCGATTATCCGTCTTGACTGCCCTAGTTACGCTGATCCGTCTTTTGCGTCTGGTGACATTAAGATTTTGAATAGTGCAGTCTTGACTATCACGGAGGGCACTTACTCCTTTATCAGTGCTAACGGCCTGACCAACGGGAATAAAGCAGCTGTCTACGGAACTATCGCTGGTACTTGCGTAAACGAAGAAAGTCCACTTTTGACTTATGTTCAAGAGGCAAGTTATCCGAGTAGTTATCCGGGTAACTCAGTTCTTCCGGGATTTGTAACTGTACCAACACCGATAAATGCAGTGTGGGCTGGTAAATTAGGGAATACTACATTTGAAATTGGGGATGCTTTTGTTTGCAGCGGTACATCAGCTCTGCAAGTCTATCCCGGTGATTATGTGTATATCAATAGTGCTAACTCCGAGCCTCATTTGGTTCTTAGTGCGACTAATAACGGCTCTTGGGCGGGCGGTACTGCAACTCTTCATCTGGTTCCTCTTAATACCACATCAATCACTGAATCATATACTCGCAATGGTGCTGCTCTTTTTTCGTATGATGTTTTTTCAACTAACATCTATCTGTATCGAAATACATCTGCTGTCGCTATTGCTTCTGTGGTGTTTACTAAGCCGTCTGCTGAATCTAATATTGATTCTCAACCAAATATCGCTGTTATCTATCGCGTGGACAATGAACTTGGTGCTCTGACCAATGATACTGTTTATTCAGTTACTGAACCCGGAACTGAGGGCACTAAGTACGATATTACGAATGATGCTGTAACGGCTTCTAGTGGTGATGCTGAAGGTATGCCGTTGATTAGCGGTGGTGCAGTCAAGGCCGTTGTCCCGACTAAGCGTGGTGCTGGTTACACGACTGCCCCTACTTTTGCTATTGATGCTCCTTTTGATGGAACAGGTACAGCTGCAAGCACCCCTGTTGCGTCTCTTACCAAAACGATTAACCGAACCAATTGGCAGTTCGTGAATACCGGTTGGCAAGTTACTTTTGACGCTGGTAATCGAAGCTACGGCTACCTGAACAAGATTGATCGCTATCGTGATATTGATGGTAACAGTTACTCCACCAGTTCAAGCGTCACCAGTCTTGAAGCTAATCGATTGGTTGGACGGATTACCGGCATAAGCCCCGGAATCACAAGCTGGTTTGCACATAACGGTACTGGTACTCATCGATGGGAAAACTTTGGTCTCTGGCGAAATCAGGTTGGTGTGAGTGATGAGAACACCATGCTTGGTAACGTAGACACTGCTAGCGATAGTGAGTATATCTACCAGAAGATTAGTGCAGCTACAAACCCCACTCAGGGGCGTTCTGCCATTGTAACGCTTTCTAGCTTTCCGGGAATCAGCGCTATTCCGGAAGGAAGCTCAATCAAGGGTATCAAGATTACCGCTATCGTGGATGATGGTGGAACGACCACTACTATTCCCGCAAGCCTTGGACTCTACGGCGTTCTCGGTATTGTTCGTCAGAATGAACTTGGTGGTACTGTTGAAAAGTCTTTTGGCTCTGCTCAGGAATTCTTGACAAGCGGTAACAACAGTTTGCAACTTGAAATCACTGGTGGTATGAGTAGCACTACTTTCACCGCTGGTTCTTCTACAAGCATCTTTGGTGCTGGTAGTATTCCGATTGAAGATTTGCTTGATCCTGATTTCAGTATCGGTCTTTACCTTCAGTCAGACGTTTTCAGTGTCGCTACGCAGTTTGAAGTGCGAATCGACCACATCTACATTGACGTGTATTATGAGCTTCCGAGTGTTCGCTACTACTTTGCCGACACGGTTAAGAACATCGTTCTTCACGGTGATTTGGTGGATTATGTTGTTAGCTCCGGTTCGTTTGAAGCTGGCGATGCAGAGGGTATTCTGACAATTGCTAACCTGCGAACGATCAAAGCCGCCTCTTTGTTGACACAAGGTAACTCTACCACTCCGTACTACACTATCGTAGACAACATGGACATTTACCAAGACAGCGGGTTAACTGTCAAAGTGGGTGTGGTCAACGGCAACATGGTGTTCAACGGACTGGACTCTTACCGGACCATCAAGCAGAACGGTTCTCGGTACGAGAGTATCAGGGCCAATTTCTTTGCTAACGATGAGTACGAAGCGCACTATATTTGCTCTGGTGCTGGCCGTGCTGGTATTTGGGACGGTAAATATTGGTCCCGTATCTTTGCTATCAATCCGAAGCAAGAGAACGCAGACGATCTTGACAAACCCCGTCACGTAGGTGTTCACGCTTTTCACTTGTTTCTTGGTTATCAGTCCGGGTCGGTACAGCATAGCGCCCCCGGAGAGCCAAACAATTTTAGTGCTTTTGACGGCGCAGGTGAAATCGGGATCGGCGACAGGGTTCATGGGTTCAATCGGTTGCAAGGTAATGCTTTTGGTGTATTCTGCGAAGACTCTGTTCACGCGATTACTGGTTCTAGTGCAGGTGATTTTGCAACTCAGACTATTGTACCTAATGAGGGTGCTCTTGAATATAGCGTAGCCTCTTTTGGTAATCGAGTTATCTATACTAGCAAAACTGGTATTACGACTCTCGATCAGACTGAAAAGTACGGCAACTTCCTTGGTCGTCGTTTGAGCTTTGACATCAATCCGTGGCTCATTCCGCGTATCACTAGCGGCGCGGGTTTGTTCACCAGTATCGTAGATTTCAACCCTATATTTGAAGCTGGTAACGGTTTTGTTTGTGCCTATGCTGTCCCCCATAAAAATCAGTATCGAATCTGGTTTAAAGACGGCTTGCAAGTCTGGTTGACCCTTGTTGCTGATGACATGCCGAAGTGTACGTTTGTTCAGTATTTTGCTGCTTCCAACGAACTTCTTGATCTATATCCTTGTCCAGTTATTCCAAACTATGTGTCGTCGCAATACTCTAATACAGACAGTAACATTACCTTGTTTTGTCCTGATCGCGAGTTTGTTCTTGCTCTTGTGAAATCAAACGGTGGGTTGGGTGAGATTGTTAATGACGTTGAAAACTTGCTTCCGGGTATTTATTCACTCGATGTGGGTGACAGTTTTGATGGGGGCTACACTGTTCTAGTTGCTCCTCCTGATGCAAACATTTCCCTGACCAATAGAGCACGGCAAGCTATCCCCCACTATGCTCTGATTAACTATCAGTATTTGAAAAATCCCTTTACTAGCAAGACGCTTCGTAAAGTGAGGCTTGAAGGTCAGACTCGCGGGTGTGCTCCTTTGACAATCTATGCAGATGATGGATATAAAACATCTGCCCAAGAGCTTAGGACTACTGGTACTAACATTAGTCTTCCTAAAACACCACTAGATGAACTGAAACTGTCTTTCAAACCAGAAAGTACACTAGCAAGTGTGGCTGCTACGGGGCGCGTGTTATCAATCCTTCTGGTAGGCGAGTCGCTTCCTAACGACGCTTACTTCTCTACCACGGGTACTGACAGCTTGACCAGCACTAGAACTACCGTCCCCACCCCAAGCCACTACCTACAAGCACTCCTCCTCCAATTCTCTGAACAAGGACTCGAAGATGCCTAATCCACTCACTCGTCCAAGTAACAATCTCGGGGGTATCCAAGTAGGTACTTCGGGGACAACCTATCAAAGCAACGGGAACGGAGGCTCTACTTCCACGACGACTACGAACAGTAGCGGCGGCGGGACTACCTTCAACTACGATCCACGCATCGGTAACGGTGCTTTGCCTCAAGGCATTCAAGGATCGGGTAATCGGGCTTACACTCGTGACGTTCAAGGTAACGAGCTTTCTCAGAACCAGATGAACCAGATCACGAGCCAGAACAGCCCGCTCATGCGCAACGCGCGTATGCAAGGTGCTCGGTTGGCTAACTCCCGTGGGATGCTCAACAGTTCTATGGCAGGCGAAGCTAGTCAGAATGCCGTGATCCAGAATGCTATGCCAATGGCTTTGCAAGATGCACAAGCCTACCAGACTGCCGCTGGACAAAACCTTCAGTATCTTAATCAGCGTGACATTGCGAACATGCAAGACTCTACTCAGCGGGAAGCTGCTGCTAGCGCGTCTCTTGCTGCTCAGATGGAAATGGAAGGTGCCCTTCAGCGTCAGCGTGAGAATCTGGCTTACTCCGGTGAACAAGCGGAACTTAACCGCCGTTATGGGTTCCAAACGATGGGTCTTGAAAATCAGTTTGGTCAGGAACGTGACTGGCGGCAAGCTGACATCAATGCCCAAGGCGATTGGCGCGGTTACGATATTGCTCGTAGAGTTGAGCAAGAACGGTTTGGTATGGATATGTCCGCTCGTCAGTGGGAGTCCAACAACCAGATGCGCCAAATGGCATATCAGGGAATCTTTGAACAGAATCTTCAGAATCCCCAAGAGTTTGATGAGTACATCAATTCGGGGATGATGGAGTATTGGAACAACGCTGCTAATCAGTATTTCAACAGTGCATTTTCGAGGGTATATGGCGGATAAAGAACATTTGTTTGTTGTTGATGATTTTCTTCCTGATCTTGAACCTGTTTTTGAAGTTGTTAAAGCGAGTCGATATTCAGATGCAAGCTACATTGGAAAGAAGTTTACGGGTGTTGGGGACGTTCCTCTCCCCGTTAAGCCCTTGATTGAAGACATCCTTGGTCACAAGATTGCAGTCTCAGTGGGTATTCTTCGTAAGGGTGATCCTACTCTGCCTATCACACACTATATCCATACGGATAACTATGACGCAACGGGTGTAATGGTTCTGTACTTCAACAAGCCATGTTATGAGACAGGCACGGCTTTTTGGAAGCACAAGGAAACAGGTATCTATCGCTTGCCAGATGACGCAGATCAAGAACTGTTTGACTATTTGACGCAAGAAATCAAGAAGCCTGACAATTGGGAAATGACGCACTACGTTCAAGCAAAGGCGAATAGGGCTGTATTCTTCGATAGTCGTTTGTTCCACAGTCGCTACCCGGAACATCTGCCACTAGAGTCTTTGCACGATCCTAGATACAACATGGTAATTTCCTACCACCCTCTTGATGAAAAAGGTAACGTGATCTTGCCATGAGTAACTTGCGAATTCAGTCCCTTAGCGAGATTGTTGATCCGGTTGACAAACTTGAATCCAAACACGCTAATTGTATTTATCTTGCTCACAAGTCGGGATACAACATCCCGGTCTATGTAAACAATGACACTAGGAACGCTTGGATTGGTAACGCTACTAATCGTGGAATGAGCGACACAGTAAAGATGGACGTTTGGCGCTTTGTCGTCGCCCTTGGATTTAAGCCAGTTTATGAGGAGATTAGCCATGTTTGAAGGATGGGCAGCAGTAGCAGTAGGCGCAGCGGCATCTGTCGTTGGTGGCGCTATGCAGGGTCGTGGAGCATCTAAGGCCGCAGACAAGCAGACAGCGGCAGATAAAGAGATTGCCAAGATTCAAGGACAGGAAGCACGCAAGACCACGGGTTATGAAGCTGAGCTTGCTGACTATTATGGTCAGTTGCAAAAGCAACGTAATCGCGATGCGCGTGGGTCCATGTACGACAAGTTTAGCCTTACCTCCCCCCCGGAAGGATTCACTCGGGCTCCGCTTGTAGGAGCAAAGCCCGCGAATCCTGATGCTACCGCGACTACAGTCCGTTCCGCAGTTCCAGCAGTTACCGCGAGAAATACGAGTTTGAACAATTCCGCTGTTCCTGTCAACCCCAATCAGGTGCTTTGAAATGGTCTGGCCCTTGATCGCAGCAGCAGCAATTCAAGTCATCGGTGGAGCCATGCAAGGTCGTGGTGAAGCGAAAGCTAAAGACAAAGAACTTGCAGCTAGCAAGGAAATCGCTCGCATCCAAGGTCAAGAGTCCCGTAAGACTTCAAAGTTTGAAATGGAACTCTCTGACTACTACTCGCAGTTGAACAGTCAACGCAACCGGAACGCACGAGCTTCTATGTACGATAAGTACAGTATCGTTCCTAAGCCGGATAATTTTATTAGGCAACCTCTTGTTGGGCAGGTGCCTACTGAGACCCCGGTAAAACCTGTTCTTACAGCTAATCCGATTAGGGAGCCTTCGCCGTGAAGAACATGAACGCAATGCCAAAAGAAATGGAAATGGGAGAAGAAGAGGAAGGACAAGAAACCGAAGAAGGTGATCTTGACGAAGCCGGTAACATTGATATTAACACGGCACGTGGCATCCTCGGCTCTTTGATTCTTGCCCCTGAAGGTGAATCACAGGTAGTAAAAGCACTGTCTTCTTCTAATCCTCCAAAGATGCTTGCCATGTTCCTCATGCAAGGAATTGAGATGATTCAGCGTCGAAGCATGGATACCGAGACTCCGCTTGATCCTCGTATCTGGCTAGCTGGTGGTGGTGTGATTGACGAAATTATGGTGGATATTGCAGAGATTTCAGCGGATAACAGTATACCGTTTAAGATTGGCGACATGTTGCCCCAACTGAAACAAGAACTGGCAAAGATCATGCAACAGCGTGGAGAACAGTTGAAGCAGGAATCAGAGGGACAAGAACCCCCTCTTTCCATGAGACAGCAGCCACAGCCACAGCAACCCCCTTCCCGTAACGCAGTTCCACAGCGATAACAAGAAACTAGGAGATTTGACCTATGAGTATGTGGGGAGGAATTGGCGGAGCACTTCAGAACATCGGCGGCAACATGATGCAGATGGCGTTCTCTGATATGCAAGACAAGAAGATCGAAGCCCGAAAGAAACAAGAACAGGAAGCAATGCGCTTGCTTGAAGAGGCCCGTGTTGCTAGGACTCAACCTTACAAGAGTCCAGCAGACCCCAAAGCGCAGAGTCCTTGGATTAGTAAGGAAGCTGGTGGTTACGTCACTCCACAAGGCAAGCCGGAACAATGGATGGTAGAGGAGTTTAATTCGCAAGGTAAGCCGATTGGTTCACGCCCTGCTTCCATGTCTGAAGATCAGCAGTATCGTTCTGCGGATGAGCTTGCTAAACAGAAAGCACTTGCAGACGCAGGTGATTTGGCTTGGAAGCAAGAAGAACGTGGAATGAAGCAAACCAAAGCTGAGCTTGATCTTCGTAAGGGTGAACAGTCTATCCGCACTTCCAAAGCTAGTGAACAGTACATGCGCTCAGGCGGTGGTAGGAATGCTACTCCTAAAGCCAAAGACCCCGATAAAGTGATGAATGACATCCAGACTCTTCTTCGTTACCCTGAAAACATTGCAGCTATTGAGGCTGTTGATCCTACGCTGTTGAAGCGTATTCAAGGTGGTGGTACATCTGGTATTGATAACGCAATTAAGAGTGGTTTGGCGTATTTTGGCGCTAAGCCTCAAGAAGCTGACGGATCACTTTGGAGTGAACTGGAAGCGGCAGGGGATGATGAACTCCGCGCACAGATTCTTTATGGAGTAAAGCGAGAACTTGATGCCGCTCTTGCTCGTGGACGGGCAGGTAAGAAAGGAATGAAACCCGAAGCAGGTGGAAATAGCTTCGTAGCTAACGGTGGACTTGATAACAAAGGACAGTAAGTAGTGCCGATTCTCAATGTAAAACCAGAAGAACGAAAGCTAATTCCGTACCGTCTTCAGGCGGCGTATGAGCTTGGGCGCGTGTCTAAAAAGGAACTGGATGAGTACATCAGTAAGGGCGCTGATGCGTACCGTATTGCCTATGAATCCAACTTCCAACCGGGAATGCTGAAAAAGCCAGAACCCGTTAATGATGGTCTTGGCAGTAATGATTGGGCTGTCCCAAAAGAAGACAAAATTCTGATTGATGATGCCATCTCTGTTAACGAGGAGATGAAGACTCTCAATTCGGAGTTTGAATCTGCTGCGTCTGAAGATCGCCGTCTCGCTTATCTTGATGCGCTTGCTAACGATCCGGGCTTTTTTGAATCTGAGTTTGAGAAGGCCAAGTCTACTCGAACCTTAGAAACGCAGAAAGCTCCCGGTGTCCCGGACTTCTCTGATTACTCTTTCATGGTCCAAAAGGACAAGGAAGAGGCAGATCGTCTCAATGCTACTGGTGAACTGTGGAATCGTCGTAACAAGGCGCTCTCTCGTCAAGGTGGGATTAACCAGAAGATCAAT
>OFQY01000722.1_pt1 | contig 11820 bp, 19 predicted proteins | sample 1542991 | NCBI WGS metagenome assembly OFQY01 (sample SAMN07774224, study PRJEB24372) | wastewater metagenome | isolation source: Exp Tend VB 10WW | collected 2016-02
TCAAAGCACAGCTGCGGGGATTAATGTTCTGGAAGCAAAACGGCCAGACCGTTGAGCAGAAAAAGGAAACCCTGGAAGCACTCATGTCAGTGGTGATAAAACACCTTCCTGAGATCAGCGGTCTTCTTCGTCCTGGGTATGTGCCCCCACTGCAACCGCCGCATCCAATTAGCATGAATGATAATAATATATACTTAACAGCACCTGCAGATGTTAATGTACAAGCGGATAACGGGGGGCTAATTGAGTCAAAAACGCTTAGTCGGCTGTATGATTTCTTTGTAAATTATGGCGGTACTATTTCGAATCCAAATCGAAATATGGTTATTGGAGGATATGATACACATACTGTTGGTCAACCGATAAGCTTTGGTAGTCAGGCCGATGCCGATAATACTCCAGAACAAAGCGGTCAATCTAAAAAAGAAGTGACCGGCACCTACAGGATGGACGCTTCTCCAAAATCGGTGCTCAAAGAACTTGAAACCTTTCCGGACCGGAATATGCTTGATCGCCTGGATGAAACGATCGCCACACTAAAAGACAAGTCGCTGCTCAGTAATCAGCGGTATGCCAAAGAGCAGATCAATGCCTTGATAGAGCGCCTGGAAAATCGTAGGAAATATCATGAGCAGGAGCAGTTTTATCAACAATTCCCAAATACAAATGACGAGGCGATCGATAACCTGCTGGCTAAATATACCCTAGCCATGAAAGAAACGGAGCTTTTTATCCCCACTTTCCCCAAAGAGGCGATCGATGTGATGAAGGAATATACCCGGGTAACGAAGGAGATATGTGGCAAAGAGCCGGTGTATTATGTGATCGCCGAGGAAAAGGATTTTGAGAAAAAATTCAAGAAACTGGATCCTATTTTACTCGTACAGAGCCCCTTTGGTTTTTGGTGGCAGGTATTGGGTGCATGGGATAAGGAAATGTTGCTTTTGCATGAGCTTTAAAATAATCACATGAACTTATTTGAGATTGCTGACTTAAAATTAAATGAAGCGGTTATTGGCAATGTCCCATTTTTTTGGGATTGGGAGCCATGCGCCATAAGATTTTATATTGGTAGATCACTGGTGCACAGAACCAACCTGGGCGGTCGGCAAATATTTATTCAGGCAGCACTGCAGCCAGACGAGTCTGTTAAATGGAAGGTAATAATGGATAGCTGGGTGTTGGGAAAAGACAATCAATATTATTTTGAGCCAATGCCATCATCGGTGACGAAACAATTTCGTGAGCTTACCCGATTCTCTACCAGGGAAGAGGCTTTACTTCAATTATTAAAACACGAAAAGGATAATAAGGAGGTAATAGAAAAAGGTCAAGACATTTTTTTAAATTTATGATAATAAAAACATTTTATGATGGGAGATACAGCAGGATACTGCGACATTAAAAAGGATGCCACCACCGGTATTGGCACCGAGATAAATACTTTTTTAGGGCAAACAGTCCGGGTGATGGAGTTTGCCCGGGATGGCGGCGCCCTTGTGCTTAATCCCCAGGCAACAGCTATGGCCATGTTTGACAAGCAGGATATTGCCCGCCGGTTTGAGTGCTGTGAGAAGAGCGATGTGATCATGCCAGCCGGACTAAAGGATGACCCTATTGGGGCAATAGCTTATATGTTAAAGGTAACTTCAAGAAAAGGAGGATACAACAACCTTCTTAAAATGATGGTCATTCAGACGTCTCTTCATAAGGGCAAGGTCAGTGATGATTTTTTGTTCCAGAAAGAACGGGAGGAGCAGGCCCGAAAAGCACAAGAAGCGAAATAATTTTAAAATACAATTCAAACGACAAATCCGAAATGCTATCCATTAATGAAATTTTGAACAAGCCCATCCAGGGCAATAACCTGGACAAGCTAAAGCTGATCCCGGATAACAGCGTGGATTGTTGTGTTACCTCACCGAGTTATTTTGGCCTCCGTGATTATGGTACCGCCAGGTGGGAGGGCGGGGATCCTGCATGCAATCACAAACCATCTTCAACACCAAATGAACGGGGTATAAAATCATCTACTCTTGGCGGCGGCAAGAAGCATACCGGCCACAAGCAGGAGGGATACAAAGGAACCTGTGGCCGTTGTGGTGCCATAAGAATTGATGACCAGGTTGGATTGGAACAAACCCCCGAAGAATATGTACAAAAACTGGTACTGATCTTTAATGAGGTCAGGCGCATATTAAAACCCACCGGTACATTATGGCTTAACCTGGGGGATAGCTATGCCGGCGCTGGTGGTGCATCTGGCCACACCGAACAAACAAAGAACTTGGGAGCAAAGACGGCTAATTACGGGGCAGTTAAATCCGGCGGAAAAACATATGGGCTTAAACCCAAAGACCTGATCGGTATTCCCTGGATGGTGGCATTTGCTCTTCGTGACAGCGGCTGGTACTTGAGAAGTAACATATGTTGGTTTAAAAAAAATCCGATGCCGGAATCAGTGCAGGACCGTCCAACAAAGGCTCATGAGGATATTTTTCTGCTATCAAAGAGTAAGCATTATTACTACGACGCAGAAGCCATCCGGACCCCACCGACGGAAGCGACCATACAGAGAATGTCCCAGCAGATCGAAAATCAAAAAGGCTCCGACCGGGCCGTTGGTAAAACCAACGGCCCGATGAAAGCAGTAGGACCCCGGAAAGAACATACGTCCAGGTGTTGATACCCGAGGTGGGAACCAAGGTTCCAAAAAGGGCATCGCCGCCCTTCCTAGAGGAAAAAACGGCTCATACAGACCCTATGCTGATATGACCACGGCCGAGCAGCAGTCGGGGGGTGCCAATAAAAAAAGCGTATGGGAAGTAAATGATAATACAAGTACCTGGGCATGGTTATTTGAGAATATGCCGGTAGAGCTTGTGCAGCCCCTTTATGATAAATGGTTTAATGAAAATCTCAATAAGACCGATGTATGGGAGGTTACCACCAAGCCATTCAAGGAGGCTCATTTTGCCACTTTCCCCGAAGATTTGATAATTGATATGATAAAGGCTGGTACGAGTGAGCACGGATGCTGTGCCGAATGCGGAAAACCCTACAAGAGAAAAACGGAACCACTCTTTGATGTAAAGCATACCGGGCAAACCAAAAGTAAAAAATATACCGATCGTTCATCGGCAAATCGCCTTTCTATATTAAGAGAGGCTGGCCGTGAGAAGGGCGTAGAATATAGCAATGAAAGAAAGACTATTGGATGGGAAAAGACCTGTAAGTGTGAACAAACAAAGATAGAGCCGGCGGTGGTGCTTGATCCTTTTAATGGTGCTGGTACGACTAGTCTTGTAAGTCGTAAGCTTGGCCGTAATTTTATAGCCATTGAATTAAACCCCGAGTACATAAAAATTGGAGATAAACGCATGAATCAATCATTAGGGTTATTCATCTAAAAAAAAATACCATGGAAGCAAATTCACATCAGTATAAAGTAGCAATCTGCATGCCTTGTTACGGCCGTCCGGAGAGGACCAAAAGGGCGATCGAGAGTATCCTGGCCCAGAATATGAATGGCTGGGAGGCGTATATCGTTGGTGACGGCTGCCCGGACTTTGAGCACCTCATGAATGAAAACCGTAAATTAGGGGATCAGTCCTGGGAGAAAAGGGCTGAGGCTGCAGGCAATAAGATATGGATGTGGAATGCAAAAAAACGGGAAGGCTTTTACGGCTATGCCATACGCAACCATGTCATGCACAATAACAATAGCGTATTTTTTCTCTTCCTGGATAATGATGACCAGTTCAAACCCAATCACCTGAGCAATTACTATAATGGCATTGCAGATAGCAAACTGGATTTTATGTATTTTAACACTGATGCTAGGTTTGCCGGGTATATCAGAGGTGCACAGATGGAGCACGGCATGATTGGCCACGCTGAGTTGATCATCCGGTCGGTATTTATGAAACGAACTGGGATCATGCAACAACCGGTATATGGCCACGACTGGATAATGATAGAGGCAATGGTCAATGCCGGTGCCAAATTCGCTAAAGGAGATGGTCCACCTACTTACATCATTATGGGTGCCGGTGAATTAAGGGAAAAGGAGATTGATTAAAAAAAGTATAAATTTTACTGATGATAAATAATGGTGCAATATTCTCTCCTGACCGGCAATACCGGTATATGCTTTACCGGTATTGGGATATGAGTAAGCGGGCTATTATGTTTATTGGCCTCAATCCCTCCACGGCTAATGAGACAGTGAACGATCCCACCATCCGAAGGGTAATGCAATTTGCAGATGATTGGGGTTATGGCGGCGTTTATATGATGAACCTTTTTGGGCTGGTAACAGCCTATCCAAAGGAGTTGACAAAACACCCCGACCCAGTTGGTGAAAACGATAAATGGCTAAAAGAGGCACAAGGAAAATGCAGCGATGTTATATTTGCCTGGGGAGCGTTTGTGCAGGCCAGCGAAAGAGCAAAAATTGTAATAAATTTGTTTCCCGGCGCCCATTGTCTTGGAAAAAACAAAGATGGTTCACCAAAGCACCCTTTGTACATTCCAGCGAATATAATTAGGATTCAGTTTTAAAATAAGCAGTTTTATTAATATTTTGAAATTATAAACGTAAAAATAAAATTATCATGAACAAGCAATTCCTTTCTCTATTAACTAAACTTGACGAGGTAGAATTTTTAACTTTGGAACACCATTTTAATATTGCAAGAATGGTTAGAGATACAATGAGTAAAAACGCAATTGATGAAAAAACAATGGCGGATAGATTAGGCGTTTTACCAAAAAGAATGAAGGAGGTAATTAACGGTTCTTATCCTATTGATTTGAGGATAATATCGAAGCTGCAGGCTTTTCAGCAAGAAATTGCACACAATCATGCAAAACTCAAAATAGAAGCTGAAAATATTGGCTTTTCAACTTATAAAGACCAATTCCCACTGTATCTTGACCGAATTGAAAAACTTTTAAGTATTTTGGAAGAAAAAAATAAACAATGAAGCACTGCAGCGTTATCATTATCACGGCCATGTTTCTTATGATCAAGAAATATACTAACACGGGTAAACACTCATCTTCAATAACCTATCAAATTGATTTTGTCAGGTGAGAACACCATAAGCTTTGTAAAATGATGCCAAAAGGAACGCAAATAGCATTGCGACGAAATATGCTGCTTCAAAAGATAAATACCGATTTTCCGGATATTGTACCCGTTAAGAACGAAAACCTTAATATTGCTGATGCAACCAGGAACATAATAATCCGCGCACTTAATAAATATCCGGGAAGAAGGACTTTTGTGAGATGTATGCTAAATATAGGAGATCGTAAAACTTTTAATCAAATTATAAAAAGACTGGGGATAGCATTTGATAGTAAACAGGTTTGCTATGTGCACGTTGCCAAACAGAAGGAGGAGCCGGATAATGTAATGGTCGGAATGTCGGCCATTGAAGTACGCAAGGTTATCCGGATGAATTGCCGGGAAGGCGTTATAAAAAGGATCGGTTGAAAAAAATATATACCATAGAGATTGAGAAAGTTAAAAACGCATGCCGTTCCGGCATATGGTATGCTAACCGGGCTGGGCAATTTTATGATGCAGAGCTTAGAAGTAAAAAAGACAGCGAAATAGTTGTCTTCCAGGTTAATCCCTGCCAGTTTGTTTACCAGGAAGACTGCAGGGTAGTATCAGAAAGGTTAGTTGAAACGTACAAGCCAAAGTAGTAAAAAAGTGTGCCAAGCTCTCATCGAAATATCGTAAAGCGGTTAATGAGAAAGCATAAGGGCAAATGCTATTATTGCGGCTGTAATACCAGGATGTCTAAAATTGGCAAGAATTCTTCTTTTCCCAACATGGCAACGCGGGACCACCTTTATTCAAAAATGGACATTCGCAGGCTCATATCTGAAAAATCTGTTTTAGCATGCAAGTCATGTAATGAGCAGCGTGCTTACAGGGAGCATGACCTGGTTTTCAATAATGGAAGTTACCAAACTAAGGAATACTCCGAAAGTTACCAGTTGAATAATGGCCTTTTAATCAATTTATACCAGGGGGACTTTTCACAAATAGCCAATTAATTATGCCTGCAAACTTTATAATTGGTATTCCTACGATTAACCGGGCTGATCTGTTAAACCCCTCCCTGACCAAATATGCAAATGACTTTCCCGGCACCAAAGTATTCATTGTAGATAATGGCAACCAGGAGATTTATATTCCCGATGGGGCGCAAGGCAGGATGTACATTGAGCGGCCGGGCAGAAACATTGGTGTTGCCGCATCCTGGAACATGATGATCAGCAATATCTTTGAAAATCCGGCAAACGAATATGCTGTAATTATCAATGATGATGTTTATCTGGGGTGGGTGCACAGCTACCTGGAGTCGGTAATAAAGGAGGTGCAATCTAAGGTGATCGAAGATGAGGATATGGAAAATGTTGGAGGGGGGTTCATTATCCTGCCACTGGATAATAAGTATGATTGGTGTGTTTTTGTGATCAGCAGGCAGGCATGGGATACAATAGGGGAGTTTGATGAGCAGTTTTACCCGGCCTATTTTGAGGACAGGGACTATGAATACCGGGCAAAGCTGACCAAGACAAAAATATACCGGTGCCTGATGCCACCACAGCAATTCCTGTTCAGCAGCAGCATTAAAAGGGATGAGGAGTTATTACCTGTTTCCCGGGCTAACAGGAACAGGGATTATTATGTAGCCAAATGGGGAGGAGAGCCAGGCAAGGAAACCTATAAAACCGCCTTTAACCTTTAAAAAACTCACCACAAAAAAACAAAATATCCGATTTAGTTTTATATTTTTGATTATCCGAACATTTGCATTATGAACTGGACTGACTATTTCGATGAGATTTTCCTGATTAACTTACCCAGCCGCCCCGACCGGTTAGCCGCGGCGAGTAAGGAACTCCAAAAATGTAATATCCCTTTTACGGCCATGCCGGCAATAGCTATGGGAAATGGTGCTATGGGGCTTACACGCACCATGCAGGAGTTATTCAAGACCAATAAACTCAAACAAAGGATATTGGTGTTTGAGGATGATGTGAAATTTGTTCAGGATCCAAATATTTATATGCCATTATGCGTGGAGCAGCTGCAAAGGTTACACCGGTGGGATATGTTTTACCTGGGGATCAATACCGATAATGAAAACAATCTTTTTTCTGAGTTTGCTGCACCAAACCTTTTACCCGTTAAGTTTGGCTATTCTACCCATGCCGTAGCTTATAGCCAGGAAACAATGCGAAGATTATTATCGGTATATGGAAGTTTTGACTACCACTATTTCACCCCAACAGATATTCTGATCGCTAAAGCTATCCAGGAGCAGGGACATTGTTACTGCAGCTATCCGCTGCTGGCTACCCAAGCGGACGGATATAGTGATATTGAACAAAAGCATTCGACGTATGATTATATTGAAAGCCGGTTTGCTCATAGCGTTGCTCATTTATTAAAATAAATACCATGTCAAACATTAAATCTAAAGTTAATGATCCCGAAAATTACCGGGAACTATCAGCACCATTTGGAAGCGAGGATATTGCCAATGAGGCGCTTACTAAATTCTATGAGGAATTGGGAGAGTTACGTAAAAAACATAAAATACCTGATTTGTTAGCAATCGTAAAAGGAGATATGAAATATACCGATGGCCAGCAAGGTACCTTTATGAATTATTCAGCCTACGGAAACTCGCTTAATGTTCCAATAATGGCAGCCTTTGCATTTGGTCAAACCCAGGCAGAACACCGGGAGATGATCAATAAGTTAGCGGCTGGTAAAACCAAATCATAAAGCGCTTATGCCAGTTGAAAAATTGACCGAGGAGCAGATCATGGTTGGCAAAATGAGCAGGGTTACGGAGTTTGCAAAGTCGCTGGTCGGCAAATGTTACGGAGATAAACATCCAGGCGGCAGGCCGGAAATGGCGAAGATGGTAGTTTTTCAGACTGGGTTTATAAGCATGAAAGAGATCGTCAGGACCACCTACCACGATCCGCTTTTGCCCGAAGAGGTAAAGCGGATCAACGAGTCGCTGGACTATCTGATCGATGTATTTAACAGCACATTGCAGGGGTGGGAGTTATTTTTAAAGGGAGAGAAGGCTATAAAGCCAAAGGAATATACCATAGCGCTGATCAACTCGGAAACGCAAGAAAAAATATTTACAACTATTGAGGATTTAAGCGAAATTTGTTTTTAATAAAAATACGGTTATAATGGTATCAGTAGAATTAATCGGGGGCCTGGGCAATCAGATGTTCCAGATCGCAGCCTGCATAGCTTATGCAAAAAGGCATGGCTTGGAATATCATATACCATTAAAGACCGCTAATACTCACAGCAGCGAACCTTATTTTACCCACCTGACCAACCCTAACTGGGATGAGCAAGCCCCTAAATTTTATTATCAGGAACAGAATTTTCATTATACGGAAATACCTCCCGCCAGGCATATTATAGCAACGTCAATATGGCCCGGTTCTTATATAGACAACAGTTTAAAAACCAATATTATTTTAAGGGGATATTTTCAAAGTTATAAATATTTTGAGGATCAGAAAGAAGAGGTGATTAAAGCTTTTGATATTTCTGACTATCGACACCGCTTCCCTCACCGGTATAGGTATGCTGCAATTCATGTGAGAAGAGGTGATTATTTGAAATATCCTACAAAGCACCCGGTAGTAACAGATGAATATTTGAAAAAAAGCATTTGCAGGATATTTAAAGAATGTGGGAAAAGGGGTTTTCACTTTTATTCAGATGACATATTATGGTGTATGCATTTTATTGATGGCTACGACTACCCGGACTTTCTCAATTTTAGCTTTGAAAAAATTCCTATTGTTAAAGAGGAGTTGGTCGAAATTAATGATAAGGCTATTGAAGATTTAAAAAACATGCTTCGTGCAGAGCATGTGATAATGAGCAATAGTACGTTTTCCTGGTGGGCTGCCTATTTGAATATAAATCCCAGCAAGATTGTTATTTACCCTGCGACCTGGTTCGGACCGGACTATGCGGATAAAGACACCAAAGACCTGTGCCCGCCGGAATGGATAAAAATATAAAGATGGACAAACTATTATTTTTTCTGTGGATGCTTCTATTCCCATTGATGGATGACATAGGAGCCTACATAAGATTTAAGGCCCGTGGAAATAAAGCTGAAAAAGAGGATGATAGTCCCCTTACCGCTGCAATATTATTAATTTTTATCATTGCCATATATCTTGGTGTTGGAGCATTACTTTATCAAAAACCACATTTTTAAAAATGGAAGACAGAAAACCGATATTGCTGGCAGAAGATACGATCACCGCGGATGATGTGAAAGCATTATCTGAGTGGTTGCTGACTAACCCCAGGCTGACAAAGGGGCCACTGACAACAGAGTTTGAAAATAAGTGGGCTATACGAATGGGCACAAAGTATGCCGTCTTTGTAAACTCCGGCAGTAGCGCCAATCTTTTGATGTTTGCGGCCATGATCGCTGACAATGCCTTAAAAAATAAAAAGGTAGTGGTACCAGCACTCAGTTGGGTAACAGATATATCCCCGGTGATCCAATTCGGTCTTGAGCCCATCCTGGTGGATTGTAATATGGACGACCTGAGCGTTGATATTGACCATTTAGAAAGGATATTTACCTCAGAGGAGCCCTCCTGCCTTATCCTGGTTCCGGTGTTGGGTATGGTACCCGAAATGGACCGCATTGCAGAGCTTTGCAAAAAGCATAAGGTAATTCTGCTGGTAGATAACTGTGAGGGTCAGGGCTCCCATGTGTGGGACGACCTGGGCAAAGTCTATATCAGTGGCAAACATCTGGAGCAATATGGCCTCATGGCCAGCTGCTCTACCTATTTTGGACATATTTTGTCCACAATCGAGGGCGGCATGATCACCACTGATGATTTTGACCTGTATGAATTATTAAAAATGCTGCGTTCCCATGGCTGGGATCGTGATATTGACGAAGATACCAGCAGTAAACTAAGAGCAAAGCATGGGGTTTCGGAGTTTAATGCCTTATATACTTTTTATCATCCGGCCTTTAATGTCCGCTCCACTGACCTGCAGGCCTTTATCGGGATCCGGCAACTGGACCGGCTTACTGAGGTGGCGACGGCCAGAAATTATAATTTCTCGTTGTACAATAGATTACTGGTCAATGATTACTGGAAGCCAAAGCAAAAAGAAATAGACTTTGTTTCAAACCTGGGTTACCCGGTAATACACCCGATGCGGGAGGCGATCGTTACTGATCTGCGAAATAATAATGTAGAGGTCAGGCCGCTGATATCAGGATCCATGGGGCAGCAGCCGTTCTTTGTGCAGCGCTATGGCAAACAGACCTGGCCCAATGTGGACCGGGTGGATAAATACGGATTCTATGTGCCCAACCATCCCTATCTGAGCGAAGCAGATATTGAGTTCATCTGCGGCATCATTAATAAATACACTAATTAAATGAAAACAACACTAAATAGCTTTTTCCAAACGGTATTTTGTATTACACTGGAGTTAAACAAGGACAACCCCGACCATCCGGAAAGGCTGCGTAATATGATCTATGAGTTTCAAAAGCATGGGATCAGCGTGGAATTTATAAACGGCATTGACGGCAGGCTATTGGATATGGACGAACCGCCATCCATTGATGGGGACTCGGTGGTTAGGAAAGCCGATATGGGCTGTACCCTTTCTCACCTGAAGGTTGCCAGGATTGCAAAGGAGCGGTGCTTAATGAATTATTTTGTATTTGAGGATGATGCAAGGCTATGTGAGCAGTTTCAGTATAAGTTTGGCCACTTCATCGGGCAATTGCCACTCAGTTATAATATGATCTACCTGGGTGGAGATAACCAGGAAAAATGCCCTCCAGAGGGAGATGAAACGGAGAGAGATAATATTAAGGGTACCAAAAGAACACTGACCACACATGCCTACGGCGTTTCAGCTAAGGCTTATGATGCGGTGATAGCAGCACTGAGTAAGCATGAAAAGGTTGACCTGAACATGACGGAGGTTCACCGGCAGGGGGGATGTTATATTATGGACCCTGTTCTTGTTGGCCAGCGGCCCGGGTGGTCATATATTTTGAATAAGGAAGTACAAAACGAACATAAATTTTTTCAGGTTTAAAACAAAACAACATGCCAGGAAAAACGCTTGGCGAAGCAAGAGTACGCACAGATTTTAATGTTGCCGGAAGTTCGGTTGTAGATGAACTTAAACAAAAAACAGCAGAGCTTATTAATCTGTGCGAGTCGTTAAAGCCTACAGACGGTTCAGTGATGAACGGCGAGAAGGGCAGATTAATTGCAAAGGCTCAAACTGATTTTGAGCAGGCGGCAATGTGGGCTGTTAAAGCAGCTACTTTCGGGCTTTAAAAAACACTAATGAGATTATTTGAAAAAAAATTCAAGGTTAGGGTAAGGCATTTTGCTGCCGGAGGCTACATGGTACAATATACCTGGCATAGGTTTATACCTTGGTGGCGTACATTGCTATTTTGGTTTGATCAAGGATATCCGGGAGGAGCCGAAGGTTGGGAAATTCGATTATGGGATTTTAAAAATGCAGAGCGGATTGCAATGGGCTTAAAAAGCATAATTGATGTGGAGGCATATTATAAGCCAGAAAAAGAGTTTGCTGGCTATACAGAAAAGACAGTAGCTGAAGCGGTGCCGGCTATACAAAACAAAGTCGGGCAGTTTATCTCAAACAGTTTGATTAGAAACATTTTGGGGCAAAAAAAATCTTCTTTTGATTTACGTAAGAGATCGGAA
>OFQY01000723.1_pt1 | contig 11815 bp, 29 predicted proteins | sample 1542991 | NCBI WGS metagenome assembly OFQY01 (sample SAMN07774224, study PRJEB24372) | wastewater metagenome | isolation source: Exp Tend VB 10WW | collected 2016-02
CATAAATTTATGTAGGGTTCCGCAGAGCCCTATAAAAAGGAGGGAGGGTTTCCCCTCCACTCCAGCCGGCGTTAGCCCCGGCGAAGGACGTTGCCGATCCGCTCCTGCGGTTCGTTGTTGTACATCTCGTGAGTCACCTTCACCTTCACGACCTGTCCTTCCGCCTTCCTCCACGACCAGACGTCGCCCGGTTTGTTCAGGTCCAGGGCCTCGCGATACAGCCGCTGCGCCCGGTTCTTGCCCGGCGAGTTGTCGATCGTACGCTGCGGCGTCAGGTCCATGAACACGCGATCCGTGAGGGTGACTTGAGGCGGGAGCTTCATCGCGTCCTGCAGCTGCTGCGGAACGTCGATCTTGAGCGGAACCAGCACTGACATCCAGGGCTGACCGGCGCGATCACCTTTCGAGATCGTACCCGCGTCGGTGTCCACCTGGCCGATGACAGCCATGTAGGTACCGTCGGGCGAAGCCGGGTTGTCGACAGGAAGCGGCGGGCGCTTCTCGTTGACTTCCGTAACCTGCGCGTCGAGAAATGCTTTCGGGTCAAAGCCCGAGGGGACTTCACTCATCATTCACTCCTTGGTTGTTGCCGCGCTTTGAGACAGGGAACTGCGGCGGCTTCCCTGAATATTATGCCCGGTTGTTACCGACGGATAATCGCCGGGTGTTTTAGAAAGGTATGTCGTCGTCGCTCAGGTCTGGCTTGGCGGCGGACTTCTTCTCTTCTGTAGCAGCCTTCTCTCTGGACTCCCAGGGATAAGCGTTGACCCAGCCCTGCCACCGACCGTCAGTAGGTACGCAGTCAAGCTTGACCACTGGTGTTCCGTCGGGGCGGGTGAAGAGGGTGCCGACGGTGAGGTACCTAGCCTTTCCTTCAGGACCAGCTCCAGGAATATGGGCGCGAAGCACATGGGTGGGTTTCATTTGAAGTCCTTTGTTTCCACAAGCATTGTAGGCTTAACATCCCCGACTCGAAAACGGATGCAGGAGAGCAACTCCCGTACCGGATCGGAGCCGAGGGAAGCCTGCCATGCAATGCGCTCGTCGTCAGACATATTGAAGGGCATACGAATGCGGATGTGCCAACCCTTGCCAGAGCGCGAGGGGGTCTTGCGGTAGCTAATGTCTTGCATACCTGGAGTTATGTCATCCATGGGGTCAGTCTCCGGCACCACCCCCAATCCCAGGTTCTGGAAGTTCCGCAGTAGGATCTCCCAACTCCGCTCGAAGACAGCAAGATGTTGTTCGTTGTCGATGTCGAGGAAGAGCTCGTCGGGAGCGAGATAGGTAGGTATGTAGCCCTCGGCGGCGATCCGGGTGATGAAAGCCTCCCGCGTCTCGTTCGGGTCGGAGGAGATCTTCTCCTCTTCCTTCAGCTGTTTCTCCAGTTCCCTCACGCCTTCCCCCTGTTCAGCCACAGATCCATGATCTGCCCGAAGTCGGGAGTGATCCCTGCCTTGTACCCCAGGTAGCGGGTCTTGGCGACGACACCATAGGCTGCGGTGTCCCAGGAAAACTTCGACCCCTCTCTCACTGCGAAGAGAACGTCGGAGAAGAGCGGGGGTATCTGCGCTTGGATCGCCGTACCGACAGTGGTGATGGTGGTCTTGACCATCCCGGTCAGTTCATCCTTATCCCTGCTCGGGTGGGCGACGAGGACGAAGGTGCAGTTCGCACCCTGCGTGCAGAGGCGGATGAAGTTCATCAGATGGTTCTGCGCCACGCCGTAGTCCGGGGGAGCCATTGTCGGGCGCGAGCCGATGACCATCTTGGCGGCAGCATTACTCAGCTCCGTGAGGGAGTCCAGCATGAAGATCTGCTTCTCGTTGAACTTATCCACGGGGCCGAAGGTCTTCCCGGTCCGATCGTCGGTGAAGTTGGACATGGCCTGAAGGATGCGCCAGAAGGAATTGTTCTGGCCGCGAGTCGGGTCTTGCTTCTTGGTCAGCAGCTCGTAGCTCAGCTCCCCCGTATCCTTCGCCCCGGCGATCATTTGGGTGAGGGAGACCGGCGCGGACTTCATCTGGTACCAATGGAGGCAGGCCGGGACTTCCTTACCCTTATCCCTCCAGTAGCCGAGGAGGGTTTCGAGGCTGTTCTCGATATCCATGTAGAAGCAGTCGAAGGAATGCTTCTCTGCCCAGTCCACCATCGTGCCGAGGGAGTAGGTCTTGCCCGAGCCGGACTCCCCGTTGAGGAGGATGTTCGGGCCGGCAAGACCCTTTTCCTGCAACTGCTCGTAGGTTTGAGGAGTGGAGGTCATATGCGAATCCATTTCGTTTCCCAGGTCACGGTCGGCTCGAACTCACCGTTCTCCTCCGCGTCCCAGTCATCAGGCTCTTCATCCTCGGTGCGGTAAACATAAAGCTGCTCGAAGAAGCCGTTCTCGAACCGGACCACTTCCAGATCTCGGTCATCCACTTCCTGATACTGCGCCTCGGTCGGCGGCGTATCCGTATGCTCCAGATCGCCAAAACCTTTGATATAAAGATATTTCATTTCTTCTCCATCATCAGGTTATAATGCAAAAGGAACTCCCGGGCTAGGACTGCCTCCGGAAGGACTTCAAGAAACCCTGCTCCGCCTCCAGCAAGAAAGGAACCAGCGACGTTCCATCGGTCAGCGTGGAGCTGACAGGATACCTCTTCCACTCGGGTAAAAGGGAGTGATATCCCACGGCTATCGACAAGAACCAAGCGTCCCCAAATCTCTCCACACGAAGGGCAGAAATATGCTGCTCCTCCACGGGTATAGCGAAGAGCTGGAGCATTGCCCGGATCAAAATCTGTATCGCCGAGGAATTCGGCTCCAAGAAAGAATAGTAAACGACACTGTTCATGGAAGGTTCCATCCGAATCCACCCAGGTGGAGGGTGATGATGAGGAAGAGGATGATGAGGGCAACGATCCAGTCATCGACTTTCATTCCGCTTCCTCCGGGGGACCTCAACCGCCGCCGGCGGCTCAGAGAAATGATCCGCGATCTTGCACTGCATCATGGTCAGGACCGAGCCGAAGCCTTCCTCCAGCACGAACCGAAGGTTCTGGTCCTGCTTCCCTGTTGTCCGCAGCTGCCAGTAGGCCTGCCGATGCTCGGCTTTGGCCGGGTCGAACTTAACGTGTGCCTTAGGTACGGTTTGGAGTATGCCCATTGCTGTCTCCGAGTGTGTGCTTCATCGTGTCCATTGCGCCACGAACGTAGCCATGCTTGTACAGCGTATCAAGACTCAGCCGCAGTGTCAGCATATCCGTGGTGCGGTAGTTCAAAAGGATTGACTCGCGTAGCCTTCTGAACTGCGTATCCGTGTCTATAGCCTTGCTCAGTTCCACTTCAGGATTGTAGCCCATTACAGCACCGTCTCCGTCCGGTGCACCGGGTCCCACTTGCGACGGGTATAGAGTCCTGAGAGAATGTCCTGCGGATCGCGGGCGAGGCAGACGCAGCGGAACGGGCAGCCGCCGTACTCCGCGCAGGCATGGTCGAGGTTGTAGTCGAAGTACCCCTCGGCCCAGCATTCCTTCATCCGCTTGATATCCCGGTAGACCTGGTGTTCCCACCGATCCAGCTGCCAGTCGGGACGGTAGGTGATGGCTTCTTGGGTGTCGTACTTGGTCTTGAGGATGGAGACGCCGCGAACCAGGAATCCGTCGAGATTGATTCCACCGCGCTTCGCGCCCCAGACATATCCGGTGAACTGGCTACGCAGGTCCCATTGCCGGCCCCAGGAGAAGCCGAGGGATGAGGTCGTCTTATCATCCTCCCCCAGGGTCATACTCCCGTTGGTCGCTATCATATCCATGCGGCCGACGTAGAGGAGAGGGTTGCCGGTGACCGGATGGAGTTCCTCCAACGGCTCAGAGAAAGAGAACTCGATACCCCGCTTCCCTCCGGCAAGGGTGATGGGGACCCAGGGATCTTCCCCCAAGGGGTAGCGAGAGAAGTAGAACTCCAGCGCACCCGCCATGCGGGAGGAGGACTTGGCTGAATCCTCCGGGCACTCGAAGTTCCCATACGCTTCCAGCAATGCGCCGACACCTTCAGCCACCGCTGCCTCGGGTGTATGGCCGTGGACGTAGTAAGCTTCCCGCGCTACCTCCATGCCCTTAGCGTACGCGGCACCGGCGTGGAGGTGGACCGAGGTCTCGGACATCTTCCAGTGCTGCATGAATTCAAGGAACGCCTTGCGCGGGCAGCTGCGAAACGCTGCCATGATGGTGCTGTCGAGCACCTCGGGGAATTCAGCTTTCACTTCCATTGGAGCCTCCGTTAATTGAGTTTTGACGCGGGTACTTCTTCTGCCGCTGCTTCCATAATCCCTGTGATATTTTCCAGCGCCATTGCAAGGAGACTGACAACACCCTCTCCTTCCACAATGTTGCTGACGATGATGACAGGGACCATGCGCTCGCCTGCTTGAGAGGGGTCGTTGGGGTCGGTGACTCCGGGGGTAAGGCAGGTGGCAAAAGCCATTGTGCTGCCGAGCCGGCGACGAAGCAGCTCCGCTATATCCCTTCCTAGTTCTCTCGCCACTTCTGGGGTGAGCATCAGACTTTCCCTAACTCATCCAGCAACGAGCTGGCCGAAGGGATCGCGGCCTTGACTGCCTTTTTCCTGGTCGTCGAAGTCGCAGCGGTCGCGGTCATCCGGTCCTCCCGCATAAGCTTGACGGCTTCGATCAGTTCTTCTTTCGTCGCCGTTCCGTCCACCATCTTCTGGCGGAGGATAACGAGCTTCTGGATAACCTCAGGTGTCATTTTTGCAGCCTTTCCTCAAGCATTTGAATCATCTCTTTGGGACCGGAGACGAAGTACCCCGGCGGGAATCCGTAGGCGGACAGGTCAATCCGCTTCCAGGTAAGGTACTCGTCCAGCCGCTCGCGGAAGAAGTTGGAGTAGGAACCCTGCGGCACCCGCCCCTCCAGTTCGGAGAAGAGGAGGAGATCAAGCTTCCCTCGCTCCGAGGTGGGGATGGAGAGCTCGAGCTGAGTCGGCTTGTCAATGTTCGGCTTGCGGGGCATCGCTTTGCTCCTGGGCTTCCGCCCGTGTTTCGTAAGTAGTCCAACGGTTGCCACAAGGACAGCTGTAACGCCGCCAGATAGCCAACCCTCGGCTTCGCACATTGTAGCAGGTGCCTCGGGATGTGCAGAGAAGGCAGTGCTTGGGATCAGCCACGAACGTCTCCCCTCCGGTTAGCGCCGCTCACGACATTTCCTGAGCGTGGATCTTCCATGTCCGGCCGCTCTCGTCTTTGACGATGCAATCGCCAGGGAATAGCCACATGCTGTAATCGGCATCCCACTCGCGCATGCTCGTTTCGCCGCTGTGCGTGGCTACGACAGTGCATCGACTCAGCATCCGTTGTCGGTGAATGGTGGCGCTATCCACGAACGTCCCTCCTTCTGCTCGCTTCCCGCTTATCGACGGTCCCGCACCATCTGCACTTCTGGCCCGGCAGCAGGATCGACGGTTCGCGGTGGTACGGAAGGGCCATGCAGCCTTCGCACGGCAGCCCATGCTTCTTGCGGTTCGCCTTACGGCGTTCGCGCATTTCTCGGAATGCGTCGGCCATGTCACCCACGGTCGTCCCTCCTATCCATCGGGACTTCCTCGGGGCCGTGGTCGGCGCGATTCCGCCACTTCCTGAGCGTGTCTCCGAGGTTGTGCTTGTCTTGGAAATACTCGCTCGCGTAGGACGACCATGATTCGATGTCGTCGAGAGCTTCCTGTGCCCACTGGCGCAGCAAAGGCGGCTCACTTGCGGAGGGTGTTTGCCAATCGTTGCGCAGCGCGCGGCAGATAAGTTCTTCCTCCGCGTCGGTCAGATCACGCTGAACCTGCTGGCCTGATCCAACCCCGGCACGGATGCTCAGTCGCCCGAACTCAATCATCTTTGCGACGGCGATGCGCTCCTGACTCGGCGCGATAGAGGATCGCGCTGCGTTGTCGGCCGGAGAATTGAATCCGAGATCAACCTGCGGACACGGCACCCCGGACAGCAGCGAATCCGTTTCCGCCATGAGCCGGTCCATCGGTTCGGCTGCGGCTGACGGCGCTGCCTGTAGCCACAATTTCAGCAGCCTGCTCGCGTCCTCGATCCAGCGGTACGCCCCGGCCGTGGGCGCAGCAATGGCAGATGGGGTTCCTCTCCCGGCGTGGAACGCATCGCGGAAGATGCTCCATGCGTTCTGCTGGTCGATGCCGACACGCTTCAGCCAGTCAGAGCACTCAGCCGCCCACCGTTCAAACTCCTGCTGTGCAGGGGTGCGACGGCTCGATTTATCAGTGCTGCGCTCATCGGCCATTGCGCTTCTCCACGAATTGACGCAGCGCGACCCGGTGCGCGTCGGTTGACGGCGAGGCACAGAACCGCGCCTCCATGTTCTTGCTGAGTTGCGACCTGAACAGGTCACGGTAAGCCGCGATCTCGTCCTCGGTTGGCGCAGCGATCTCCGATCGTGACACTTTGCGATCGGCCTCGATGATGCCGGCCACCATGTTGTCGATCTGCGTCAGAACGCCGATGGTCGTTTCAAGCGGACGCCAGTTCGGAGCGGCTTCGGCGTAATACTTGCCATGTAGCGAGGTCGCGAAGTTCACCGCGTAGTCGTAGGCTTCATCGCCGTCGCGCGATTCGCGCTGATCTTCGGTCATGCGTTCCTCGCTTTCAGCATGGCGTCTGCCTGCGCGTATGCGTCGTCGGCAATTGTTTCCTCTAAGCCTCCTAGTTGCATCCTTGCGCTCATGGCGAACGCGGCGAAGTAGTCACGCAGCGTCATGCCTTGGTGAGCGACCGGCGTGATGTAGTAGTGCCCCGGATGTTCGACGGTCGCAGGCGGGGTTACGGGGAACGCCGGGCCACCATCGTCGTGTGGGGTATTGGGTCGATCTGCGCTCATTGCCACTCCTCCATCAGATCCATCAGTTGCTCCTGCTGGCGCTGGTTAGGGTTGAAGCCGACTTGGTGCAAGGCGCTCATGCAGGCGTTTGCCATGATTTCCGCAATCTCCCGCTGTAGTTTGGAAATCTTGCGCTGGTCGTCTTGAAGGTTCGAGTACAGCCGAATCGCCGCATCGGTCGCGCTCATTTAGAACCTCCGTGTGTGGCATCGCGACGCTCTAGTTCGTTCAGCAATTTCCCGATGGTGCCGTAGCACTCCGCAAGTATGCTGTGCAACTCGTCGTAGGCATCGTGACGGCGAGGGACGCCGATCTGGCAGCGCTTCATTACCTTGCGCGCCTCATCTGCATCCGTCGTTGTGTAGCTGTTCGCGCCGCTCATTCCATATCCTCCCATTCACCTTCCTCATTCAGGAACTGAACGTGGAGGGATGAGGTTCCCAGGGCAGAGCCGATCACCGAGGCGATGATGCCTTCCAGCCCGACTTCATCCTCCTCCGCTTCGGTAGAGATATGGATCTGGGTCCAGTCAGCGGTGCCCCACTGTCGGGCGCGGAAGAGGGTCATGAGTTATCCTCCCAAACAGAATCGTTGACTGCAGGCCACATCCACTCCATAACCTTTCCTTCCCGGCAACGCCGGCGAGTGTCGTAGCTCACAGCGGCAGCTCCTTCCTCACCCGGATCTTCGTATCGACAGAGCAGGCGGAGAGAATGTCAGTTTCGGCAGGAAGGATCAGGATGGTATTGCCAGAAGGGGAAGCGAACTGCGTCTCGTCCATCAAGTCGTAGCGGACGACAGCCCCTAGTCGGGTTTTGACAGAGAGGCGGACGGAAGGGGCCTCGACCATCATTTCATCCAGCTGCACCGTCACACATACTTGATGCGCCACCTCCCAGTGTTGGTCGCGGAGTCGCATTTCCACTTCCGCGCCGAGGTAGCCAGTGCAGATTTCGGTAGCGTCAATGGAGATGGGGGAGTGTTCGCGGAGGAGCTTGCGCGTGGTGGGGAACTTCTTGTGGACGTATTCGCTGAAGTTGCCGATGAGAGAGTTGCTGTCGGCGTCGATGAGGGCAATGCCCCGGCGACGTTCCCAGTTGTCAGGATTGGTGTAGGTGGAATCGACTGGGATGGTACCTTCGGCCGGATCGGCAGGGGTCTTGGTTTTCTTGGGTGTGCGGGAGAGGAGCACCTTAGTGTAGAGGGCCTCCAGGTCGGAGAAGTCCTGATCGGCGGCGGTCATTTGCCTTCCTCCGGCAACTCGTCGGGGAGGCGGGTGTACTTGACCTGCCCGAGGCCATTGGCTTTCTTTGCTTCGTTGATGCTCGGGTAGCCTTTCGGCACTCCAGTGCGGTAAAGCTTGCCGTTGACCTGCTTGACCGGGACTACGTTAAGGCCATTTCTAGCTGACTTGATTTCCACGTTGAGCCTCCTGATTGAGTTATTCCGGCCTGAGCCGTTACGCGACCGGATGTTATCATTGTATAACGGCCGGGCGATAATGTCAACAAAGGGATGACAATATTTACACAGAGATCATTTCGCTCTGCGAAACAAAAACAAAGGGACTCGATGGTTTCCCAAGGAGTCCCTGTGTCCGCTGGAAGTGGAGGCTCAATCCTTCTCCCAACTCGCCGGGGGCAGGAGGGTCAGTCCTGTCGGCTACTTCGACCCCCTTTGAGGGGCCATATTACCTCGCTTCGTCGCCGGGTAAAACCCGGCTGATTCGTGAGCGACCTCGTTACTATGTTCCTTGCGCAGGAAGGGGGACAACCAACGCTTGGAGCAGGGAGCCCGAGGCGCTCTCAGAAACCGGCCGATGTTCTGGCCGGCTTGAAAGAACGCCTTAGGCAGCTGCCAGTTCGCCCAGGAGTTCGCCCGCGTTGGCCTTGACGTTCTTGGCCCGCGCTTCACGCTCCAGCCGCTCGATGATCGCAGCAGTAGGCGACGAAGGGTCGCGGAAGGAATCGTACAGCTCCTTCCGGGACAGTTTCTCTCCCCGCGCCTTCGCGTCGTCGAGCTTCTTCTGCAGGAACGCCTTGACCGCATCGACTGGCTTGCCGGTGACTTCGACCAGGGCGAGGACAACGTGAGAAGCGCCGGCGAATCCGCCGCCACCCTCGGACTGGGCACGCCACTCACCCTTGGTGAAGAGCTGGTCATGCAGCTCGTCCACGGCCAGGACCATATCCTCTTCGCTCAGCGGCTTGTCGGCGGGGGAGGCCAGCTCGTCGCCGTACTTCTGCTCGGCTCCGTGGCCGGCGAATTTGGCGAGCAGGGCACCGCGCAGCGGGTAGGTGCGGGTCTTGCCGTTGCGGAAGTCCATGCGGATCGAGACAGCGCCTTCGGCCAGCGTCACGGTGTCTCCGTCCACGATGATCTTCGACTCGTCGATCAGCGTTTCCTTCTGCACCTTCCGCTTGCCGGGAAAGCCAACTTCACGACCATCCTCCATCTTCACCAGCTGCACTTCGGTCTTGGGCTTCTTCGGGGCTGCAGTTTCTTCGGTCATCTAACTTCTCCTTGAGGTTGAGTAGCCCTTTTCATGGGCGGCTACTCGATTTCCCGGTGCGTTGATACGCGGAGACAATCATGCCATAAATGGGGCCGCGTGTCAATGAAGGGATGAGGATATTTTACATTCCTTTGCGGAGGAGGTGAAAGCGCCGCTCGGTCTGGTATTGAATCAGATCGAATATCAGCCGAGAGCTGCGAAGGGCAGCAACCTTCATATCAAAAAGCTCCCCCTTTGCTGCTTGGGCACGGTAAGCGGTTTGAAGCTCGATCCAATCCCACCCAGACATTAGGTGAGGGTAAGGATTGGACTGGATGAGGGAGTCGCAGAGACTCCATTCATGGACGCTGATGGTCATGCGAGTTCCAGCCAGTCTCGTGTTGTCGGGAAGCGCGAGGGGATCTGCTTGATCGTGAGGATCTCGGCAAGGCCCTTTGCGCCGGCGGAGGACTTGAGAATGGGTTCGAGGATGGAGTAGGCGAACTGGTCGGCCAGCTCATGGTCGGCGGCGGCGAAGGTGTAGCCGCCTCCTTTGCCGTTCTTAACCCACGCTGCGCGATAGAGGGGCATTTATTATCTCCTAGGGGATGAGGCGCTCAGTTGCGCGGCATAGCCGCGCTTTTTCTCTTTAAAAGCGTGCGGAGTGGCGGGTATCAACTGCCGCTTGCAGAGGAAAGTGGTTTGTTTGGGCCGTCGCCGAGTGGAGAGGTGGAGCTTCACAGGCCGCGGCTGGAAAGCGCTACTGAACAAATGTCCGGCGGCGGTACGTCACAGGGATCTTCTACTTCGATTCCGCAGAACTTGCATTTGGTGTATTCCAGCTCCGGGGAAGTGGCGAGGAGAGGAATGGGCCAGATGTAGGGGAGAGTTGCTGATATGGGGATTGAGCCATTGGTGAAGATGAGAGCGTAATGCTCGGGCATCTTGCGGATAAGGTTGGACTGGTGGCTGCGGTGGAAGGCGACGTCGCCGAGCCAGGAAGGCATGTCCGCCATGTTGTCGCCAATCCGGGACTGGAAGAAGGGAAGGAGGGAATCGCGGTATCCACGCTTGATCCACTCCTCGCAAATTGCTTCGCCGTACTGAGCGAGGGCTATCTCGTGCCCCGCCCACATCTTGACTGCAGGGTGATTGCGCCAGCGGAGGGAGCCCTCGCCGAGCAGGCATTGGAGGATCTGCTTCGCCTCGACCCGCTGTTTGCCCAGGCGCTGGCGGTCGAGGACGGCGGCGGAGCGGGTGAAGGATGGGTATGGGAGGAAGGTTTGCATCACTTGTCTCCGAAGAGGATAGAGATGAGGATGACCCCGCCGGCGAAGCAAGTCCAGACTATCTGGCTGAACTCGTCAGGGGAGAGGGAGTCGAGGAAGGTCATTCGCAGATCCTTCTATCCCTAAACTCCACTTCGACTTCTACGCAAGGTTCACTCGGTTTGAAATAGCAGATATTGCCACTGTTCAAGGACATGGCGGCATCTTTCTGCGTTTTCACGTACAAGCAGGGTTTTTTCGGGTTCGTCGGGCGAGCGCGGCGAAAGAGTTTGCCTTCCGCAAGGTCTGTGAATTCCGGGCAGTGATCGCTTGCGGTTAATTCGTATCTGATACTGTTTAACATCTTGAGCCTCCGTTGTAGTCCCGGCCGATGTTGGCCGGGGGTTATCGCATGGTAACATCCGGGCGATACCAATGCAATACAGTGTTGATATCTCTTAACCGCCACGGTGTTCCTGTGCCGTCGCCGACCCTTGGTCGGCTGATAGGGACACGGTAACGTCGCCGGGCCAAGGGTCGGCTGATCAATTCGGCAGGATGATCTTTCCGGCCTGCCGGTCGAGCTCTTGCTCGGCGACGGCTCCGATGAAGTTTATGTCCTGCTGACACGCCTGCAGATCCTTCGCCGTTTTCCCGCACTGAGCTAGAGCCCTCAGGCAGAGGTCATTGCTTGCTGACTGGAGGACCAGGAGGGCTTGCCCGACCCGCCTATTCCCTGCGTTCATCCTCTGAATCTCTCCCATCGCGTGCCCGATTGCTCCTGCGTGCATAGAGATGGAGAATAGTGCCCGCCCGTGCCGCTTGGCCGTAGCCCGGAGAGGTTCCGGCACCATCTGCAGCCACTTCTCATCCTCTTCGCTCCACTCCTGGCTCGGAAGCGCTTCCTTCCTCCCTTTATCAATCAGTGCTTGTGCTTCCGACGAGACTGCGGGATCAAGAGCAATCTTACACTCCCAGTCTATCAGCGCGGCAAGGGCTAGCTTAGGGTCTTCCTCGTGCTCTTTCCTTAACGTATGATTGACAATCAGCGCTTCGATTACTGCTTCTTTCCAGGGGTTAGCCTGTTCGGTCATTTCTCTTCTCCTTGTTTACTTTCGTTTTTCAACTCTGCAATAATCACCCCTGGCGAGGTCTGCA
>OFQY01000725.1_pt1 | contig 11793 bp, 16 predicted proteins | sample 1542991 | NCBI WGS metagenome assembly OFQY01 (sample SAMN07774224, study PRJEB24372) | wastewater metagenome | isolation source: Exp Tend VB 10WW | collected 2016-02
TTCCGATCTGGTCAAGGCGAAGTTGGATCTCGTTAAGAAAACGTGGAACGAGGGATTGCAAGCGGACCGCTGGAAGAACATGAGTCCGTGGCAAAAGACCAAAGCCTACGCCGGCGCCGGATACGACGCTGCCCGCACGCTGATGACGACGGGCGAGTTCTCGGTATTCTTGCGGCAGGGTAAGTTGAGCCTCATGGCGCACCCCGTCCGCACGACGAAAGCGCTGGCGGGTGCGTGGCGGTCGCTGCGAAGCGAACAGAACGCATTAGCTGCCGAGCATCAGATGCAGTCGCATCCCGAATATGCGACGGCGAAACAAGACCGTCTGTTCCTGGCGGAGACGGGCGAACGACTCAGCAAACAAGAAGAATTGTTCATGGGCAAGTGGGTCGGGAAGATTCCCGGCATTGCTGCCCTTGAACGAGCCAGCCGCACGTTCCTGAACAAAGTTCGGTTCGACACCTACCTCGCACTGCGCAACAGCAATCTGTTCGAGAACACGCCTGAAGGCCGCCGGCAGATTGCCATGTTCATCAACGAAGTCACCGGGCGCGGCGGGCTGGGGCCGGCAGAGCAAGCAGGCGTTGTACTGGGTCGGATTGGATTCTCCCCGCGATTCACCGTGTCACGCTTTCAGGCCATGCTGGGTCATTCGATGTGGGGACCGGGCGCCCGCAAGGTCATTGCCGCTGAATACGCCAAGACCCTCGCGGGGCTGGGGCTTTACTACACGTTCGCGTCGACGTACTTCGGCGACGACAAAGATAAGAAAAAGGGGAGCATCGACTGGAACCCGACTTCGGGCGCATTCGGCAAGGTCAAAGTCGGCAACATGATGCTCGACCCGCTGGCCGGCTTAGGGCAAGCCACGACGCTCCTGGCCCGCACCGGCGTTGCCGCAAAAGAGGCTATGACCGGCAAGGAATCGAAGCACGAATATGGATCGTGGGACGAAGTGATGAAGCGGTTCATGCGCAGCAAGCTCCACCCGGTCCCCGCTGCGATTACCAACTGGCTGACGCACAAGAAGCTGGACGGCACGAAATCCACGCTTGGCGGCGAGGCGCTGTCGATGGCTGGCCCGATCACCTGGGGCGATATGTACGACGCCCTCAGAACACAGGGATTCAAGGACGGAGCCGCCCTCTCTCTACTGGCATTCTTCGGCGAAGGCTTGCAGAACTACGCGAAGAAAAAGAAGTAGCTACCGCGCCCGCCGCTGATTGAACTCAATGTTCTGAAGCGTGAAGTTCATCTGCCGCAACTGGAACGCCTCTTGGTTCGCCGCTTCTTGCGCCCAGAAGTTGTAGCCGCTCGGCGACGTGTACCCGTAGTTTGGCGTGTACGACGAATAGGCCGGCGCATAACGCGGATAGTACGCCGGCGCGTAATAGTAGGGCCGGTACGCCGCCGCATACGCCTGATTGAACTGGTTCTGGAAGGCGGCGTTCATTTGCCACATACCTTGGGCGTGAGCGGATTCGCAAGCGAGCAGCGCGGCTAATAGCAATAGAGTTCTCATCGCGTTCTCCTAAGAAAAGGTCACAACTCGGGGGGCTGTGGAAGATTAGCACATCCCAACCTCGCGTCATAGTGTTTCGTGAAAACCCCCGGATTGGCGTGGCCCAAGTGCTTATGACCCGCCCCCGGCTGCTGGGCCTCGACATAACTGCCGCTCGACCGCCGCAGCCATTTGAAGGTTCCCCGGTTCACGCCGGCCGCTTTAACCAGCCGCTTGAAATGCCGGCCGAAGTACCCCCTGTCGAGCATCCAGCGGAACGGCATATCTAGGCCGATGGCGTCGATGGCTTCCAGGGTCGAGGGCCGCAGCTTCACCGCGGCTATCTGCTGCGTCTTGTGCTGAACGATCCGCAGCGTGCCGTCAGGCCGCACGGCTTGCCGGCGAAACAGCCATACGTCGCCGCGTCGAAACCCCGCATCCCATGCCAGGGCGATTGCCGCCGCCCAATAGAGCCGCCGCGCGACGCCGTTGCGGTACTTCCCGGCGAGCGACTTGGCCGCTGCGACTAACGCCCGCACTTCGTCCACCGTATAGCAGTCGATCAGGAGCGAAGGGACTGCGGGCTGGTGGATTCTTCGGGCGATGGGGTAGGGCACTAGGTCTTGATCGGCCGCCGCATTCCAGAGCGATAGGAGGTCGCTGCGGTAGCTGCGGATCGTGAACGGGCTGCGATCGAGCGAGCACAGGAACTTATTGACGACCGGCTCCCGCAACACGCGGTCGATGGCCGTTTCTCGGGCGTGCCGTTCGATGGCCGCCGCTCGGCGCTGGACGTTGGCGGCGTACTCGGGGCACACCTTGCGTGCCGCGACGTACTGACGGGAGAAACCGGAAAGCGTAATCATGGCGAACAAAAACTAGTTCGCCGTCCGTGGGTGTCCGTGGCCGATCACCGGCCTTTGATGTTTTGTAACCCGTTTTAACTGATACGACCGGACCCGCGCCACTACGTTCGGGACGTAGAGGTCGCAAGTTCGAATCTTGTCACCCCGACTTACGCAAATGGGATTTAACGGTTCGCCGGGAAATGCCGACGCGGCCCGCCGTGGATCGCAGCGAATGCCCGGCATCCGCCAGTTCAATAATGTCTTTTAGCATATCAGGAGTTACCCACCTCGAAACGTGCGGGTGTCTTTTGCCTTCAAGGCCACGGCCCTTACGTTCCCGATCACGGGCATTATCGGTATGACTGCCAAGCCACAAATGATCCGGTCTAACGCACGACGGATTATCGCAGGTGTGACAGACAAGAATGCCGCTAGGTATGGGGCCGGTGTGAATCAAATAGGAGGCGACGTGCGCGGGCCTCATGCGCCCCTCCCAATAAAACAAACCGTAGCCGTCTTTGTTTTTGGCAGCCAACCATTCCCAACAGCCGTCGCTAGATACAGCGACCTTAGCGAAGAATCGCTCTAAGGACATCGGATCACCAATAGAAAGCTGCCCGTTCGGCGTTCGGCTTAGGCCGGATCGTTGTGACAGACAACCGAACGGGCAGCCTATTTTTATACACTGGTTGCTTCTTGTTTGCAAGATTGCTAACATAAGGGCATGAAAGAAGTGCCTCTAGCCGACAACTTTGCCGACAATCTTCAGGCCGTTCTCAATAAAAAGAGCATGAGCCAGCGGGAGCTTGCGCGACTGTCCGGCGTCCACTTCGTTACGATCAATCGGATTCTTAGCCGGGAAATGGACCCGTCTCTATCCGTCTGCGAAAAGATCGTCGTCGCCCTTGGATTTTCCCCTGAGAAATTCTTTCGGGAATCCGTCAAAACCGCTTGACGCACGTTAGCAAGGTTGCTAACGTTACCGGAGTCACAACGATTCCGGTCAATTCTCCGCGGCACTTCTCGCCGCCCTGATTGGCCTCAGACCAACACGGAAGTCCGCAAGGACGCACACGTCGCAAGCAGCGACCATCTGCGGAATCTCCGTACAAACACGCCAACAAATTCTTAGGCTGAGCGCCCCGAGCGGGATTTTTTATATGGGAACCAAAGAACCACAGGAGCACTCGGAGTGCACGCCGGCAGCGGCAATGCGAAGGGCTTACCGCTGCCGGCAACCCTGTGGGGTTAACGCGAAAGGATAACTAATGGATACCGCCGAAAGACCCGTACTTGTCACCACCGCGCATCGCGGCGTGTTCTTTGGATACGCAACAGACACCAACGGCGACACGATCAAACTCCGTGCGTGTCGCAACTGCATCTTTTGGTCGCGTGCGATGAAAGGCTTTATCGGCCTTGCTGCCCTTGGTCCCGATAAGGATTGCCGCGTTGGCCCGCCGGCTGACCTCGAACTCCGCAACATCACCTGTGTTGCCGACGTATCGCCCGCCGCTGTCGCCAACTGGGAGGCGGCCCCGTGGGGCTGATGCGTCGTGAAGATCACCAAAGAGCATCTTGAGTTGGCGGAGAAAGCGGGCGCGTGCAGCGACCGTAGCGCCAAGTACAAGGCAGGGCAACAGCTTTGCGAAGTGTCGGCCGACGATCTGCGATGGATTGAGCTAGTCATTCCGCAGGAGGCGGCGGCAATCGCTGAACAAGCCGTCAGCACGATACCTGAAATCGTGTGGGGCGTGCCATTGCTTTCGCTTCTTGGCTCCGGCTACGGCGACGGCTCCGGCTACGGCGACGGATACGGCTCCGGCTACGGCGACGAATACGGCGACGGCTACGGCGCCGGATACGGCGCCGGATACGGATACGGCGACGGCTCAAGGGACATCGTTACTACCAGCTAGCAACCACGCGAAAGGAATCGCCATGCTTATTTTGCTACGCAAAGAGGGCCAGAAAATCATGATCGGCGACGACGTGATTGTGACCATTCACCGAGTCCTGGGAGAGCGGGTGTCGGTGGGGATCGAGGCGCCGAAGGATGTGGCTGTTCATCGGGAAGAAGTTTACTTGAAGCTGAAGGGGGAGGGAGTAAATGACGCCATTAGATAAAGCACTCGCCCGTATTGACGAGCTCGCCACGCCCGACGATTGGGTGTTGGCGGCGACGATCCGCGGGTTGCTGATTGGGTATGACGCGCGATGGCGGGAGGAGCAAGAATCCCTAACCGTCGTCAAGGTCGAGGAGGGCTACCAGTCTCCGCTGACCAATATCGAAACAGGTCGAACTAGCCGCACGTTCACCGTGGCCGGCAAGGTAGACAAGATCGTCGACGACAACGGCCCGGTCCTGTACGACCACAAAACAACGTCTAGCGACATCAGCGATCCCAGCGGAACGTACTGGCGTCAACTGGCGATCGACAGCCAGGCGAGCCACTATGAGCTTCTGCTGCTAGCCAACGGCACGCGGGTTAATCGCATCGTCTGGGATGTGACCCGCAAGCCAGCGATCAGCCCTAAGCAGATCGTGAAGGCCGACCATACCTTAGCGATTGCCGAAGGCACTTATTGCGGCTTCGATGTTAGTGAAGAGACGCAAGCCTACCTGCACACCAACCAGCGCGAGAATGGCGAACTGTTCGGCTATCGCGTGGCCCGCGATGCCATCGAACAGCCTGAGAAGTTCTACGCTCGCCGCAGCGTTCCCAGAACCCGAGATCAGCTAGCCGAATACGCCAACGAACTTTGGCAAGTAGCGGGCGACATCCGCAATTCACGTCGGACCGGCGAGCACTACCGGAACGCCGGGGCCTGCTTCAATTACGGTCGCCCCTGCCAGTTCCTTTCGCTCTGCGATGGATCCGACACGCCTGATAGCGACCGGTGGCGCGAGAAGGCCAAGAAGAATCCCGAGCTCCCCGATTGGATCGGCGGTAGCGACGTGCTGACTAACAGCCGCCTCAACACGTTCAAAACGTGTCGGCGCCTGCATCACTACAAGTACAACCTCGGCATCGAGAGGGCGACTGAGGAACGTGAGGAAGCACTTTATTTCGGAAGCCTGTACCACGAGGCGTTAGATGCGTGGTGGATTGCCTTTGACCAGGAGTTAAATGATGGCAACTGCAACGAGCAGCCGTCCCGACGCGACGGCAGCCGGCAAGCCGAAGCGGGATTGGCTCGCTGAGATTCAGCGTGAGGCCAAGTCTCGGCCGACCGCGATGGTGGCCTACGGACCGCCGGGAATTGGAAAGACCAGCTTCGGCTGCGCTTCGCCAAGTCCGGTGTTCCTTATCGACAGCCAGGAGGACGGCATTGGCACGCTCAAGGCGTCTAAGCTAGTCGCCGCTGACATTCCTGTACTGCCGCCCTGCAACTCGTGGGAGGACGTTCTGGAAGCACTGACGGCGCTGGCTCAAGGCGAACACAAGTTCAAGACGTTGGTAATCGACACGTTGGGCGGGCTGGAACGGCTGCTACACGAGTACGTTTGCCGCGAGCAGTACAAGGGGGACTGGGGCGATAAGGGCTTCACGTCCTACGCCCGCGGCTACGAAGTGTCCCTGCCGCACTGGCGGGACTTTCTCAACAAGCTCGACCGGCTGCGGTCTGATCGCACTATGTCGATCATCGCCTTGGCCCACTCGCACGTGCGGCCCTTTAAGAATCCAGAGGGCGAGGACTACGACCGCTACATCGTGGACATGCACCCGAAGACCTGGGCAGTCACGCACAAGTGGGCGGACATGATCCTGTTCGCCAACTACTACATCCAGGCCGAAAAGGAACGCGGCCAATCTCGGGCGAAAGGAAAGGGCGGCCAGATTCGGTTCTTCAACACCGAACATCACGCCGCCTACGACGCCAAGAATCGCCACGGCCTGCCGGCTGAAATCTCGATGGGAGATAGCGGCCAGGATGCGTGGGAGAACCTAGTCACAGCCATCAAAGATGCCAGAAAGGACGGTTGAGTTTTATGCCATCACCTCATTACGAAACTGGAAAGTACCGTGCGGCCATCACCGGTCAGCGGTTCGGCACGCTCCCCACGGGGACCGATTATTTCGCCCTGGACTTTACGCCGACTGAATCGCTCGGGGCCAACGAACTGCCGACGACGATCTATTCGCGGGAAGTGCTTCTGTACTTCAGCGAGAAGGCGGCGCCCCATAGCGTCGAAAAGCTGCGGAGCATGGGCTGGAACGGGGCTCGGCTCATGGAGCTCGAACCGGGCGCCCCCAACCATCACTCGCTGATCGGTACGGAGATCGAGGTTGAGTGCGGACGGAACGACAAGGGCTACGAGGACTGGCGGTTCTCATCGACCGGTGGCGGCCAGCCCAAGGAATCGGACAAGGGCGTTGCCGCCAAGCTCGACAAGCTATTCGGCAAGGCGCTGATGGCTTCGGCTGCTGCTAAGAAGGCGGCGCCTAAGAAGGAGACAGTGCCGCCAGCGGGAAAGGAGGAGGACGATGATAGCTGCCCGTTCTAAACAATGCTTTAAGTGCGGTCAAACCAAAGCCATCGGCGAGTTCTACAGACATTCGCAAATGGCGGACGGGCATCTCAACAAGTGCAAGGAATGCACAAAACAGGATGTGTTTCGGAATCGGGGATTAAATCTCGAAAGCGTTCAGGAGTATGACCGCCGGAGAGGCAGAACTGATGCGAGAAGGGTCAAGAACCAACTGAGGCGAGTTAAGGCGATGGAAACGGAAGAAGGTCGCAGACGCCTCAGCGAGTACAAGCAAAAGTGGGCGCGGCGTAATCGTGAGAAGCGATACGCCCACGGAAAGGTTCAGCGAGCGATTCTCGCCGGCCTATTGGTTCGTCAGCCATGCGAATTGTGCGGACGCGATGATTCTCATGCACATCACGACGACTACCTAAAGCCGCTCGAAGTTCGCTGGCTTTGCCCTGCCTGTCACGGAGGACATCACGCGAAAGCGCGAGATCTAGAAAGAGCAGCAACGTAGTCCAAGCCCCACCCGGTGGCGGTGGCCTATCTAGCGCCGCCGCCGGGGTTTTGTTTTGCACTGACGCACGACCGCGACGAACCGATGAGCAAGAAGCTACCAGCAATTCAGTTCTACACCGGCGACTGGTTAAAGGATCCGGCACTCTCAATGTGTTCCGCGAGCACCCGTGGCATCTGGGTCGACTTATTGTGCTGTATGCACGAGTCGGGCCGATCCGGTCGGCTGCGCGTCACAGAGGAGCAGTTGTCACGCCTTGGCCGTTGCACCGTTGAAGAAATGAGAAAAGCGCTGGAAGAATTAGCCGCGCAGAAGGCAGGCCTCGTTGCGCGTGCTGACGGTTGCGTTACGGTGACTAATAAGCGGATGTTGAGGGAGCATAACGAACGTCGCCAAGCGGCTTTACGACAACGCCAGTATCGGAGTCACGACGGCGTAACGGTCGGAGAGACGAAAGAACGACGCTCCTATACTTCATCTTCATCTTCAAATACCCCCTTACCCCCTCTTCCTGACGGGCTTGCTGACACACGGCTGAACGAACTCTGGCAAGCGTTCGGGCGCCACCGGTCTGAGCTCCGCAAGCCGCTAACGCCCCAAGCGGCAACGCTCACGATTCGCAAGTTGGAGAAGTGGGGGACGGCTCGGGCGATCATCGCTCTTGAGCACAGCATCGCCAACGGCTGGCAAGGTGTGTTTGAACCGACAGGGGAGGCCGCGAAATCTGCCGCTCCCAAGAAGCTCCGGTCTGAGATGACGCCCGAAGAGGTGGCCGACTTCGGGAGGAATTACCGGGCATGAGATCAAACTACGAACAAGCATTGGCGACTGGCGACCACGCGGTTGAATCAGATTGCTGGGCCGACTTCGACGCCGCGATGGAACGCCTGAGCGATTATTTCACTGTGCTCAACGAAGTGTCCGGTTGGTATCTACAGCAGCGTGCCTTCTGCCAGCCGAAGCGTCCGCGCATCGACCGGATCCTCACGCCCAAGAAACCGTTGCTGGCCGCGGGCTGGGACATCGGGCCGATCGGCGTGGAGTGCAAGCGGTCGGGCGAGAAGCTGGGCCCGGCGATCAGCCAGTGCCTCGACTATCAGCGGGCTGTGTTTCCAATCCACGCCGGCTGGACTGTGAATCTCGAATGGGTTTTTCTCTGGCCGTCAGGCGTGATCGCTGGCGACATCGGCAGCATCATGGCGCAACAGCGTATCGGGACCATGCAGCGATTCAAGAGCGGCATCGAGCTCGGTTGCGGCGACGGTTACGACCGCACGATTACCGCCGAGTTCGGCGTCCGCTATTGCCGGCCCAAGTGCGGCTACAAGGTGGGCAGCCGATGACACTCGCCGCCAAAATCCTGTCGCTGTTCCGCGGGCGAGCCGATCACGTTGCCGTCGCCAAAGACGATGGCTTCAATCCTGCGCCGCTCAGCGCCCCGCTGAAGCCGTCCTGGCTGGAATCGGAGCACCTAAGCCAAAAGCGCTGCCTGGGCTTCTACGTGCTTACCAGTGGCTCACAGTGCTATTGCTCAACGGTCGACTTCGACAACAAGCCCGACAAGTCGCCAGATCCCGCCTGGCGCGACAAGACCGAAGCCACCTACTTCGAACTCACCCAACTCGGCCTGACGCCGCTAGTCGAGATCAGCCAATCGGGGCAAGCCGCCCACGTTTGGTTGTTCTTCAGCGAGCCGGTTGACGCCTGGCTGGTGCGCCAGTTTTGGGCTGCCGTCAGCGAGTCGGCCAAGGTTGCTTTCGTCGAGGTCTATCCGCGGCAGGATGTGCTCACCGGCAAGGGCCTCGGGAATTTGATGCGTTACCCGCTCTACGGCCAATCGCGGTTCGTGGAGGTGGAGCGGGATTGGGAAACGATTGAGCCAGAGTCCGCCTTGGCCGACGTGAGAACGACGGACGCCCTAACTCTTGGTACTTTGATATTTCAACTAACGGGGCGGAGCGCCCGGCGGCCAGAGGCAGGGATTGCCGAGAGTGGGCTGACACGAAGGGTGGAGCGGCTAGTCTCCCGTGAGCATTCGTTGCTCGGTCGCCGATGGCGTGGCGACATGGAGGGGCTGAAGGATCCTAGCCGCTCTGCCCTGTGTCAGTCGATTGCTTGCGAGCTCGTGCGGCTGTACGTGCCGACGCCCGAAGTCGAGGCGGCGCTTAAGCAATGGTGTCAGCAAGCCGGCTACGAGAAGGGCGAGCGGGAGGATTGGATTGGCTCGACGGTCGGCAAGGCTTACGAGTTCGTGACCAGCCGCGATACGGAGCGGGTCGCCTCATCGTGGACGATGGCCGACGCCCTCCACGAGTTCGTTGAGCAGATCGGCACGGAGCCGCCCCATATCCCCAGCGGCCTGAAGGAACTCGACGACAGCATTGACGGGGTAGGCATCGGGGAGATGTGCGTCATCGCGGCCCGCCCCTCGCACGGCAAGACCGCCTTCGCCATGCACTGGCTCGACAACGCCGCGTTTGATGTGCCGTGCCTGTTCATCAGCGAGGAGATGAGCCGCACGGAATTGGCGAAGCGGGCGCTGTTACGCATCAGCGAGTTCGAGGCGTCTAACTGGGGCGAGGTTAAGGCGGAACTCCACGCCGACATCGACCGGTATCACAACCAACGCAAGCCGATCTACGGCGTCGAGTCGTGCCAGTCGATCGACGAAGCGGAGCGGGTTATCAACCAGCACTGCGAACTGTACGGCGTCAAGCTGGTGGCCGTCGACTACTTGCAGCTTCTCGACTCCAAGGGAACCAGCCGCTATGAGAACGTGACCGACATCAGCAAGCGTCTGAAGCAAGCGGCGCTGCGGAATCGGTGCGCGGTGATAGCCTTGTGCCAACTCAACCGCGAGATCGAACGCCGCGACGGTCGCCAGCCAAAGATGAGCGACTTGCGTGAGAGCGGCCAGATCGAGCAGGACGCTGACGTGATTATGTTTCTTGAGTGGCCGTATCGGAACGAACCGAAAGAGGATCCCGAACTCTATCAGATTTATTGCAGCAAACGTCGCAACGGTCCTATTCGAATGCCGCTGGTGCGCACGGTGTTCAACCCCGAGCGCCAGCTATTCGGCCGCTTCCAGACTGACCTGGACGTGCAAACTCTTCCCGGCAATTACGCCGACATCGTTGGTTAAGAAAGGATTCCCCATGCCAATGTGCGAAAAGAAAACGCGAGTCCACATCCGGTGGTGCATCCGCCGCGACCTGGCGGAAGTGCTCGACATCGAGCAGCACAGCTTCGAGTTCCCGTGGTACGAAGACGACTTCGTGCGCTACATGCGTCAAAAGAACGTCATCGGCATGGTGGCCGAACGCGACAATCAGGTGGTCGGCTACATGGTCTACGAACTCCATCGCCATCGGATCGACGTGAGCAACCTCGCCGTCCACCCCGACCTTCGCTACCAGTCCATCGGCGAGCAGATGGTGGCGAAGCTGATTAGCAAGCTGTCGCCCGACCGCCGCCACACGATCCGCTGCGAGATCAGGGAGCGGAATCTTGGGGCACAACTGTTCTTCCAGAAGTGCGGGTTTCGTGCGACGAACGTGCTACGCAACTACTACGACGACTCGCCGGAAGATGCTTACGTGTTTTGTTTCTCCACCCGCCACCTAGCCCAGTAAGCCCCGAGAGCCAGCGATGAGACTCCTAGACCTATTCTGCGGCGCCGGCGGTTGCTCAGTGGGCTACGCTCGCGCGGGCTTTGAAGTCGTCGGCGTCGACCTCAATCCGCAGCCGCGTTATCCGTTCACGTTCCACCAAGCCGACGCCCTGGAATTCCTCGCGGCGCACGGTGCGGAGTTTGATGTGATTCATGCGAGCCCGCCGTGCCAGAAGTACACGCAGGTCAATCGCTACCAAAAGACCAAGGGCCGCGAATATCCAGACCTAGTTGAGCCGACCCGGACGGCGCTCGTGAAAGTTGGCTTGCCTTGGATTATCGAGAACGTCGAGGGGGCTCCGCTCGGTCCGGCAATTCGGTTGTGCGGAACGTCGTTCGGACTGCCCATTCGCCGCCATCGCTATTTCGAGTCGTCGGAACTTCTGTTCGGCCTTGAGTGCGAGCACTGGCGTTTCAAGGAAAATATTTACCCGACGTGCTTTCAAGAGCGCGGGGCAAAGCGGCGGAAGTCGTCAGTCGTTCAGGTCTACGGAAACACGTCGGGCGTTGGCTTGTGGCCGGCAGCAATGGGCATCGACTGGATGAACCGCTACGAGATGACGCAAGCCATCCCCCCCGCTTACACGCACTACATCGGCCGCCAGCTAATGCAGCTCGCAGCCCCCGCCCAATCAGGAGCCCCGTGATGGAAGCGCAAGTCAAAGAGCGGACCCCCGCCCGCAGCGAAGGAAGGAACGGAATGAATTATCTAGGTGTCGACCCAGGCGTTGGCGGCGGAGCCGTGTGCGTGACCACCGAGTTTGACGGAGGAATGCC
>OFQY01000726.1_pt1 | contig 11790 bp, 10 predicted proteins | sample 1542991 | NCBI WGS metagenome assembly OFQY01 (sample SAMN07774224, study PRJEB24372) | wastewater metagenome | isolation source: Exp Tend VB 10WW | collected 2016-02
CCGATCTAGCCCTGTTGGAGAACCCGTGGCCCGGCGGCACGACCGGCGACCTACTGGCGCGCATGGAACAGGACGTATCCCTAGCGGGTTCGGCGTTCGTGCGTAACTGTGGCGACCAGTTGGAACGGTTCCGCCCGGACTGGGTGGATATTGTGTCCGCCGACCGCGGCGACTATTCACGCCAGGTGGTTGGCTACATCTACCGGCGCAACAACGGGCAGGCCGACACTAACGCGGAGTTCTACACGCCGGACGAGGTGGCGCACTGGTCACCCATACCCGACCCACTAGCGCAGTGGCGGGGCATGTCATGGCTGACCCCGGTTGTGCGCGAGGTGAACGCGGATAGCGCGATGACGACCCACAAGCGGGCATTCTTCGACAACGCGGCAACACCGAACATGATCATTAAGTACGCGCAGAAACTCAACGACGACGCGATAGAGAAGCTGTCGGCGCAGTGGCAGGCCACCCACGGCGGGCCCCGTAACGGGTGGAAGACCGCGGTGCTGGATAACGGCGCCGATCCGACGATCATCGGGCATTCGTTCGAGCAGATGAACTTCGCGACCGTACAGGCCGCGGGTGAGAACCGGATCGCCGCCGCCGCCGGTGTCCCCGGCATCGTCGTGGGCCTGAAAGAAGGCTTGCAGGCCGCGACGTATTCCAACTACGAGCAGGCGATGCGCCGCTTCGCCGACCTCACCATGCGCCCGCTGTGGCGCTCGGCAACCGCCGCACTAGCCACACTGATTAACGTCCCCGACGGCACGCGCCTTTGGTACGACACCGCCGGGATCGCCGCGCTACGCCAGGGCGAAATGGAACGGGCGCAGACGTTCAAGGAGAAGGCGTTCACCGCCACCGAACTGATCCGCGGCGGATACGACCCCGACACGGTGGCATCTGCAGTCGATGCCGGTGACCTCTCCCTTCTGCAACACACGGGCGCGATCCCCACCGCGCTTTATCCAGAGGGCAAGACGCCCGCGCAGGGAGGCACAGCATGACCTCATTCGTCCGCAACTACCCGCTAGAGGACATCACGATTCGTTCCGGCGGGGACGGTCGCACGGTGGAGGCGTACGCGGCGGTGTTCAACGTGGACACCGAGATTCATGACCACCAGGGGCAGTACCTGGAACGGATCAGCCCGCAGGCGTTCAACCGCACCATTGCCCACCGCGGCACATCGTTCGGCGTGTTCTACAACCACGGACTGACGTTGCAGGGAACCCCATCCGAACGCGCGTCACTACCGATCGGGACACCGGAGGAAGTGCGGGCCGATTCACGCGGCCTCTACACGGTGACGAAATACAACAACACGCCGCTAGCCGATGAGGTGCTGGAGGCGATCCGCACCGGGGCGATCACCGGGCAATCATTCAGTGGCCGATTCGCCGGTTCCGATCCCGCCGTCCCCGCGGGCGGTTTCCGCCGATCCAAATCCGGTGAACTAACGGTGGTCACCCGCAACGAGGTGCTGATGACCGAATACGGCCCAACACCGTTCCCGGCCTACGAATCCGCCGCCATTCTTGGCGTGCGCCACAAGCTTGGCTGCACCTGCGACACCCGCGGGACAACCATCGAACTAGAGGTAACTATCGGCGACGCCGCCGAAACACCGGACGCCTGCGACTGCACATGCGACTGCTGTGCCGCCGGTGCCTGCACCCCCGAATCTTCCGCCACCACGCCCGACGGGGCCCCGGAGCGGAGCGCATTACCCGACACGGACTCGCCCAATGGGCACACCGGTCGGCTCCTCATCCAACGTAATTCGATTCGCAGGCAACTGCGGGAAAGGGGCCTCCTGTAATGGAACCCCAAAACATCGAGACGCTGGCCGACGAGCTGGAAGCAATCCGCTCCGAACTCGTTGAGCTTGAAGGCGTCGAAGCACCCACCGAGGAACAGGTCGCACGCAGCGAAACCCTGCTCATCGAATGGGACGCAAAGAAGGAAGCCCACGACAAGGCCGTGACACGTTCGGCAAAGCTTGAGGCAGTCCGCAGCGCGGCACTGAACCCGGCGAATGTTGAGCGCGCCGTATCCGCGCCGAACGTGGTCATCAAGCGCGATCCGTTCGCGGACATGGAAGCCGTTCAGCGCGGGAACATCCCCGCCACCGAACTGCGCTCCCGCGTCCTGAACGCGATCGAGGACTGCGAAGCCCCCGGTGTGCCGGATTCGGCCCGCCAACAGGCAACGGTCGTCAGCCAGCGCAACGACGTACGCCTCCACCAGTACGCACTAGCGGTTGCCTCCCCGGCCTACCGTTCGGCGTTTGAGAAGGTCATGCAGTACCCGGAGTCGTACCACAGCCAACTGACGCCGGAAGAGGCGTTTGCACTACGTACCGCCATGAGCACCACGGCGGGCAACGGAGGGTACGCAATCCCATTTTTGCTCGATCCAACCGTAATCAACACGATGACCGGAACACAGAACCCGTTCCGTTCCATCAGCCGTGTTGAATCCGGTATGTCGAACAAGTGGCAGGGACTTGTATCCGGTGGCGTTACCGCGCAGTGGCTCGCTGAGGCGACTGCTGTCACCGACGCTTCGCCGACGTTCACCCAGCCCGCCATCACGGCGTACAAGGGTGCGGCGTACATCATCGGTTCATACGAGGTCATTGAGGACACGAACCTTGCGACCGAGTTGCCGAAGATGGTGCAGACGGGCAAGGACAAGTTGGAGGCGCAGGCATTCGCCGTCGGTTCCGGCTCAGGTGCCCCGTACGGTATCGCCACGGCGGTCACCGCGGTCACCGCGTCGCGTGTGTCGCCGACCACCGGTGGATCGTTCACCACGGCATCACGCGCCGATGTGGATGCCACCATTGAGGCATTGCCGGACGTGTTCCAGGCAAATGCGTCGTGGGTCGCGAACTACAAGACCTACGGAATCATTCGCCGCATGGACACCTACGGCGGCGGCAACTTCTGGGCCAACATGGGTGGCGGACAGCCAACCGAGTTGCTCGGGCTGCCGACGTACAAGTCCGTGCACATGGATTCCACCATCACCACCGGTTCCGAGGTGCTCGTCGTTGGCGACTTCTCGAACTACCTCATCTATGACCGGATTGGCGTCTCGCTTGAGTACGTCCAGAACGTTGTGGATGGATCGGGTATCCCCACCCTGCAACGCGGCTGGGTTGCCCACTGGCGTACAGGCGCCGACGTTCTGAACGTCGATGCCTTCCGTACCTTGCGCCTCTAGTTACACAGCACGTCACGCAGCCCGCACTGATTCCCCGGTGCGGGCTGCGGGCGTTGCCCACCATCTCCCATCTCCCGAAAGGCACGACATGAAAAAGGGCAAGGTCTGCATCGGTTACGTCCACAACGTAGACGTGGCCGTGACATGGCACGACAGTTTGATGAACCTGCGGCTGTTCGACTGGATGAAGAAGAAGCGCACCATCAACGGCGGCGGTGTCATCGCCAAGTTCTCTAGCGCCAACGTGTCGTCTAGCCGCAATCAGGTCGTGACCGCGTTCCTAGACGAATCCGACGCCGAATGGCTGTGGATGGTAGACACGGACATGGTGTTTGCGCCGAACACGCTAGAGGCGCTACTGGTGAACGCGAACGCCGACAAGGATTCGGAACACTTCGCACCGATCGTCGGCGGCCTGTGTTTCGCCGTGAACGACGGCAAACTAGAACCCACCATGTACCAGCTGGTGAAGGGCGACGACGGGGGCATGGCCACCGTCCGCTACACCACGTACCCCAAAGATTCGATGTTCCAGGTGTCGGCGACGGGCGCGGCCTGCCTCCTGATCCACCGCAGCGTGTGCGAGGCGATGCGTGAACGCAAGTTCAACGCCGCCTACCCGTACTTTCAGGAGACGCAACTATCGGAAATGCACCCGGTGGGTGAGGACGTGACGTTCTGCTTCCGGGCCATTCAGTTGGGGTTCCCGATCTGGGTGAACACCGCCGTGCATATCGGGCACCAGAAGTCGTTCATCGCCGACTACGCCGGGCACGTCAAACAGGTCGGCGATCCCCACCAGCAGGAAGAAGAGGCCACCGATGGCGACTGATCTAGGTGACGTTGTGCCCCTGGCCGTCACCGTCAAGGATTCCACGGGCGCGGCGGCGAACACCACCACCGTTTCCTGCACCATCACCCTGCCGGACCTGACGACCGCCACCGCATCGGTATCGAACCCGACCACAGGTAGTTACACGACGACGTACACCCCGACACAGGTCGGGCTGCACCGTGTCCGCTGGGTGGGCACCGGCACCATCGTCGCTAGTTACACCGACGACTTCACCGTGGACGACGCGACGCTACCTAGCATCGTGGGCCTGTCCGAACTGAAAACACACCTAAACATCACCAGCACCAGCAGCGACGAGGAACTGCGGGACACGTTGGCCGACGCATCCGCCGCCGCCGAACAGTTCTGCAACCGGGCACTATCGCCGCGGGCCGTCACCGAAACATACGACGGCGGATCTAGTGCGATCCGTCTACGGTCCCCGGCGGCCCTGTCGGTTACGTCCGTCACCGATTCCGGCACCACCCTGGCCGCCACGGCGTACCGGCTGCGTTCCGGTGTTGTCCTAGAGCGCCTGTTCGGTTCCGAACTTGGCTACTGGACAACCGGCGTGGATACCGTGTCCGTGACGTACATCGTCGGCGTGGCCGGGCGTGAACTAGCCGCCGCCCGCCGCGGTGTTCTAGGGATCGCTAAGCACCTGTGGGACACCCAGCGCGGATCTATGACGATCGGCAACCAGATGGACGAACAGTGGCTACCCGGTATGGGATTCAGCATCCCGAACCGTGCCGCCCAACTCCTCGAACCCCTGCGGCTGGTCGGCAATGGCTGAGTCCCGGTGGTCCGATATTGCCGTGGCTGTCACTACCGCCCTGGATGCGGCGCTGACCTGCGACGTGTTCGACGGTCCCGCAACGTCGGGGGACAAGCTGACCAGTTACGTGTGCATCGGCGCTAACGCCCCGGACTCGCTGGAGCCCACCGCGGGCGCGTTCACGCAGCAGTACCGCGGCCTCGGCCCGGCGGCGACGAAGGACGAAACCGGCGACATCCGCTGCCACATCTCCAGCTGGTCCGGCGACAACGATCTACCCGCGCTACGGGTCGCGGTCATGGGCATCTTTGACGACATCAACGCGGCGCTACGTGCCGACCAGACACTCGGCCTCACAGGCATTCGGGCACCCGAAATTGAGGTCCGTTCCGGCGCCATCATGCAGGGCTACACGACCACAGGCGCACGGGTGGATCTGCCGTTCGTCTTGTCCTACACCACCCAGGTCTAACCCCATCGGCTCTCCCGCCGCATCAACCAGGAGAGGTCTGCCATGTCGCGCAGGTTCCGCAACATCACCGGCGAAGATCGCTGGATCATCTCAGACGGGCGACTTGTCAAAGTCGTCGCAGATGGCGTCGTTGAAGTCCGCGACGACAACTATTGGCAGCCGCACCAGTGGCGGGAAGAAACAAAGTCGAGCTCTCCCAAAGCAGACACCTCTGAGGGGAGCAAGTAAATGGCTATCGGCAGCGGCATGGGGTCATCGTTCGGCATCGCCGTTCAGACCGCCAGCTACACCACACGGGTGGCACCGGACACGTTCTTCGTCGCCAACTCGTACAGCATCAACCGCACACAGAACCGGGTGCAGGGCGAGGGAATCCTCGGCGGCAACTTCGGCGACCTTCTCGACCACTACGTCGAAACGATCAACGGGGCTGAGGCCACGGTGTCCTTCGATGTGCAGTCGAAGAAGATGGGCAAGTTCCTGAATGTGTTGATGGGTGGAACGGTCACCGCGACACAGATCGGAACCACCGGCGCGTACACCCAGACGCACACGATCAGCGATCCCCTTGGCAAGTACCTCACCATGCAGATCGCGGCCCCGTACCGCACCGGGACGAACGTCGTGCATGAACTGGTCGGCGGGAAGGTGCTGTCCACTGAGTTCCAGTGCGACTTGGACGGAATCCTCACCTGCAACGCACAGATTGACGGGTACAGCTTCGACACCACCCAGTCCCTTGCTAGTCCGTCATGGGCATCAACGCAGGTCTTTAGCGGGAAGACGGCCACCTTCAAGCTCGGTGCCTCCATCGCGTCGGCGTCGTCGATCTCCGGTGTGCGTTCCTTCAACTGCACCGTGGAACGGTCGGCGGACACAGAGGATTACGTGTTCAACGCATCGGGTCGCAAGGCCGAACCGGTGCTCAACGGGCCGACAAAGATCACCGGTTCGGTAACCGTGGACTGGCTAGACAAGACCATCTTCCAGGACCGCGTGGAGGCCAACACATCCTGCGCCCTGGTCTTCGAGGTGACAGCGGCAACCGTCATCGGTGGCAGCACGTACCCGACGTTCCGCATCTCGCTTCCCAGCGTTGTCTGGTCCGGCGACATGCAGGGCGTGGACTCCAAAGATGTCCTGCAATCGACGTGGGACTTCGAGTGGAAGTACGACGGAACGAATCTGCCGTACATCACCTACATCAGCGCCGACACGACGCTGTAACTAGACGGCTGGCGGGGTCGTGTCGGGAGAGCCCGGCCCCGCCAGTCTCCCACTAGGGGGATCGTATGGATGTTCAAGTTGATGCACGCTCTTTCGCCCAGTTCTCCCGCGCCCTCAAGGGCTTTGATGATGACCTGCGTAAGCACATGCTCAAGGGTGTTCGGGATGCGGCGCGACCGTTACAGGTGAAACTGCGTGAATCGGTGCGCGGCCTGGATTCCAGTGCGAAAAGTAGCGGCGGGCATGTCAGTCGTGGTGCCTACGCGCTACGCGGCCATAAGGGCACCGCAGCATCTGTTCTGATCGCGTCCGGTCTAGCAGCCAAAGCCGCCGGGCGATCTGGCCTGCGCGATTCCATCGCCCGATCCATCCGCATCGTCGCGAAGGATTCCGGCTACGGCGATCAGGTCGGTGTGCGGGTTGCCCAACACGGTGGCCTGCCCGCCGATCAGCGGCGTCTACCACGCCACATGGATAAGGGCGGCTGGCGTCACCCCGTCATGGGTGACCGGGACATCTGGGTCTTCCAGACCGTCACCCCGTCGGGCTGGTGGTCCAACACCGTCCGCGACTACGGCCCCGAAGTCATCGTCCACGTACAGAAGGAAATCAACGCAGCAATGAACCAACTCGCCGCATCCATCACCACCGCGGCCTAACCGAAAGGCTCTCCCATGAGTGCAGTTATCACCTTCACCTACGACGACGAAACCCGCGTGCTCGACATGGGCACGATGAAGATGCGCGAATCCATCGAATGCCAAAACCTCACCGGGTGGACGTGGCCGGAGTGGCGTGAGCAGCTTGCCCGCGACCGGGCCGAAGCTGTCACGTTCGCCTGGTACCTGGCCTGTAAACGTAACGGCGATGAGGTGACGTACTCCGGGCTCCTCGATGAACTCGACCAGGCGAAGCTCGGCTTCGATGTCGAACTGACCGACGACGACAAGGCCGACAAACCGGCTGAACTGGGGGCCGAAGAGGGCCCTACTTCGCCCGCCGCAACGGCGGGCGAGAAGAAGCCCCGCGCAACGAAGTAGAACGCTGGCTGCCGATCTTTCGGCACCTGTTCGGAATCGCGCGCGAGGAACTCGAAGACATGGACGCGATGGTCTTCGCCGACTACGTGAACTACGCCATCAACGTCCTGAAAGCGATGGGCGTGACAATCCCAGAATGAGGTGACGCATGGCTTCCGCTGATCTGCTCGTCAATCTCATCGCCAACGACAAGTCACTGTCAAAGACGATGGCGAAGGCTGGCGACTCGGCTACCCGCTCGGCGGGCAAGTTCAAGCGGTTCGCCACTGTCGCCGGTGGCGCATTGGCGGGCATCGGCCTAGGTGCGTTCCTCGCGGATTCCATCAAAGCCTATGCCGGGGCCGAAGCCCAGCAGGTCAAACTAGAATCCGCATATAAGCGGTTCCCGAAACTGGCCGACACGAACATTGAATCCCTGCGCGGGCTCAACAAGGAGATCCAGCGCAAGACGAAGTTCGATGATGACGACCTGGCGGCGATGCAGTCACGCCTGGCCGCGTTCGACCTGACCGGCCAGCAGATCCAGAAGCTGACCCCGATCGTTGCCGATTACGCGCAGGTCAGCGGCAAGGATCTGGAAACCTCAGCGGTTTCTGTCGGCAAAGCCATGATGGGCAACACCCGCGCCCTCAAAGAACTCGGCATCAACTACAAGCTGACCGGGGACAAGGCCAAGGACGCCGCGAACATCCAGGCGCTCATTGAAGAGAAGACCAAGGGTGCCGCCGAAGCGTTCGGGCAGACCGCACAGGGCAAGCTCGACATCTTCAACAATCAGGTAGGCGACCTGAAGGAAGCGATCGGCGAAGGACTCGTCCCGGCGCTCACTGGTCTGGTTGAGGCGATCACCCCGGCGGTGGAATGGTTCGGCCAGCTTGAGCCGTCCACCCGTACCGCGATCATCGGTATCGCCGCTGTCTCGGCTGCCGCCCTGGCATTGGCCGGGCCGCTGTCGTCCATCACATCTCTTGCCGGTGGCGCGATCTCCGCGTTCAAGGGCCTGGGTAGTGCCGGATCTGCTGCGGCCACCGGAACACAGGCCGCGTCTACCGGTGCAGGCGGTGGCGCTGCCGCGATGGTGGCACTCGGTGTCGCCGCGACAGCTGCCGGTGCATACCTGGGCACGCAGATGGCCGATGCCGCGGGCACGGCAGGCGCGGCGCTCGCCGCTGTCGCTGTTCCCGGTGGCGCGCTCGGTTTGCTGTTCCAGAAACTGACCGGCGACTCCCAGCATCTTGACGACGGGATGCGTGCTGTCGCGCAGTCCCTCAGCGACATGGCCGTAAGCGGCAACATCGACGGCATCACCCAGAAGTGGGCGCTGATGTCGGCAGAGATGTCACCCGATGAGCTTCTGCGCGTCGCGGATTCCATCCCAGGGTTTAACGCAGCCCTGGAATCGGCAGGTATGCGCGTCGATGCTGTCAGTGGGAAGATCACGAACCTGCCACCGGCGCAACTGGATGCCCAGATCGCACCGCTCCAGGCGAAACTGACGCTAGCCAAGGCGCAACTGAACAGCCTCAAGCAGCAAAAGAAGCCCGACGTTGATGCGATCAACAAGGCCAAGGCCACGGTCGCCACGATTCAGGGTCAGATCAACGGGCTGAAGCAGAAGAAGCAGCCGTCCGTCGATGTGAACGGCGCGGCAGCGGCCAGGACGCTCAGCGGTATTGGCGGGCAACTCGGCGCGCTGCAAGATAAGACGGTCACCGTCACCGTGAAGCGGGCAGGCATCGGCGGTTCAATCGGCGCTGCGACTGGTGGTGTCCGCACGGGCATGGCCATCGTGGGCGAACGCGGGCCAGAACTGGTGTCGCTGCCTGCGGGTTCGCAGGTCTACACGCATTCGCAATCCCTGCGGATGATGGCAGAAGGTCACTACGCCAAGGGCAAGAAGCTCACAGCGAAGCAGAAAGCGAAGAACGCGAAGGACAAGGCCGCCCGTGTGGCCGCCGCCGCTGCTGCTACCGCTGCGGAGAAGGCGGCGACACAGGACCAGATCAACGAACTACGCGGAACCGGCCCCGGACGCCCCAGCCTGGTGGACATCGCCAACGAGCGTCAGGGCTACATCGACAAGATCACCGGCAGTGTGTCCAGCTTCGTCGGCATCGGTAACTACGACATGTCGGCACGGTCGGACGCACTCGCCGAAGCATCCTCCGCACAAGCCGAAGTCAATAACTCGGCGGTGGGTTCATCGGCCCGCCAGTCAGCGATGGCCCGCCTACGCGCCGCGCAGGACAAGGTGGCCGCTGCCCCGGCATCCGTGGGCGCATGGCTGCGCCAGCGGGTAGACAAGGTACGCCGCTGGAAAGACGTCCTCGGGCGCCTCGGCGGCGTATGGGGTAGCACCCCGGCAGGCCAGCAGCTCCTTCAGGAAATCTTCGACAAGGGCCCCGACGGCGGAACCGAACTCGGTGAGGAACTGCTACGCAACCCCGGCGAACTTCAGGAACTGATGCAGTTGCAGGGCGAAGCCGGGATGCTCGGCTACCAGGCGGCGATGGGCAACCCCGCAGTGATTGACGCCACGAACCGCTACACCCGACAGGCGCAGGTTGTCGAACAATTGCAGACGGTTGTCTTGCAGCTCAACGGCAAAGTGCTCCACGAGGCGCTGCTACAGATCAAGCGTTCCGCCGGTGGGCAAGCGTTGGGTCTGGCATGACCCGCGTTGCGAAGCCCGGCGTACCCGATCTGAAGGTGGAGTTTGCACCCACCGATGACGCCTCCACGACATCCCCGACGTGGGTGGACATCACCTCCTACGTGCGTATGTCGGCAGGCGTGAGCTTTGAGCGTGGCCGCAACGATGAACGCGCCACCGCGCAGCCGGGACAGATGACACTGACACTTAACAACACGTCAGGCCGGTTCACGCCCGGCCTGACATCGGGGGCGTATCACCCGCTCTACATCCGCTGTCCCATTCGAGTCTCCTTCAAACCACCGGGCGCGGGCGCCTACACGGTGATGTGGACCGGGCTGGTGGATCAGTGGTCGCCGGACTGGTCGAACGGGCGGGCAACCTGCCGCGTGCAGGCATCGGACCGGCTCGCCGTGTTGCAGCGCCAGACGTTGCAGGCATGGGAAACCCACCAGCACCTATTCACCGGGGCCACGCTGCTGTGGCCGTTCACTGAGGACGCGGGCGCAACAACGGTGGGCGAAACTGCGACCGGCACTACCCAGAACACCCTGACGCTGACAGCCGTCGGATCGTCCGGCAGTGGTGAGGTCGGTGTCGGCGCGTTACCGATCGACTCGGGCACCGTTGCCGCGTTCACCCCGACCGACGCATCCAACGGATACAACTTCACCGGCACCACATCCATCGCCGCGACACCTGTGGCTAGTTCGGCGGTGTCGGTACTGATGAACGCCACCACGAACCCCGCAGCCACGTCGTACATGCTGACGCTGGCATCGGCCAACAACTACCGCCTAGATGTAGGCGTGACAACGACAGGCCGCGCGTATGTCCGCCTCCTTGATCCCGGCTCACTGGTGCTGGCAACCGTGACCGGCACCTCCACCATCACAACGGGGGACTGGCAGCAGGTCGGGGCCACACTGTCCGCATCAGGGTCGGCCTGGTCGCTGAAGCTGTACGTCAATGGAACGCAGGAATCCTCCACCGCCACCACGACCACCGACCAGAACCTGCCCGCACTCGGGGCAACCGCGACGGTCGGCGGGACAGTCGGTGCGATGTATTCCGGGCAGTTGTCGCACGCCTGCTACTGGTCGGCACCGGCAACGCTGGCGCTAACGATGACCGAAGCGCGCAAAGCGATTACCGGCGCTGTCGGGGAGACATCCACCGCCCGTCACGAACGGATCTGCGACTTCGCCGGGGTCACTAGCGGCACGGTTGGCACCGGCCTTTCCACGCTCGGCCCGCAACCGATCCGGGGCCGATCCGTTCTTGAAGCCCTCGGCGATGTGGCCGACGCCGAGCTGTCGCCGCTGTACGCGACACCCGCTGGTGTTCCGACGTTGGCCTCCCGCGATGAGCGGTACAACGCCGCCGTGGCCCTATCAGTGACACGCCACGACATCGCGACAAATGTCGAGTTCGTGGTGAACGACCAGAACCTGATTAACGATGTGCGCGGTTCGCGTCCCGGTGGCCCGGAACTACGCCACACCGCCGCGTCGTCCGTGGCCCGGTACGGCACGAAGTCCGACACGGTGC
>OFQY01000728.1_pt1 | contig 11778 bp, 13 predicted proteins | sample 1542991 | NCBI WGS metagenome assembly OFQY01 (sample SAMN07774224, study PRJEB24372) | wastewater metagenome | isolation source: Exp Tend VB 10WW | collected 2016-02
ATTCGTACCACTGTAAACATTGCACCTTATTCAATCCGTTCCTAGCCTCGCAAAGAAACACTTCACCAATCCCGATCCACCGTGCAAGATACGCGTAGTTTCTAGCGCGGATTGACCGGCAGTCGAACCGCACAAATTTTCCCGCTTCGCGCCGTCCGTCGGTGCTTTCGGCCTTGGGTGTTCCTGCCGGTCAGCCCAAGGCCATTTTTTATTCAGGGAGTGCGAGACGATTGAACGCGACGATGGCATATAACGGCAACGGCAGAGCGACGGCGGAAGTCAACGTCGACGAAATCCCCGACGCGCCCGAGCGGCCCGCCTAGCTTTTTCAGCCCCTTGCCGACCTCGACGCCGCCCTCGACCTGCGCGCGCTGCGCCTTGCTCAGCTCGTCGAACTTCCCCGACAGGCCGGTCAGCTTCGTCTTCTGCCGATCCATTCCGGCCGCCGCCTCGCTCGCCTTCGTCTTCAGCAGCGTTTGCTTGTCGGCGAGCGCATTCAGCGCCGCGGCCGACTTCCAGAAACCCTTTTCGTCGCCGGCGCCCATTTGCGCAGCCATCTTCGCGCGCAGCTCCGACGCTCGATTGCCGACGTCTGCAAGGCCCTTCGCCGCGGCCTGGCTGGCGCGCTCGTACTGCGCGTAGGTCGCGACGCCCGACTTCAGCTGCTGCTCGACGCGCGCGAGCTCCGAGGCAGCGTTGCCTTGGAGTTGCGTTTGCACCTTCAGCAGGAAGTCCGTCCCGTTCGACACGCGCTATCTCCTTCGGCCTGGTTTCTTCTTCGTGTTCACCGCGATGAACACCTGCAACGCTTCTGCAATCGCGAACGCGCCCGCCTGGGCTTCGACGCTGTCCTGTCCCGTGAGCGCAAGGATCGACTCTGCGAGTACGCCGGTCGTTCCGCGGCCTCGCTCGATGCGCTCATCTAGTCTTTTCCCTCTTCCTCGACCCTCCCTTGGGCGAGCGCGATCACCGCGGCGGCGATCTGATCTTCGAGGCCGGGGATCGCCTCGTAGAGCTTGTCGAGCGACGCCTTACCCTCGGGCGTCTTCACGTCCGGGTGGATCACGCACGAGTTTCCCAAGTTAGGACCGGCCTTCGACTTGCGATCCTGCGCGCCGCGCTCGTTCGGGTTGACGAACTGCGCGTGGTGGAACGCCGCGAACTCACGCCGCGAGGGCGTGCGAAAGACGACGTGCCCCGGAAGATCCGGCGCTGCGTGCGTACGGAGGAAGCCCGTGCCCTCTTCGGAGATGAGCGCGGCGATGTCGTCGAGCTCCTTCTCGTCGCGCGTCAGGCGTTCCGCTTCGTGCTTCGCCTTCTTCGCGTCGAGGATTGCTTTCAGCTTGTCGGCATAGGCCACAGGTCACCTCAGAGTTTCGTTCCGTCGACGTCGAGATCCATGAGATCGAGCGGGAACGTGACGATCGAAGGGTCCGGCCCCGGCGCGTTGGTGAACTGGCGCTCGACGATGCGGCAGCCGATCAGCTTTGCCTCGCGCACGGTGCCGCCAAGGTCGAGCGGCTGCCACGCCGCGGAGATGTTGAAGGCCACGCTGCCGATCCGCTTCTGCGGGTGCGTGCTCCGCTCCTTCAGCTGCAGCATGAAGAGCGTCGCCGCGTCGCGCGCGAGGACGAGCTGCCCTTCGGCGTCGTGCTCGCCGCGCGTGCGCCCGCGCTTCAGCGATCCCGCGCCGCGAAAGACGCCCGGCGCGAGCTTGTCGGTGAAGTCCAGGCCCGCGATGTCGTCGGTCGAGAACGTCGGGCCGTTGATGATGCCGAAGACGATCTGCAGCTCCGCCCAGGAAAAGTAATCGCCGTCGATCTTCGCTTGGCTCATGGGTCAGGTCCCTCCCGTGCGGACGCGCACGGTGTTTCGGATTTGCTCGAGGTAGCCCTTCGGCACGAAGCCGACTTCGGTCGGGACGAGCGTGCCCGGTGTACGCAGGTCGATGTTGCGCGGGAAGCTCACCTCGAGCGTCGCGCCCGCGCTCTCGTCGGCGCTGATGCGCGTGCCCTCCGGTCCCGGCGTGAGGAGCACGCTCTTGAGGTCTTCGAGCACGAAACCCTCGAGCCGCTTCGCCTCGGCCTCGCTGATGTACCCCGAGGCGTTGAGGTCGAGCTCGCGGTTCAGGTGCCTCGTCCACGACGCGTTTGCGGTCGAGCAGACCAGGTCGGCCACGAAGCCCACCGGCGCTCGCGACAACGGAGCGTTGTCCGTATCGAGCGAGAGCGGTAGCGAGACGAACACGCCCTCGACGCCGTCGTGCGTGCGGAGCCCGCCGATGCGCGACGCGAGCAGCCCACCGTCGACGTTCTCGTCGTGCTCGACGAGCACCCCGTTTGCGTCGGTGATCGACCAGCCCTCGAGGCGGTACCGCGCCGAGCTGATCTGCAGATCGTGCGACATCGTCGCGATGGCATCCGCCCACGCCGCCGGGCGACGCTTGAAGCTTCGGCCGTCGATCACGCTGCGGTTCCGCGCGCGCCCGCCTCGAGCGAGCGTGCGGTGCGAGACCTTTGCCGCGCCGGGCGTCGCGCCGTTGACGACGAGGTCGAGCGCCGCGCGCCACGTCGATTTGCTCTCGGTGCCCGACGCCGTAGTCGACGTGACGGCCGCTTCGTCGGCGCCGATCGCTTCGGTCACGGTGAGCACGGTCGCCGTCACGGTGGTCAACGTCTTCACGCCGTTGCTCGCGCTGTTCACGAATCCGGCGAACGTGACGCGCATGCCGACCTTGAAGCCGTCGGTGACGTAGCTCCCGGTGTTTCGCGTGTAGGTCTTGCCGACTTGCGACGTCGACACGGTGAACGTGCCTTGCGCGACCGCGGGCGCGTACTGATCGCGCAGGTTGCAGATCACCCGCATGTGCCGGCCAGCGCTCGTCTCGTACGCCGCGACCTCGCTGATCAGCGTGTCGAGCAGCGTCCCGTCGACGTCGCCGCAGAGGATGAGCAACCGCGGCAAACGCGCCTGCAGCTTCAGCTTCGTGAAGAGCGCCGTCAGCCCGGTGCTGTCCGTCTTCGGCGACGTGCAGTAGGCGTAAGCGATGTCTGCCGCGACGAGCGTGCCCGCCGCGAAGTTGACGGTCACGCCGGTCGCGGGGATCGCGTAGCTCGTCGCCGTCCCGAGGCGAACGTTCGCCGAGAACGTGCGCCCGCCATCGCGGGAGATCTTCAGCTCGATTCCTGCGACGCCGATCGTGCCGCCCGTGACGACGACGACTTGAATCGCCTCGTCGTCGTAGGGCGTACCGGAGAACGTGATCGCGCTCGTGCCGGTGACGCTCTTCACGTTCGTCGGGCCGATCGCGCCGGCCGTCACCGTCGCGAGCTTGCCGAACATGACCGCGAGATCCGTGTCGGTGACGTAGCGCGCCGCGAGTTCGAGGCCCTCGCCGTAGCCGTGCATGTCCTGGATGTCTTGCACGCTCGTGAAGGCCTGCAGGTTCTCGTCGGTGCCGCTCTGCATGCAGCTGAGGATCACGGCGAGATCGCGGTCGAGCGCTTGGCCGCCGCCGGTCTCCTTCAGGGTCGTGGTCGAACGGGGAAGAAGAGCCATGGTTCAGTCTCCTGCGGTGGCGACTTCGTCTGTCGCGCCGTGAACGGTCACAGTGTTGTCGGCGACGATGCCCGTCGCGACGAGTCCCTCGGGGCCGAAGACGCCGCGGGAGATCGAGAGCTGCAGCGTGTAGATCGCGCTGTCCTGAATCGGCGCGTTCTCGTCGGGCGGTCCTTGAAATCCGCCGCGCACGCTGTGCACGCCGCATCCGGCCGAGTGCGCGACGACGAGCAGCTGCGTGACGACCACGTCGACGAGCGCCTCGACGGCCGCCTTGTGGTCCTGCTCGCGCGCGCCGCTCTTGTTCGACTTGCCGCCGACCGTGATCGCGACGCCGTACATCTTTGCCCAGCTGCGGCGGATCTTGCCGACGCCGACCGTACCCGGCTCGACGAACTGATCCGTCGTGGGGCCCTCCTGGTACGTCACCTGAATGCGCGGCGCCTTCGGGTTCTCGAGCCCGAAGCGCTCGATGCCGAAGAACACGGTGCCGGGCACGTCGACGAGCCGAAGCCGATCGGCGAGCGCCTTCGTGAGCACGTACAGCGAGGCTTCGCTCATGGCGCAGCTCCGAGCTCGAGGCGAAGCTCCTCGACGGCGATGCGCGCGAGCTCGTCGCGCCAGGCAGCGGGGATCTGTCCGGTGCGCGGCAGAAAGCCGTGCTTCAGTTGATAGCGCGCGTAGGGCACCGACGCGACGCTCGCGCGGATCGCTGCGCCCAGCGCGAGGTAGGCCAGTGCTCTGGCTCGCAGGGCGCCGCTCTTCTTCAGCGTCACGCCAGGGCCGAAGGACGACCCGCCGACGCTCTCGCCGGCGTCGAACGACGCGCGAGCGAGCTCGGAGAACCGCTCCGCCGCCCGCTTCGCCACGCGCGCGCCGACCGCGGGAAGCTGCTCGAGCTTCTTCCGCAGCTGCGACAGCTCGGCAAAGTTGGTGATCGGTGTGGTCATGAAATCGTGCCTCGGTCCGGGTCGGCAGCGCTCGCCGCGACCGCGAGGTTCGTGGGTCGATTGACGGTGCGGAGCGGCTTGCCGGACCCGCCCATGCGGATCGCGTCGTTGCGCGCCTCGGTCGCCTCGTCCACGATCCCCTGGTACTTCGAGAGGCCCAGCCGACGAACGAGCGACGCGGCCGTCAGCTTCGCGACGACAGCGACGACCCACTCGGGGTACGGCGACTCGAGCGGCTGCGCGGTGCCAATGACGACCTCGCTGAACCATTCGGAGTGCTGCGCGATCTCGCGGTCGATCTCAGGCCCGAGCGAAGCGAGCACGCCGAAGCTGTCCGTGCCCGCCGTCGTGAGATCGATCGCCGCGCCGCCGGCGGTGGCTGCGACCTTGAAGGTCGACTCGGACCCCGACACCGGGATCGCGAAGTACACCGTGCCGGCGACGAGCGGCGAGGGAAGCGCGCCGCCCTCGTCGACGACGAACTGCACTTCGCGATCGAGCGCGAAGCCGTGGTCGTCGAGCTCGAGCGAGTTTGCGGTGGTGTTTACGGACGCGATCGAACGTGCCGGGTTGACGAGCGAGCCGCGAGGCACGCCCACCCGATACACGTCGTCTCGCGTCGCGTAGGCCACCATGGGATTGACCTCAGGCCGGCGCGGTGCCCGCCCAGCGCTGCATGCACTGCGGCAGCGCGAGAGCGCCGTTGCCTTCGAGGATGTACGCGATGCCGATCTTCAGCGACGTCTGGTACAGATGCGAGCTCTTGTCGCTTCGGATCTCTTCCGGCGTGCCGCCGTCCTGCACGACCCACGGGTACATGCCGCGCTTGTTGAACGCGCCCGTGTAGAACTTCGAGTCGTCGGTGAGCTCATCCGCGACGATCAGCTTCACGCTGCCCTTGTGGCGGTTGTTCACCTGGCCGACGCCGGTCGTCGTGCCGTCGTCGAAGGCTTCGAGGATGAGGTCGCGCTCGAGGATGTCGCGCCAGATCTCTTCTTGCGCGGGGGGCGCGATGACGTGCGTCATGCGCAGGCCGAGCGGCTTGCCGTTCGGGCCCTTGATCTTCCGGAAGCGCTCCTTCGCGAGCGCGAGGTTCGCGATGCTCGGGTTCGTGCCCGCGCCAGTGAAGTCGTTGTCGAACGTTCCCGTCGACGGCTTGAGCACGTCGTACGGGTGCGTGTCGTGGAAGAACGCGAGCTCGTCGAAGCACACCGGGTTCGCCTCGAGCGCGAGCGCGACGATCTCGTTCGGGAGAACGAGTCCGGCTGCGGCCATCGCGCCGGGCTGATCGAGCCAGCCGACGAAGTCGGGCGCCTCGACGACCTTCGCGAGGATCGCGACGCCGTCCTGCCAGGTCTTCGACTTCATCTCGAGCGACTTCTCGAAAAGGTCTCGGTACTTCACGTCGCCTTTGAACTCGTGATAGAGCGCGGCGTTCAGCGGCACCGGGAAGGTCGTCTTCAGCGCCTTGGTCACGCGGTACAGGCCGAGATCTCGAGCCCAGTTGGCATCCGGCGGGGCCTGCTCGAGCGCCATCGCGAACTCGTTCGAGAACTCCTCGAGCGCGCTCTGCGCATCCGCCGACACGAGATCGTACGGCGTGCCGCCGTGGACCTCTTCGAGGATGCCTCGACGCGCGATGCGACGAGCGCCGCTTGCGAAGATGTTCGCGCGCATGAGCGCGGCGCCCGCAAGGGCGACGGAGAGAACGATCAAGGTGACGATGTTCATGGGAATGGATCTCCGATGCTCAGGCGAGGACGGCGAAGAGGACGTCGATGGTGATCGAGCCCGCAGAAAGGTTGACGAGGTTGTCCCCGGTGCTCGTGAAGCGACCCGAGAGCTGCGCGCCGCCAGCGGCGAAGAGCTTGTTCGGCGCGATTCCGTTCGGTCGGCTCGCGGCTTGGCCGTCGACGACGGCGGCGAAGAGGTCGGCTTGCGCGACGAGCGCGTCGACGTCGCCGCTCGTTCCGACGTCGAGCTTCAGCGCCGACACGGTGCCGCCTGAGAAGGCGGTCGCGGTGTGGAGCTCGACACCGAGGATCCGCGCGTTCGCGGGGAGTACGGCGCCGATGTTGATGTCTTGCGACGTGTCGGCGTCGGTGAGGTCCGCGTGGCCGACCGTGACGCTGCGCTTCTGTAGCGACACACCCGCGTTGGCCAGTGAGAGGGCTTGCGACGCGGCGAGCGCGCCCGGCCCCATCCAGATGTACGCTTGGCCGTCGCGGACTTCGGAGATGATGCCCTCGTTCGGGCGCGTTCCCGAGCTGCTCGAGAGAGCCGACGTCTCGTCGTCGACCGCGTAGCTCGGCGAGCCGATGTCGTCATCGGTGATCCCGGAATTGTCCCAACCGAAGACGCCGTACTCGACCTCGACGTCGGTCGAGTCTGCAGCGCCGCCGAGAGCCGAGCCGCTGCGGTTGTCGTACGCGGCCGAAGCCTTGCCGACGACCTTCAAGCAGCCGTTCGCGATCGTGTCCGCGGGCATCGCGCGACCAGCGGAGTCGACGCCGACCTTCGCGCCCTTCTTGATGTTGACCGCCGCTTTGATCGGGTACGTGCCCCGAGAGGGGTAGAGCCCAGCGAAATCCGTGCGGCGGCCGATATCGATTGCGGTCATGGTCTCAGACTCCCGAGGGCGCGGCGCGCCCCGTCAATGCGGCCTTGCGCGCCGCGTACTTTTTCGGATCGACGTTCTTCGCCTTGCACTTCTCGAGCTCGGCTTCGGTGAGGCCCAGCGCGGGATCGGCGATCACCAGCGTCGGACGCATCGCGGGGGTGCGCGGGGTCGGCGCGGTCGCTCGGAACGAAGCGACACGCTCGCGAAGCTCCTCGATCGGCATCGTCGCGAGCGCTCCCTTCGGCGTCTTGCCGTCGGGAACGTCGCCGTCGCCCTTCGCCCACGCCGTGGCCGGCGTCTCGCGTCCGAGCTTGACGAGCTCGACGACGAGCGACCGACGCTCGGCGCTTTCGAGCGCTGACTTCTAGCCTGCGAGCTTGGTGCGCTCTGCTTCGAGCGCGAGGTGCGAGGCCTTGAAGCGCGCGAGACCTTCGAGCGCGCCACTCACCGTGTCGGCACCCGTCTCGCGCAGCAGCGCAGACTTCGCGGCCGCCGCTTCGAGCGCGGCCGGCTCGGTCGCGGGATCCTCGGTGCCCTCCGCGGACATCATCGCGATCATCGCGTTGAAGACGTCTTCGGCGGTGGCTCCGTCGGCGAGGCCCATGGCCTTCGCCAGCTGCGCGATCTGTTCTGCGGTCATGAGCGGTTCTCCTGCGAGAGCGACTGCGCGCGCCCGCATCTTTGCGAGGGTTTCGGGGTTTGCGGGCACAGGGACGATCGAGATCTCGAAGAGCTCGAGGCCCGTCAGTCGTCGGAAGCTTTTGCCGTTCTCGGTGACGCGATCGGCCTTGTCGGCGACGAAGCCCACGCTCGCGCCGCCGATCATCTGCTCGCGCATCAGCGCGAAGACCTGCTCGGCCTTCGGATTCGCTTCCGCGCTCGCGAACTTCATCGTGAACTCGAGATTTCCGTCGGCGTTCATGTCGATCGACTCGGTGCGGCCGATCGGCAGCTCGCGATCGTTGTGCGCGAAGAGCACGACCGGGTTCGCGCGGTAGCGGTCGAGTCGCCACGTCGTTTGGTCGAGCACTTCGTCGTACGAATCGAGCGAACTCGTCGACGCAATGAACGTGGCAGTGCGAGCTGCCTCGTCGACATTGCGAAGTTGGAGTGCTCTCGCGCGGCCGTGCTTCACGTCCCAACGAATGTGCTATTCGGATCGAACACGCAAGAAATTCAAACGCACCAGTGGTGCGTTTGGATTAGCCATCAGGAGATCGCCATGGGCGCACCGTCGAAGCGAGCGAAAAAAATCAGGGTAAAGTCCGAATTTGACCTCGTGCGACTCGCGGCTGCGAAGCGGCCAATGATTCGCACCATTGGTGCGTTTGCCTGGAGCATCGACGCGATCAAGTCCTCGCGAGGTCAACAAGTCATCGGAAACTTCCGCGACGCCGCCCGCCTCGCGCAGGCGATGAAGACCGACGGCGCGATCTTCTCGGCGCTGCAGAATCGACTCGCGCCGCAGCAAGGTTTGCCGCGCGTCGTCGTCCCGCGCTCGCAGTCTGCGGCCGCTCTGCGCGTCGCGTCCGAGGCCGACGCGCTCTTCGGCCCGAAAGGTGTCGGCGTCTCGCGCGGCACTCTCGTCGACATCAACGAACAGATGGCAATGCACGGCGTCGGGTTCGGCGTAAACGTCTTCACCCCGCGGCCCGACGGATCGCGCGTCGACGTCGAGCTGAAGTGCTGGCCGATCGACTGCGTGTGGTGGAACGCGACGCGACGCTGCTTCCAGACCTCGACGGAGAACGAGGGCACCGTCGACATCGTCCACGGCGACGGGCGATGGGTGATCTTCACGAACCACGAGGTCTACCCGTGGATGTGGGGCGCACTTCTCCCGCTCGCCGTCATCTGGGCCGACCGCGCCTTCGGCATTCGTGACCGGTCCCAGACTGGGACGAGCCACGGCAACGCGAAGACGCTCGGCGAGATGCCCGAAGGCGTCGCGATCGAGGACGCGGACGGCAACCTGACCGACGAGGCCGCCGCGCTCGCGGAGGTCCTGCGGACCTTCGCCGCGGACCCGCTCCCGTACGGACTGATCCCCAGCGGCGCGAAGGTCAGCCAAATTACGAACGCTACGCAGGCGTGGCAGATCTTCGACTCGATCATCAATTCCAACGCGAAGGACGCAAACTCCGTCCTCGTGGGCCAGAACGGGATCGCGGACGCGTCCTCGGGGAACTACGTCAAAGCCGAGATGCTCTTCGGCGTCACCGAGAACATCGTCGAAAGCGATCTCGGCGCGCTGCAGTCGGGCCTTCTCACCGGCACCATCGAGCCGTGGGCCGCGATCAACTACGGCGACTCGTCTCTCGCGCCCGATGCGATCTGGCAGATGCCCGACGCCGACCAGGACGCCCGCCGCGAGTCGATCGCGAAGAACGAAGTCGCATTCTACGCCGCCCTCGCCCTCGCGAAGCAGCACGGCATGCGAGTCGATCAGCCGTACGTGCAAACGCTCGCCGATCGCTACGGCATCTCGCCGGTGCCGGTGCTCGTGGCGGCGGCTACAGCGTCGACCCCCAGCCAGCCGGCCGCCGCGCCTGCGTCGGCTGCACCGGCGGCCGCTCCCGCGTCTCCGCCGAAGCTCGCGGCTGTCTGATCGCCTCGTTCACGCGCGCCATCCCACGCGCCAGCGATCGCGGGTCGGGCTTCTCGTCGATGCCCAGGTCGGCAAGGTGAAATGCGAGCTGCACGAGCGCGTCGAGTCGGTTCGGTGACTTCCCGCCGACCTTCGGGTTCCACTCGGTGATCTCGTTCTCGAGCTCAACGAGCTTGCCCACGATGTGTAGGCGCCCGAGCTCGCTCATCGAGGAAACGGGCTCGGCTCGGATTGCTTTGCCGCGGCGCGCGTTCACCTCGACGAACCTGATCATGCTCGCGGCGAGCTCCCCGCGCCTCGCGCGCATCGCCGCACGGACGTTCGCCGCGACGAGATCACCTCCTCGGTTCCGCTCGCCGACGACCGTGTCGTACTGGTGCTGGATCAACGCGTCGACGACGAGGTTTCCCCAGACCTCCGGCTTGTGCCGTCCGGTCAAGTCCGCCTGAACGTAGACATGGCCGTCGCGGTTGGCGCCGCCGACGACGATGCCCGTTGGATCGTTCCGATCGTTCGTCGCGATCGCCGGGTCGACGCTCACTGCGCCCTTGGTTATGTCCGACGGCGCGACATCGCAGCGATCCTCCTCGAGCTTCGACGCACGGAAAAGTGCGTCGGGGTTGTCCCCGAGGATCTCCGCCTCGAGCTCCTGCCGCCCGAGCCGCGTGCTCCCGATCTGCCGCTCGATGCTCTTGATCCATCTCGGGTCGACGTTGCCGTCGTTCTCGCGCGACGCGCCGATGAGCGTGATCGTCTCCTCGCTCGCGATCAGCTCCTTCAAAAACTCGAGCGGGAGCGGCGTCCCGGTGATGATGATCTCTAGCGGGATCGCTCCGCGCTTTCGCGTGCTGAGCTGCATGTTCGCCCAGAGCTGGCGCAGGTACCGACTCTTCGCGATCTCGTCCCACCACACCGTGTCGATGTTGCCGCCGCGAAATTCCGGCGTCTCCGCGCTGACCGGATATGCGACCGCGCCCGTGTGAAACCGTACCTCGTTCACCGGACGCCCGACGAACTCGGGGCGGTGCGACGGATGAAAGCACGACAGCAAACCGTCTTCGGCGTCGTCGTCGCCGATCATGTACTTCACGATCTCCTCGTGCGACGGGCCGATCAGCGCGATCTTTCGTGCGCCGCGGTACACTCGACGCTTCACGCGCTCGGCCGCCGTGCGCGTCTTGCCCCAGCCGCGGCCCGACATCCAAAACAGGTGCCGGTGCTCCTCGCCAATGGGCGGATCCTGCTTCGGCCTGGCCCACACAGCCCAATGCCGCGCGAGCCGAGCCCACTGCGCGCGCGTGAACTGCGATCGGATCCGTTCGCGCGATGACGTTGGCAGCGACGCGAACCGCTGCATGAGCGACGGGCCCTCGAGCGACGCCGAGAGCACCTTCGCCCGCTCGAGCGCGAGCAGATACCGGCCTTCGTCCGACGTCGTCATCCGGCCTTCCTCGCGTTCTTCTCGGCGTCTTCGATGAGCACCCGAAGCCGCCGCTCGACGAGCTCGGCCTCGGCGAGGTTCGTGGGATCGCTCTCCGGATCCATCGCCTTCGGGGGCTCGAGCTGCGCGAGGTCGACGAGGTACTTCTGCTCCTCGCGACTCAGTGCCGAGAACACCGTCATCGGAAACGATCCGTCTTTCAGCCCCGACGTCGCACTGTCGAGCGATTGCTGAATCTGCGCGAGTCGCTTGCGCTTCGACTCGACGCCGCCCGCCAGCGCTTCCGCGTCGTCCCTCGGGAGGGCCAGGAGGGCCTCTGCGCTCGCTGTCGCCGTCGCCGCGGCGATCGGTACCCGCGGGCGCTTCTCGCGGCGGCCCGCCCCACCTCGCGGCTTCAATCCGGCGTCGCGCAGCCATCGGCAGATCGTCCCGTGGTCTACCCCGAGGGCGTCGGCGATCTCCCGAGCGCTTCCGTCCTTGGCGTGCATCGCCTTCATGCGGTCGAGCAAAGCTGGTGTTCGTTTGGACGGGCGCGGCATCGTAGTCATTCCTCACAAAGAAATACGTTGGCGAGACGAAATCTCACAGACAGGAGATCGGA
>OFQY01000731.1_pt1 | contig 11717 bp, 18 predicted proteins | sample 1542991 | NCBI WGS metagenome assembly OFQY01 (sample SAMN07774224, study PRJEB24372) | wastewater metagenome | isolation source: Exp Tend VB 10WW | collected 2016-02
TTTATCACAAGAAGTTAGTGATTTTTATTTTCAAGCAAACCTTAGAGCCGCAAGGGTTTGAAGGGTGTTTTGAGAAAAGTCTCTCTTATATAAGATATAGAAGCATTTATATATAGGTAATTACTCAAGTAAACCAAACCCTTCTCGCATCTCATGCCAATCCTCGCTACGCTCGTTTGACAATCATGCTTCAGGGTTTGGTTTACTAATTAGAGTGGGGGTGGGATTTCAGCAGGAGGGGTATGCAAGACTACGTTTATGTTAAAATCTTGAGTGTCTGTACGAAGTACTACCATACAATCATTAAAACCTAATCGCTTTAGTTCATTTACAGCTCCCGTAACACTCTTAAAAATCCTAGCTTCATGGGGATTTCGAGAACTGCATAATACGTACTCAGGATTGTTTCGATGAAACAAAGGCTTAAAAATAAGTATGTACTTATTTTTTATGCCAACTACAGTAGTGCTGTAAAATCTACCTTCTTCAGATAGACGCTTTGCGAAAGTAGCAATAATACCTGCATAGGTATAGGTAGGTATGTTTGCAGCCTGTTCCATATTAATTACTCTTTTGTTTACTGTTTAGACGTTGGGGTTGATTGAGACATAGTAGGTAATAGCGTACCCATAAGGTGTCGTCAGATTCATAGACACATCATGCTTTGTGGCTACATGTTCTAAGTCTCCGTAGAAACCCACACTCTCTTCAAAGTTCTCGTTCATCTCATGCTGTGCTTCAGCAAGGGACTCATAAACGCCTATGACGTTGCCATCAAGTTCAGTGCTGTTCATGTCGTAAGAATGCCACGCTAATACGTAGTTACTCATGGGTAATACCTTTGGGTGTTTGGTTTGAGATAAGCGTGTATAACGCTAAATAGAAGGTTTGGTGACGGTTTAGAGGGTTCTATCTAACTGCCGATTGAAGAAGTCATCTAGTACATCATAGACTTTACCTTCAAGTTTCAGTAAACGAAGTTGTTCGTATAGGGATTTGAGTTCTGTGACTAAAGCCAAGTTCTCACGTACTTCAGGAATTTCTTCTACTAAATCTGCCAACGTATCATCACGTACTGAACTTTTAAGGACTCTGTTGTAGAGGTCTAAATTATCAATATTAAGTACTCGTAAGCACTCATGGGCAACATCGCACACTGTATTAAAGTTTCTGTGCTGCTCATCAATTGCTGCATCACGACAGATGCGTAGGTCATCTAATACTTCTTGCATAGCTACCTCGTTAATGTCTAATCATTGCTGGCGGAAAGTTATTGGCTTCAGCTTCAATACAGCTAATCAGGTAACGCTTACCTGTCCTAGAGTTCTGTAAACCAATAGTTAAATCAGTGCTAATAAACCATTGAGAGACAACCTCAATTACACTCTCAGTAATATCTTGTTGAGTGTCATTCTGGTTTAAATAAATACGCCAATCTGTTTCATCAAAGGTTAAGTGAGGTTCGTTACTCATTAGGATTACTCAAACTTAAAGGTACAAAGAGTTCATCAATCTCTTTGAATAGTGCAGGGAGTAGTACGAAGTTAATGTGTTCATACATATCAAGATTCTTGAGTAGTTCTTGGCATGGGTTCTTACACTGATGGCTTCCGCCTCTACTGAATATTTCTGCTACTGCTAGTAAGCTATACGCAGTTTGAACCAACTCACAGAATGTCCATAAAGTAGAATCATTTTGTAATGCGTCACAGAGAATGTAATCTTCCTTAAACGCATCAAACATAGAAATGTCTCTATATTCCCCAAAACCTCTGTCGAGGTGGTAGTGGCAGTTTTTATTCCCTAAGTAACCAAACCCCCAGTACCAATCACAATCAAATGTTGGTGCATATAATGCGATATGGTCTTTATCTTTTTTAACTGTACCGAAGTAATGAGAGATTTTAGGTGCGATATAAGCAGCTTGCGCTTTTTGAGTATTGGTCATTGGTTTACCTTTCAAATAAAAAGCCTCTAATCAAGGAGGCTTATCTTCTTCTGTGAATAACTCTTTGAGACTTTGCCAACAAAGCCAGAGTACGAACCAAACCATTAATGCAATGGCTAGTAACTTAAAAACTGCAAAAGCTATCATTACAATAGCAATGCAACAGATGACTAATAAAACAAAGCTAATAAGTTTTAATATGATGTTCCCCCTATAAATGAGGTGAATGAATCATCCGTTGTCAGCAGAAGGGTGGATGAATCCCTCAAGGTAGGGTATTAACCCTCTGCCTTGACTGTTTTTACTACTCCTAAACCAAGCCACATAAACATTAAAGCTCTCGCTAGTTTCATCGTTCCTTGCACCGAGCAGTCACGGAAGTCATTAGAGGTGTTACTTACCACCTTCGGTCATTATCTTTGCACATACATTGATAGATTTAACTAGGGGACAGTTAACTAAGTACTGGTGAAGTTCTTGGTTTATATGGGGAGATAATCCATTCAAAGTACATGTACCATCAGGAGTGAATGAGACATGGATTGCTTCTTTGACACCGTTCTCAATGAAGGTAATGGTGACATTAACTTTCCATACTCTTGGCTTACGTGCTAGTCGTACTACGTTACCTTTGAGTTCTTTGAACTTTCTGGTTTCAGCAAACTCAATGGCTTCATAGAACAGGGAATGCTTGGAAGGTTTTAACATAAGCTAAACCATATCAATTCCTGATTTAATACCAGAAGTATCAAGAGGGGTACTAAAGTCAAATGAGGTACAGACATTGTTGCTAATACGCTGACGATATTGGTGCCAGCCTTTGAAGTTGTTTGACCATAGGTTGTTTGAACTATCTATATGCGTTGCTTCAGTGAAAGGTTCACAATGGGTAAACTCTATTGGCTTGGCAATATGCTCACTAGGGGAAGCATGACAGCGTTCACCATTGAATAGTCTTTCAACGATGGCTTCAGTCTTTTCAGTACTCATATCCAGCTTACGGTAACTGGTTTGAGCACAGCAGGACATGGAGTGTTCAATAGCTTCTTGCGCTGTAATGCCATGTGCATCCTCTATAGGAGGAGACCAGAACCCTTGAGCAAAGAAGGGTGTATGCCAACAGTCTTCTGTGAGTACTACAGCAGGTGTCTGTTGATAAGCATGAAGCATTACCCGTGCTAGTTCAGCAATGTGTGGGTCTGCATCTTTATGGAGTCTAAGCCAAAAGAAGTTATCCCATTCTGTAGCTGTGACTACCATACGCATGAAGCTATAAGGCTCCATAATGCGATTTACTACCTGTTTATGAACTCCCATACCCTGAAGTATTTGAGCACCTACAACACTTCGATTTGCGTTGAATAGCCACTCATACACACCTTTGTTTTTGGTGTTCTCATCCACTTCAGTATCAGCACTCATTCCTGCTTGATTTAAACCAAAGTGAATAGGCACTACTGGATTATTCTTTACACGTTCAATCTGTTGAGCTACAGGGATAGCACGACTACTAGCACCATTTTTGCTAACGGCTCTGTGAGTGTTGAGTTCAGCTAAGATGAAGCGAGGGAAGTCAATTAAGAAGGTAGTGATGGTAATACCATTAGCAATACTCTTAGCAAGTACTGCTGCACGAATACCTCCTTTACCTTCATAACCTTTAGGGATTTGATGTTCAATCATTTGGTGTGACCTTTGGTAGATGTATCTTCATTTTTTAACCAATCAGATAAACCAACTAATGCCCATGTTGTCCAGTATGAAACTGCGAATAATGCCAATGACACTCCCACAATAGCTGCTGCTAATAAGATGAGTAACAGACGGGTTAGTGCTCTAGGTAGGTTCAGTAGGGAGGTCATTGATGGTTCCAATTTGTTATTAAGATTAGTATTGTTAGTTGCCCTCTCTCCCTATGATTAGATTCAATTAAGAAGTGGGGGAGAGGACAAAGGCTAATTAACCAAAGATAGAAATAGGTTCTGCTTTGGTACGTGTTTCAATGAAAGGTGTTGCTTCAACAAGTTCTGCTTCATCATCTAAAGAATCTTCAGACAGGGGTTGAGTACTTGGGGCAGCAATAGCAACATCTGCAAATGGGTCAACTGCAACAGGAGCTACAAACGTAGTTACTGGTGCTGCTTCTGAGATAGCTTGTGCTTCAGGGGTAGCGTAACCAACATTGGCTTCAGCCTTAGCATCAGCTTCAATTTGCTCTTTGCTACGACGAGTGCGACGTTTGATACCATTGGTACTACCTTCAGCACGTACTGTGCTAGAAGGGCTATCTTCAGGGTTCAGATTGATTTCGATTTCATCTAAATCAATAGTGATTTGTTCAGGGGCAACAGTGATACCGTACTGGGATAAGTACACAGTAAGAGCATGTTGCATATCAGTTTGGGTAACGATGATTTTCATACACGGTTCTCATAAATGGTTTTGATGGAGTTGAATACAGGGGTCTGCATTGCTGCATGGATAGCGACAATGGCATCTGCTTGATGTTCTGCTTTGGTTAGACTAATGACACCTCTAAAGGTCTCCAGAGGAGCTTCAGGATGCTGGGATTGAACCCATTGGATAACCTCTTTCTTGGTAGCTGATTTGCTGCCAACAATCATTTTTACTTCATTAGGGGAGACCTCAATGAAGGTAGGTTTAATCTTTTGTACAACTGCTATGAGTGCCACACAAATACCATAAGAAGCCATCGCTCTCGCTGACTGACTACCTACAGGTATCTCTGCACACACCATATCTGCTTCTTTGGTATGGTCTACCAAAGCATCAAGTAACTGTCTTGAACGGACTACATCCTTAGAGTTCTGACGTACCTGCTTATTGTCAGAAACCAAAGGACATACTGTTAAGCAATCAGTGATAGTTAACTTCTTGGTTTCAGTATCAAAAATACCCTTAGCAATACCTAAGTTAGACATAGATATATCAAGGGATACTATTTTAATTTGCATGGGTATCTCAGAAGCAGGGCTAGATAACTAACCCTGCTAAATGGGGATTAAGCAAACAGACTTGTGGTTGGTTTAGCAGTAGCCGCTTGTGCTGTACGTGGAGAACCAGCAGCAGGAGTTTTACCTGCTGTTTTATCTTTCACTTTACCAGTCCATTTCTCAGCCCATTTAGGCATGAACTCAGCTTCAGCTACTTTGGCACGGAACTCATTAACCGTCTTACCTGATGTAGCGTGGAACACTTTGTCAATGACATTGGTTTCACGAGTTTCAGCAGTCTCTTTGTAAGAGCCGTCAGGTTGTTTAGCAGATTTGAAAGACAGTTCTTGAATTACACCAAGTTTAACTTTCTGACCAATTAAAGCAGTTAAGCAATCTACTTCAGTAGGTACATCTTTCTTCTGTTCAAAGTTATAAAGCTTCACAACCTTACGCTCTGTAGCACAGTCAGCTAGAGGCTTGCCAGTTGTGAGTAATGCTAAAGCATCGCCATTCAAGAAGCCTGCTAAGTAGTGTTTTGCACCATCTTTGTCAGTGTAGTAAGGCTTACCTTCTTTGCTAGTAAGATATAGTGTTTCACGATACTCAGAGCCATCCATATCAAAGATACAAGGTAAGCTCATTGCACCACCTGCTGACTTGCCTAAATAAGCCATCTTGATGGTGGCATCATAAAGACCACTAGTACGTACACTAAAACCACCACCTACGGTGTCTTTGGTTTCTTTAACGTCATCATCATATTTCAAAGCTGCTAATGCACTCATTTGTGTTTTCTCTCTTTCGTTTGGGTTTGGTTTACTTAATTGAGTAAGTATTAACTACCATGATTTTCATGGAAGCCTAGCTCAATTAGTTTGGATTTACGCTCTGCAATTGCAGTCTCAATATCTTCAGCCTTCCAAGTCTTTTGATAGACCTTCTTGCCATTCATAGTGATTTCTGCGACATATCGTTGCCGTTTACGGCAGAACCATATACCTGCTTCTTCTACGGTTGTACCAACACGTCTAGTTCTGTTTCTGGCATTTTGTGCCACAGTGACTTCACGTAAGTTATCAATCGCATTATTAGTTCGGTCATGGTCTTCGTGGTCAAGTTGGTGTTTAGGCCAATAACCATGATACCAGCACCATATAACATGGTGCTCAGGATAGCCTTTACCGAATAGGGTAATGTTTCGGTATCCTGTGTTCTTGTTAAATGAACCAGCTCTACAGTTCACATTACACTTAGAGTTTGGTTTTTTAGACCAAGTAAGCATACCTGTAGTTTCGTTATACGCAAGGTACTCGCGTAGTATTTCTTGGGTAAGCTGTTCTTTACTAAGCGTAGTAGTCATGGAGTCTCGCCAGTACTAGGAGAATATCATTATCAATGAATGTCTCTGTGTCGCTAAATAAGCCCATTGGTGAGCGCATACGCTCTTGGACAGTATCTTTGGTCACATTGGTTTGGAAGACGTGCTTATAGCCTACTGCTTCGTCACGGGGACTGATGTGAAGTAAATCATTCTTGTACTTCTCTAAGTCAGCCAACTTAACTTTCTTAGTGGCAACAATAGTGGAGAAGAAGGATTCAATACCAATGTTGGCTAATGCACCTTTGATGGGTACTTTAGTCTCCATTACCATTGCTGACTCGTTGTAGATACTTCGAGTGTGTGCGGTGATGATGATGTTCTTAGTGGACTTAGCAACATATTGCTGCATTAGATTTCTAAAGAACTGTGCATACTCACCCCACATTTTCATGGTATTGGTAGAGGGTAGTACATGGATAGACTCAAACATATCCATGAGATAATTCAAACCATCAATGACAATGGTTTCAATCTCAGGTTGTGTGTCTGCCCACGTCAAACCTTCATACACTTGATAAGGGTCAGTGATGACTACCTGCTTAAACCCTTCAGGCTTAAACGGAGGTTTCTTACCTGCTTCGCAATTAAGATAAAGTGTCTTTCTTAAGTTACGTAAGCAGGCAGATTTACCTGTAGATGATTCACCGATGACTAGAACTAAATGGTCATTAACTTGGGTCATATTTACCTCTTTGTAGTGATTAAGAAGCGCAGTAGGGCACGACAGTGCCCTTATACGTCAGGGGGTTCTCTTAGCAATTGCCTTAGCAGTTGTAGTAAGAATGGTAGTGGTAATCTCAGACTCATCTAGCTTGTCAGCTAACTTATTGTTGAGTTCCAATACTTTGGTACGGATAACATCAAAGACGAAACCAGCATCAACAAGGATTAGGGCATACCGTATAAGCATGTTGCTACGATTACCGTCACCTGTATTGTTGATAATGTAGCGTTCTAAGTTATCCATAGACTGTTGAGAAGTCAGGAGCTTAGAGCGTTCTTCGTTCTTACTGGTTTTAGGGATGAAAGGCAGTACATCAAATAACTCACCTTCGGTGTACTCAATATGTCCTTTATGGGTTAACCATTTCTTACACTGTTGATTACTGGATTCATCAACAGAGAAAGGTAATCCTTGAATAACATTGTTGATGAACTCCTTGTATTCAGTACTGTCCATCTTGAGGGTGTAGTTCATTGGTAGGATGATACGGAAGCGGTTCTCTTCAGGGGTACTTCGTTTGGTAGTGTAATACCAAGCTTTGAGTCCTTTCAGTAATAGCTTGGCCGTAGAGAGCTGTACAGTGCCATCAATATCTAGGACTAAGATGTTCACCCCTGCAATACAGTTCTTGGTATCACGATAACCTTGACCTGTATCACCATCAGTTAAGTGATGATTAATCCAGTGGTAATCCTGAAGTTGGAATAACTTATCCAGTTTATCAAAGGGTACAGATTCACTCTTGTAACCAGTGGTCATGTCATTACTATAGGACAACAACATCTTATCAGTGTCAGTCTTCTCAATGGTTTCACCACGTAGGAACATGATGCCATCGTTGAAGAGCTTCTTGATAATGATGTTGTTCTTGTAGCCCCAAGCAGTAGCCATGAGAATCAAGTCATCCTTCTGCGACTTAGACCCTTTGAAGTACTGTAAATCACCGTCTAAGTCAGCCAATGTTAAGTCAGTTTTAGACTGGCTTAAGTATTTAGCTAACTTAGTGTACGGTCTCTCTGGAGCCAGTAATTGTACAAAGGCTTCACCTGAATCTTCTGCTAATTTAATTGCATATTCCAAGTGAGCTACTGTGATTTCTGGTGAACCATCAATGAAAGCATAAGCACCAGCTAACTTAAGTACCTTGAAATAACGGTGCTCTAATTCAGCTTTAACCAGAGTATCAGACTCTTTGTATTGCTCAGTACGAGCATCACAATCTAAGCGATATTCAATGAGGTAGAGAGCCACATCATCAGGAAGAATGATGGTTTTATTGACGTTAATAGGGTCAGCAAGTAAGCCAAGCTTCTCAGCTAAATGGTCTAAGTAAGTGTTATGAGTAACATCATACAAAGCATCTTTCACTTCTTTAGCAGTACGTTTCTTGGTTTTATCGCGTATGCGTGAGAAGCTGAAGAAGCAACGTCTTGCATAGCCCATCTCTAAGAAGTCCATCATTAGAGATTCAGTAGTGCCCCCATCAAGTAACTTCTCAGGTGTACCAAACAGAAGCATATTGGCAGGAGTACTACCATCAATCTTCTCAATACGTACATTGTCAGTAGCAGACTTAATGAGTTTATCTTTGGTCATACCAATATCAAACAACTCAAGGTATGTACCTAGTGCTTCAGTGTTACCTGATAGATTGGCAGCAATCTCATCAATCATTAGATTGGAGCCACCGATATTAGCCATCAGTAATTTTTGACGCATCTGCTTGATAGCAGGAGTAGTGGCACTGTCAAATGTGAACATCATTGTACCGAGACTGTTAAAGTCTTTGGTTACTTTGAGTAGTTCATCTTCAGTACTGGAGCCATTACGGTTAGCACGTTTAATGGCTAATTGTTCAAGGTTATTCTGAGAGACATAAGGGAATGTCTGTTCCATGAATACTTCTTTGAATTGGTGAAGTACTTCACGTTCAATGACACCTGTTGATAAGCCTTTACCTGTACCACTTGGAGCCAGTGCAATGGAGTAAACATTGATTGGGATTTTACCTTTACCAATCCAGCCAGAGATACTGGCTCTCATCTGTGCAGCAACTAAACCAGTGAAGAAGGCTGTGACTACACGAAAGAATAGGGGATTACTATTCTGTGACTTGGTTTGAAGTACCTTAACCAACTGTTCAGAGGATGGATGGTATTCCATGTCTGCATAAGGTTTTCTCATCTTGTAATTACTCAATTAAGTAAGTGTTAATTCGCCAGAAGCTAAGTAAGCATCTTTCTGTGTACATAGGTCAAACGCATTGCAGTAACGACATGCTACAACACCACCTTTGATTTCTTTTACGATACCTACAGAACCGTCTTCATTAAGACGTGCATAAGCGTCATTAGCATTGTCAAAGTTCTTGGTACTACGTCCATCAGTCTTATCTTTGTTCTTGAAGTACTTCCACACTGTCGCTTTACGCCATAAGTCTTTGTCATTACACAGAGGTAACTCAGTCTCATCAGAGTCTTTGTACATATCTAATTGACGTAACTGACCTACAACATAGTTCTCTGTGTCTTTGATACTTAGAAGTGGAATACGTTGTACGTGTACGCGAGCTTGAGGGTAATCAGGGTTCTGTTTAGCATCAGCAGCAGACCAATCTGTGAAGATGTAGTTGATGGTCATATCAGGTTTATTAATAATGTCCTGATTAAGCCAACGATAGATACTACCTTGTAAGGAATACTTCTCTGCATTGGTTTGGTTTAAGTAGCCGTACACTGAAGTTGATTTGAAGTCTTGAACACGTCCTTCAGCTACAAAGTCAAACTTACCTGAGATACGATATTGACCTACTTGCTTATAAGCACGTTGTTCCATGTACACAGGAATAGCTTTAGGGTTAGCTTCTAAGGCTTGAGGAGTAGGGTTAATCAGTACATTGTCTGCAATCTTACTTGGGTAGCCTAAAGCTAAGATAGCCTCTCTTGGATTAAGCCAAGCCTTCTCAATGGCAGCATGGATAGCACTACCCATACGTGATGAAACCAAACCAGCAATATCAATCATTGACTCACTTGGCTTAACACGCTTGGAGAGAACTAGCTGTCTTGTTGATTTCATTAAGGATGTAGCACTAATGACATTGGGTTCAAAGTCATAGTCATCAGTGGCTAAGAAGACAGCCAGTGGTAAAGGAATATTGAATTGATTACTGTAGCGTTGTTGCATGATGAACCTCAAAGTGTATAACCACAAAACCGCCCGAAGGCGGCTTAGGTCAAAAGGTTAAATTGGATTAAGGTTGCTTACATCCAATCTCATTTTTATGTTCAGGACAGTATGTTTCTGTCCATCCGTAGGGAGCTTCTACTTGCTTACCTAATCTTGGTTTGTCTGTACTAGCACAACCAAAAAGAAGTATTGCTAAAACGACAACTCGTACCATTTTCCATCTACCTCATCTAATGCCTTGTCCCAACGGTAAGGAAGGGATTTAGGGGACATAGGCCATGTGTATCTATTGTCTAGCACAAACCATCCTTTGTTTGTGTTGCATAGTAGTACGCAATGATAATCACCTGTCTCTACCCAACAACAAGCCAAGTGTAAGTCTTTACGAGCAAAACCTGCATTAAGCAGTAGCTGACGTTTGCGTAGTGCGTAATCTTCACAGTCACCAAGCGTACCAGCTTCAACCCAATGTTCAGGCTTACTGTACTGCTCTAAATCAGTTTTATACTGAACTGACGCATTAACATCGCTATTAATGCGCTCGGCTAGTTTATAGATGTTCATCACTTGGCCTAAACTCAACAGGCACTCTAGCTAGTGCTAATTCGTAAGTGTCGAATTGCTCAAAGTGTGGTAGTAAACTAGACAACTCATTACCCACGTTTAGCTCACAAATACGGTAGTCATCAACATTGTTATGAGCTACAACAAAACAATGCGTATTAGCAATAAAAGTGTTAATCACGGTGCTGCACCTCCGTCTGTAATCGTCCATCCAAAGTTAGAGACTAGGTAAGCCCTAGCAACACCACCTGCTACATTGTATTTACTATTCCCACCGCTAAATGTAACCCCACTTTGCAATGATAGTGTAGCTAGATTGACTAAAAAATCGCTGTAGCTCGTCGTTGTTAGCGTCACACCAAAAAACATATCTGTTGCATTTGTGACTTTCGATAAGTTCAACAACGGTATAGTTTGCAACGCATTGCAACCGTAAAAAGTTCCACTTGCATTAGTCACGTTTGAAAAATCGTAAAAAGGCACACTCACTAAAACTATGTTGTTTCTAAACATTTGCGAGACGTTTGTTGCCCTTGAGATGTTAAAAAATGGCGCAGATGTAATATAGAGGCAGTTGCCGAACATATATGTATAGGATGTTGCGAGTATCTTTGCACTAGATATATTCCCAGTGATTGTTAAATTTGAACAGCCAAAAAAACTAAGGGAACTTAGGCGTACAAGTCCATCGCCGTAGCTAATTATCTTCATTATTTTTAAAACATCGGTTGAGCCATTAAAATAAAGTCCACCAAAAATCTTGGACTCAATCTTGATAGTGTAGATACCGCCCACTGCATAGACGTGTGTGTTGTTACTGTTTACACCGATTGATTTTGTACCATCCCCCCATTCTATTTTTACAACTTCTGTGACATCTTTAATAATTGGCAGCACAAACGTATTGCTTGCGCTGCCAGCCTTTGTTGTGTCAACAACAATAATCATCGGCTT
>OFQY01000732.1_pt1 | contig 11717 bp, 18 predicted proteins | sample 1542991 | NCBI WGS metagenome assembly OFQY01 (sample SAMN07774224, study PRJEB24372) | wastewater metagenome | isolation source: Exp Tend VB 10WW | collected 2016-02
GAGCTTGAGTTAATGAAAGGTTTAGGGATGCTCCCTGTTTCTGCAGAAGATGCGGAGCAAGTCTCAAGATGGGTTGAGTCATTCAAGTCGCACCCGATCTATAAAACGATTACCAAGGCAGATTATCAGGTCTGCGGGTTCGCGATGATCGACGGCGTGAGAGTCAAAGGCCGGGCGGATGCTTTGATCTTTGACGGTTCAGACCTGACAATCTTTGACCTAAAACTCGTAGCCGATGGTTCGCCGGGTAAATTCGCGCGCGAGATCGCCGAAGGTTACGACATCCAAGCGGCTATGTATTCGATTATCTTTGCTGATGCTCTAAAGGCGTTGACTTGCACCTTTCGCTTTCTCTGTCAGGAAAAGCACCCGTTCAAACCAACGCCAAAATTCACGGGAGATTATGAGATCGTTGACACTTACTTAGCACACGCAAAAGACGTATTGCGCGACGCTCTGAAATCAATCGACCTGTTTACGAAAATGGGAAGCTTTGCGGGGTATCCGACAGAAACGATAGTGCCACGCTTTCCAAGGGGTTCAATATGAGAAACATAGACGCAAACACAGTTGAGCTGATGATTGCAAATCGCTTCGCGAATCGGATGATGGACTTAGCGAACGAGATTAGCACAGGCAGATAAAGAAGGCGTTGACAGTCGCACATTGAATGTAATTGCCGATACAATCAATGCGCATGACTTTTTCAGCCATGCAGAGGCCATGCGTAAATCAAGGCGTGAAGATGATTAGACGGCAAACAAAACTACACTTTGAGGCAACGCAGAAAGCCGCCTGCCTCAAAGCGGTCAAAGAGTTTCAGAGATATTGCGTCATCACAGGTCTAAGCCCTGAACATCGCCCCATCGAAAGGCGTTACGCTTTAGACGCGGCGCACGTCTACCCGAGATCGACATTCCCGGAGCTTGCGAAGTGTGTCGAAAACATTCTGCCGATAATCCACTACCGTCATTCTTGGAGAGCAGGATTCTTGCACAATGACGACATCCACTGCCTCGACCTGGCGGAATCGACTTCCCTCAGTGCCGACAGAACACCATCAGAGCGCATAGAATGGCTCACAAGGCACGTTCATGACGATTTATGGCCCAAGGTCAAGCCTCGTCTGATTATGCTTGTCTCAGAGGGTGCGAAGGTGTCAAAGGGTGTATTGTCGCTACGGGATGAGGCTTTAGAGGTGATAAACAGCCGTGATTGATTTCATAGTGACCATTAAACCGACCGACCGCGGAGCATGGCCCGTACCGGACAAGGAAAGCCAAGCGGCTATTCAACGATGGGCGAGCGGACAACCTGCTGGCATGTCGTTTATCTTCCGCGTGCTGAAAAGACTGCCGACGAGATCGAAGCAGCACCATGCGCTTTACCGTTTGCGAAATTCAATCCTATCACCGGCTTTGGATATGGATGCAGACTCGCTACACGATTTCATAAAGGCAGAGCTTGACATGACCGAAGAGGTCACAGTCGCCGGAAAGCCTTGGACTCGGTTACGCTCGCAAAAGGAATTTTCGACAGAAGAGATGACAGCGATGATGAAAAAGCAAGACGAGTTGAGAGATTTTGTAAACGATGGCCGTGAGGTGGAAAATTATTTGATTCTGCCAAGTGGCGAAAAGGTTGACACGCCAAGCGCGTGATTTACTCGGATTTGGTCGCCGCGCGTTGGTTGTCTCCGGCGCGCGGCCGTCCACCTTTGACCCGTAACAAAGTAAAAAAATCGGGAGGTGGATGGATGACTTATGAAGAACTTGTCGCAAGCAAGCGACATACTATTGGCAATCACGGCATAGATCGGGCGATAATCCCCGATTCGATGTTCGACTATCAAAAATACGTTTTAGACTACGCAGTCCGTAAAGGACGATGCGCTGCATTCATCGACACTGGTTTGGGGAAGACGATTATAGAACTGGCCATAGCGAACAGTTACGTAGTCGCGACAAATAAGCCGGTATTGATAATCACCCCTCTGGCCGTCGCGTTTCAGTTTATCCGAGAAGCGGCGAAGTTTCAGATTGACGATGTGGAGTATTCAAAAGACGGAAAGTACACAAAGAAAATAGTGATCTGTAATTATGAACGGCTCGAACACTTCGACCCGAGCGATTTTGACTGCGCCATCCTTGACGAGTCCAGTATCCTGAAAAACTTTGAAGGGGCGACAAAGCACAAGGTGACGCAGTTTTTGCGCCGGATGAAATACCGATACCTATTCACTGCCACGCCTTCACCGAATGACTTCATTGAATTGGGTACGTCAAGCGAGGCTCTCGGCTACATGGGATACACTGACATGCTGACCAAGTTTTTCAAGAACAATGAGGATACAATCAGCCCGATGAACATCGGTACAGAGTGGGTACTGAAAGGCCACGCGCGCGAATCGTTCTTTCAGTGGGTTAGCGGGTGGTCAATATCTATGCGCAAACCTTCGGACGTTGGATTTTCTGATTCTAACCATGTTTTGCCGCCTTTGAATGTCCATGACCATGAAGTCACGAACGATCACAATATGGTAGACGAGGGACAGATTCTCATGTTCGCACAGCAGGCCCGCCGTCTGACTGATGTGAGATCAGAGCAAAAACTTTCAACCGAGAAGCGATGCATCGAAGCGGCACGGCTTGGGATGCAAAATGAATTTTGCGTCTATTGGACTAACCTAAACACCGAGGCCGATTTGATCGGCGAATACGATAAAGACGCGGTAGAGATTCGCGGGTCGATGACGATTGAGAAGAAAGAAGAAATCCTGACAGCGTTTGCCGACAAGCAAATAGGGCGACTGATAACCAAGGCAAAGATTACCGGGTTCGGTTTAAACTGGCAACACTGCGCGAATACTGTTTACTTCCCGACCTTCAGCTATGAACAGTATTACCAAGGTGTTCGCCGGTTCTGGCGGTTCGGCCAGACTCAGCCTGTAAACGTGCATCGGGTTTATGCTGAGTCAATGCGCAAGGTTATTGAGAGTCTGAATGTCAAAGCCACAAAGGCTGACGAATTGTTCAGCAAGTTGAACCAGCATTTACATAGCTCGTTTGACACCGGGATCAAGTATAATATCAAGACGATAAAAAAACCGAATTTCATTTAGGAGACAATATGGAAAAGCAGATAGTAAACGACAGTTACGCGGTGTATAATGATGACTGCATGAGAGTAATCGGGGAATTGCCAGAAAACTCTGTAGACATGAGTGTATATTCTCCGCCATTCGCGGGGTTATACAATTACTCATCCGATGCAAAAGACTTCTCAAACTGCGACAGCAAAGAACAATTTTTGCAGCAATATGAATTTTTGATAAAGGAAATCGCACGGGTCACAAAGCCTGGACGGATTACAGCGGTTCACTGTACGGATGTGATGAACAGCAAGACCGAGGATCTGTGGGACTTCCCGCACGAGATAATCAGGATGCACAATGAATCCGGGTTTGCATACAAGAACAGAATCACGATATGGAAAGAACCGCTTAAGGTTCGGATGCGGACGATGGTTAAAAGCCTGATGCACAAATTGATCGTTGAGGACTCTTCTCAGTCATTCACGGCGATGCCGGATTATGTTCTTGTGTTCAAGAAGAAAGGCGAAAACGCGGTGCCGATTACTCACCCGAACGGGCTGACAAGGTACTTTGGAGAAACCCCGATGCTTCCTGCGATGGTCAAATCTTATGGCACATGGGAAGAGATAAACGAACGGTTCAAGAACCACACCGACCCGCGCAGCAATAAGCTGTCTCACATTATTTGGCAGAGGTATGCGTCGAGCGTGTGGGACGATGTGAGGATTGATAACGTGTTGCCATTCAGAGAGGCGAGGGGAGAGGATGACGAAAAGCATGTCCATCCGTTACAGCTTGACGTAATAGATCGTCTGGTCGAGTTATATTCTAACCCCGGCGAAGTGGTATTCACCCCGTTTATGGGTGTCGGGTCTGAGGTCTTTTCAGCTGTGTCTCTCGGTCGTAAAGGTATTGGGGCGGAGTTGAAAGAATCATACTTCGCGCAGGCGATTCAGAATATGAAACTCGCGGCAACACGATTTGACGATGCAGCACAGATTACTATAGGTGATGGAATCAGTGATTCAATGAAACCCGAGATGAAGCAAATCGACGAGACTCATCCTGATTTTGGCGAAGGTGCATAATGGCAAAAGCACACAACCACAAAAACCAATACGGAGAAGTTGACCGAATCGGCAAGACCTCAATGGACGAACTCCGCGAGAAGTGGAAAGAGTTTGAAGGTACACGTTTGGAAAAGTCGATCAATAAGCCAATTTTTTTGACGTCATCAATCAAGCAGAAGTACAAGGAGCGCGAGCAATGACCGGTCTGTCAGTCAAACGTGACGGCACGATCTACGAAACGTCCACAGGCCGTCAGATGCGTTTGAGAAGCGACGGGCGGGGCTACCTATGCTTTACCTACCGTGGACGCACCCACAAGGCCCACAAGGCCGTCTGCGTGCTCTCTCACGGACCTCGGCCATCGTCTCAGCACATTGTAGAGCATAAGAACGGGAACAAGTTGGACAACCGGCCAAAGAACCTTGAATGGATAACACGGGGCGAGAACGTGAGGCGGGCGCATAAGGCGAAGGTGATGAGCGGATGCAAGCCGAGACAGGTGATGTGCCTCAGTGGTGACGCTTGGTTTTTTTTTAAGTCTGTAAGCGATGCCGCTAATTACTTTGAGCTTTCCCCCGGCACCATAGCAAGCGCAGCAAGCGGCAAGAGCAAGACTGCGGCGGGGTTTAAGTGGGAATATGCGTGACGATAGCTTCGAGGTTGAACAATTATTTTGTCACCGTTGCGGATGGTTTGGCCCGTGGTATGATGCCGCGTCTGTTAAATGCCCCGATGAGTGCTGCGATATAGATGTCTGCCCAAAGTGCGGACTTGAGTTAAGCAATTACAAAAAAGACTAAACCTTCCCCCCTGGCACCCGATACTCTAACAGCAAGGACGCACAAAACCCGCCAAGGACGGCACCGGGGATTATATGAAAATCAAGATACTGCGTTACAACGCTCGAGACAATAGCTGCGACCTGTGCGGATGCACACCTGAGGCGATATGGAAGTTTGGGACGGTGGAATTGAAGCAGCGGGCTAATCACTTTTGCGATGCGTGTATGCAAATAATTGACGGCGTGAACGTACCCGCATAATACGGCGATGCGATGCGGAGTGGAAGGACACTCAGTTAATGGCCGAAAGGTACAGCGTGGGTATAATGCCTAATGCCATAGGATAGCCGGTTTCGAGTCCGGTCGTCGCATTTATTATTTGACACCTCACCTCAATAGATCTGAGTGAGTCAGCCGAAAGGCAACCGAGTTTGACCGCTCGGACATAAGACTGACGCAGAGTAGAGCCATTTATTCAGCGTCGTTGCAGTATCACTGAGTCAGTCCGGTTATGCTGCGTGTCAAACGGCGTTGAGTAAATGGCTTTTTCTTTAGGGGAATACAATGAGTGATAAAGTCGAGATCAGAGATCGCCGACAAGGCGGCTGGTATTATGTCGATAACGAAATTTACGACATGCAGCTTTCATGTGAAGCCTTGGCGATGTATAACAGCATAGCAAGGTTCGCAAATAACGACACAGCCAAGGCGTACTTTAGCGGCCGCAAATTTATGGGACACCACAAAATAGGTAAAGCAAAGTTCAAGGCGGCTAAAGATGAATTGATAAATCGTGGCCTAATTTCAGAGACCGGCGAGAAAACAAACGTCGGGGCGGTATATTACACTTTGCTTAACACCAAGTCGAACCCTGTCCCGCGTCAGGATATAGGTGCGGCTGACGCGGCCGAGGGGGTGCGGCTGACGCGGCCGACAAATAAGACTAATAAAACAAGACTTAATAATAATACTGTGGCTAACGCCACTGACGATATGGATAATGAGCTTAAAAAAGCTTGTGAGTATATTCAGAATCAAACAGGATGTACATTAAACCCTGAAGATAAATGGACTAAGATATGGTGGTATAGAGCAAGTAAAGACGATGGTTTAGACAATTTAAAGATAGCTATTAAAAACTTTTGTTTGAACAAGCCTAATGTAGAAATGGGAAGATGGGACTGGGTATCATTTTTAAGATTCCAAGCTAAAAGATCCGGATTTCTGCCTAAGAAGAAAAAGACAAATGTTATTACTGAAAACAATGTGCAAGACCCTCACGTCGATACGATCATGGGCGAGTTTTTGGAAACATGGAAAGCACAGTAGACTTTAGGAGCTCTGCCAAGCTCAAGGCAGAGATTGACCGTCTCACTCAGTTGATGCACGAGGCTGCAGCCCAGGAAAGCAATGACTGGCTGAAAGAGGATCTATCTTTGCAGTCGACCGTCTCAGAGCTAACCAAAGCTTACGAGCGGCGAGACTGGCTGAAAATGAAGAATGCTGCCGCGCATATCATGCAGATCAAAGTCGATGCCGCACCGATCATGCCGGACGCTGCGGCGGAGTGGGAAGAGATTAGTGCGCCTAATTTCGGTGTGACTTTCCCGCCTAATTGGAATATCCCAAACGACATAATAATCCCTCGTGGAAAGTTCATGGTGTTGGCAGCGAAGCAGAAAACCGGCAAAACGCGCGGGGCATTGTCGATAGCTTTACACCTGGCTGACATCGGCCATAAGGTGTCGATAGCATCCGGTGAGATGCACACGTCTCAGATTTGGCTTTTGCTTTGGATGCAGCGTCAGTATTTGGATTTCAAAAACTCATTTGGCGAGATCGAAGCACGAGTGAGAATGGCGAGCAAGGATGTCCGGTGGACGCCGACAAAGGATTCTTTCCACGATTTTCGTAAATCTTATGGCCAAAAGATATTCGCAATTTACACAGCGGGATGGACGGCGCGCCGAGTTATCTACGGGCACAAGTTAGCGGAAAACATATTCGGTAAAGCAGCGCAGGCGAGAGTCACGGACTATGCGCAAATCTTAGCACCTGAACCGAGCATAAAGGACATCCGGCAGCAGCACATTTACAATTCGCAATTATTAAGCGTGGAAACAGGGATAGCAAACTGCGCGCATATTCTCGTCAGCCAATTGTCAGATTCAGGAATGACGGCCGAGTCATCGCAGTACGAGAAAGACGCGGGCATGGTTGTGAACCTTTTGCGCGATGAGGATAAGGACACCGGGGAGAAGTCGCCAGAGCTGACAATCCACGTAAAGCATTCCCGATCTACCCGGTCAGGTAAATTCCGATCATGGCTCGACGTGAAGTCTGGTGCAATCGTCCCCAGTGCCGCTTACATGCCCCCAGACGCGCAGGGACGGCTAGACTAATGCATCCGGTAGAGCAAATCGACAAAGCCAAGGAGAAGCGTTTTAAGCTGCTTTGCACGGACAAGAAGCTGAAGCACTCCTATGCGATATTTCGGTTCAGACTAATCGGAAATCACCCGTACATCGAAAACCCGGTGCCGAGAGTTCATGGTGACAGAGACTTGGTGAAAGCTTGTCGCGCTCACATCGCCGACCTGATAATAATCTATGCGCCGCGAGTGAAATTATCTTGCGGGCATTATTCTCGTAAAGGGTATTGCGTAAAATGCGTTGAAATCTGCATTGATGAGTTTGAGACATTCAAGGCGGGATGGCTGAAAAAGAAAGGCATGACGCCGGAGCAATGGCGCGAGAAAGTGCCGATGCGGGGATTGACGCCGATTATGCAAGAAGTTGAAAAAGTAATGTCAGGGGGCTAAATGATAACCAAACCAGCAGACGCGGTGCCGAGGATGTGCGCATGGGACAGAAAAGAGCCAAGCGGTGTAATTGTTGCACAAGGGTTTACCGCCTCAGAGTGCGCAGAGATCGCGCGGGCGTATGCAAGTGCATTGCACGCGTCAGAGTTTAACTCAGCGGATGCGGCAATCGACGCTGCGAAATGGGAATCTAAATTCAAAGAATGGGAGACAACAAAATGAGACACAAGATACTAACCGAGCTAATCCACCGGCTTGAACAGTTGGAAAAGTGTGGACAATGCACAGTGTTTTTTGTAACGTACAGCGGGCCGAGTTAAGTCTCAACCGCGCATGAAACGTGCGCGGCGCTCACCTCTTGCCCATCAAAGAGGATAATAAAAGATGGGGGTGAGTGTATAAAATGAGATTTAGTTTCAATATAAAATTAAGCACATACCGTGCAATGATTAAGCGCGGTATAACTGTGCGAAGAATGCGGGATAAAGATTTCCGCAACGCAGATTTTTCAAATCTGAGCTTCGATTCTGCCCGATTCGTTTCTGCCCGATTCGATTATGCCCGATTCGTTTCTGCCCGATTCGATAAGACATTGATGCGATCTATACTAAGACAGTATAAAAACATTCGCGGCATAAGCCAGCGACCACCAAAGCGCGGAGAGTTCACAGCATGGAAAAAATGCAGTCACGGCGTCATGGTTAAGCTATTAATACCAAAAGACGCAAAACGCAGCTCCGCGACTGGTAAAAAATGCCGCGCATCACATGCAATTGTTTTGCAGGTTAAAGGTGCAGAATATGGGGTTAGCATACACGATAATGAAACAGAGTACCACGTAGGGCAAACCGTCACCTGCGATAAATGGGAGCCATCACGATGGATAGAATGCGGCGGCGGTATTCATTTTTTTATGAGCTACAGAGACGCTAAGGGGTATTAAATGGCAAATGACATAAACAAATCAATCCTGATCGGCAGGCTAACTCGAGACGTTGAAACAAAATCGACAAGCGGCGGGACAAACTTCGCCCGGTTTTCTCTCGCTTCAAACTACAGCCAGAAGAAAGGCGAGACGTGGGAAGAGAAAGCGAATTTCATTGACTGCGTTCTATTTGGGAAGTCAGCAGAGAATTTCGCCAAGTACGCAAAGAAAGGATCAAGAGTCTGCGTCGAAGGTGCGCTTCGGTGGTCGAGCTGGGAAAAGGACGGGGCCAAACATTCAAAAACAGAGATAATGGTTGAAAACTGGCAACTTCTTGACCCGAAAGAAAAAGGGGCAGCAGGCGAGCCAAATGCAGCGCATTATGATAGCCCAGATATTAGCGGAGACGGGATCCCGTTTTGAGGTAATATGAAAAAGCTAATAATCATAACCATGCTCGCTATAGGTTGCGCAGCCTCAGAGGAAAAGAAGCCCGCCGAGGTCGTCAAGGGTGCTTGCGAGTATTCATGGGAGTCCGGCGGGTCATGGACTACATGGTGTTACGAACCATGGACGCAAGAATCCTGCACATCGTTTCAGGTGTCAACGTATCCGAGCTTAAAGCTATTCAGCCCGTCTAAGTCATGCATTTCGCTTGGGTATATTTACAAGTGCAATGTGTACGCTAAAAAGACAAGTTGTCAATGGTATGAATGACGCTTTGATGGTGGACTAATGAAAAAATATGCATGGTATATGCTTGGCCCTGTTGGGGCCGTTATTGAATTGATGACCGGTTTAATAGATAAGATGAGGAGGCCAAGGTATATCATTGATTGGGAACATACACGCAAAATGGAGGATATCTTAGCCGGTCATAACTTAGCAAAAATTAGGGAGGAATTGATTACATTGTATAAAAAACGAGAAGAAATAAACGCTATCTTAGAGCAAGAAGTGCAATGCAAAGGCTGTGGATATTTTCACAATGTACGCCGATGCCCTAAGTGTACGCGGATGAATAACGAGAATGAGAAAGTATCATGGATAACCAGCGGCCGGGCTGTGTCAGATTGTTCGCACGATACAATATACCATGTACCGCCGTACAAGTGTATCAACGCTATTAATATCCTTTAATATACACGACATAGAATGACGCTTGACACACCATCTAAACAGACAGAGGTAAACCAATGAGCCAAACGCGATACAAGCAAGCCAAAGACAAGACCAAAAAAGAACTTCACGCCGATCAAATGCAGATGGCGCAAAACGCAATCGCCCAGGTGCAGCTTAAAGCCGCCGACCTACTCAACCAAGCTACCAAGAAAATCAAAACTCTCAAATTGATAATCACAGCTCTGTCCGGTTTGCTAATCGGCGTAGTGGCCTCAGTTATCTATAAGGCATACACATGACAAACGAACGACTTAAAGAACTCCAAGCTAAATACCTTGAAAAGCCATGCGCTGAACCTCTCAGGTCAGACATTGCTGAGCTTATCGAAGCCGCCACGGCGAAAGGCAACCATGCCCCGGCTAATGTCCAGGTTATCGAACGGCCTAAGAAGTCACCGTCTAAGCAGGCCACCATTGAATCATCAGAGCTTGAAGGACATTAAAAAAGCAAGTGCCCAAGAAGCCTAAAAGGCACGGACTCACTCCAAGGCAAAGGCGCTTTGTCTCTGCCTATTTAGTAAGCCTGAACGGTTCAGAGGCAGTAAGAAAAGCTGGTTACAAAGGCGAGCAACCCGACGTAGCCGCCCAATGGTATCTAACGCATCCTAAAGTAAAATCAAGTATTAGTGAACGTCTGTCCGCTATTCTCGGTGCAGAAGCAGACACGATCAGGCATAGGGTAATTGCTGAGCTGAAAAAAGAAGCATTTGAGACAGACACCATAATCACCATGCAGACCGGCGACACGTCAAGCGACAGATACAACCCCGCAAAGATGAAAGCCCTCGAACTCCTCGCCAAGTACGGCGGGTTACTCATTGAAAAGCACGAGATAACAGGTAAAGACGGCGGCCCGATAGTCCTAAAATGGCCAGATGATAATCACCCTACCACATAAGCCCAGCGGCGACCAGTGGGAATACTTCAAACTGCCCGCCAGGCACACGGTAGGGGTGATCGGTAGGCAGTACGGCAAAAGCACTCTCGCTACACTGAGGGCTGTGCGCAAGGTCATGTCAAGGCCAGACGCAAATCATTATTGGGTGAGCCCGATTGTCTCACAAGCGCGGGTGCAGTATGAGAGGCTTTTGGCTCAGTATGCTCCATTAATCAGCAAGCGCAATAAGAGCTACATGGAAGCCCGTTTGCTCTCCGGCGGGTGGATACATTACAAAGGCTCTGACGAGCCGGCTTCAATCAAATCAGACACGCTGACAGGCGCTACGCTTGACGAGTGCGGGACAATGCATGCTGCTGTGTGGTCAGAGTCAATCCGTGCGATGCTCGCTGTAAAGCAGGGCGGTTGTGATTTCATTGGCACGCCAAAGGGTAAAAACTGGTATTATGAGATAGCCCAGCAGGCCAAGGTTGACCCTGATTTTTCCTTCCACCATGCGCCATCGAATAAGTCGCCTTTCTTCTCGCAGGATGAATTCGACAAGATACGGGCGAGCACACCTGAACAGATATTCAGGCAGGAGTATTTGGCGGAGTTTTTAGAATCAGGTTCCGAGGTATTCCGCAATTTCAGATCATGCATCAAGGGTGAGCTTGAGGAGCCAAAGGCGGGCAGGCTTTACCTAATCGGCGCGGACATAGCAAAGCACGTTGACTGGACTGTAATTACAGTATGGGACGTTGAGCGAAAACACCTTGTATATTTTGAGCGGTTCAACCAAGTTGACTGGCCGCTAATTGAAGCAAAGATTGCAGGAGCGTGCGTGAAGTACAACCGGGCGCGGATACGGCTGGACGCTACAGGGGTAGGTGATCCGGTGTTTGACCGCCTCAACTCCATGGGGCTGCCAGTCTACCCGGTGAGGATAAACGCAGCTGTGAAAACAC
>OFQY01000736.1_pt1 | contig 11693 bp, 12 predicted proteins | sample 1542991 | NCBI WGS metagenome assembly OFQY01 (sample SAMN07774224, study PRJEB24372) | wastewater metagenome | isolation source: Exp Tend VB 10WW | collected 2016-02
AGACAATTGATTTTATTGAAAAGGTGTTTGGAGAAGGAAAACTCTCCAATGGTGGCCTAAACATTTCTGTGTTGTGTCCAACCTGTGTCGAAAAGAAGGGTGCTACCTACAACAAGAAAAAGTTGGTTATTCGTACCGACAGTTTCGTGTGTCACTGTTGGGTTTGCAACAACAAGTCCAGAAATCTTGTACCTTGGATTCGTAAATACTATCCACAACACTTAAACGAATACGTTGGCTCTTATCTCAAAGGTCAGCAACTTACTGACATTGACACAGAAGACCAGCCAGAAACAAAGACAGTTGCTCTTCCCATCGGTTATAGGTTTTTGTTTCTTGAGGAAACTCCTGAGGCAAAGAAGGCAAAGAGATATCTGTCTTACAGAGGCATTTATTCAGATCGAGACTTCTGGTATTGGAAGTTTGGTGTGGCTTATGACAATGACGACCTTGTTGACAGAGTTATCATTCCATCGTTTGACGCTGAGGGAAATCTGAACTACTGGACGGCTCGTTCCTTCGACAAGAAAGCCTTTCCTAAGTACCTAAATCCAGGTGTTGCCCGAGAGTCAGTCATCTTCAACGAGATCAACATAGACTGGTCGAAACCATTGACTTTAGTAGAAGGACCATTCGACCTTCTAAAATGTAACGAGAACGCAACGTGTCTTCTCGGATCTTCTTTCGGTCCTGATTATCTGCTCTTTAGAAAGATAGTGGAAAACGAAACTCCTGTCGTCCTGGCTCTGGATGAAGATGCAAAAGAGAAAGCTCTGACGATTTCTAGAACCCTTGCTGAATATGGAGTTGAAGTTGCAATAATGGACGTGCCTGAAGAAAAGGGTGACGTTGGAGCAATGACAAAGGAAGAGTTTAGACTTCTTCAACAAACAAGCAGAGCTTTCAATCCCGAGAGCTACTTGTTAGAAAAGATAAGGCTGGCATTTAAATGAAAATAGCCCACATTTCAGACTTACACTGGCGTGGTTCCTCAAGACACGAGGAATACACAAAGGCATTCACAAAACTCTTTGATCAACTCAAGGCGGATAAGCCAGACTTAATTGTCTGCACAGGTGACATTTTCCACACTAAGACTCAAGGCATTTCTCCTGAGGTTGTTTCTAAGATGGTTTGGATGTTCCAGGAGCTTTTTGCAATTGCTCCTGTGAGAGTCTGTCTTGGAAACCACGACGGCAATCTAGCAAATGCTGCACGTCAGGACGCCATCAGTCCAATCATTCAGGCTTTCAATGCTGCTCCAAAGATCATTCTTTACAAGGACAGTGGCAACTTTGTTGATCCGTTGTTTCCGCAGATCAACTGGAGCGTGTTTTCTTGTTTTGACAAGGATGGTTGGGCAAACGTTCAGCCAGATCCAGACAAGATCAACATTGCTCTGTTCCATGGGTCAATTATTGGCTGTCAGACAGATGGTGGCTTCAAGATGATCGGCGGCGAGGAAAGTGTGTCGTTCTTTACAGAATACGACTACGCTCTTCTCGGAGACATTCACAAGTTCCAGATGTTGTCGGAAAGAAAAGCCGATGACGGCAAAGATAAAGGATGGATTGCCTACCCAGGTTCTATGATTCAACAGAACTTTGGCGAGGAAGAAACCAAGGGTTATCTTGTTTGGGATATTCGTGGCAAAAATGACTGGGATATTGAGTTCAAGCCGATTCAGAACTATCAACCTTTCTTGACGTTCAACTGGCAGGGCGACTTCCCAAAGACAAGTGCTCATCTTGTAAGCACCTATGGAACATTCTTTCCTGGCACTCGTTTTAGGTCTGCAAGCAACCAGAACATCTCGGATGTAGAGAAGAGACAGCTTTCTGACTGGCTTACAAACCAGTACAAGGCTGAGGAAGTTGTTTTCAAGATTGAAGTGTCAAATAATCTTGACAACATCCAGACTGACACTGTCAAAATCCAGAAGACAAGTCTTAGAAACAACCCCGACATTCTTGTTCAGCTTTACAATGAGTATATTTTGAACAATCTTGGTTCTCATCCGCTCACAGAAGAGCAAATGGGTATTGCTTCTGACGTTATCAATCAATACTTGGTTAAGCTTAATGCGTCTGAACCGGACGTGATTGCCCGTGATATTTCCTGGTCTATCAAGTCCATGGATTTTGACAACATCTTCCGTTATGGAGAGGGTAATTCTATCGACTTCACGAAGCTTAATGGCATCGTTGGCGTTTTTGGTCCGAACAGAGTCGGCAAGAGTTCCATTGTTGGAACTATGATGTATGCCCTGTTTAATGCAACAGACAGAGGTCCAATCAAAACGGCTCACATCATCAACGAGCACAAGACTTCCTCTCGCGTAAGGGCTCACGTGAATATTGGTGGTAATGACTACGTTCTAGAGCGTACGTCCACTAAAGATGAACCAAAGAGAAAGCGCAAGAAGGAAGTTGACAACGAAAAGACTTCCACGGCTTTGACGCTTACACAGGTAAATCCTGATGGCACAACGATTCCGCGTACGGGCATTTCGAGAGACGAGACAGACAAGGAGCTTAGAAGGCTTATCGGCACTTCTGACGACTTCCTGTTGACTTCTTTCGCCTCTCAAGGTGACATGAACAGGTTCATCAGTGAAGGCGCAACTGAACGTAAAGCTGTTTTGTCCAGATTCCTAGATTTGGACATTTTCAAGAAGCTTTGTGATTACGCAAAGGAGGACTGTGGCAATCTCAACGCCAAAACAAAGAGATATTCTGACACGCAGTGGGAACAGCTCATTGACGACACCAAGAAGGAAATCCAACAACTTGAGGCATCTAAACTTGTGCTTGAATCCAGGTTGTCTGAAAAGCGTCACAATGTAGACGAGCTAAAACTGTGGATTGCTCAAAAGGAGAAGGAAGTTGACATGGCAACCATCCTTCAACTTGAGACTGACCTTGAACTCAAGGAACGTCAGGTTGACAATGCCAACAAAACCTTCAATGAGCTTTCGGCAGCCGTAAAGGTAAAGCAGTCAGAACTTCTTCAGGTTGACTTGGCTCTTCAGGACATTAACGTAGATGAACTTGAAACACGTCAGGAAAAGCTTGGTGAGCTTAAGGAAAAGCTTGCCTCTCTTGAGTCGTCCTTTAAGGTAGAGAACACAACCCTGGAATATCAAGAAAAGTCTGTCAAGAAACTTGACTTGGTTCCATGTGGCGATCACTTCCCAAATTGTCACTTCATTAAGGACTCTCACGAGAACAAGCAAAAGCTTGCTTCCCAAAGAGAGCTTGTAAAAACCCTTAAAACCGACTATGAGGTTCTCAAGCAAACTCTTGAGGCAATGGTTGTTGAGAAGATTTCCGACAAGATTAAGGAACACAGAAACCTGTCTGACAAGAAACTCAAGACGGAGACAAGTCTCCGTGAGCTTAAGACTCGCCAGAAGGCAATTGACATCGTTCGCCTGGTTTCTGAGCGCGAACAAATCCGTGAAAATCTTGAAAACATCCGCTTGTCCTTGGATGAGGCAGAAGAGCAAGAGATCCAGCAAAAGAAGGATGAACTCAAAGTCCTCAAGGCCGAGGTAGAGGATTGGGAGTCACAGAAGAATGACGTTTTCTTGAAGCTTGGCTCTAACAAGCAACGTCTGGACCAATTCCTTCTTGAGAAGGATGAGTGTTTCGACATTCTGAAGCAGCTTCAGATTTTTGAATCGGTCTACAAGGCTTTCAGCAAGAACGGCATTCCTGCCATGATTCTCAAGAACCAGCTTCCAGCCATCAACGCCGAGCTTGAGAAGATTTTGACGAACATTGTTGACTTCAAGATTACCCTTGAAACCGACACTGCCTCGAACGTCATGGACGTGTTCATTAACTACCCAAACGGCAGAAGAATTATCGAAACAGCCTCTGGCATGGAAAAGATGATTGCCTCCTTGGCTCTAAGAGTAGCCTTGACCAACCTTTCGAATCTCCCAAAGTCTGACATCTTCATCCTTGACGAAGGTTTCGGTCCTTTGGACGACAACTCGGTTTATCAATGTCTTCAGCTCATGAGCCTTTTGAAGAACTACTTTAGGGTGATTTTGGTTATCACTCATATTGCTCCAATCAAAGAAATTGCTGATAGAATCATAGATATTAAAGATGAAGGTCAGTATTCGTTTGTGCAAGTCTAACCATGGCAAACATTAGAAAATCTAAAAAGCAACCAAGTGTAGGTTTGGGCCACAGAAAACCCATGGAACTGTCGTACTTGATGAATCAACTTGACGCTTTTGCTAGTGTCTTGAGTTTCGGGTACTCAGACAACAACTGGATTATCGCCACAAAGATACTCAGGGACTTACAAGGACACTTGATGCCTGATGACCGCGAAGTTCTATCTGACCTTATGAGAGACATCTACACCAACAAGGATGAACAAAAGGTTATCTCTGTCGTAAATCTGCTTAAACACAAAATAACGGTAAATTCACAATGAACGTCTGTCCAAAATGTGGTACTTCTAAATGTTATGTGTCTCTGTCATGTGGTGTAGAGTGTAGTACGCCAACCTGTCAGAATTATGCTGCTGACCTTTATCCTTCAGAGTCTAAAAAGGCTGAGGAAGCACCAAAGGCAGAGGCTCAGATGGAACCTGTAGAACAGCCAGACCCAAATAAGGTCTTGTTTTATTGGAGCCATTATCATAGCGACTGTGGAGACTGACCAATGGAAACCAAGACAGAAATTCTGGAGAATGGCGCCATTCTGTTGATTACTCCAACAGATAAAAACGCAGTTGTTCCAGTGTTTTGTGGTCTTTGTGCCTTCCCCATGAGAACCCTTGAGGACTCGATAGCCTTCAGGACCCATGGAACATGTGCTCATTGTGAAATGAGATGGTCCACGACCAAGTTTGGTAAGTGGGAAGATGGTTGGCGTCCGAATGTAACAACCGAAGGTTGGGAAGATTATCTAATTTATCGAAAAGCCATGAGTCGTGCCCTAATTATGGTAAAATAGGGGTAATTTGTGACGGTAAAAAAATACGACAAATACTTGGCGCTTTCTAGGTGTTTCAACAAGACTTATGGCGCTCCAAGCACCATGAAGTCTTCGACAGAAACGGTTACCATCAAACTCGTTGATGACGAGATGGCAAAGGCGATGTTTCTCATCGTCGTCAACTTTTCATCTGAGGGTATGTGGAGAGAACTTAGGAAGAGATGGCTTGAGGAAGGTCTTGAGAAAATCAAGGCTACTCTTGACAAAGCTGCCGAGGAATATAAGGAAATAACCGGCGGTGAAACAGTAAAGTTTGAGATTATGAAGGGCTCGATTAATGACGGCCTAGAATTTGTCAACTACAGCCTTTACAACCCAAAGAAGGTCGCTTATTTCAGAGTATTTTGCAACGCCAAAATTACATGAAATATGACATCAAAACTAATTGAACGAAAAGCCGACCAACTAGCCGAAATCAAAAAGTGTGGAAGTGACCCGATCTACTTTATCAAGAAGTATGTTAAAATCTCACATCCAACTAGAGGTCCAATCTCCTTTCAAACATATCCTTATCAGGAAGACTGCATAAAGATATTTGAAACGCACAGAATGATCATCTGTAACAAGTCCAGACAGCTCGGACTTTCTACGGTTTCTGCTGCCTATTCCTTGTGGCTTGCTCTTTTCAGAAGAGACAAGAACATCATCATTCTGGCAACAAGACTTGAAACCGCTAAGTTGTTCCTTGAAAAGATCAAGGGCATGTTTGACTCACTTCCTGAGTGGCTTGTTTTGCCAAGACTTAACTCCATGTCCGTCAAGGAAATGAAGTTTTCGAACAGCTCGAAAATCAAGGCATTGCCATGCACAGAAAACGCTGCACGTGGTGAAGCTGTTTCCTTGTTGATCGTTGACGAAGCTGCCCACATCGAAATCTTCGATGAAATCTGGACCGGCTTGCAACCAACACTCAGCACAGGTGGTCAGACCATCTTGATTTCCTCTCCAAAGGGTATTGGTAATCAGTTTTACAACATCTATCAACGTGCTTGCGACCAAGGAGAAGACAAAGAAGGAAGCAATGGTTTCTTTGCGATTAACTTGCCTTGGACGGTTCATCCAGAACATGATCAAACATGGTTCGAGGCTCAGTGCGCTGCCTTGCTTAACAATCCAAGAGCTATCGCTCAAGAGTTGCTTTGTTCTTTCGAGGCTTCTGGCTTTTCCTTCATGGATAAAGAGTCCATGACTTGGATGGCAAGTACAATTACCTCTCCAATTGGCAGATATGGTCCTAATTTGGAAATGTTAATCTGGAAATATGCAGAATTTGGACACAAATATATTGTGTCTGCTGACATTGCCCGTGGTGACGCAGATGATTTCAGTGCCTGCTATGTTCTTGATGCTACTGCCGACGAAATGGTGGCTGAATACAGAGGTAGGATTCAACCAGATAAGTTTGCAGAATTTTTGATTGATGTTGCAACCAAGTACAACATGGCATTTATTGTTCACGAGTTGAACAGTCCTGGACTTGTAACTTCCTACAAGCTTAGAGACATGAAGTACAAGAACGTCTACTATGAAAAGCTCTTCAACGGCAACATGGAGCCAAATTACACAAGCCAGGAAATTGATGAGTTGATTTGTGGTTTCACGACAACGGTCAAAACCAGACCAATCATTCTTGGCAAGCTTGAAGCCGCTGTTAGAAACAAAAAGATGGCTTGTAAGTCTGAAAGACTGCTTGGTGAGTTCAAGACCTTCATTGTTGACAACGAGAAACCAAAGGCCCAGAAGAACTGTCATGATGACTTGATCATGGCTTTGGCTATTGGTCTTAACTTCTTGGAGTTCGGTCAAAAGAAATTTGATACCGGCATTGAGTTTGCGATGCTTAAGGCTATGTCAAGAGAGTCTAAGGACATGAACTCTCTCAAGAACCCAGGTTTTGGTATTCAGGGCAGAGATGTTCCTTACCGCAGCTCTTGGCAGTCAGGTCAAAAAATGACACCTCAAGAGTCAGTCAACATTTATCGGTCGTTTGACTGGTTACTTCGTGACTCTTAACTGCCTTGAGTTGATGGACCGGAATCCAACCTTTTATGGGTTGTTTTTTGTCGTCGATTGCTACAACATAGGCATAACTTATCCAACCTACTCCTACTATGGTACTTTTGTGAGACTTCTTAACAAGAATGGTTACAAGAGGGCTTGAAAGCTGGACAACGTCAAAGAAGGCAAAAATGTTTGCTGTCTTGGGTTGTGTGCCAGGCAGGTAGGGGTTCAAATACCATCCACCATGATCTCGTCTGCGGAAGGTACAAAGGCTGCCCTTTTTGATTCGTTCCTTATTTTTCTTCACAGGGATAGTCTATCACTTTCTTGCTTGAAAGACAAGCCGGAATGTACTACAATACGAACATGAATAAGTTTTTCAGGATTGCGTTGCAAAATGCCCTGGGTCATGATTATGATGACCAGGAATATCATCTTTGCGCCATCTTGGTGCGAGGTGGGTCTGTTGTTTCCGTTGGCTTCAACAAGCGGAACACCAATGGATTTGTTGAACACTACACGGACCTTGCCCGTGGACAGCGTGACTGGTGTATGAGCACACATGCCGAAATGGACTGTGTTCTTCAAGCAAGGGCAAAGACAGATTTGGATGGATGCAAAATCTATGTGATCCGCAAGCATGTGAATACTGCAAACTTTGGCACTTTTGGTCTTGCAAAGCCTTGTGAGATTTGCCAACATGTGCTTTACAACTACGGAATTCGTCGGGCTTTCTACACGATTGACGACAATAACCACGGGGTGATGAAGATTCAAAATCCCGCTTTAGAATGGAAAGAGAAATGACACAAGAAAGAATAATTGCGATTGGTGACGTGCATGGCTGCTATGACGAGTTAATGGAACTCCTCACGGCTGTGGGTTTCTATGATGGAAATGTAGACAAGATCATTTTCGTTGGTGACCTTATTGACAAAGGTCCAAAGCCAAAGGAAGTGATTGAGTGGGCCAAGACTTGGGCTGCTTGTTGTGCGTTCGTCATGGGAAACCACGAAGAGAAGCACTTGCGTTACCATATGCACGAGCGCAGGGTTCGTAAGAATCCAAAATACAAGAATCCGATGACGGTTTCCGAGGACTTCCTCAGGAATCGCAAGGAACTCTTGAGCATTAAGGATTTCGATCCTTATCACTTCATGGACACGTGGAATCACTATTACTACGTGCTCGATGAAGCACAGCATGTGATTTTGCATGGCGGCTTGCTTCCAGGCATTAAGCCAGAAGACACGCCTCCAAAGATCATCACTCGTGTGCGTTACATCAAGGAAGATGGTGACATGGCTCATCTTGATGAAATCACAGAAGACATGCCATTTTGGACTGAAATGTACCATGGGCCTGAAAAGGTGATCTTTGGTCATCAGCCATTTCACAACCCACACATGTCCAAGAACGCTATCGGTATTGATACCGGATGTGTTCATGGAAACAAGCTCACTGCCTATTGTTTGTGGGATGGAACGTTCGTTTCGGTTCCTGCAAAGAAGGCATACTCAAATCTCGTTGCAACAAGTTCGGGTTCCCTAAATGAAGGCTGGTAAAGAAATACACGAAGGCGTCACAATCCTCTGGCATGAGGATTACTACGATGGCATTTTGTCAGGAATTGCCAAATATGCAGGCGAGGTTGTGTATTTCAAAGTCAAGGATTGGTATCAAACACCAGCCCTTGAAAAGAAAGTTTTTCGAACCTTTAACATTTACAAGTTAACGCCGGAACAGATCAAGACGAAGTTTTACTGGCATGGTGAGTTTCGGTTTTTTGTTGGAACTTACTGTGACTATGACTATGACGAAGATCAGAAGAAGGTTGTAAGAGGCTTGCATAATCAAGGCTATAACCATGATTATGCACTGGAGATGTATTTTGAACGTGCCGAGAATGAGATAGATCCAGTCAAGAGGAAAATTGCAGAAGCAGAGATTACGACTCGTGAAAATTTGATTGGCTGGACCACGTATGACGTGCTAATGGGTCAACCATGGGTTGAATGGCGTAGGTCTAAGTTGAAAGCTAAAGTAAGTGTCAGCAAACAAAAAAATGGCTCGCGAAAAGTTTAGGGAAGCTGTCTTCTCGCGGGATCGTCATGCCTGCGTGATGTGTCATGCCCGTAACTTGCCTTTGGATGCCCACCACATAACCGACCGGAATCTTATGCCGTCCGGTGGCTATGTAAAAGAGAATGGCATTACTTTGTGCGACTCCCCAACGGGCTGTCACAATAAAGCGGAGTCGTTTCACAGAGGAGAAGAGGTTCCAGAAGGTTTCATGCCTGCGGACCTTTACAAGAAGATTGGTTCGTCGTATGAGAAAGCCCTGGAAGCTAGTAAGAGATTAAAATGACCTGTCGTGTGTGTCACTGTGCATTTGACCCGATGGTTGAAACGAAGAGTAGGCATCCTTTCTTTTGGTTTGCCTGCAAGTCCTGTGTCAAAAAGGCACGAGGCAAGGCTAAATGGCACAAGAAGCGGAAAAGAGGTTCGGGTAGCTTTTCTTTGACTGACTGGTTAGTCACGCTTCTTGAACATGAGTTCAAGTGTGCTGAGTGTGGAAAGCATGAACCAAGCCTTACCTTGGATCACATTGTGAGTTTGGGTGAGGGTGGAAGAAATCAGTACACCAATATGCAACCCTTGTGTCTCAAGTGTTCGGTAATGAAGTCTCGTGAGGAAAACATTCGCTTCCGTCAGAAGCTTTTCGAGGAAAGAGCCAACAATGAAAAATCCGGTCCTTTTAATCCGATCAAGTTTAGCGGAGGAACAAGAAGTCCTCGCAGCGAAGAAGCACTTTCCTGTCTATCAGAATCGGACCAAGATTCCTGAAAACTCCTTGGTTATCGGAAGGTATTCTGTTGTTCCTTTTTACAAGGAACTTGAAGAAGACCTCAAGTACAGGAATTGTGACCTGATCAACACCTATAGTCAGCATCGATGGATTGCTGACCTAAGGGAGTGGTATCAAGACTTTGAGGACATTACTCCAAAAACGTGGTTTGACCTGTATTCCCTTCCAGATGAAGGTCCGTTTGTTCTTAAGGGAGAAACCAACTCTCGTAAGTTCAACTGGAACACCCACATGTTCGCCAAGGACAAAAGGGAAGCCGGTCAGGTTTACAGTAGATTGTCCGCTGACGGACTGGTTGGCGAGCAAAATATCTATATTCGCAAATATGAACCTCTTGTTAAGTTGGGAGAAGGACTTAACGGACTCCAAGTCTCGGAGGAGTACAGGTTCTTTTTCCTTGACGGTCAGGTGCTCTCAGGAGGCTTTTACTGGTCATCCCACGTGGATGACTTGACAGAGGTTCCAAACCCTGCTAGAGTGCCTCAGGAGTTTCTAAAGACGGTCGGACAACGAATAGGGTTTAATGCCAGGTTCGTTGTGGTAGACATAGCAAGGAAGGTTGATGGCGGGTGGATGGTCGTTGAAGTTAACGACGGACAACAGTCGGGCGTAAGTGAAAACAAACCCGATGAAATATATTCGAAAATGAAGAAAGTGTTGTCCTTTTCTGCAATAATGCCATAACTATATAATTCAAGGTCACACACTTCTGAGTGACTAGTTCGCTTGAAAACTGAATATGGAAACCAGTTTTGGTGTCGTGGTAACCAGCACGGGGTTACCTCTATGGGACAATTGCTCGTCCCTTGTGTTAAACCAGCTTAACAGCGACACTTTTTCTTACTATGGACCCCTTTGACCTCCTAAGGGAAGAATGGGCAAAAAAAATCCATAGTAAGATTTTGGGGATGCCAGGTTTTGACAGGGAAATAGAAGTTATCTGGCGTTGGGCGGCTCTTTTCAGGAGCCGGCGTGAAATACTGAAAACAATAAATGCAGCAGACAATGCTCCACTTGCTCTTGCAGCTTGAAAAATAGCTAAAAGAACCACGAACTTAAGTCGGATTGCGGACTTGAGGGAGTGTAAATAACAGCAATCAAAAGTTCTGACATGTTAGTTCTTGGTGTCAGGACTCACCTCTTTCGTGAGGGAGAGTTGAAAGAACTAGAATCTGAGAACTTTGGGTCACTACGAGGATCGCTCAGAATTGACAACAAGTTAGTGAATAGCCAACGTAAACAAGATAAGGGAAGTTTTTCTGGACTGCGGTTCGATTCCGCACATCTCCATTTTGGGCTTTCAAACATGGCGCCAAACGTGTTACCTTGGCGGGTTACCTTGGGGCGTTTAGTCCCCTTGGATTGAAGGTCTAAGTTTTCGGCAATGTTAGTCACAAAGAACTTTGTGTGTCTAGTCACTGGCATGTTTGCTACTTGTGGGCTGTATGGGAACTCTTTCGGCGCTTAAGGTTGTTCGACAAAAACTCGTTACACATAGTTTAACGAGGACCAACTAGCGAAACCTCAGAAGGACAAGAATGAGACTAAATCTTATTTTGCAATAACACCTTTCTCCCTTAACCCACCAAGTGTTTGAGTCATGTAAACGTTGTTTCTTCCCTCCTTTCCTTTCCAACGTAAGGATGCATGGCTCTTTTTGATGACAAACTTTTGTTGTCTTAGGTTTCTTTTATTTGTATGAACGGTCCTTGGCAAGACTAAGAAAACTACCAAAATTTTCATAGCGGGGTAGAGCAGAGGTAGCTCGGAAGGCTCATAACCTTCAGGTCGTGGTGTTCAAT
>OFQY01000740.1_pt1 | contig 11617 bp, 23 predicted proteins | sample 1542991 | NCBI WGS metagenome assembly OFQY01 (sample SAMN07774224, study PRJEB24372) | wastewater metagenome | isolation source: Exp Tend VB 10WW | collected 2016-02
AAGGAAAAAAAAATGGATCAAAATCCGCAGTTAATTGTCACATTTCTCCAATTAATCGGCATCCCAATTCTGCTCATTATTGTTTCATTTGTTAGGAAAATCCACAGAGGCAACAGATTAAATGGATTCAAAATCACTGCATTAGTTCATGCAATGCAGATGGAGACATCAAATGGATTCACTGAATGCTATGATAAAAGATTAGAGGATCTGATTAAAGAGGCCAAATTTATTGAGGATAAATAACAAAATATCATTAAAATTTTGACTTGAAATTGATAACTAACTTTATTAAATATTAACCACAGAGAGAATCAAAATGAAAAAACTCATTATATTCACAGCCATCTCCCTCCTGGCTGTGTTAATCATAAATCCAGAATCATATCCACAGGCAGGAGTGAAAAATGCATTTTCTGTTTTGGATTCAGTTCAAGGCACATATCAATCACTCCAAACAGTGAGTGGATTCCAAACAGCAAGCAGTTTCAATTATTTTTTCACAGGAGATATAATTGCTGATGATACGGTGGAGATCTCGACATCAACAGCATTCACAAAAAAGATAATTGTTCTACCAGGCATTCTATTCCCTCTGCCCATGTTCGGCACATCAACAGTTTCTGATCTTTACATCAGGAGATTCAGGAGAACAGGTGAAACAGGATATCCAAAATATTTGCTGAGAGTTTGGGGATTCTGATGAGAATATTTTTGCTGCTGTTGGCTATCGTAGCAATCAACATCCCTGCTCAGGATGCAGCAACATATCCTTATTATTATAAATCACACATCACATCCACTCCAGCTCCATCTGCTCCAATCAATGAAATAATATTTTCATCATCTCCAATGAGTGAAAGTGAACTTAATACTGCATTAGGATTTTCTGTTACAAACTACCAACTAAATGGAAATACAGTAACATTTGATAATCAAAGTTTTAATGTTGGATCGCAAGGTTTTGCAGGCAATACTTTTATTTTGAGTATATCATTAAACGCAGGAATAATTGATGTTGCAGCATTTGATGGATGCACTAATATTCAAACCATAAATTATTACAAAGCAACAGAAATAAGGAATGGAGCACATTATGATAATCTATCACTTACAACAATAAATATTGCCAAATGTATTTCACTTGGAAATGATGTTGATTATACCTCTGTTTTTGCAAATTGTGTTGGCAATACCATTACTCTCACAATTCCTGCTGCTCTAATGACTTGCAACGGAGGCAATCCAGATGGAGATATTCAATATCTGCAGGCAAATAATACAATCACAATCATTCAAATTCCATAAATAAAAAAAAGGAGATCATCATGTTTCTATTTATTTTTTCATTTTTCATGCTGTTGGCTGCTGTGATCATAGATCCACAGGAACTCCTGGCACTGTTTGCTCCTGTGATCACATGGCTTGCTGTTTTTTCTGCCAATTGGCTCAAAGCCAAACTAGGCACATCAGGATTTGGAGGGACAGTGATCATGGTCATGGTAGTTCCAATCTGCAGTTTCTTTGCATCCATGATTGTTGATTATCTTTTGAATCCTGGCCTCAGTTTTCTGATCATATTTTTTCTAAGTTTTGTTTCTGTTTTCATTGCTCAATTTATCAGGCAATGGAATCAAACCAGGAGAGGCACTCAGAACTCATTAGAGCCAACACTTTCATCTCTGGCTAAAAAAGGATGATGGATTAACTCTGTGAAAAATGCAGCAATAGGATTTGGCATTGGGATCTGTTTAATTCTGGCATTATATTTTTTCTATCATCTCCCTGCATTAAATAAGGAGCATGAGAGAGGATTGAATGAATGCCTGGCAGGCAGAGACACTGTGGAAATTCCAGGCAAGGATTCCATCATTTACAGAGATACATCATTCACACATGCTGCTCCTGTTATCATTGAGAAAAAAGATTCCATCATCACTGTGAAATCAAAATTTGATTCTAGTTTTGTATCTGGCAAAGATTCAATTAGTTTCAAATCTGCTGTTGAAATAAAGATCCACAGTGACAGCATAAAAAATCAGGATGGATCTATTCCAGGAGTGATTGCAAAATGGCTCATGGAGATTCGGCACAAAGATTGGGCAGCATCTCCAGATACAATTAAAATAATTAAATACAAAGATAAATTCATTGAGAGATCTGTGGAATGGTATGCCTCAGCAGGATTTGCATGGATCATCAGTGGAATTGCTTACATTGGAACTGTTCTGGCTTTTATATTGAAATGAGGAGAGCAGCAGATCCATCACATTTTCTCCACTCAGGAATAGTGAGGATCCAGGCTGCTCTCTCTTTGCTTTGCAAAAATAGTTAATTAAATTTAATCATATCAACAGAGGGATTATGTTTCAGTTTAGTTCATCATCAATTAATCATCTATCATCAGCACATCCAGATCTCCAAAAATTATTCAATGAAGTGATCAAGGTAATTGATTGCACAATTATTTTTGGCCACAGGAATAGAGAACAGCAGGAGGAGATGTGTGAAAAGGGATATTCCAAACTCCATTTTCCAGATTCAATGCACAATAAAACTCCCTCTCTGGCTGTTGATGCAGTGCCATTTCCTATTGATTGGGAAAACAGAGAGAGATTTGTTTTCATGGCAGGAATTGTGAAAGGAATTGCATCACAGATGGGAATCAAAATCAGATGGGGAGGAGATTGGGATGGAGATAATGAACTCAAAGATCAAAAGTGGATGGATCTGCCACACTATGAATTAAAAGGAGTTGATGTTTAATGGAATCAAAAAAAATATTTATTCTCACTCCTCTCAATACCATGAATTTTTCATATCAGAGAGAGATAGATCCTGGATGGCTTGCAGCCAGAATCTCCATCATGCAACAATTCACAGCCAAATCTCTGGCAGCACAAAGCAATCAGAATTTTGAATGGCACATATTAACTAGGCCAGAAACTATGCAAACAGTGATGAGCCAATTCAAACCAATTGATCACTCATTTATCCTCACAGTTGATGAATCAGAGCAGAGGATTGATATCGCTGCAGGTGAATCTGAAAAACTTTATTTGATCAGATTGAATAGTGATGATTGCTATCATCAGAGATTCATTGATCTAGTGGAAAAACATCCTATCAGATCGGACACTGAGGCATTAATGTTTCAATGCGGATATATGTGGCATCAAAAAGAGGATAGAATCATTGAGAGAGATTATCCATCTCCGCCATTCTATATATTAGTTTATAACTCAATAGAATTCAAACATGGAAAAAGATATGACATTGCAGGCCATAACCATGTGAGAAAAGTTCTCAGGACTGAATGTTTTAAGGAGAGGATGTGGCTCTGGCTAGTCAATGAATGGAATAATAAGATCCTCAGAGGCAGTGCCTATCCAGATCCAATGCTATTCCCAAAAGCTGATAAATCAGTATTAAAGGAATTTGGACTGTGAGCAATCTCTTTGATAAAATAGTGAATAGCAACAGATGTGGCACAATCAAAATCTCCACTCCATTAATTGAGGATGCTCTGGAGGATATCCTCAGATTAGTTTTCAGCAGATTTTATATTTTCGGAGTAGAACAGAAAACTCATCAGATTGAATTCAGAGGATTCTCAGATCTCTTTGATCCTGTGGATGATAATAAAGAGGATGAGGCCTGGCCAGAATATGATATCATCTTTGAAAAGATTGATGGAGTTGCTAGAATTAAAAAAGCAAAAAGAATCATTCCAGAAAAATTTTTCACATTGGAGGATGCATGAATTTCAAATGTGTGAATGGTTTAATCCAGGAGCAAAAAAATATTTGCAAAGATTGCAATCTATGGGATGGCTGCCCTCTCAGGTCATCAGAGGGATCAGGCATTGCCTGCTACATTTTGATAGCAGAGGCCATTATTTTCTTAGGAATGCTCGTTGTTCTGATCATCAATGCTAACAAAGGATTTTAATTTTATTAAACTCATAACCTGAGAGAGTGAGTATAAATGCAATCATGCCTATTCAAAGAGGCCTCCAATGCAATCCTCAGGAATACTGTTTCTCATAATAACTCCAGGAGAGAGGAGAGATCCTCTCTTCCTTTATTTAATTATTGATATGATTTTTCTCACAGCATTCTCACAAAATATTTTAGTGCCTGAGTATCAAAAAAAAAGACATCCAGGCCAATTTTTTGAGGAGTATAAATATCTGCTCAAAACAATTTTTAAGATCTATCCAGATGCAACTCCCATCCTATATATTTTTGAAGGCAAAATTAATTCCAAACTCCTCAAAGATATCCATCCAAAACTGATCCACTTTGATTGGAACTCTCAGTATAATGAGAGGATCGGAATAGATCTCAATAATTTGAAAACACTGATGGCAACTATGGATCTATTTGATGAGCCAATCGTCATGCTAGATACAGATTGCCTGATCATAAAAAGATTTGATGATTATATCCAGGATGATGTTGATATTACTGCAGTCACTAGAGGATTTGTGAAATGGAATGGAGATCGCCATGATTTGATATTTGCTCCTGCTATCTATCACAATCACAGGCCTCAGAATGTGAGAGCTTACATCTCCAAATTGTTTAAGATAGCACATGAGAGAGGATTCAATTCTGGAGATTGGTGGCCAAATGTGCAGGCAGCAGTAAATGACATTTTTCTCGAGGCCCAAATTGATTTGAGAGTTGATTATGATGGATTCCCTAGCAGATACGGCCAGATGATCATTGATTCCCTCCAGGTCAATTTGAAAGTGACTCCTCAATTTGTTTTAGGATATCCAATTCAGGATGAGAAATTTTATGATGAGACTAGAATCATCCATTATAAAACTCACAAAACAGGGAATGATCATGCCAGAAAATTATTTGAGCAATGGAGCAAATTATGAAAGAATTTCTTTATAAAGATTTTGCAAAGTATTATGATTTAATTTATTCACAAAAGGATTACAAGAAAGAAGCTGATTGGCTGCGTAAGATAATTGATGAAAACAATAAAGCTGAAGGTGATTTACTTTTGGATTTAGGATGCGGAACAGGCAATCACATAATGCATTTGAAAAAATGGTATAAATGCGAGGGAATTGACAAAAATAAAGAGATGCTGGCAATCGCAAGGGAAAAGCTGCCGGAGATAACATTCCATGAGCATGATATGCTAGATTACATTCCAGGAGCTTATGATATAATCATATCAATGTTTTCAAGCATCGCCTATATTCAAACCTATCACAAATTGGAAAAGGTGATGAATAATATCAGCAACTCGTTAAACGCCGGAGGAGTGGTAATAATACAGCCCTGGTTTGAGCCAGACAAATTCGCTGCAGATTTTCCTTTAATGAACACTTTCACTCAACATGGCATTCACATAGCAAGGTTAAGCAATTCATCGGTTGCTGATGGCTGTTCTATTTTGGATATACATTTTTTAATAGCAGAAAAAGGCAAGCCGGTAAAGCATTATGCAGATACTCATAAAATGGGATTATTCAGCAGCGTAAAAACAATTGAGATAATGGAATCTAAGGGAATCAGTGCAAAGATAATTGCTCCCAAAAATGGAAATAACAGAGGTTTAATAATCGGTACAAAACAATAAGGAGAAAACATGCTCAAAAAATTCAAACTCTGGCTCAAAAGATTTTTTCTATTTGCTGATGTGGATGAGAATCTGGATAAATTGGAAAATCTATCTAATGACATTCAAAATTTCAGCAAGGGAGTTGAAAATTTAGCCCCTGCAGCAAGTGAGGCAGCCAATAAGATTTATGATTTGCTGCAAGCAACAAACAATAATCTCCAAAGCATCTATGGCAAGGGAAAATATTTTCTCCTATTCACTCCATCCAGAACATACATGCTGCATGATGTAGATTTTATTGAATCCTCAATTACCTATGATGAGCCAAAAATGATCATCACTGTGAGAATGAAAACCGCCAGGAGAGAATTTTTATATCATCACATTAATCTAAATAAGATGATCATATCAGAGAATGATTCCATTAAAAGAGAAAAATTAATTGCAGCAGGGCATAGATTGGCACTAAAATATCACAAAGATAAACAACTCCTCATTGATCATCTGGCATATAAATGCACTCTCACTCTCTGCAAATTGATCAACAAATTTGATTCTGTGGATGAGGCCTCACTGATCAGAATGATGATCACGGGGATCTTTGATGAACTAAATCTCATCATTGAAACTGAGAAAAAATCTCTGCAGCCAGATAAAAAGGATATAATAGAAAATGATCAAATATCAGTATCATTGGATGATACTAAATCAGAGGAGAACTAATGAATCAAAAAGAATTAAATTTGGCTGCTGATGGCTTAGTTGATGAATATCAGAGCTATATGATGAGATCCAATCCATATCAAATCAAAGGAATTTTCCACAGTGAATTATTAATGTTCATCACATTGGCAAAACACTTTGGAATCAAAAACATCATTGAATCTGGCAGAGCCAGAGGCCAGAGCACTGAGATGATCGGCAGGTTTGCATACAAAAATGATATATTATTCCACAGCATTGAATCAAACAACAGAGGAGAGGATTGTGAGATTGCTGAGGCCAGATTAAAAAACATTGGGATCTCAGTGAGATTGCATTATGGAGATTCATTTAAGATCATGCCTCCTCTGATCGCTAACAAAAAAACACTCATCCTCATTGATGGGCCTAAAGGATCTGGAATGATAAAACTCTGCCAGGATGTTTTGAATTATCCTGATGTGATTGGAGTTTGCCTTCATGATTCTTATTGGGAGGGATCAACTAGGGCCTGGCTTGAAAAAACTCAGAGAGGCAAATATCTCATCAGTGATGATCCAGAGTTTGTTTCAAAGTTCAAGCATCTGGATGATGATTGTTGGCTAGTCAATCCATTCCCTCCTTATCAAATGGGCAGCTATATTAAGGGAGAAGTGAAAAATTTGCATCCCTCCAGGAGCTATTCTGGCACTCTCTCATTTATTCAAAACAGGAGATGAGAGATTTTATTTTTGATGATTGCATGAATGGCATGAGCAAATTCAGTGATGGATTTTTTAATCTGGCAATTGTTGATCCTCCATATATGCTATCATCAAATGATAACAGAGCACTGATGAAATTAGGGAATGCCAAAAAAAGGAATTACAAATTTTTCAATGATGAAAAACCTGGCTCAGAATATTTTAATGAACTATTCAGAGTGAGCAAACATCAAATCATTTGGGGAGGCAATTATTTCACATCAAATCTCAGAGAAACTAATGCCTGGATCATTTGGGACAAAAATAATGGGGAATCATTGGGCAGTGATGGAGAAATGGCCTGGACATCACTCAATTTTTTATTAAAGATCTGGAAAATTCATTGGACAGGATCGGCATCTCTTTGGGAGGACACTCAGGGAAAAATTCATGCAACTCAAAAACCTGTGAAATTATATCTGAGATGTTTAATGGAATTTGCAAAACAGGGAGATCTCATTCTAGATACACATGCAGGATCTGGCAGCAGCATCATTGCATGTGAAAAATTGGGATTTGATTATGTGGCATTTGAAAATGATCCAGAGATATATGCAGCAGCATCCAGGAGGATCTCAATCCTCAGATCAGAACCAGAATTAAATTTTTCAAAAGAATCAGATAAATCACAAAATCAAATGGAGATGGAGATATGAAATTAGCAGTGATATTCAATTCTAGTGATTCAGTGCTCATTGCATCAAGATATAAATATTTCAAACTGATCAAAGACATATATGGAGAGGATGCTCAGGCATTTGATGAGCATCATTTTTTGAAAGCTAAAAAGTTTGAGCCAGATTTTTGTGTGGTTTTTGGTTCATTCAGAAAAACTTACAAAATGCCTCTCTCACTGAATATGCCATATATTCTCTGTGATCATGATATCACATCTCTCTATAGGCCAGGAGAATCATTTGATGAACATAGAAAAATAAGAAATGCCAGGAAAATAATATTCACATCTCCTGATCATCAGGATTATATCTGTGACAAATATAGATATCCAAAAGAAAAAACAATGGTATTATATTTGAGGCCATCAATCTCAGATCTCAATTTTGATCCACTGCCAAAGCTGCCAGGAAAAAATCTGGCATATGCAGGAGGATTGTTGGATGATATGCAGCCCCATGATAAGGGAGGCAGATTTTCATATCGCTGCTATGCAGAAACATTCAAACAATTAATTGATCTAGGATGGAATGTGCATTTATATGCGGTGAGGCAAAGGCCTGCAATATATTCTCAAATCGGCTGTGTGTATCATCCCAAATTCAATGAGGGCAGGGATCTCTATAGAGAACTGAGTCAATTCACAGCAGGTATTCAGGGATTTGCTGCAATCAACTCAGCAATGAACTATGCAAAAACATGCAGGCCTAATAAGATCTGGAATTATCTGGCAGCAGGAATTCCAACAATCGGAATCAATCCTGGCAATGGCATCAACTTATATGAGGGCAAATGGGGATTTGAACTCAAAGATCTGGAGCAGTTGAATGATCTCAATTACATGGATCTAGATATTGAAAAACACAGGAAATATGAAAACATTGAGATGCAAGCGGATGAATTAAAAGCATTTATAAGTAGTTAAGCATATAACGGGGTTGCAACTTAGCTGTTGCCCATAATTTTATAACAATTTAATGGAGATAAAAATGAGTCACTTTTTTGTAACAACTAAAGACCCGAAGCAATCAGCTACAGTTGCTGGTTATGTGGCGAGCGGAAATTTTGACCCAGCAGAAATTAAAAGGCAAGTAGAAGGCGGCGATAACATGCGGGATATTGCCGAATGCCATCAAAGTGAAATTGGAGAAATAATTTGGTTACATAAAAGTGGTAATAAAAGCATATACATTGCTAAAAAATTACGAGTAAAATTATTTCAAGTTAATCAACTTATACAAGACGTTATGAGACTTAGCGAGTCCATATAACAGAGTTCGGTTTAAGCTGCTGAACGGAATAATTTTACGAATATTTTAAGGAATAAAAAACAATGCAAAACGACAAAACCCAAACTGACCGAAACGATAGTGAGGTCACGCTTGAAACCGTAGTTATGCAACATATTACGGAATGGAGTAACGATTATTCTACTGGCTGGGACGGTGTTTGGGAGGGGTTTGACACTCTTAGTAAAATATCAAAAATACCCATCAATCAATTAAAAAAAATTGTAAAAAAGTTACGTGATGAGGGTAAGTTAGAATTACGAGCAACTTATAACCAAGATGGACAATTACACGGCAAAGGTTACTTTGTTGCATAACGGCTTCGGGGTTAAGCTGCCCCGCCGATTAGGCGGGGACAGACTTGAACCCTCAGTTACCCACGCCAAACTCCGTGGGTACTAACTGAAATAGAAACTGGAAGTTCAAAGAAAAAATTAAACACGAAAGGAAACGTAGAATGGAAAACACAGTAAGCGAAATGCTTGATAATATAAGCAAGAGCTTCAATGATTATTATCACTCAAAATGCTCTTTTAAAAACTTTGAGGATAATAAAATACTCGAAGATTATGTTAAGATGAAAATACTTGAAACATGTATCTCTGAGGTAAGAACCTTGAAAGACCTTCTGCCTAAACATGAGGTTCAACAGGTTATTGGAGGCGTTAATCTATTTGATATGCGGGAACAAGAATTGTTTGATGCTTTGCAAGAAATTGAAAAAGAAGTGTTGGGCAGTGAAGCGTAGCGGTTTAATTTTTTCACAGCTTAACCCCGAAGCCATTACCCACAGCCACGCACGGTATGAGGATTTTGCTTGAGTTAAAATTTATGGAATCAAAAAATTACATAATGATACCGAGTTTGGCTGTGGGTAACATTTGCCTAATCCGTTTAACGGATTCAGGCAATAGTTATATGCATACTAAACCAACCAAACTGAAATTAAAATTCCAACCATCACTCCAATTCCAAAAACAAGTATGAGAGCAATGATGCCTCTCCTCTTATGGATCTTTGGATCATCATAAATATATCCATGTTTAGTTTTCATCATATCTCCTTTTTAATTCTTTTTGTTTATCTAAAAATATCTCCTCCCAAAATAATGGAAATTTTTTCATGATGATATTTTTCCATCTAGTTTGAGATCTCATAAATTTTTGATCATTGCTCAATCTTTTTTTCTCTGAGTGCTCTGGCAAGATCCAATACACATTCACACATAATCCTCTCCCAAATTTCATCCAATGCCATAAAATATCAAATGCCTCTTCCTCCTCCTCAGAAAATCCAGGCCCTAAACTGCAGATGAGTTTTTCCCTCACAGGTCTAGGAAATTCTGAAACTTTGCAGAGCCAAAGTTCTAGAGTGCCATGCATTATTTTTTTTTCTCCTTTAATTTTGGAGCAACATAATTGAAAACATCATCATCCAGAGTGATTTTCCCTCCATTGTGGATTGCACATGCATTGATCACTAGCTGCTCAATATAAAGATCCAGAGCAAACCTGAATCCTTTGCCAACTCTCCTGCCATGCTCTCTGGCTAGATTCTTAATTGATTTTTCTCTCAGATACATTTCAACTCCATTTTAATTGATTCTAAAATCTGAGCCAGATGGATGATCATCTGATCCCTCTCAAATATCTGATCATCCACTGCATAGATTGCTGATGGCTCATGCTGTTTTATTAGCTGCAGGTTATTCTCCAGATCTGCCTGCCTCAGCTCCTCCAAATTATTCTCTAGTTTTATCATAGATCTCTATCCTCACAGGAAAATTGAATCCCATTGATCTTGATGCATCCTCCAGAGTGAATCCAACTCCATGCAATGATTTCTCCAGGAGATCCTTAATCACTAGAGCATTTGAGTGAAAATTCTGCCTGGCCTCCTCAGATTCAAAATCCAACAAATATTCATATCGAAAAGATTGTTTTATTATATCCATGATCAACTCCATGATTAAATTTATAAAAGCATGATGGCCTCAGCAGCCATCATGCCATGTGAATTAATATGCCTGATATCCTTTTGAACTAACTGTATATACCATTTTATCCATATCCAGATGAATGGAGGGAGAATCTCCCAAAAAATAAACAATGGAATAGATCACTGCTGATAATGTTTCTCCTTTGCATGTGCAAACCAGAGGTTTTTTCCAATCATTTGGATCTGATATGCTGTTGAAAACTCTCCTCAGATCGGCCACAGAATATCCTCTATAAAATAATTTTTTTTCTGCCTCATTCTGGAGAGCATTCACATCCAGATTTGCATTCAAAAATTCATCTCTATTGATTAACATGATTAATTCTCCTTTGATTAATTGAATAAATAATTATTTTCTATGATTCCAGATTCCAAATCTGCATTAAATAGATCTCTGCAGATCATCAAAGTTTTCTCATCTCTGATGCTGCTCAAAGGCCTCTGAGATGAATTATATCTAGATCCTCCACAATCATTGGAGAGAGATATATTAACAAAAACCAATCCATAGTGATATGATAAAGAGATCTGCCTCTGCTCTTTGATCTCCAATCTCTCTGCATACTGCCCATTATTAAAAAACCAATAATGCCCTGTTCCAAAAAATCCACTCTCAAATTC
>OFQY01000741.1_pt1 | contig 11609 bp, 16 predicted proteins | sample 1542991 | NCBI WGS metagenome assembly OFQY01 (sample SAMN07774224, study PRJEB24372) | wastewater metagenome | isolation source: Exp Tend VB 10WW | collected 2016-02
CCGAACTAAAAACAACTAGTCAATCTGGATTCCAGTTTAGAAATTATATGCTACATATTTTCTACATGGACCTTAGAAATAGAGTTGAGCAAACCAAATTTCCAATTTTAGTTAAAAATCATTTACTCTGCTGCATAGCGGCAGCTTACAGAAAAAAATTGCGTCTCAACAAGTTTAGAATAAAACATGAGGAATAAAACAAATGTCAGACCAGTGTGATTGGAACAAATGCAAAAACGAAGCTGACATTTCCTATACTAAAGACTATAATGAAAAATGCAAGTTCATGTGCGATGAACACTGGAAGAAATTTTGCAATATGAGTGAAGAAGATAAAGAAGATCAAGCCAGAGAGAAATTAGGTCTCAAACCATACAAAAAAGCCGAAAAGAAAAATGAAAACCCTAATCCTGTATAATCCTAATAAACCAGAAGCGATAGATGCTGTTCCTGTCATTGAATCTTTGCTTTCTGGTTTTTCAGAAGTTGTTGGTAAAGTTACTAAAGTCCCACCAGTTATAGAAACGGATTTTATTGTAGTTCTAGGTGGCGATGGGACAATTTTACGAACAATTAAAGACCTAGTAAACAAATCAATTCCAGTTGTAGGAATTAATTTTGGCAAATTAGGATTCATGACGACATTCCAATATGAAGACATCAAACCAAATGAACGCATTGGTCACAGTATTATTGGCAGAGTTGAACAAGTCAATGAACTAAAATCTAATTATTTCAAAACAGCATTCACCGAACCGAGCATTTCAGAAAGAACCATGATAATGGGATGTATTATTAAAGATGGCAAGCGGAACGTCCATATGGCTTTAAATGATTTTGTCATTAATGCTGGCAGCCCGTTCCGCTCCATATCTCTTAAAATAAGCATTGATGGAAGAGAATTAACAACAGTTAATAGTGATGGATTAATTGTTTCCACTCCGACTGGCAGTACAGCTTATAACTTGTCTTCAAATGGACCATTAATGCTACCAGAATCTGCTGGCATTATTATAAATCCTCTCAATCCTCATGCATTAACTTATCGTCCATTAGTAATTCATGAAAATGCCTCAATTAAAATTGAAGCAGTTAAAGTTAATAAAGGAACAACTATTGTAGTAGATGGTGAAGAATTTGCTGGAATGATAAATGGAGAAATTTTAGAAATAAGGACACGCCCAAACATAAAGGCAAAGTTGGTTAGGAATCCCAAAAGACCAATCTGGTGCAATCTGATCGAAAAACTACGTTGGGGAGTTTAACAAATGGACACTCACAAGAGCAAAGAAGAGCAAGTGAATGAATCTCCATACACATTTCTGAGTAAAATTCCGTGGAAGGTGTACGGAAAGTCCATCACTGCGTTTAAGGAGTGTATGACGCCGAAAGGCGATTTCTCAGGCCATGCCGAAATCGCAAAGTTTGGCAATGCCGCCGATGCCATCTACGCCGCGAAGGCCGTTAACCTGCACGAGCGGTTAGTGGAGATGCTTCGGTCGCAGGCGTTTGCGGCAACCGACCAGAATCAGTCGAATCGCTGCATCCAGTGCGGTGCTCTAGGTTCAGTAGGCAAGCCACGACATAACGAAGCCTGCGAACTAGCCGCTCTGCTGAACGATGTCGAAGATACCAACACAAAGGAACCAAAATAAGGAGAAAGAATGAAGATATATACAAACGTTCTCAGATCGAAAAACTACATTGGGGCATTTAAAAGGAAGCAGTTATGGGTTATCCACTTGACCTAGATGAAATATTTATGGAAAATTTGCGAGACGAAATAGCTCGCCGCGAGAAATTGTTTGAAAATAACAAATGCCCATATTGCATTCGAACTCTAAACGAATGCTCAGAAAACCCTTGCAAAATGGCTAATAAAATGGTAGAATACATGGGCAATAATAATGCAGACCGTCGAAACATTAGGAGCTTTAAATGAAAATATACGTTGCATCATCATGGCGAAACCAGCTACAACCAGAAGTTGTTAAAGCATTAAGAGAATGCGGTCATGAAGTTTATGACTTCAAAAATCCACGACCAGGCGATAACGGCTTCTCTTGGTCTAAAATCGACCCTAATTGGCAGCAGTGGACTCCAGAACAGCATGTTAAAGCTCTAAAGCATCCTATCGCTATTGCTGGCTTTAAGAGTGACATGGATGCTCTTGTAGGATGCGATGCCTGCGTCTTAGTTCTCCCATGTGGAAGATCAGCACACCTTGAACTAGGGTGGGCGGCTGGAGCAGGCAAAGAAACTTATGTTTTAGAAATTGATCCAATCGAAGCTGATTTAATGTATTTGATGTGCAACAGAATATTTACGAGACTTGATGATCTAATCATCGATCTTGCAAAGAGGTAAAAAGTGAAGATACAAACGTTCTCAGTGGTTGTTGGAACAGAAGCGTGTAATGCACATTGTCAATTCTGCATTTCTCATATTACTGGATTCGATCAGTTACCAGAAATCAAATCAATAAACTTTCGCAATTTCAGGAAAGCTATTGATTTGGCTAAATTAGGAGGAACCACAACTTTACTCTTTACTGGAAAAGGTGAACCTCTTCTTTATCCAGATGAAATTTCATCATACATGAGTGAAATCAGTAGAGATAATCCATTCCCATTCATAGAACTACAAACAAATGCTATTATCATCGGAGAAATGATACAAAAGCAGCTTAAGGGCATCAAGTTAACAGATAAAGAGAAGGCTCTAGAAGGAAGCTTGAAGTTATGGCATTTTCTTGGAATGACAACGATTGCTATCTCTGTTATAGATGTTGAGAACGATAAAAATAAACAGTGCTATCTTCACCACAGGAATATTGAATACCCAGATTTAGGAGAGACGGTCAAATACTTACATAGTCTTGGATACTCTATTCGACTTTGTGTTATGATGCAAAGAGGAACGGTTGAAACCTTTGAAGATGTTCAACGATGTGCTAAATGGTGCAAAGCAAACAACATAGCCCAAATGACCATTCGCCCAATTCGAAGGACAGAAGGCGAACTAACAAGTAAAGAAGGTCTGTTTGTATTAAATAACGGACTGAGCCAAGCAGCAGAAAATGCCATACGCAGCGGCTTAAAAACAGAAGGGACTCATATTTTAACGCTCATGAATGGCGCTCATGAAGCTAAAATATATGATCTTAATGGACAGAACGTTTGTCTGGCTGACTGTTTAACAGTTGAACCAACCAGTGATGCAATCAGGACTCTTATATTTTTCAGTGATGGTAAACTTTGTTATGATTGGGCCTACCCAGGAGCGAGACTGCTATGAACGAAGAAATCAAACCACTAATTTCTGCATTAATTGATTTGTTATACAAGCACGAAACGATGGACAGCTTTTGAAGTACAGTTGAATAGTTATGTTGACGGAAGGATTAGTGACCACCCGCTCGTAACAAATGAGATACGGTGAAACATGCCAAACTATGACTATCTTTGCAATAGGTGCAAACATACATTTGAAGAATTTCAACAGATGGTAGATAAGCCATTAAAGAAGTGTCCAAAATGCAAGAAGCGTTCTTTAATTCGTCTCATTGGTAAAGGCGGTGGAGTTATCTTCAAAGGTTCTGGCTTCTATGTTAATGATTATCCATCTAATAGTAAGTCTAAAGGCGACAATGAAAAGAAATGACATTAGATCAGGGCTTAGCAGAAAAGAGAGACACGAGAGATTCGCAATCAAAGATTGGGTAAATCGTTTATCTGGAGTTCCTGCTTTCATTGTAGGCTGTTCTCCGTCTACAGATGAAATAGATTTTTCATTACTAAAAAATTACTTTACTATTGGCATAAATCGAGCATTCAAGCTAATTGACCCGACCATACTTATGTGGCAAGATATTACATTTTGGAACACTGAAAGTTCTAAAATTAAAAATCTTAAAGCAATCAAAATTGCCAGAGATATTGCAGATCCAAAACGACTATATTACAATTTTTATTTAAAAAGTTCAGAAGAATACAAGTTCGATGATAAAACTTATATTTTAAATGGAAGAGGATCAAGTGGACCGATAGCTGTCGAGTTAGCTGTGGCATTAGGATGTAGCCCAATAGTGTTACTAGGATTAGATTGCCAAACAGATGGAGAGAGAACTGATTTCTTTGGCAAAAATCCATATTGGACAGAATTCACTGTAGGCAATTGTATAAAAGGATTAGAATTCATCAAAAACAATTGTCCAGTGCAAGTGATTAATTGTGGCCGCAGTAACCTGTGGGAATGCCATGCATTGCCAGAAGCTGTTAAAATAGTAGATCCAAATAAAATATACAACAAAGGCCGAGAAGCATATGTCAATCAGCTATTAAACAAGCCGAAGTAAGGTGGCCAAGTAGCAGTTGACATCTCACAAGAAACATGATACAATACGGAAACAAGGAGAGGCCATCTACACGCTTTGCGTCATCGACATGCAACCAACATGGTATGCATCACAACCAATTGTTTACAATGTCATAGACGAAATCGAACAAGCCAAACAAAAACAGTGTGCAATTGTTTTAGTAAAAATGCTCAGCGAAGGATCAATTGACGTAAGAATTTTAGAAGCCACCCAAGGATATAATAAAATTGCTCAGGTTGGTAAAAGGTATTCAGACGGAAGCACAGGAGTCAAGCGAGCCATTATCAAGCATAATTTCCCAAAAGCTTGTTTAAGGGTTTGTGGAGTAAATACAGATGAATGCGTAGCAGATACAGTTAAAGGAATAGCAACAACATGGCCTAAATCAAAAATAGAAATAGCTCGTGAAGCTTGTAACTCTAATTACAAAGTAAGTGATACTAAACTGTTCAAATTGTGCGGGGAAAATAAGAACGTTGTAATTATCAGGAGAAAAAAATGAAAGTAGCCGTTGCTCAAGTAAAACCAACAATTGGTGATTTGGCCGGTAATCTAAATCAGATCAAACAATCTATTACATCCGGAATTCAAAACAATTGCGATGTTGTTTTGTTTCCAGAACTTGTTACCACTGGATATCCTCCAAGAGACTTGCTCTACTGCGATTGGTTTTGGGATCAGCATGCCGAAGTAATCAAGAAATTAGAAACATTCGTAAAACAGTCGCCAAGAAATATAACGGCCATTGTTGGAGGTCTCCATCAGCAACAAGAGACATATGGTAACTGGAGCAGATACAATGCTGCATTTGTTATCAGCAAGCATCATAAAACAATCGTAGTGCATAAGAGACTTTTGCCATGCTATGATGTTTTTGACGAAACAAGATATTTCAAAGCAGACCTAAATCAGCCATGTATACCAATTCCAATTCGTTGCACAGCAAAGAATGGAACATTTTATGATGTAGAATGCGATGTTTTGATTTGCGAGGACATTTGGAATAACGAATTCAAATCAGATATTGCTGGACAGAGTAAATTGTTTCCTGCCAGTTATGGTATAGACCCGATTGGACTTCTGAAGTCAAATGGGCCACTCTTTGTTTTAAATGGTTCTCCTTATTGGGGAGGCAAAGTTGCTGTAACTCAAAATCTTGTCGAGAGTATTACTAAGAGAATTAACCGTCCAGTATTGTGGTGCAATGCGATTGGATGCTACGATGATATTGTTCTTGCTGGATATTCTATGGTTTCTATTCCATCCTCTACCGCTAAAATGGACGATTATTCTTATTGCCGTCCAACAACTCGTATTGGACGTTTTTGTCAAGAAGACTTTATGTTAGTTGATTTAGGTGATAAAAATTCCAATCATAATCATCTAGATGCTTCTTCATTAGAAGCAAATGCTAATTTCTTCTATAAGAACGGCCTAGATTTAGAACTCAATGGAAAGAAGATAGAAGCAAAAGACATTGACAACTGCTTCAATTTGCAGGCTTTAATTTTTGCTACAAGAGAATATGCCAATTTCAATGGCTTTACAAAAGCTGTATTTGGAGCATCTGGCGGTATCGATTCAGCCCTAGTGGGAGCGATAGCGGCTTTAGCATTTGGTGGTCACAATGTTACAGCCATTGCTATGCCATCTCCGTATTCTTCACAAGGCAGTCTTGACGATGCCGAAGCATTGGCTAAAGCATTTAATATGCGATATGAAGTTGTTAAGATAACTGAAGTATATGAATCTTTGAAAAATCAACTATTAACAGCCAGTAAACAAAAATTCTCTCATAATATCACAGATGAAAATCTTCAAGCCAGAATTCGTGGCATGATTCTGACTGCTCATAGTAATGATGATCCAAGAGAAATAGTGCTGTCTACTGGCAACAAAAGTGAAATTTCTGTCGGTTACTGCACATTGTATGGCGATATGTGCGGTGGATATGCGGTTATATCTGATGTGCCTAAGACTCTTGTTTGGCAACTTTCCAAGTTTATTAACAAGTATTACGACATGCAGATTCCGACAAATAGCATTGAAAAACCACCTTCTGCTGAATTAAAACCAGATCAGAAGGACACTGATTCGTTGCCTCCGTATGATCGTCTTGACCAATATTTACGCTGGATTGTAGAAGAATATATGACTGTTGGTGAGATACTGAATTATTGTGCAAGTAACAAGATACAAGTTGACCCAATTGAATTAAATAAGGTGTATAGAATGTATCGCATTGCTGAATATAAACGTAAGCAAATGCCTATTGGTCCGAAGTTGACTCGTGTCAGTTTCGGTTCTGGACGAAGAATGCCGATTTCAATGAAGCTGAGTTCTATGAATTCGTTTGATGCTGGTAATTAATATGAAAATCAAAGACGCAGTTAAGCAAGTTGGAACAACATTTGAAAGTGTTTTTGGTCCAACTCCGCTCACTCAACGACTAGCCGATATTCACGGAGAAGCTTTAGAGCTAAGTCGTTTTACCACAATGCGTAACATTAGAGAGGAAGCAGGCGATTTGCTTTGTTCTCTTTTTGCGCTTATTCATGAAGCAGATTTCGATGTCGAAGCTCTTATTAAAGAAAATACTGATAAGATTATGCATCGCAAGGATCAGTACAAAACCCTCGGAAGAAAAATTCGAGTAGCAGTGCTAGGTGGAGCATTCAATCCACCTCATATCGACCACCTCAAACTGGCCCAATTCGTTTTAGATGCAAGTCAGTATTTCGACGAATGCTGGTTAATGCCGTGTTTTTCACACCTCTACGGCAAAAAACTGGTATCAAATGAACATAGACTTGAAATGTGCAAACTTCTTGCGGCCACTGACGGCAGAATTAAAGTCAGTGATTTCGAGATAGCCAATAAGCTAACTGGCGAATCATATCAAGTTGCCAAAATGCTTCAAGCTGAAGATTTTGCAAAAAACAAATATGAATTTGCTTTTATTATTGGTATGGACAATGCGAATACCGCTCCTGCTAAATGGGTTAATTGGTCTCAGTTAGAACGTCTGATTCCGTTTGTAGTAGTTCCACGGGAAGGGGAGCCACGAGACCCCAAAGTTCGCTGGTACATGCAACCTCCTCATGTTTTCTTGGAACCAGAGAAGGGTATTATTTCTAATGTTTCATCAACGAACATACGTTACAATCTTGAAGTAACGGATCCGATTAGTAGATTTCGTCCAACTGGTGTGACAGAAGAAGTTTACAACTACATAGTTAAACATAATTTATATCTAGTAACAAAAGACGAACTTCGCAAGAGCCAAGAAGAAAAACTTAGTAAACAGGAGAGCTAAATGAGATTTGTTGCTGTTCCTAGATACTATTATCACCTTACAACAGAAAATTTTGGCAATATAAAACTATTAAAACCAAGAATTGAAGGATACAATAGAGCAGAAGATGAGCCAAAAATTGCTAGAACATGTGTATCAAAAACGATAGCAGGGTGTTTAAGCGCAATATGGCTTTATCGCGGCCCAATGTATATTTATATAACACAAAAAAAAGTTGATGCTGTTTATACATGGGGAGTTACAGATGCTGCCATAACTAACGAAAGATGGTTAGTTACCCCAACATGGTTTGAGAAATATATAACTATTCATCGAAGTATTATGGAAGAGATTATCAGTTGTGTACCTAAAAGGTACGAAATTAGTGATATAAAGCATTTGAATAAACAAAGAAAATTAAAGTTGAAAATTCAGCAAATACTTAACAAATATAACATAGGAGAATACAATGAATCGTAAATTCAATGAGTTGGTGATATTTGGCGGACATAATTTTTCTAAATTAGCATCAGAAATACATGCTGAATGCATTCAAAGGACAGAGAGTCACAAGGATTACGAATCAACAATAGAATTTGGAGCAGCAGAAACCAAACCGTTTCCAAACGGTGAAAGCTACGTTAGACTTCATAACGATGTTCGTGACAAAGATGTATTCGTTGTGTTGTCAACATGCAGACTTAGAAGCGCCAGTATTTCTTTATCAAGAGATCAAGTTTCAGAGAATCCATACACTGGCGTTAATGACAATCTAATGGAACTATTTGTATGGGGAGACACTTTAAAGAGAGCATCTGCTGGAAGAATCACAGCAGTCATTCCTTATTTTGGGTATGCGAGGCAGGATAGAAAAGCTGCATCAAGAACTCCAATTACTGCCAGACTTGTTGCAAACCTGTTAGAAAAATCTGGATTTGATAGAGTTTTGACAGTTGATTTGCATGCAGGACAAATTCAGGGATTCTTTGATATTCCATTAGATCATCTAACTGCTGCTCCAATTTTTGCAGACAAGATCAAAGAACTTGATTTGTCGAATCCTATATTTTTATCTCCGGATGTTGGCAATATGAAGAAAGCGGACAAATTGCGTCAAGCCATGCCGAAAGACATAGAGCTTGCTGTTATTGACAAACGCAGAGGATCAAATGGAGACATTAAAGTAAATCGATTGGTTGGAGAAGTAGAAGGATGCAATGTGATTATGTCAGATGATATGATTTCAACTGCTTCAACCATGAGAGCTGCTATTGATTTAGCAACAAAATATGGAGCAAAGGACTTTCATATATTTGCTTCACATGGAGAGTTTGTAGGAAAGGCCATTGCTAATTTGGACCATCCTAAAATTGCGAACATTTTCGTTACTGATTCCGTTGCTCCACAAGTACACATACCTAAGCTTCAGATTTTGTCAATCTCATCATTGCTGAGTGATGCAATTTTGAGAATTCATCAAGGTGATTCAATCAGTGAACTATTAGGAAGATTCGGATAACTAAAGGAGAGTAACAAATGGCAACAGGTTTCACAGCGCCGATCTATGATAATGAATCCATAGAATTTAATGACTTTGTTTTAAGGTGTGCAAGAGCATTCTTTTATGATTTGGATGAAATTCCAGATAAATTCGAAGCATCTGATTTTCATAAAAAAAGAATAGCAAAGAATGAGAAGCAATTAGAACTAGTCTCGAAAATGTCAGAAAACAATTGTTCTCTTGCTGCTGACAAAGAATATAAAAGGGCAGTAAAAGATAGAAAGAAATCTATCAAAGACAAAACAGCCCTCAAAAATAGATATGAAACAATGCTAGCCAAGGTAGAACAATGGACTCCACCTACAGAGGAACATAAAGCTCTCAAGAAGTTTATGATTGACCAATTGCAAACATCCATCGATTTTGATTGCCACGTATTCCCAGAAAAGGAGCCAGTTCGCGTGACTGGAAAACAGTGGAAAGAAGAACAAATACAACGTTTGACAGAAGATATTAAACGGGACAAAGAATATCACGAAAAAGAAATAAATAGAACAAAGAAAGAAAATGAGTGGGTAAAATCACTTAGGCAGAGCTTGAAAAATATCAAGCCAGAAATGGAATCATGAAATGAAAGAAATAAAAACTCCAGAACAAAGCTTTCTTTGGGCACAAACATATTCCATGGCTTTGCAATCATTACTCGATTCATCTAGTATCGATGACGATTACATTGATTGGGCCGTAGACAGTTCTGTCAAAGTAGCAAACAAAACTTTACAAATGTTCAATAAAAATGGAATCAAACTAACTAGCAAACAAATTATGAACGTATTTCCACAGAAAAGATTGATTGATATGAATGCTGATTTAGGAGAATAAATATGTTGACATGCGTTGTAGGACTTCAATGCGGAGATGAAGGCAAAGGGGCTATTGTAGATTTCATTGCAGACCATTATGGATATATTGTCAGATATAATGGAGGAGCAAATGCAGGTCACACTATCAAAACAGATCAACAAACATTCAAGTGTCACCTTCTTCCATCAGGAATTGTCAAGGGAATTAATTGCGTGCTAGCTCATGGAATGGTCATCGACCCAAGACAACTAGTTAAGGAAATCAAAGATCAAACTGGTAGATACGATTGGGAAACATTAGTAGAGGCGATTTCCGTTAGTGACAAAGCTCACTGCGTTATGCCGTGGCACATCGAAAAAGACATTAAGAACGGTGGCTCTATTGGAACAACTGCCAGAGGCATTGGTCCATGCTATGCTGAGAAGATGCATCGTTCTCATGCTATTAGAATGGGCGACCTTAAAACAGCATTAATAGAAGAAAAAAGATTTTTTACAACTGAGCGAACTCTTTATGGTTCCACTGCTCTATATGATAGTTATATTGAAGCTGCTAATTTTTTACAGCCATTCATCAAAAACACATCCAGTCTTCTAAGACAGGCAGTTAAAAATTCTAGCATTTTATTTGAATCTGCTAATGGTATGATGTTAGATATTGATTTCGGAACATATCCATATGTCACTAGTTCTGGAGTTGGTCCAGCCGCAATTCCACAATCTTGCGGTTTGCCAAATATCAAGTTAGATAGAATAATTGGCATAGTCAAAAGTTATATGTCACGAGTCGGCGAGGGACCATTTCCAACTGAGTTGAAAGACAATATAGGTGACAAAATTAGAGAAATTGGCAAAGAATACGGAACAACAACAGGACGACCACGAAGAGTCGGATGGCTAGATTTGGACATCGTGAAAGAGTCAATAGGAAATAGTGGAGCAACAGAAATTGCTCTCATGCATGCAGATGTTCTCTTCGGATTCGAAAGTGTTTGGTATAAAGCAGGCGGGCAAATGCTAGAATTACCAGGATGGAAAGATATTCACGATACAGCATTTAACAACTATAAAAACCGAATTGAAGATTTTCTCGGAATACCAATTAGGTATATTAGTTTTGGTCCTGACAGAAACCAAAAGATTGTGAATTGGTGAAAAATGAAAGCTCCATTTACTGATGATCAAGTTAAATCATTGAAAGAGTATCAAGAATCAGGAATATTTCATCCTTTTACATGTGGTGGAAAAGATTGCAGAGAGGACCTTGAACCAACTAATAATGGATGGATATGTAAATCATGCGAATACACTCAAGACTGGTGTCATGAATGGATGGCGAATTGGGAATGGAAAAATGAGTTGTTGTAAAGATGGATATGTTTTAATTACTGATTATAGTGATATTCTATATAAATATACTCATTTTATTTTAACAAAGTGCCCAATTTGCACTGTAAAAAAAGAAGAATTTTATGAAAATAAAAAGCTCAAAACAAGAATTTATCGCAATTTAAATGGACAACTTCATTCTCCAGATAATAAGACTCCTGCTTATCAAGAATGGAATGACAA
>OFQY01000744.1_pt1 | contig 11598 bp, 11 predicted proteins | sample 1542991 | NCBI WGS metagenome assembly OFQY01 (sample SAMN07774224, study PRJEB24372) | wastewater metagenome | isolation source: Exp Tend VB 10WW | collected 2016-02
TTAACAGGCGACAGACCCACAGGAAAGCTTCATTTGGGCCATTATGTGGGATCGCTTAAGAACAGAATCGCGCTTCAGGAAGAGCATGAGCTCTTTATTCTTGTCGCAAACCTGCACGCACTCACGACAAATACCGATACTTCAAAGCAAAAGGAAAATATTCATAATCTCGTACTTGATCAGCTTGCAGCCGGAATTGATGAAAAGAAGGTGACTTTTTTCTTGCAAAGCGATATTCCAGAAATTACTGAGCTTGCAGTGATTCTTTCTATGTTTGCTCCGAATTCAATGGTGACAGGAATTCCTACCCTTAAAGACATTCTTCGCGATTTGAGAATCGAGAATCCTTCGCTCGGTCTTATTTTTTATCCAGTACTTCAGTCTGCTGATATTCTTTTTACAAAAGCGAATATTGTACCTGTTGGAAAAGATCAGACAAGTCACGTGGAACTTACTCGCGAACTAGCGCGTCGATTTAATACTGCATACGGCGAAGTGTTTCCAATTCCAGAATCGCTGATTCCAAAACAGAACGGAACTCTTCCTGGGCTCGACGGTAAAGCAAAGATGAGCAAGTCGCTCAATAATGCGATTTTCTTATCAGATGATTCTCTGGCAGTAGAAGCGAAGGTTATGGAAATGTATACCGATCCAAACCATATTCATGTGAAGGATCCGGGTACAGTAGAAGGAAATATGGTATTCGCGTATCTTGATATTTTTGATAGTAATACCGCTGAAGTTGAAGAACTTAAGAATCAGTATCGTGCAGGAGGACTAGGCGACGTGGTTATCAAGAAGCGATTAGCTAAAGTAATCAATGAATTCTTGGCTCCAATGCGTGAGCGCCGCGCAGAGCTTGAAAAGGATCCTGAGCGAATCACGCAGATTTTGAGAGAGGGAACAGAAAAGGCTCGAACAGTAGCACAGAAAACACTGAACGAAGTAAAGGCAGCAATGGGAATTGATTATCTGAAATCATAATCGAATTATATGGAACGAACATACATTAAAGATTTAGGAACAAAGGTTGGAGAAGAAGTACTTATCAAGGGATGGGTACATATTCGTCGTGATCAGGGTAAACTTATTTTCTTTGATTTTCGAGACAAGACCGGATTTGTTCAGGGTGTGATTCTTCCAAATGCGAAAGAGGCTCATGAGGTGGGTTCAAAGCTTCGTTCAGAGTGGGTGGTTGAGGTAAAAGGAAAGATTAACAAGCGTCCAGAAAAGAACGCCAATGCAGCAGTTCAGAACGGCGATATCGAACTAGAGATTTTTGGTATAACGGTGCTTAACGAAGCAGTGACTCCTCCGTTTGATCTTTCAACTGATGGTCGCGAAGTAGGAGAGGAGCATCGCATGAAGTTCCGCTATGTGGATCTTCGTCGTGAGCGCATGCGCAACAACCTTCTTCTTCGTCACAAGATAATCAAGCTCGTGCGTGATCGTCTTGATGAACAGCATTTTGCAGAAATCGAAACTCCTATCCTTACCAAGTCGACACCAGAAGGTGCACGTGACTACGTGGTGCCATCTCGTCTTTCTCAGGGTAAGTTTTATGCGCTCCCACAATCTCCTCAGCAGTATAAGCAGCTTCTTATGACTGCAGGTCTTGAGCGTTACTTCCAGATTGCACGTTGTTTCCGTGACGAAGACACCCGTGGTGATCGCCAGCCAGAATTCACTCAGCTTGATATGGAGATGTCATTCGTAAATCAGGAGGACGTGATGGCGGTCAACGAGAAACTCATGATTGAGGTTGTGACAAAGCTTGCTCCAGAAAAGCGTATTCAGCAGGTTCCGTTTCCTCGCATTACCTACAAGGATGCGATGGAGAAGTATGGTAATGATCGTCCCGACATTCGAGAAGATAAAAACGATCCAAATCTTTTGGCATTCTGCTGGGTAGTGGACTTTCCATTCTTTGAGAAAACAGATACTGGTTGGACTTTTACCCACAATCCATTTTCTCGTCCAATGCCAGAGCATGAAGCATGGTTGGCCGACAAAACAAACATCGGAGAGATTCTTACGACTCAGTACGACATCGTACTCAATGGTTTTGAAGTAGGAGGAGGAAGTATTCGAAACCATCGTCCAGAAGCATTGAAGAGCGTGTTCGAGATCATGGGCTTTTCGGAAGAACGCATTAATTCAAACTTTGGACACATGCTTTCCGCGCTCGCATCGGGCACTCCACCACATGGAGGTATTGCGTGGGGCTTGGACCGATTCATCATGCTTCTTACAGGCGACACTTCAATTCGCGAAGTAATCGCATTTCCTAAAACAGGCGAAGGTCGAGATCTTATGATGGAAGCTCCTTCTGAACTCGCTCCGGAACAACTGGTTGAACTCGGTATCTCACTCAAAAAGAAAGCTGAATAATTAGGCATGAACGACGACTTTCATGTACAGGCGGGTGAATTCGAGGGACCACTCGATGTGCTTTTGCATCTCATTGAGAAGCGAAAGTTGCATGTAAGTGATGTGTCTCTCGTCTCAGTTACCGATAGCTACATGGAATATATGAAGTCGCTCGAGAACGAGCCCTATAAAGATATGGCGGACTTCGTGCTTGTGGCGGCAACACTCATGCTTATTAAGTCGCTCGCGCTTTTGCCGTCGCTTCAAGTGACTCCCGAAGAAGAGTCGAGCATTCACGATCTCGAAGAGCGTTTGCGTCAGTATCAGAAAGTTAAGGACCACGCCGTTCTTCTTTCTCGTCGGTTTGGCGATAAAACGTTTTTGCCTCGAGGAGAAATAAAGAGCAGGGAAGTAGTGTTTGCTCCATCGCGAGATCTCTCTTCCGAAAATCTCAAAAACGCTCTGTGGGGCGCGCTCAGCACTATCCCCAAGAAAGAAAGCGTTCCACGCGCTATAATCAGTAAAGTGGTATCGCTTGAGGAAGTGGTGTCCCGACTCGTATCTCGAGTTCAGGAAAACTTCTCTCTTCGGTTTAATGATTTTGCTGCAGACAGTAAGAATCGTGTTGAATTGATTGTGAGTTTTCTTGCAATGCTCGAACTCGTACGACGTGGTGCGCTTCTTGCGAATCAGTCAGAGCATTTTGGCGATATCGAACTCCAGACAGGAGTACCTGCAGTGCCTCGATACGGCGTATAACTATGGAAAAACTTCTAGAAGCAATTTTATTTATGAAAGGTGAGCCCGTTACCATTAAGGAACTGGCAGCTTTAGCTAAGGTTGAAAAGTCAGAAGTTGAAGAAGCGCTTACTATTCTTTCCGCATCCCTTGAAGGACGTGGAATTTCTTTGATTCGAAAAGATGACGAAGTAATGCTTGCAACTTCACCTCAGTTTTCGGAATTTTTTCGAGATCTTGCTCGAGAGGAACAAACAAAAGATTTGGGTAAGGCGGGTCTTGAGACCCTTGCAATCGTACTCTATCAGGGTCCGGTATCTAAGAATAAGATTGAATATATTAGAGGAGTGAACTCATCATTTGTTCTTCGAACGCTCTTGATTCGTGGACTCATTGAGCGTGTTCCTAATCCTGAAGATCAGCGTAGTTATTTGTACCGACCTACCTTCGATGCGCTTGCACATGTAGGAGTTACTAAAGTAGAAGACTTGCCAGATTACGAGGCGCTGGTAAAACAGATAGAGGCTGACGGGGAAGTGTCTTCTGTTGTTCCTGAAGCGAGCCCATTGCCCGAAGAAGATGAATTTGATGAAACAGAGTAGTACTACAATTGTCGGTTTTCTTGCCCTATGCTTTTGTATGGGAATTTTTGTGCGATTTGGTGTTGTGCCAACAATTGCACCTGCGGAACCTGCACCCGCACTTATTTCTGAGGCGGTTCTTCCTGAGCCAGAAAATCCTTTTGATACGCTTACCCCGCATGCAAAGGGTATTTATGTGTACGATATAAAAACTGATTCGAAGTTGTATTCATTTAATGAATCAGAATCGCTTCCGCTCGCTTCGATTACTAAAATCATGACTGTTGTTACCGCAGCAGATGTTTTGGGAACAGATTCTCGAGTCGCAGTATCGCCGGAAAGTATCGGTGTTTTAGGAGGAGGTACACTTGTTCCTGGAGAACGATGGCGCTTTGCTGATCTTGTCCATATCACTCTTGTGGGGTCTTTGAACGATGGAGCTGCTGCGCTTTCGGAGGTAGCAGGTGCTCAGTTGTTGGGTGAGGCAGGTGCATCTGCAACTGCAGCTCAGCGTCGTGCGCGTTTCATTCGAGAAATGAATACAAAGGCAGAGTCTCTGGGATTTTCAGAAACGCATTTTACCAACGAAACAGGACTTGATGCTTCGGCAACTGCTGCCGGTGCCTATGGATCTCCAGAAGACGTAGCGCATCTTTTTGCTTATGCACTTGCGCGATACCCAGAACTTTTTACGTCGACACGAAAGCCTGTGATTACAGAAACATCACTCGATGGTCGTGAGGTGACGGTAAAAAGTACCAATGAGAGTATCGGAGGTATTACTGGTGCCCTCATGACCAAAACGGGCACTACGCGCGTGGCGGGCGGAAACCTAGGATTGGTATTTGATGCAGGAATCGATCGCCCTGTGGTTGCAGTAATTTTGGGAGATACTCCTGAAGAACGGTTTTCTGATATGGATATCCTTATAGAGAAAGCTCGTCTCTTTTTCTCGTCTCGACTATACTAAGAACACTTCGATGATTTACGATGTTGTAAAAATCTTTGCCCCTGCCACCTTCTCGTTTTTCGTGGGGCTTTTGATTGCTCCACCGCTCATAAACTATTTCTACACTCACAAGATGTGGAAGAAGAAGTCGGGCAAAGAAGGTCTCGGCGGGGGAGGTACTCCTATTTTTAATGAACTCCATAAAGATAAGGATTCAAATACACCACGGTTGGGCGGTGTTCTTATTTGGCTCACGGTACTTCTTACTACCTTGGGATTCTGGGCAGCGTTTCAGTTTTTCCCTGATCCAACCACAGAGAAGTTGAGTTTCCTTAGTCGTAACCAGACTTGGCTTCCATTCTTTACGCTTATTGCCGCTGCGTTTGTGGGATTGATTGATGATCTTTTTCTTATTTATGGAAGAGGAAAGAAAGGGGGAGGACTTTCGTTGCCTACTCGTATTGCTTTGGTAATTCTTATTGGTCTCGCAGGAGGACTCTGGTTCTATGCAAAGCTCGAGTCTTCGACGCTTGGAATTCCATTTTGGGGAATCGTTGATTTTGGAGTTTGGATAATACCGATTTTTGCGATTGTAATGCTCGCACTGTTTTCAGGAGGAGTAATTGATGGCATCGATGGTCTTGCTGGGGGAATTATGAGTGTTATTTTTGCAGCGTATTCTATCATTGCCTTCTTTCAAAACCAGATCGACCTTGCGGCTTTCTGTGCAGTGGTTGCAGGAGCAACCCTCGCCTTCCTGTGGTTCAACATCCCTCCCGCGCGGTTCTATATGGGTGAGAGTGGAATGCTTGGACTCACTGCTGCGCTCGCGGTCGTAGCGTTTCTTACAAACGCAGTTGTGGATCTTTTGGTAATTGCCTTACCTCTGTTTGTAGCATCAGGTTCTGATATTATTCAGCTCCTTTCAAAACGGTTTCGGGGAAAGAAAGTATTTTTGGTTGCACCCATTCATCATCATTTTGAAGCACTGGGGTGGCCTGCATATAAAGTCACCATGCGTTTTTGGATTATCAGTGTTATATGCGCCATTATCGGTACTGTCCTTGCGCTTCTTGGCTAATCGCCCTGTCGCATGATTAAAAAGAGATACGATCGAATCTTCATCGCCCTCGTTTCTGTAATGGTGCTATTGGGCGTATTTATATACCTCTCGGCTTCTCTGGGGCTCCTGGCGCGTTCTGGAACTGACTTTGGTGGAACTACCTTCAAGCAGATTTTTGCCGGTCTCGGAGTGGGATTGGCTGCGCTCTTTGTGACCGTTCGCATTCCGTACCACTTCTGGAAAAAGTACGCTCTTCATATTTTTATTTTTTCGATAGTCCTTATGGTGCTTGTGCTCATTCCGCAGATTGGTATTTCTGCGAACGGCGCTCGCCGTTGGCTTCCCGTAGGGCCATTCTCGTTCCAGCCGTCCGAGCTTATGAAGTTTGGTTTTGTGGTCTACTTAGCTTCGTGGATCTCGTCGCATAAAACTGAAATTAAGTCTCTTAAAAATGGACTCCTTCCGTTTCTCGCTATATTGGGATTCGTATGTTTTCTTCTTTTAAAACAGCCCGATACAGGGACTCTTACTATTTTCTTTTTTACCGCGCTTGCGATGTTTATTGTGGGCGGGGGACGCTGGGCTCACTTTGCTGCGGTTGGTGCACTCTCTGTGTTAGGTGTTGGGGTGTTGGCGTTCTTTAGGCCTTATGTGCTTGACCGCTTCATGACATTTTTTGATCCATCAGCGGATCCACATGGTATATCGTATCAAGTGCGCCAAGCACTCATTGCTATCGGTTCAGGAAAGTTTTTTGGTCGCGGGTTCGGTCAGAGTATTCAGAAGTTTAGCTATCTACCAGAGCCCACCACAGACTCTATTTTTGCCGTTGCTGCAGAAGAATTTGGTTTTGTGGGAAGCTCGGCAATTATCACATTGTTTCTCTTGTTTGCACTTCGTGGTTTCCGTATTGCTAATCGTGCTCCAGATGCCTTTGGACGTCTCCTTGCTGTGGGTCTTGTGATGCTTATTGTGTCACAGTCGTTTGTGAATATCGCAGCTATGCTCGGAATCATCCCGCTTACGGGCGTTCCGCTCGTATTTATTAGTCATGGAGGTACTGCCTTTGCGGTTGCTATGGCCGAAATTGGAGTAATCCTCGCTATCTCGAAAGGGAAGGCGTAATATCTGGGAATAGGGCTTCTGAGATAGTCCTTCGCCTGGTATACTTGATCTATGAAAATCGTGCTTACTGGTGGCGGAACAGGCGGACATTTTTACCCTATTGTAGGGGTGGCTCAAGAGATCAATAAGCTTATTGAGGAGGAGAAGCTTGTCGATGTTGAGCTCTATTTTGTGTCCGACGCTCCATACGACGAGCGCGCACTCTTTGAGAACCGTATTACGTTTAAGAAGACAGAAGCCGGAAAGCGCCGCACCTATTTTTCGATCAAGAACTTTTTTGATATTTTCAAAACTGCGTTTGGTGTAATGCGCGCAGTTATTGCGATTTTTTCGTTGTATCCAGATGTTGTGTTCAGTAAAGGTGGATACGCAAGTTTTCCGACACTGCTTGCTGCACGATTCTTTAGGATTCCCGTTATTATTCACGAATCAGATTCAGTACCAGGTCGCGTAAGTCTGTGGGCGTCAAAATTTGCGCAGCAGATTCTTATTGCGTTCCCAGATTCAGTGAGCTATTTTCCAAAAGAGAAAACACGTATTGTAGGCATTCCGCTTCGTCAGGAATTTCTTTCACCAATTTCAGGTGGTGCTCATGATTTCTTGAAGCTCGATCCTGCTATTCCTACTATTTTTGTAATCGGTGGTTCAAGTGGCTCTATGGCAATAAACGATGCGTTGATTGATGTCCTCCCAAAGTTGGTCGAGAAGTATCAAGTAGTTCACCAGACTGGTCGTAACAATTTTAAAGATGTCTCAGGTCGTGCGGAAGTTGTGCTTAATGGAAGTACTCATAAAGACCGCTATCGACCATACGATTTCCTTGATGCCACAACACTCCGTATGGTGGCGGGTGTAGCAAAAATGGCTATTTCCCGAGCTGGTTCAACCAGTATTTTTGAACTTGCTCATTGGGGTATTCCTGCTATCCTTATTCCGATAACGGAATCCCAGGGGGATCACCAGCGCAAGAACGCCTTTGCAGCTGCTCGTGCTGGTATCGCGGTGGTTCTCGAGGAGCGTAACGTAACCCCTAACATTCTTGTTTCAGAAGTAGAACGTTTAATCGAAAATCGAGAGGAGTTGGACCGTATGAAAACCGCCGCTCATACGTTTGCTACCCCCAAGGCTGCTCGAGTAATTGCAGAAGATATTCTCTCTGTCGCCCTACGTCATGAATCCTAATCCTTCACAAAAAGTTGTAACACGTTTTGCTCCGTCTCCAACGGGGTCTTTGCATATTGGTGGCGTGCGTACTGCACTCTTTGCGTATTTTCTTGCTCGTCAAAACAACGGTACGTTTATTTTGCGTATTGAAGATACCGACAAAGAGCGTGAGGTTCCGGGATCAATTGATCAAATTCAAAACACTCTTAAGTGGGTGGGTGTTAATTGGGACTTTGGTCCAGATAAGCCAGGACCATGGGGATCGTGTATTCAGTCAGAGCGTCTTCCTATATATCTCAAATACGCACAGCAATTGATTGATGCAGGATACGCATATCCAGACCCGTACACGCAAGAACAGGTGGCAGAATTTCGTGCGCTCGCAGAGGCCGAGAAGCGTGCGTTTCTCTTCCGCAATCATCGCCCTGAAACATTTGAAGCATGGGATGGTACTAAGCCTCTTCGACTTAAGGTGCCTGAGGTAAAGCGCTACAAGTGGCACGATGCAGTGCGTGGTGATTTGGAAGCGGGTGAAGAAGCGCTTGATGATTTTATTTTGATCAAAGCAGACGGCTATCCAACCTACAACTTTGCGCATATTGTCGATGACTACGAAATGGGTGTAACCCATATTCTTCGTGCGGATGAATTTATTTCGAGTACCCCTCGATTCCTCAGTTTGTATGACGCGCTGAAAATTACTCCACCGACATTCGTAACACTTCCACCAATCTTGGGTGCAGATCGCACGAAGAAGCTCGGTAAGCGCGATGGTGCAAAAGATATTTTGGAGTACGAAACAGAAGGCTATTTACCTGAGGCGATGGTAAACTTTCTTGCACTTATCGGATGGAACCCAGGAGGTGAACAAGAAGTATTCTCAATGCAGGAACTTATCGAGAAATTCGATATTAATAAAGTTCAAAAGAGTGGTGGTGCGTTCAACGAAGAAAAACTCGTATGGATGAACCGTGAACATATTAAGCGTATTCCAGCTGAAAAAATGGAAGAGATTATTCGCGCTCGGGGAGGGGAGAAGCTCTTGAATCCCGTGCTCCTTCCTCTTGTGCTTGATCGCGTTGAGAAGCTTTCTGATATTGATGCTCTTGCTCGTCCCGATGGGGAGTTCTCGTATGTATTTTCTGATCCTGTATACGAAAAGAGTATGCTCAAGACTCCAGAATTTTTGGGCGATGTTGTCACCCGCGTAGAATCAGTTGATGAAAACAATTTCACGGTTGAATCTGTAAAGACTGCGCTGTGGGATTTTGCCACCGAGAAGGGAAGAGGCAATGTGCTTTGGCCTATGCGAGTTGCGCTTACCGGCAAGGAGAAATCGCCAGATCCTTTTACTGTCGCTGCACTTCTGGGCAAGGCTGAAACGCTCAAACGCCTAAGAAATGCTACAACACAAAATTAACAAACTAGTCAAGTTTTCATTATTCCTCGGTGGGGGAGCCTTGCTGGTACTTCTTTTCTCGTCACCCTCCTACGCTGCGCGTGTCGATGAGCTCCGTGCTCAAATCGATACTAAGAGCACAGAAATCTCTGCGCTCGAAAAAGAGATCGCTGAATTCCAAAGTCAGATTTCTAAAACGGGAAAAGAAATTAATTCTCTTTCTTCAGCAGTTAAAAATCTTGAACTTACTCAAAAGAAACTCGCAGCAGACACGACGCTTACTCAAAAGAAAATTGATTCTACGACGCTTAACATTGAGCGCCTCCAGCTTGATATAGGAAATAAAGAAGACTCTATTGATCTCGGACGTTCAGCGCTCCGAGATTCGCTTAATGTGATTCGTAAGCTTGATGAAGTGGCTCCGGTGCAATCAATATTGGGTTCTGGGCAGCTTTCTGATTATTGGAAAACTGTTGCGGTTACGACGCAATTTAGTACGACAGTTGAAGAGAACTTACACGGACTTCGTGAAGAGAAACAAGACCTTGAGGGTCGCCGTGATGAAGCTGCAAAAGAAAAGAAAAGTCTCGAGGCTCTGAAGACTAAACTCGCAGATCAAAAGGCGATTGCTGTTGCAGCAGAAAAGGAAAAGCAGGCACTTCTTAAGGCAACAAAGAACACTGATGCTAACTATCGTAAGGTGCTTGCGGAGCGTGTAGCACGTCGTAATGCTTTCGAGAAAGAGCTTTTTGCCATTGAGTCGCAACTCCGTATTGAGATCAATCAAAGTCTTTTGCCAGCACCAGGATCAAAGGTGCTTATCTATCCACTTGATCCACCAATTCGTGTAACGCAATATTTTGGTGATACTGATTTTGCACGCGCAAACGCACAGGTATATAACGGTAAGGGTCATAATGCGATCGATATCGCAGCGTCTGTGGGAACCTCTATCAAGGCAGCTCAGTTTGGTCGCGTATTGGGTACTGGTGACACTGATCTTACGTGTCAGGGTGCATCTTTGGGTAAGTGGGTCGTTATACAGCACGAGAATGGCCTCTCAACGCTGTATGCTCATCTTTCCTTGATAAAAGTATCTGAGGGCCAGGCAGTATCAGCGGGCGAGATTATCGCATATAGCGGTAACACAGGATATACCACGGGACCGCATCTTCACTTTGGTGTATATGCGACTCAAGGTTTGAAAATTGGATCACTCCAAAGCAAGGTTGCGGGTTGTGGTGTGTATCGTGTGCCACTTGCGTCACTCAACGCGGTTCTCAATCCACTTACATATCTCCCATAGTTTTCGTTGGCAGGGTATACTTAACTCATATGAACAAGAATATACACTCGCTTAGCAATACGCGTGGAGGATTCCTTCACTTTATTTTCATGATAGTAGTCATTATTATCTTGATGAATTACTTTCATATAAGTTTAGGGGAGGTGATCGGTTTTGCTACACAGCTGCTTAATGCAATCCTTGAGCTCGTGTACTCACTAATTAATGCGGTCGTGAAGCTCGGACAAGGTGTACAGGTACCACAAGCTCCACAGATATAACCCAAAGATCACTCAATGAAAAAGGTTGGGTGATTTTTTTTGACTATGCTAAGCGCTTAGCATATACTTATTGGCATGAATAAGGGAATGGATCAAAGGTCTCAAGCTGCGGCGTTACTTGGTAGTTTAGGTGGCCAAGCACGCATGATTAAGATGACCCCAGAAGCACGTCGAGAAGTTGCACGTCGTGGCGCCGAAGCCCGCTGGGCTCTTAAACGAGCTTCTATAAGACCCACCAAGACTCGCTAGATAAGCTTCTAGTACATAATTGTATTTAAGTATTAAAAGCCAGTCTCCTGTACTCTATAGGTAATGTCGCAAAATGTATATTGTGCGACGTTATATATAAATATGGCTCAACAAGGCCGTATAATTCCCCATCACACTGGGGTGTCGCTAAATAGAGCCGTATTTTAGAACCCCTGTTCCCTGTTGGACCTTAAACAATTTAGGTCGCAAAAGATTTTAGAAAAATGGTTTAAATAGATTCCCTTCAGTGCCTGTCACTTGTTTGGAATTTATTTTCCCACAATCAAAAATCTATTTTGAATACAGGAAGCTCTAGGAACTCTTCTTTTGATACAAATGATCAGGTATTAGGGTCAGAAGGTTTTATCAAGCCTGTCCCCTGTTTTGAGCGTAA
>OFQY01000745.1_pt1 | contig 11587 bp, 25 predicted proteins | sample 1542991 | NCBI WGS metagenome assembly OFQY01 (sample SAMN07774224, study PRJEB24372) | wastewater metagenome | isolation source: Exp Tend VB 10WW | collected 2016-02
TTCTTCGCCGCCTCCACAACGGCTTTTTCTAACGTTAGACGATTTTACTTTGCACTTTGTTCTCTCTTTCGCTGGTCCTCCTTCAATGCTTTAAGATCCGCGCGAACTTCGGCAGGTAGCAGAGCAAGAAATGACTCCCCAAGCCGGATGAGCGCGCGTATAACCAGAGTTAACCTTTGAGAGTCCGTCATTTCCCCAGTCCTTTATTGATTCTTTCCGCTTCTCTGCGAGTGCTTTCCACGTCGCGCGTGTCGTCCATGAGTTCGCGCGCTATCTGGTGCGAGCGCAGCAGCTCGGCGAAGGAGATTTCTTGCGGTTTTGATTTCGGGGCCGTGCTTCTGCGGTAGCATCTGCCGTGCTCTCTATAATACTTGAAAGCGGCCATATTCACATTCATCGTTGTTTCTCTCTCTCTGTGATGTGCGAAACAAAACTTCTCATAGCTCACCAGCCGGGGACGCGTTAACCGGCTTTGCTCCTGCATTTGCCAGAACGTTCAGAATGACCGGGGCAAGCTGCTCTCCGTATTTTTCGAGAATGCTTTCCCACCATTCGGATTTTTCCGTCTGTGGACGTTCAACAGTTACTTGAGGCTGGTTTTTGATCTGTTCCAGCATGAGTTTTTGCATACCGGAAAGCCGCTGTTCCATGAGCTGCCAGACTCTTTCGCGCTCTGCTTCTATTCTCTCTTGCGCTTGGTGATTGAGCCGGAGCATGTTCTCGTAGAAAGCTTCTCTGTCCTTTAGTCGGGTCTCTGCGAGTCTCTCCGCATCCGCAAAAACTCCTGACGGTTCCTCTATTTCTTCCGCTTCTTCATGCACTACGAACGCGCCGGAAATCGGCTGCGTGAATTTTGACGCGTCCTTTGCGTCCGGGAAGTTCCACGCGAAGCGATATTTTCCGGGCACCAGACCCGGCGGAATTTCCGAAACGGTTCTGGTCATTGTTTCTTCGCCTTCGATGCTTAGAAACGCGCCCGGCGATTTTTTCGCCTTTTGCAGTTCCATATTTGCTTCTTCGATGCTATACATTTTGCACTTCCTTCTTTTGGTGTTTCGGGAGGAGAGGAGCGCCCCCGCGCGCAAGTATTTTTGCAATGGTCTGCCGATGCGGACGTATCGGCAGGGAAAACTCTTTCTGGATCTTCTCCGCGATTGCTTCGCACGTCTCATTTCTAAGGACGTGAATCCGCTTACAGATCGTTTCAGAATATGAAATTTGCCTCAAATTCAAAATAACCACCTTTCAACCGATGCGGAAAAAACGAGCCAGTGCAGAGTAAGCATGCACCACAAATCCTTATTCCATGAAAAGGTTAGGGCAGGCAAAATGCAAAACGACGTGCGGTAGCGAATGACGCTGAAATACCATTTGCCCCGGTTCATTCTTTCCACCTTGCCAGATCATAGAGCCAGCCCGCGACACACGCCAGCCCCCACACACTTCCGAGAGCTATGGCAAAAACAACGTCAGGCGTCATAGTGCCCCCTGTTCTACGGCTTTGCTGTGGTTCGTTTCGGAGAAACAAAAAGCCCCGCAAATCAAATTCTTTCCGACGCGCGGGAAACTCCATCGGGTGTCGTGATCGTCCGGCTTGCGGCCGTCCCCCAGCCAGTGAATGGGGGTTGGTGCGTATCTGACGCAATGCGCAACGGTCCATCGCTCGTTATCAGTTGCAATGCCGCTCTGGTGATCGCAAAAGAAACAGGCCAGACAGTTTCTGGAGTTCAAGACTTCCATTTCACATCCCCCGGCCGTTAGCTGGCATTGCTCCCAGAATCCCACTCTTAGGAATCTGCTGGTAAACGACAGATAGCCAGAAATCGCCGCCAGAAAATCCCTGACTTGCGTTGACTATCATCAAAGGTTCCTCAGCAAGAAACCATTCCCGCAGCTGGGTCTTTACATAATCAGGGGTTCCCGTCCATACCTGCAAATGCAGACCGGGCTCCATTGTTCTTTTTTCTTTCATTGAATCGCCGCCTTTTGTTCGGCCGCTTTGATGTGTTGTTTAATGTCATCAAGCAGCCGCTTGAATTTTGAACGCGCCTCGATTGAAAGGGCATGCCTGTGCCCGCGCAGATCGGAAATGTCAGAATTTCCGAGCGACTTCAAGAACAGGTTCATGTCTACCTGAGACACCGCGTCAGTCACAGCGATGACGTTTTCGATTTCGGAAATAATCCCGTTTAGCTCCCGACGGAATGCGCCGAGCCGCTGGGGATTGTAGGAAAAAGATTCATCATCTGCGCGCCGCTTGTTGCGCGCGGTTCTGAGCTTATCAAGTGGTTTCTTTGATGTTTCTTTTTTCATTCTTCGCCGCCTCCACAACGGCTTTTTCTAACGTTAGACGATTTTACTTTGCACTTTGTTCTCTCTTTCGCTGGTCGTTACAGAAACCTTTACCGGCAAACGTTGAGCATGTTTCATCCGAAACTCCTTCGGAAGAACAGCGCAGGGTCTTTATAAGGCCCGTTTTACAGAAGAGACATAATGCAAGTTATGTTACATCGGCCGTTTTGGGACATAATTCACGGGGATTTTGCCCCTCTTATGTCTGATTGCCGTTGCTTTTATGTCGCTTTTGAGTCGCTTTTCGACCGAATGTGAGCAGTATATCATACGCTTTTGTGTCGATCAACAAAAAAAAATCCCCACCAGGCATTTTCTCAAAGTTGAAAAGCTGGCGGGGGAGTATGACGAAGAGGGGTTAGTTTTTGAGATACCACGCGAGCAGGAAGCCCGCAAGTGCGGCGCCAATCACATAAGGCGTTGCTGCCTCTTTGCATTGCGCTTCTACTTTGTCGCAAATGCTGTCTGGAATATACCACGGACATTTTTCGTTTGCTTTTCTAATCATTTCTTCACCAGAAAGAGCAGCGCAGCAAGTGCTCCGATCCCGAGCGCAATCATTTTGAAAGACTTCTGATCTTCTTCCGCTTTCTGGAGCTTGAGCTTTATCTGTGCGCTCTCTTCTGCTGCCGCCTTTACCTGTGCGGCCAGCTGCTCGGCCTGAATTTCTCTCTGTGCGAGTTCTGAATCCTTTTCCTTTACCTGCTGCGCAAGACCCTTCTCCAGCTCTTCCAGCTTCGCTTTTTGCTCGGCCGCGTCCTTTTCCTGCGCTGCCTTCAAATCTGCGTCTGCCTGTGCCTGCCGTGCGGCCTCAGCGGCAGCCAGAGCAGCAGTCTGCGCCCGGTCTGCTTCCGCCTGCGCCGCCTGCATTGCAAGATCCTGCTGGTGTTGCTGCTCTGCCTGAAATGCCTGAGCAATTGCAAAGAGCAGGGGATTGCCTAAAGAGTGCTGATTCATGGTTGCAAAATATCCTGAATGGATTCCTTTGCGGAAAGAATTGTATAACCGGCAGCAAATCCCGCAACCGCGAAAAGTGCGGGGCGAATTGCATCGGATTTCCGTTTGTTTCCGTCATACCCATAGGCAGCGCCAAGCACAGCAAGAGCGTATGGAATCCACCTGCCGCCGCGCGCCGGGCCTGAGTTGTCTATGATCGTCGGAGGAATGTTTGAAAGGGCATATTTCGCGCGAACTTCTGCCAGAATCTTTTCCCATGCGGGATTGCTTTTTGCCGGCCGGTCAATTTCTCCAATCTGCGGATAAGGAAGCGTCTCCACCCATGCGGCTTTGAGCACATCGTCAACGTGCAGGTGCGTTGCGGCACTACGAATCCCAATCCCAATTCCTCCGGGTCTGGTAGAAACTCCAGAGGATTCGTAAAGAAAAACTCGACCAAAGTTTCTTAAACCAATGGCATCGGGGGCAGAAAAGTCCACAGCATGACCGTCATGCGGCGAAGGGCCGTAATTGAGTGCAGACACGAATGCTTGCCCAAGTTTTTGGGCTGCCCAGCCTATCGAATTATCGACCCCCCACAGAGTGGGCGGAAAAGCACCAGACGGTAAATCTGGAAGCCCTTCCGCTGGTAAAGCCTTCATACTTAATATGGTATCAATAACCCATTTGATGATTTTCTTTTCGGACTCCGAACGCTGATTCAGATAGGCCAGCGTCGCATTGATTTCTGCAAAGGATTGGTTTTTCCATAGCAATTTATTCGTGATGGACTGACTGGAATGGGTAACAAACCAAAGTGCTTTTACAATTCTCAGTAGGAGCATTTCAAGCCCCCTTCTTTGTTAGAGTCCTTGCGGTCTCTGGTGCTTGTAAAGTCTGCTTAGTTCGTTTTGTGTATTCTCGCTTTCTCGCTGGCACTCCCTGAGGGTATCGAGACGGCCCCATAAATAGCCACCCGCGCAGGTTGCGGACAGTGAAACCACAAGGAGGCATGCATGAAGTATTTTCTGCAACATACCTCATAGACTGCCCGGCGGCCGAAGTTGTGCAAGAATTTTCAGGGCTGCCCCTGAGAAATACAGGGCGGCAGCGGTTCCAATGGCAAACAAGATCCCGATTCCGAACCATGTAAGGCGAAGCCCCCACTTTCCAAAGAATCCGTTTTCTGATTCGCATTGCTTCCGGGCGGCCTGCTCTGAATCAAAATGAGTTTTGCAGTCTGCCACAGCCACGGAGCAAGAATTTATTTCTTTATCTTTCGCGGCCAGAGTCTGCGCGCAGCTTTCGAGCTGATCGCCAGCCCTGTATATCGTTCGGCGATCCACAGCCGCCAGTTTGTTTTCCGGTCTGTCTGGAACCGCTGCCAGCTGCTTTGCTGTCTCTGTGAGCTGCGCCTGCTGCGCGGACGTGTCCGAACGGTTCACAACCGGAACAGAGTAGCAGGCGAGGGCTAGAAGAATCCAGACAATAGAAATGCGAATCACAATAGAGCCCCCACACGTTCCTTGAACTTTGCCCACTCAAGAGGATTATCAACGAAGAATTTCGGGCAGTCCTTTGGCGCATGGACCCCATCATATCCGCAGGCGTCGAAATGCCGAAACAGATCCGACACACCCAGCTTGAACTTTTGAAGAAGCCAAGCACATAGATAAATCTGGGATTTCATAGTTGCCACAGTATAGTTTCCGGCTGTGTCAGCCGGGCACACTTCGATTGAAATGATATGCCGATGAAGATTCGCTCCTTCCAGTCTCTGGTTTACCAGCGGGGAATAGACATACCAGCCGCTTGCATAGCTGACCTCGTTGTCTGGAACCATCTGCACAATCGTTCCGTCCTGCGAAATTCCATAGTGCGCGCTGGCTACCTCGAAATGTGTATGTGACAGATTTTCAAAAAAATTTCGCATGTCCATCGCAGTTGCGTCTGGCGTTGCCGTCCAGTGCAGGAAAATCGCGCGAACGTCGTCTAACGGTATGCCCGGCCTATTCCACGGCGACGGAGTGAGCAGCGCCTGAATGATGTGCGGCTGCTCGATCATACATGAATCCCCGGCGGTCCTCCCGGACCCATAGGAGGAGGCGAAGGAGGACCGCCTCGAAATCTGGAAGCAAGCTCTGTAAGAATAGGTGCAAGGGCAAGAACGATACCGGCGATTGAGAGCGCGCTGCCGGATACCGGCCCGAACGTGACAAGCTGCTCATGCGCGAATTGACCAGCAGCAATGCAGACCAGACCGATGAGGCGCCAGAGATTATTCGGGCGCAAGAATGGTTTAAGATCCTCGCTCATTTTGATTTTGATTTCTTTTTGAGTTTGATGCTTCCGGGGCGCTTGTCGTATGCTCGATACCCAAGATCAGCGAAAGGGTGCATAGCTGTTTTTAGAATGGCGTCTGCGGCTGCTGCTTTTGAAGGAAACGGAGATCCTGTCATGTCTACAATTGCATACTTTCCAGACTGGTAGATCCCGACGTAATAATATCCAGAGACGCGGAAAATCTTCACTGGCAATTGGATTTTCATGGTCTGGGAACCCCATTACAGCAAAGATTTTCAAGGACCGTTAGACGATATTCGACGTGCTCCAGTTTGTCCTGAATCCCGCGCAGCGCGCTTGCCGCTCCGAACGTGACGGAAACCACGAACGCGAGAACAGCCCACGCAAGGGAGAGAGGAAGAGAAATGTTTTTCATGTCGGAAGCTCCAGAGAGCAACGAAACGCCGCGTTATACTCGTAAGTAGACGCTCCAAGAACTTGATTATTCCATAGACCTACGACTGGCAATGTTACCAGATATTTATAGCCAGGTGGAATTACGAATTTCTGGGAAACTTTATTATACGGATTTGAAGGGCTGCCATTCCACCCCAAAACATTTTGCCCTGCAAAAATCGGAATGTGGAAAGATGCGATAATTCTAGTATTCAATAGATTTTGCCATATTTGTGGCTCGTCCATGTTTGCTGCTAAAGTATTATATCCAGTCACAAAATCAATGTCTTTCGGACGAATTTGAGAGTTGGCCGCGATCAATTCAGATTGATCTGAAATGTTTATGACCGAATCTCCAGCAGGACCAGTGAAGAATTGAACTGGTCCTGAATAATTCGATATACAGCTGGAGAACAAATCCGATAGTAAATCCTTCCCAGCAACAAAAACTAACAGATACAGCCCATTGTATGATTCCCACAAGGTAGAATTAGGAAAGGCATTATCATAGTAGTTTGATATTCCCCCACTATACTCTATGTCGCTCATTATGAATGAGCGATTGTCCAAAGAAACGACACCCATTGATGCGGTAAAATATGGCGGAGCAACCCCAGACTTCTGCCCCAATCTTGAGCTTTTAGAAATTGCCCGGTATCCGGGGGAAGGAGTATTACCGGGCATAGTTTTTTTATCCTATGTCTTGATAGCCGTGCATCATCAAGCAAAGATCGTTTGCAGCGAATGATGTAGCGTTATCAGTTGTTACAAACAGCTGAATTGACTGGCCAGCCGCCAGAGTAACCGGATACACAAGCTCACGAAGCATTGCCGGAGCTGCCGCAAGAGTCGCTGCGCCTGAGCGAGGGAATCCAAGCGCACCCAGAGAACAGTATCCGGGCAACAAATACCGGTTGTGCATTGAATCGTAAATTGCAATAAGCGCGCCCGCCTGCAAGGGCGACGCGCCGTTATACGCAATTGCAAACCGTTCAATAGTCCAATCGGACCCCGCGTTATGCGTCAACGTGACGCCAAGCGTGTTAGTAGAGCTAACCGCAATGGCGCCAGTGTTGACGGCAGCCTGATAGAGAACCGCGCGCATCAGCGAACCTCTGCCGGATTCAACGAAGGATATTCTTCAACAAGCAAGTGAAGTTTGATATAAGCGCCATTCAATGCAGTCAGCGAAATGCTGCCCGCCTGAGATGCCAGGCTAAAGGAAATTGTGCGGCCATACGCAACAAGCAGCGCGGGCTCAAACCACCAGCCGGCTTGCTCTGACGCGCGGTTAGTCAATGACCATTCACGCTCAAACGGTGCAACCGGCTTCGCAACGTTTGTTGCTGTTCCGAATTGGTCCGAGTCTACCAGAATCGGCATTCGTTTGGACAGAGAGTTTCCAAGAGCTACATGATTCGGTTTTGAATCAATGGTGATTGTGAGAATGCTTTGCTCAATGATTTTATTCATCTCTGAGATGAAATCGCCGTAAGCAGAGGATTTGACTGTTGTAATTGCCGCATAACTTGCGTTATGGATTGAGAGCTGCGCGCCAAGAATTGCGCCTTGGTTAGACAGAAAAATATTCTGACCTGTCTGATAGTTCCTCAAACTGCTGGCTTCTGTGTTTGCAAAGAAGCCGTAACTTGTGAACGTTGAACCCAGAACGCAAGTCGAGTAGATTTCGCGCTGGTAGTATTCCTGATTTGAAACTTCCCCGGTATTCGGGTTTGTAATTGATTTGATCCGTGCCATTGTGTTTTATTTCTCCTGAAAATTTTTGCTTATAGTCCGTAGTTTGAAATCTGGTCAGATCCTAGCCCGTATTGAATTGGACTCTTTCCGGCGAAGGCGATGGAATCACCAGCGAAAGCAACGTTGCCTTTCATTGCGCGCGCGACAGCCATAGCGTCCTGATAGCTATTTACGGGGATCTCAAAGACTCGATCTCCGCCCAGAGCGTTATTGATTTGGGCCTTTATGGGCCAGAGCTGCGGAAGGTCCAGAACCTGCGCGCCGGTTGCGATAGCTGCGCCAATCATTGCAGTTGGCAGACTGATAGGCATTTTTTTTGCTTTACCTTTGCCTGCCATGTATCCGAGCCCACCGGCTGCAACAAGCCTGCCGCCGATTTTTGCATAATCCTGAATTGCTGGATCTTTGAAACCTTTGAAAGCCATGCGCGCCAGTTTGTCACCGACAAGAGCGACAGCATAACCTGCGCCACCTGATACCAGACCTTGAACGATTGCAGAGACTAGTTTTTTTGTGTTCTTGCTTTTCATTTGCTTTTTTACCTCGAAGCGAAATAGACCACGGCCGCAGCCGCGAGAATCAGAACGATAGGCGACATTGAGCCGGACTTTCCACCGCCTCCGCCAGACTCAGAAGATGGAAACAGAAAACCGGTTGAAGGGTTTGGATCTTCGCCGGGAATGCTGAGCACATCGCCGACACGAATCACATTATAAGCCCCATTGTTGATCTGGGACAAATTATAATTGCGGATCTTGTCCTTATTGGCTTCGGCGATTTCTACCCAGCCAACACCAACAAGGCGCGCAATTCCGGTTAACGTGTCACCGGGACGAACAGTGTAAACTGTCGCTGTCATCTGCGCGAACGTCTCCGCTTTGATTTGGCTCTTCTGACAACGCGCTTCACGGTTGCCGATGCGCTGCGCTTTGAATGTTTGAGACCTGCGCGAATTTCTCGGAGAGATCGCACAAGAGACACATGCTCCTTGAGATGCTCTCTGTATTTTCTCCATGCTGAGAGAGCGGCTCCCGCAGCTGGCGGGCGGGGTGGCTTCGGCGTAGAACGTTTTACAGTGTGGCGTTTTCGCATTTTAGCGTTTTCCTTTTTTGTTCCCGTTTAACACTACGTAGGCGAGCGCAAGGCCGCCTATCGTTAGCGGGATAGCATATTTTTTAATTGGACTTTCTTCGTTTGCCTGATTTGTAGCCTGCTGAATTTGAGAGATTGCGTCACTCCACGGAGTAAGCGCGCGCTGTGTTTGACTTTGAGGATTGCTGTCGTCCGATGTTGTGTCAGATTGAGACGCAGAATTCAGGAGCGAGGAAACAAGTCCTCCTGATCCGGGGAGGAGCATATCCGCACCAACCGCCAGACCTTTTTGCAGCAGATCCGGGGCCATGTTTCCGGCAGCTTGTGCAACGTTGTCGACAAGTCCGGTTGCTGAGTCCATTGTCCCTGTTAGGAGTCCGGTTGCTGAGTCCATTGTCCCTGTTAGGAGTCCGGTTGCTGATCTGCCCATCTGCTCGAAGGGAGAAATAAACCCTTTCGCCATTTTTGAGAATCCGCTGCCGATATCCGGGAAGTGCATTGCCGGCACTTTCATTTTGATTCGTGGCATTTTCATGCGAAGGCGAGGGGCCTTCGGCATCTTGATGCGCATTTTCATTTTTGGGAATTTGGGCATCTTCGGAGCGCGAAATGAAAACTTGCCCATTGCGCGACTGGAATGGCAGCGCGCGCAAGGGCAGGTTTCCGAGTCCGAATGTCTAACCGGGTTTCCGTGGAGAGTTACCAGTTTCATGCTCAGGTGAAATTTTAACACACCGTCGCGCGATCGTACAAGCAAAAATATTATGTCGCACAGGGAGAAGCGACGCAAAAGCGTCGCAAATTCGACAAAATCGACAAAAATTTTTCAGGGCGAATAGATTTCGCGGAAAGTTTCGCGGTAAAGCAGTTCGCCGATTCTGCATTCAGGATAAGTCGCGTCGCACGTCAGCCAGTTTCCGCCGATCAAAATTTCTGGATAAATGTGATGTGGATTTTCTTCCGGGTTCGGAGACGATCCAGCACAGACCACTCTCCACGGAATTTTTTTCAGCTCTGCCCATGCGCCGAAAATCAAAGTCTTGTCGTCACAATCTCGGGGACCGTTCCAGTCCGGTTGCATTGTATATCTCGGCCGGCTGATTACTTCCGCATCTTTTGGGTCGTCTTTGTATTGCAGCCGCCGCACAAAATCGTATAACGTGAAAACGTCCGGAAATTTTCCGGCCAGATCCTCGCGGAACATTTTAGCCATGAGGAAAATCTGTTTTACGGTTTCGTGATAGTCAAGGCCGCGCCAGATATTCGCCTTCATGCTTGAACCCCTTGCTCTCTGGCCGCTTGAATGACCCACGGAGGGATGGAGCTTTCGAGTTTGATTGATACTGCCAGCTTGTGAAATTTGAAACGTGCCGCCGCTGCCTCTTTCGTTGCAGCTCTGCGCATTCTGGGAATCAGAGCTTGCATTTCAGCTTTCACTGTTTCCCGCTTCGCCGTAGATGATCCGGTCAAGCTCTGCGTATTCCTTTGCATTTGCGTCCTCGCCCTTACTTAAATGATTAGTTATATGGGTTACTTCTCTGATTACTTTGGGTATCAGCCCTGATACCCCCTGAGTTTCAGCCCTGATACCCCCCGGTTTCAGCCCTGATACCCCCTCGGATATATCCTCAAATGGGACCAAAACCGAATAATGGCGCGTTCCAAAACGGGGGTCAATTTGTCCAGCAGCGATCCAGCCACATGAAGCCAATTTTTTCAAATGACGATACAGGTTTTTTCTGTGCTCGGTATTCATCTTCAAGTCGGCGGCTAACGTTCCCAGACTCGCCCACATTGATTGGTTAAGCCCCTGACGAAACGCAAGGGCAGCGTAAACAGCAATATCTTCGCGCGTTAGTCGCTTATCTGCAAACATTTCCAGAGGAACCAATCCATAGGGCGCGAGTTTTCCTTTTCGTTTTGCTGTCATCGTTTAACCTCTATTAGGCGTGGTTCTTCCAGTTCGCGGATTTCATTGACCGCCCAGTTTTTCCGCGCCGATAACTCCTGAGCCCTTCGCTTCAATTTCATTCGTTCAGCCTCTAGCTGGCCTATAGCCAGATAGAGCAGGCGCCGCTTTTGTTCTTTGGTTCTCGCCTGCCTGATTACGTTCTTGATGCCACGTTTTTGCATGATTATGTCTCCTGACTCTCCACGGTTTGTTTTTGTAACAGAACAAAACCGGGCGGGGGATTCCCGCCCGGTTAAACGTTAGCCGGCAGCGCGCTGTCTCGCTTCGGAAATTTCTCGCTGTCTGGCCAGAAACTGCAACGAGCCGCGCGAATTGTCCAGCTCAGTTACTCTCTGTTGTAGCTGAGAAACAAGAGTTTCCGCAGCTGCAAGCTGCGCGCGGACCTGTGCGAGTTCCTGCGCTGCCAGATCCTGTTTTACGGTTTCGTCCAGCTTCGCAAGTTCTCTTGATGCTAGAGAATGGGCATCAAGTCCATGTGCGCGAGGTGTGAACCCTGCGCGAAAATCATTTTCCAGCGAGTATTGGATTTTGCGAATTGCTCTTTCTGTCTGCGTCGCTTCACGTGAAGCAAGAGCAGCAGCGTTTAGCTTTTGCAAAAATGCTCGCAGGGGTTCCCGATAAAATCGGCCGATGAGAATTTTCTTTTCCATGTTATCCCCGTTTAGCCAGAGCCATCGCCATAGCCATCGCCGAAGCCAGAGCCATAGCCAGAGCCATAGCCATAGCCAGAGCCATAGA
>OFQY01000746.1_pt1 | contig 11568 bp, 18 predicted proteins | sample 1542991 | NCBI WGS metagenome assembly OFQY01 (sample SAMN07774224, study PRJEB24372) | wastewater metagenome | isolation source: Exp Tend VB 10WW | collected 2016-02
GCGCAACCGTCATCGTTTTTGCTTTTGCCATTTCAAAATCTCCGTTCTAACTGAACATTCGGCTCGGATGGCTTCGCACCGCTTATCGCGGCGTTAGCCGACTCCCGCTTGCCTGCATCTGCAAGCGTGCGGGCTGTGTAGTCCTGCACCCACAGCGAACCTAGCAGGGGCCGCTCATCACATCGCTTGCACCAGCCGCGCACCGCCAGCCAAGCGCCGTCCGCCTCACGTTGCTCAACGCTTGCGAACACCTGCGCCCCGCTTGGGTGAAGGTGCCCTAGCACCTTGCAAAGCAGTTTCACTTTCCCGCCGCTTCCAGGCGCTTCAGCGGCAAGGTCAAGAACCATTCGTTTATATCCATGTCAATCTCCTGTGTCTAACTCTCTATCGAACCGACCCTACGGGCGGCTCATAACGGCGTTAAACCGCTTCATCGTTGCGCCGGCATCCCAAGAGCGGCCACCGCAAGCAGGGTGCTTGTGTTTAGTCGTCCGCGAAGGGGTGGCCGTATGGCTGGTTTCACGCCTCGTGCGAGCCGTTCGGCATCGTCCTTCTCCCAAGCTGCCTGCCTTGCTGCCAGTCTTTCGGCTGTTGCCTTGCGCTCGGCCTGCGCCTGTGCTTTTTGAATAGCCTCCGCAACCCTTGCGCGTTCAACTGCTTCGGTCACCCGCTGGTCTTTGCTGCCGCGTGCTTTTGCTTGTCCCATATTCTTCTCCAGTAAAAAATTCGGTTTAACCGGGCGGTCGAGTGGACGGGCCACTCACCTCTGCGTTATCTGGCAGAAGTGCATTCGCCTTGTCGCGCTTAATAATGTCCGTGCATCCTTGGTCTCCGTGCTCACAGGCGTCAGGCATTCCAGCCGGGAACGTACTGCAACAACTGGCACACACCCATGAACACTCCCCCCGCGCAGCACGCATCTCCCATTCCCGCGTGTGCTTGTCCATCGCACTGATCATCTTGCTTAGGTTGTCGTCAACCGGCGCAATAAATACTCCAACCATCATTTCTCTCCTGTTGTTCCAGCCCGATAACCGGGCAATCAACCGGACAAGCCGGTTATTTCTGCGTTAAACCGCATGAGGTTCGCCGCGTCCGCAATGCGGGCAGCGCATGTAAACTCCACATCCTTCACAGTCTGGGTCTTCCCTGAAGTTGTCGCCCCACTCACCCTTCGGCAGCACACGAGTACTACCAATCCAATTGCCAGCAAAGTCATGGGTGTGCGGCGCTACGCCGTAGTACGGGAACACACAAATTCCGTCGCCGTCGTCACAGTGTTCGCAGCACTTCGCGAGCGCTGCCTTTACGTCAATGGCGCACACATGCACGGTTCCGAACCACTCATGGCATTTATGGCACTGGTTGTTTTGCGGAAGTTGTTGCATCATCTTTCTCCTAAAATTCGGTTTAACATGGCGGTCCATCGGACAAGCCGCTGACCTCTGCGTTATCTAGCAGTGGCGGCGCAGGTAGTGGCATCCAGTGTGTGGGTTTTGCAAACCTCCCACTTGAATCACACCGCCACGCAAACTCTCCTTGTTGTGGCTCCCCAAGATTTCCATATCGTTTGCGCCCACAGTAGACAGACACAAACCCCCGGCAGTACAGTAGTACGCTTGTGTCTTTTGGCGCTGTTTCAATTGATTGCCATTGCATCATTTCTCTCCTAGTTCTGTTCCAGCCCGATAACCGACTTGTCCGGTTATTTCTGCGTTGTGTTGTCATTTCTGTGACATTGCACCCAGTACACAAGGTGCTCCCTGTGCCCTGATTTATAGTTTTTAACTGGTGCTGTCCCGCGTTCTACGCACCCCTCTTTCCAGAGTCTTCGCAGTACCGAGTCAACATTCGACTGACTCAACTTCAGTGATGTTGCTATTTCAAGGGATGATTTCTTCTCCCCATCAGCTAAAACCGCTAGGACGTTACTCTTGCTCTGACGCTCGGGCATCACATGCTGGGTCCGGGGTGGTTGTGGGGTGTACTCCCCCCAGGGGTTCACCCCGTGGACGAATGTTGTCTTGCAGTCGTGAGCAGGAATCATGATGCCAGCCCAAGAGCGAACCCAACGAATCCGCAGAAGAAACACAGTATGATTGTGGCCATTGCATCGTGCAGGTACGAATTAACCCAGTTGTCGGCCTCGCCACAGACGCAGTTGCGTCCTTGGTTGCATTTCTGGTTACAGCTCATCAGGCACCTCGATTTCATCGCCCAACTTACTTGCCACGAAGCAGCGCATGGCTGCGATCAGTGGGGTTGGTGCGGTACAAGAAAGGTCGTCATCGCCAAAATCTTCTCGGTCATACGCTGCACACCAAGCACCAACGTCAATAGGGTCTACCTCATCTTCTTTGAACTGGGTCAAGCTGATGCACTCCCGCTCAATGATCGGCCCCGCTAATGTCCACTTGGTTGAGTATGCGAACGGATTTTCTGTTCCTCGATCTGCGGCTTCAAGTACGCTGTTGCTCCAATACCCCGGATACCCGGTATGTAGGTCTTCACACTTCGCCACCACCCAATCTAGAGCAGTGCCTGTGAGTTCTAATGTTTTGATCTTCACGACATCGCCCCCAACACAAAACCAATGATCCTGCTTGCGTCACCACGCCCTGCAATAATTCGACTCTTCATCGCGAGGATGCAACGTTCGACGTCACCCGTGTAATGCAGGTCGTTTGCGATAGTTTCGCAGATTGCAATACAGGCTTCGCGTTCCGCTGTTGCGATAGCCTCTGCGAATAGAATAACTTCGCCGGGACTCATGCAGTATTCACCGGACCAATCGGTCACGGCACATACCTTTAGAGCCAGTTTAAGAATTTCGTCGTTAGTCATTTTCAAATTACTCCTTCGTTGTTAAATACGTTTGTCTTTACCATTAGTCGCCAGCGGCAGCGGAATACCCGGCGATAACGATGGCGCTCCGTTACGACTTGTCATTAGGATAAACCCTGCCTTAACCAACCCCAGCAAAATGTCCTCAAAGTCTCGCATACTGGAAAAGTGGGAATGGACGTGGCGATAGGCTTCTTGAAACGACACCTCACCTTTTATTTGGATGAAGTTGACCAGCCGCTCTGCATGGAGTGAGGCGTCGGAGCGGCCGATCTTGCTAAACACAAACTGCATGTCCGGCTCGAGGTCAGTTACCATTGAATGCGCGGTTGCAAGGTGCTCAGGACGGATTAACAACTCATCCGACTGGCTTGCCGCGAGTACCATTGCGAGTTTGTGGACGTGGGTCTGCTTGCGGGCAATGTAGCCGCCAAAACGGTCCGGGTCGAGGTTCGCGGCGCGTACGGAATAGTGTGTCTTATACCAGTCCTCCCCCCACGCTACCGCATCCTTGGTTAACACGTACTCCCCTGCGAGGGTTGATATGTGGGTTAGGTCGGAGACGAGGTCGGCAGCCTGCTGGGCAAGGTTCGCGGGAACTTTTAGTCCGGGGTAGGCCACGTAACGTTCCTTCGTGTCGGCGTAAACGAAAATCGTACGCGAGGTGAACCCACCCCCAACCATGTACTCGGGGAAGTTACCTGCAATCCACGCCGGGGTGGTGCAGGCGATAAGGTTAATCCACGGATTTTCCACTGTGTCCTTCCCGGAGTGTTTAGTTGACTTCTCAAAATTACCCTGCTTGCCGTCCCAAAGACTGACCAGTAGGTCGACCATTTCTTTGTCCTGCGGGTTTAGCAGGTTGCCGAACTCGGAGGACTCAAGTGTCATTGCCGACATTGGGTATATCATACCATTATATTCGAAGCCCTCGGTTGATTCGGCGAAAGCACTTACGAGCGCGGGCCAAGTAACAACGTCGGGGCCGAATTTGATACCAGGGACTTGCCGCAACAGGCCCATGGCGACGCCTGCGGTAGTGGACTTCGATACGATTCCCGGAGGGGCGACGAGGCAGATGTAGAAATTGGGATACCACTTAAAGTACGCCTGATCTATCCACACCTTCCTTCGTAACGCCCCGGCGACCGCCGATACCCCAGCCCAAAAGTACATGTGTCTAGGGGCTTCCCCGAACTGGGAATACTCGAGAAAGGCGTTCAGCCAGTCAGCGTTGATTCGGCTCACCTGCAACCTCCCCAGCTCTCCGTAGAGGTGACAACGCCGACTGGGATGATCAGCGGGTCGTCGTAAGGAAGAGCGATTTGCGCCTTGTCAACAATCTGGTCAATCATCCACTGACCCATGTGGGTAGGAAACTGTCCGGCCAGGCTGTCGTGTACTTGCAAGAGGATGTCGACTTGCGGTAGGTCTCGGTCGATGGCTACGTAGGCTCGGTTAATCAAGCACGCTACCGTAGACTGCGGAATCCATGCGGCCGCTTGATTGAAGATAGTGCCCTCGATGCGGTCGAAGAAGTAACAGCGATAGCCGAAAATGTTCTGCACCATCCTGCGTTTGACGACTTGATCCTTAAGGTCGTCCTGCCACTTTTTGATCTTAGGGAAGCGCGTGAAATACCACTTTTGGGTCTTCTCTGCTTCACTAACTGATAGTCCGAGGCGCTCTGCAAGTCCTTTAGCAGTCCCAAGATAATTCGTTCCATGCGCAAAACTCTTAAACGTCTGGCGGCGAGGGTCTTTTTTCGAGATCGTTGGGTCATGGTAGAATTCCTTAGCAATTTCAGTGTATGGATCGAGCCCCTCGCGGAGCATGGCTTTCATCTCTGGCTCGTCGGCCTCCCAAACGACAATTCGTAGGTCAGCAGAAGCGAGGTCGATGTCGAAAAAGGTGCATCCGGGATCGGGTATGAAGAGACTTCGAACGTTTGGCAACTGGAGTTGATCCTTTCCCCCTCCGCCCTTAGGGATGTTTTGGAGGTTAAGTCCGGAGTTAAAGGCGTTTTGGGAACTGCTGAAACGATAGGTCTCTGTCCCTGCAATGTTAAACGAGCAGCGCATTCTTCCATCAATGTCGAGAGGAGCGTTGACGAAAGTGGACAGGAAAACTCCAAGACTGCGGAGCTCTTGAATTTTCTTGATGAGTGGTCGTAGGAGAGGTTCACGATCAGCAATTCGACCAAGTGCTTCGTCATTTGTGGTAATGCTTCCGGTTTTGCGGTCGAAAATGGGTTTCTGGGCAAGAGCGGCATAGAATAACTCCGACATTTGTTTTGGGGACTTTATGTTAAGAGGCTCGCCGAGAACGTCGAACATCCATTGCTCGCGGGAGGCGATCTCGTCCATTAGCTCGAGGGCGAAGGCGCCGCGCTTGGCCGTGTCCACACGAAGGCCCTTGTTCATGGTTCGTAGGACGGGCCAGAAGAGTTGCTGCTGGAAGTCATGTACCTCCCGGAGCTTCATCGAGTCTACGGTCTGCTGCTCGACTTTGTCGACCTCGAAGGTGATAACCGCGTCCTGGCAGTTGTAGGCCCAGAGCTGATCCTCTCCGGTCTTGGCATCCCACGTCTTGCCGTCGTCCTTCCAGTAAGTGTGGTGCTTGCAGTACATCGAGGAGAGGAAGTCGAGGCCCTTTTGCATGTTGGAGAAGCAAACGTGCTGGGCGAGCATGGTGTCGCGCTTTAGGTTTGGCAGGAAGTGCATGTGACGCCAGAAGTACTGAGCATCGTAGCTGAAGTTCTGACCAATGACTTCGCAGTTCGGGTGGGTTAGGAGCTTGTACAAGAGGAATGTTATCTGGGCCTCCTCCTCTTCGTTCCAGTAGCCTTCAGCCCGTTCGGCGCACATCAAAGGGAAGCAGATAGCCTTTGTCTCCGACCAGGCGATGCCAATGCAAGCGGTGTGCCCGGCTCGGGTTTCGATGTCGACGGCCAGTGACGTGGGGCGCTCGGCTACGGCCTCGCAAAAGGTTAGTAGGTAGTTCAGTGCGGTTGGGTAATCCGGTCGGATTATGAATTGATAATCCGGGCGCGTTATTACATTCGACTCCGCTTGCGTCTTGCACCGCCTCAGGTCATGGACGAGGATTTGCCGCCAACTCCACTGCCGCATAATTGTCGTTGGGGAGTAGGTTGGGATGACCTTTACTGGGTAGTCGAGGGCTAACTTGAGGTCGCATTCGAGTAGGCTACCGCGCCAGCTAGTAACCCCCCACTTGCCGGTAAGTGCCCACATCGCCACGTTGCCAAGGGCGATTATCAAGTTGGGCCGAACCATTTCGATTTCCCGCTCGAGCAGGCTAATCCCCTCCCAAACTGGTGGCAAGCAGTACTTATCTCGGATAAGGGCGTGCTGCGGAGTGACTTGCATCTTTTTCTCTGCGATGAAGGCCGTGATGTCCCCACCGGGGGGCTTGATGCGGATGACGTTGGTCACGAAGCACTGGGAACGGTGAATCCCCGCCTCCATTAGCATTCGGGAGAGTTCCTGCCCGGAGGCTCCGACGAATGGCGCGGATTCACGGACTTCCTGGTCACCAGGGGCTTCGCCGACGATCATAATCTTGGCTGGGGCTGGCCCAGTTGGTCTGATTTGCATGGCAGTTCCTAGAACAGTTCTGGCGTTTCGAGCTGCTTGCACCGGGCGATTCGGGCTAGGCACATGCCGAAATACTCAGGGTTCAGCTCGGTACCTGTGGCGGAGCACTTGAAGCCGTTGGCTGCCTCGAAGATTGTACCGGAGCCTGCGAAGGTGTCGAGGACTCGGTCACCCGGCCGGACGCTGCGCTGGAGGAGGTTCTGGTAGAGGGCGACAGGTTTTTGTGCCCCATGGGAGAAGTTTTCATCTGCTGAAGTAGAGATAACATCAGGATAGATATGAGTAGTCTGCTTTTTACCTTTAATTGCATAGAGGATGATTTCATACTGTCTTCTGGGTCCTTGGTCAGGCAACGGCACCCGCCCAGAATTCATCTTGTGGTTGATTAAGGGAGTGCGAAACACGTACCAGCCCGCGGCTTGCATCAACGCCTTTAGCTCATGGAACTTGTCGATATCACAGAAAACGTAGGCATGGGCTTGAGCCTTGACGACGTTATAGGATAGCTTGCTCCAGGCAGTCATTAACTTGGTGAAGTGCTCTGGGGAATCGTCGTAGCGGTGCTCGATGCCAGTTAGCTTACCCCCGGCGTCACCGAAGTTGTCGGCTCCCATGCCATAAGGCGGGTCGGTTAGGATGACGTCGAACTTTTCAGCTTCTGGCAAGTCGGCGGCGGTCGTCATGTAGTCAAGGCAGTCAACGTTTAACAGGGTATGCAGATCGGCGTTGAAGCTCGCCCCGACGGTTCTGGCCAGTTCGACGTTTTTGGCAGACTCCTCTTGCTTTTTGAGGATCTTAAACGCCTCGTCAGCGGACTTGGCCTTGGCGATAGCCGGGTTGGCGAGATGCTTGCTAACGATGATCTCCTTGCGGATTTGGTCTTGGTAGGCACCCTCCGACTTGCCGAGGAGTTCTAGGGCGGTGTCGGCATAGGTTTGGGCGACGAGCGGCGTCTGCAACTTCACAGCCTTTTCTACTTGCTGTCCCTGGCGAAGCCTGTGCAACCTGGCTACCGCAGCCGCGTGCTCTTGCCAGGTTAGGTCCTTACGCTTGAGGTTCTCATCCAACTCCGCCTCCTCTGCTTCGAGGTCGGACAGATCACCGAGGTTGGTAAACGGCATCTCGCCTGCGGGAACTTCCTGATTGTCACAACGGAAGCTACCACCGAGTTCCCAGATCTGGGCTATCGCCTTCATCCGACGTTCGCCAGCGACCAGCGTCCAGACTCCTGACTCATCGCGCAGAACGGGCGGGTGCAATAGCCCGCGCTCTTCGATACTGGTCACCAAGTCCTGCAGGGCAGCTGGGTCGAACTCCTGGCGCTGGCGGTCGGGCTTGATGAGGACTTGGGAAATGGGGATGAAACGCATGGGAGTTTACTCGCTGGTTTGGTTGAGGAAAAATGGGCGTGGGAATGCCGAAAGTCGGGGCGGAACCCGTGAAAATAGGTGGGAAAATGGGGGGTTGATGCAACCACACACGGATGCCAAATAACGCGCCAAAACGCGGCTATTTCCCGTGGGAGTTACTAGCAGGTGACTGAAAAGCATGGGTAAATACCTCAAGCAAGGATGACGAAGTGGGGGACGGCAAAAGAAAGGGAGCTCATAACTCCCAATCTTTTGCCGTCGGATTAGACCTTTGCGACCTGCTTGACTTCCGCGTAGATGTTCTCACCGTCGACTCGGTGCTCGACCTTAACGCGGGCCATGCGGCCAGTTAGCATCGTGACCGAGAAGGGCTGGCCGGGGCTGTTCAATCCGCAGGCTTCGCGCAAGCGGCCCAAGGAAATATTCCGGCCCTTGCCCATGTCCAGTCCACCGGCTTCGGACAGGTCCAGCATAACGCCTTGCTTCACCGAGACTTCGTCACGACCGAGAAGGGTCTTGACCCCGGCATCGTCGAGGGTCCATTGCAAGTCCAAGGCAATGCCAGCCTTCGAGGGGTCGGCCTTTGACTGCCAGGGGCGAATTTTTACTTCCTTGACAACTGCGATGTACTCGCCGGTAGGCACCGGGATGACCTTGGTGTCGTTGGACTCGGTGACTTGCATGTCGAGGAATTGCTCAGGGGAAAACATACTCATGATTAGCTCCAAAAGGAAAAGTTAAGTGATTGCCACTGAATGAAAACCGCGATTACAGCCAGTGGCGAACCGTTATGCGCGGGGATTGTTAGTATCGGCTCCCTAGCCGGAGCTGTCAACTGTTATTTGTTAAGCAGTCGCGGCACGGGCTCGCCATTTTGCAACTACCGAGGCGAAGCTCGGAGGGTTGTCGGACTTGATGGGGAGGTTGCGGGTCTTGAGGTCAGCCATCACGTTTGCTGTGTCCCAGGTCCACTTATCCCCTTGCCTGACTGTGAGGATAACATCCGAAAACATCGCTGGAATTTTAGGTGCAAGAGCTTTTCCGAGAGTGCTCGCCATGAGCTTAACTCCCCCAAGGACGAGATCGGATTCCCGTTCAACGTGGGCCAGGAGGACGAAGTGACAGCTGCATCCGTCGCACAGCTTTCGCAAAAGGCCTTCGAGTTGTTGCTGGGCAATTCCCCAGTCGGACTGCGAACGGACGGGCTTGCCACCGATGACCAAGCTGAGGGCTGCATTATTGAGTCCGGTGAGGGAGTCGATGACGAGGCAGCGGTCGGTGCCCCAAGTGTTGACTGCGCCGAATTTCTTTCCATCGCGTTGATCCTCGAAATCGTTAAGGGTTTTGAATAGTTCCAAGTACTGGTTGTGGCGCGACTTGTGCGGGTCGGTCATCTTTGCCAGCATTTCTAGGGAAAAGGTGTTGATCTTGGTAGCCGTGTCGAGCATGTCCAGGAAGGAGGTGTCGGGAGCCTTTAGTGTGTGCCAGTGGAGGTTGGTAGGAACTGGCTTGCCCGAGTCGGCCCAGTAGCCAAGCAAGCTTTCCAGTCCAGGTTCGAGGGCGAGGTAGAACACTTCGACTCCGGCGTCGACGAGGGTGCCGATGGCGTGGGTCTTGCCGGAGCCGGCTGGCCCCATTAGCATGCAGTTGAATCCGGGCAAGGAGGACTTCGGCGGTGCGACGTTTGCGGCGGCTGTTTGGTTGGGTGTGGTCATGGTTACTCCTTGATTACCAAAAGGCAAATGATGTTGAAGATGAGAATGGAAAGTACGGTGATCAGCATGGTGGCTCCTGTAAGTTGTCGAGTGCAGTACGCAGTTGGTATTCCTGCAGCTTTAAGGAAAGAATGGTTGAGTTCACCTCTTTATGGGTTCGATCGGAGACAAAAGGCATACGCGACAAGGCGCTCTTTAGGTTGCTACTCGCCCCGGTTGTAATGCGGAGGAGCCAAGCTAGGTCACGCTGCTGTTGCTGGAGAAGAGTTGGCTGTTTCATGGCGAGTTATTAATAGATGCAGTTCGTAGGCGAGAACCTCCGGTGGAAGCTCCTCGAACGTATTGCGCCAAGTGGAGATGAACGAGCCACCTCCGTGCTTGCTGCAAAGTGTTGTCTGGGCAAACCAACCGGCGAGTCGCGAGTCCATGATCCTTGCCCAGACTTCCCCACACTGCGGACAGAAATGGGCGACGTTCTTGTGATGGACTTGCCAGTCCTCCCACCGGGGTATGGACTGGCTGGTGCCGAGGAGCTGGCTGCCTAGGAAGTAGAAGGCTGATGCCCCCATGAGGCCTCCCACTCGGCGACTGTCAACTCCCGGCGAGCCAGGGGATCCCAAACTCTTTGGGTGAAGTACATCGGCAACCATGCCTCAGGCTCGTTACTTTTGCAGACATTCACCATCGAGCAACCCCCGTACTCGGCGCAAGCGTGGTCCAAGGAAAAGTCCCAGTACCCGGCCTCCCACATCGCAATCGCGCGCTTGATGTCGCGGTGCGTCTGGTCGAGCCAGCGGTCAACTTCATAGGGGCTGCGGTAGGTGACGTGCTGGAGGTGGTCGTACTTCGTTTTGAGAATGGAGACGCCACGGACCAAGGTCCCTTGCACGTTGAGCCCGACCTTATTCGCTGCCCATTGGTAGCCCGTGAACTGCGAACGCATCTCCCATTGCTTGCCCCAGCTGGCGCCCAGCGAACTCGTCGTTTTCTCGTCCACGGCGTAGTTACCGCCGCAGAACTCCGCGATCATGTCGGCTCGGCCTGTGTAGAGGATGGGCTCGCCGGTAACGGGGTGAACGATGTCGAGAGGCTCGGCGAAGGAGAACTCGATAGCGAGCTTGCCACTTGGGAAGCGAACGGGCACTGCCGAAGCCCCGTCGAGCGGATAGTTGTCGAAGTAGAACTCCAGCGCCCCGGCCATACGGTTGGCTGACTTGGCGGAGTCCGCCGGGCAGTCGAAGTCACCGTAGGCAAGCAAGAGTGCTTGCAGGCCGTGGGCAACAGCATCCTCTTGACTTGCCCCTTGCTCATAGTAGGCCTTGCGTGCGACCTCGATGCCCTTGGCGAAGGCCCCACCAGCGACGAGGTGGACGCTTTCCGACTTCGGTTTCCAATGCTGAACATAGGTGCGGAACATCTTTTGAGGGCAGCTGCGAAACGCACCGAGCATAGTTGAATCCCAAGTGTGGGGGAACATTACTGATGACATTTAAAATCTCCAATGTGTGCCGTGTACTATTTTCCAGATACACGAGCGGTGTACATTAAACTCTCTGGCAAGGTCTGACTGAGTTGCCCCTTGAATAGACCTGGTGCGGATATCTTCGATCTGAGCACGGGTAAACTTAGCGTGACCATTCCGTTCGCCTGCATTGCCCCTGCCCTTCATTTCCTTATCAAGCATATTCTGCTTTTGTGTCCCCAGATTTAAATGGACAGGGTTACAGCACTTTCTATTGTCACAGCTATGCCAAATTATAAGTCCTGGAGGAATTTCCCCCTTGACGCGAGTATAAATAAACCTGTGAACTAGCCAGTGCTGCCCCTCATAATGAAGATCGCCGTAACCAGTACTTGAGCCGCTTCCCTGCCATTCCCAACACCCGTTCTCGGCTTCAAGCACCTTATGGGCTACATTTTTAGGTAAATCAGTTATCTGCATAAATACTCCTTAAAAATGTATTGTGAGGGAACGTGAGGAAACATGCAAGTAGTTTACTGAGGGGAGGACTCCTCCATTGT